>ENA-ORBV01009937-ORBV01009937.1-microbial-mat-metagenome-genome-assembly--contig:-NODE-9937-length-15405-cov-5.620433_pt1 | contig 15405 bp, 17 predicted proteins | sample MGYA00237777_ERZ505514 | MGnify/ENA primary metagenome ERZ505514 (study PRJEB26160, sample SAMN06269048) | microbial mat metagenome | isolation source: Oligotrophic lake microbial mat | place... | reverse complement strand
GGGCTCGGAGATGTGTATAAGAGACAGGGTCTGGCTGGAGTCCACCGTCGGCATCGGCACGACGTTTCACTTCACGCTGCCAGCAACGCCCTGAGGCCACGCATGGTACACACCCGGACACCGACATGAAGCCCCATCAACACATCCTACTCGTCGAAGACGACGACATCGACGCCCTGACCGTGCGCCGCACGCTCAAGGAAATTGGCGCCTCCAACCCCTTGGACCGCGTCTCCGACGGTGAACAGGCGCTGCGGTTCCTGCGTGATCCCGCCAACCCGCGACCGGGGCTGATCCTGCTGGACCTGAACATGCCGCGCATGAACGGACTCGAGTTCGTCGCGGTGGTGAAGAACGACCCCGACCTGCGCCTGATTCCGGTGGTGGTCCTGACCACGTCCAGCGAAGAAGGCGACCGCGTTGCGGCCTTCAGCAATAGCGTGGCGGGCTACATGGTCAAGCCCGTGGATTACCCGCAATTCGTGGGCATCATCGGGCTGATCCGCGACTACTGGATGACGAGCGTCACGCCGACATGATGAACGTCGCGCCGGATGCCACCGAGTCGGCAGCAGCAGCACAGATCTCCGTGCTGCTGATTGAGGACGACATCGTGGACGAGATGGCCACCCTGCGCGCGATCGCCAACGAGGCGTTGCCCTACCACGTCGAACTCGCGCGCTCCGTGGCGGCCGCCCGGCGTGCACTCAGCGGTCGGCGCTTCGACGTCATTCTGGCCGACTTCCAACTGTCAGACGGCACCTCCTTCGAGCTGATGGACGCGTTCGGCGATCAGCTCGTGATCTTCATCACGGGCGCCTGGGACGAGGCCGCGGCCGCGCGCGCGTTGCGCCTGGGCGTGCACGACTACCTGATCAAGGACGCCGATCGCGGCTACCTCAAGCTGCTGCGCTACCGCGTCGAGACCGCGCTGAGGCAACAGCGCACGGAACGCCTGTTGCGTGAGAGCGAGGCGCGGCTCCAAGCCATCCTCGACCACGCACCGGCGTCGATTTCTGCGCACGACCTGGCCGGCAATCTGATCATGTCGAACCGGCACCATGCCCAGCTGAGAGCCCAGACCGACCACACCGCCCAGCCTGAGGTGCCGGCCTGGGACCACGCGGTGGCGATTGACCTCGAACAGACACTCACGCACCGTGATGGCAGCCAGCGCACCTACCACACCGTGCACTTCCCGATCACCGATTCCGCTCGGTGCACCCAGGCCGTGGGCGCCAACTCGGTGGATATCACCGAGCGCAAGCGCGCCGAACAACGCATCCAGAACATGGCCTACCACGACCCGCTGACGGGCCTGCCGAACCGCCGCCTGCTGCGAGATCGTCTACAGCAGGCCTTCGCCGGCGGCGCGCGCCATGGCGGCCGTGGCGCCTTGTTCTTCATCGACCTGGACCACTTCAAGGCCCTGAACGACACGCTCGGGCACGACCACGGTGACCAGTTGCTGGTGGACGTGGCCAAGCGCCTGCTGGCCTGCGTGCGTGCCGAAGACACCGTGGCGCGCATCGGCGGCGACGAGTTCGTCGTCCTGGCGCTCGGCTTGGACGACGAGGAGGCCCTTGCCGCCGTGCAGGCCGCCACGGTCGGCGAGAAGATCTTGGCCGACATCAGCCTGCCGTGCCAGCTGGGCGAACACACCCACAGCGTGACGCCCAGCATCGGCGTCAGCCTGTTCCATGGCCGCGAGCTGACACTGGACGAAGTCATCAAGCGCGCCGACATGGCGATGTACCAGGCCAAAGCGGCCGGCCGTGGCACGATGCGGTTCTTCGACACGGCGCGGCCCGAAGCAATAGGGCCTGATGATGGTCCGGCGCATTCCCCAGCAGCGCCCACTGGCTATCTGGCGACACCTCCGACGGCGCCAGCACGCCGGTGCGATGCGGCGGCAAGGCCGGCGGTCAGGCCGGCAGTCAGGCCGGCGGCCTGAGAGCGGGCTCCGCTTTTCTGGACCGCGAAACAGGACGGGATCACACTGCCGCGGGCGGAAGCATGACGGACAGCGATCTGGTCACACTCACGCTGCTGAACGTGTCCGGCACAGGCACGGTAGGGGGAGCATTGCGATCACCAGCTTCAACGTTGCGGCACGCACGGAGGCTGGTACCTTTTGTTCGTGGGTGGACCGGTCACGAACACGGGCGGAATAAGCAGGGTCACGGTGACGAGCGGGGCGTTCAACGTCGCCATTCCGTAGCAGCACGTGATCATGCGGGTGATTGACGCGGCGATCCTGCCGCCAGAGGACTCCTTCAGACCAGAGACGAGGCAATGGGAATCACAGTCGCCATCGCGCAGGTTGTTGTCGCGCTATCGGTGTTCTTCGTGTGGGTGGCACGCTTGACGAACGTGGAGCGGGAGTTCCGGGAGTATCATCTGCCGGATCTCGTCCGCAACCTCGTGGGTGCCACCAAGATCGCTGCGGCCACGCTGCTGGTGGCCGGACTCTGGTTCCCGGCGCTGGTCTTCCCCGCGGCGGCAACAATGGGCGCCTTCATGTTGTGCGCCCAATATTTTCATTTCAAGGTTCGGCATCCGGTGGCCCAGTACGTGCCGTCATTCGTGTTGCTGGTGCTCAGTGTGTATGTGGCGGTGTCCGCGTACGGCGCGACCGGCTGAATGTCGGTCGTGAACGCGTTGGGGGTACTTTCCGGGCTGTCGTTCCTCATCTACGGACTCAGCTGCCTGCGGTCCAGCGCGATGGAGCGAGAGTTCGAACGGTTCGGCCTGGCGAAGTTCCGTGTCCTCACCGGTGTGCTCGAAGTGTGCGGTGGCGCGGGATTGCTGATCGGACTCTGGTACCCGCCGCTCTTGTTCGCGGCGGCGGCAGGATTGGCCGTGCTGATGGCACTCGGCGTCGGTGTTCGTCTGCGTGTTCGCGACAGTCTGCTGCAGACCCTGCCGGCGATCGGCTTCTTCGGCGTCAATGCATACGTGGCGATCGCGGCCTGGCAACGCGTCTGGTCGTAAGCCAGCGCCCGTGCAGCGGGCACGCCGAGGGAGCGTCCGTGCCAACGTGAGTACGCCGTTTGAGCGATGGACTGCGACCCGCACGCCCCCGATTCTTCGGTATCGAGCTGCCCGACCGCGAATCGCGTCCCGACATCTGCCGCCGCGGGTAGGCTGGCGCGCGTCAGGGCGTAGTGAAGGCGGCGCACGGCTGTTCTGGCAACCATACAATCGTAGGCGGGAGGCTGCATGTCCTTCGGACTGTTCCTGCTCGGGTTCCTGATCGTGATCGGTGGCGTCGCGTGGGGGCTGCTGGAGGCGGGTGCGCCCACGACGTGGGTCATCATCGGATGCGTCATCCTCGCCGGCATCGGCATCCTGACGGCCGTGGTGCAGACTCGCTCGAAGGACCGGCCGGGTTCGTGAACCCTCGAGAGCGCCGGCGACTTACGCGACGACAGGCCTCCGCGGCCACGGTTCCGGTTGATCACGGCGCGCGGGACCCGCAGACGTCTCCCGATTCCGAAGGCAGCCAGATCAGCCAGAATATCGATGCGATCCTGGAGTTCTACGCGCGGGAAGAGCTGAAGGTCGGCCGCGCACAACACATTCTGGAGCACATCAGCAGATTCATCGCGAAGCCAGTGTATCTGGCCCTGATATTGTTGCTCGTGACGCTCTGGATACTCACCAACAGCGCACTGCTTGAACTCGGAATTCCCCAACTCGATCCGCCACCATATTTCTGGTTGCAGGGCGTTGTCGGCCTCGGTGCGCTGCTGACCGCGACCGTGGTGGTCAGCAAGCAGGAGCGGTTCGCGAAGCTCGCGGACCAGCGGGAGCACCTGGACTTGAAGGTGACGCTGCTGACGGAGCAGAAAGTCGCCAAACTGATCGACCTGCTGGAGGAGCTGCGGCGCGATCTGCCGAACGTCAAGAACCGCGATGACCCCGGTGCGGTCGCGCTGCAGCACTCGATGAATCCGGCGGAGGTGCTCGCGGCGCTGGATGAGCGCAGCGAGGTGGAGCAACGGCTGAGGGCCGCCGCAGCGCCGAAGGCGGATGCTGGCGCGGAGGTGCGCGAGGAGCTGGTCTAACACGGTCGGCTGGGAAACGAACGCAACGAGGCGACTGCAGTTTCGCGGTCCGAAAAGGTGAAGCCACTGCGGTGATGCGACCGCCCGACATGGGGTACGGGAGGGGGAGCAATTCATTCGAGGGAGTCACATGTCACCGTTTCGCGTCTGCCTGCTGACGCTCGTGGCCGTCGAGCCGCTCGTGATCGGCCGCTTCACGCTCGGTCTCTCCGGTTCGCATACCACCGAGGTGGACCGATCATCGCCATCGATCATCTACGAGACTTTCGGCCGGAGGACGGCGAATCTCTCGTTGGCGCCCTGCCCTCCATGCTACGGTCCGAGCGATCCATTCGCGAGCGGAGAGCCCACCTACCGGGCGTCGAGTCTCGCACTCCACGCCCGATGGTATCCTGCCGCCCTCTCGCGCGATGGCGACCGTCAGGCATTCGCGGTCTACATCGGTGAGTTCCTGAGCTATGAGAAACGACGGATCGCGTGGCCGCAGTGGAGCATTACACCCTACGTTCCGGCTGACTCGTTCGCGATGATCCCCCCCTGGCCTCCGATCTCCGGGCCGGCGTGGGTGCAACACCTGCGCGGGTGGGAGCCGGGCGCGGAGATCGGAGCGCGCGTCATGATGGGACGCCACGTGCTGATCGACGTCGGGGGCACGATACGCGTGACCACGTTGGAGGACCCTCTCGCGCGTCGGCGTCCCGGCGGCACGGACGCGCGATTCGTCGTGGCGATCGGCGTCAGCTGGTAGCGGTGACCCGGTCCCGGGCCGTGAGTACGACACTGGCCGGCACGCTGGTCAATGCCATGGACCAGCGGTGGGCGTGAACGCATGATGCGCCTTCCCGGACTCCGGGGCCGTTCCGCCACCAGGTGGCCCTTCCTGTGGCAAGGCGGATGGGGGGACGCGTGGAAGGTGGTGATGGCGTAGGCGAACCATTCATCGGCGGACGTGAATTCCACGCGGCCGAACTCAATCCGCGAGCGCAAGGGTTCCAAGATGCGCGCGCGATCATCGCCCGCGATCATCGCCCGCGGTCGCGTGCTCCCATCCCTACACTGTTCTCGCCGAACGATCGCCCAATGGCCTGCGTCTCCGCCTCCGAGTCGCGCATCATCGGCGTCATCTGCGGCGTGATCAATCGCTGTGCGAATGCGCCGTTCAGCAGTTGCCGCAGCGCAGAGAAGACGCCGAGCGAACCGGGAACAAACACCTTCCGGGCGCGCGTCTCACAGGCGTGAACAAAGGCCCGCGTGCACTCGTCCAGCGGCGTGACCACACCGAACGGCCCCGGCAGGCGCGCCAGCGTCCGGCGAAAGCTCGAGAGATCGTGTTGCACATCACGCACCATATCGGTGTCGACCCACGACATGTGCGCGCTTCCGACATCAACGCCGTGCGCCAGCATCTCGAGGCGGAGCACATTGGCCAGCTGCTCCACCGCGGCCTTCGATGCCGCATAGGCAGACATCCCGGGCATCGGCGAGAATGCGGCGGCCGAGGACACGATCAGCACGTAACCCTTGCTCGCAATGATGTGGGGGAGTGCGGCCTTGATGGTCCGCATGGTGCCGATCACGTTCACTTCGATCACGCGCGCCATCGACTCGATGTCGGCGATGGCGATCGTGCCCATGTTGGCGATGCCGGCGTTCGTGATCACGGTATCCAGCCGGCCGAAATGCGCCACTGCGTCACGCACCGCGACGTCGAGTGCTGCTTGATCGGTGACATCGGCGTGAAAGCAGGCGGCCGCATCCCCGAGTTCACGGGTGAGGGCCACCAGCCGGTCTGCTTCGAGGCCGACGAGCGCCACGCGCGCACCGCGTTGCACCAGTGCCCGGGCAACCGCCGCGCCAATGCCACGCGCCGGCCCGGTGATCAGAACGACGCGGTCACGCATCGGTCACTGCGCCCACTGCACAGGCCGCCCGGCCTTGAACCACCCCTCCACACGCGACTCCACCGCGCCCTCGATCGCCGAGCGTTTGATCTTCATCGTGGGCGTGAGCGTGCCATCCTCGATGCTCCACGGCAACTTGCTCACCACGAGCATCTGCAGGATCTCGTACTCCGCGAGTTGCGAGTTCACCTGGTGCAGCAGCGCCTGTAACTCACGCTCGATCTGTGCGCGGTCGGCCGAATCGCCGGCGCGGGCCCGCCATTCATCGGAGAGGACGACGAGCGCGTACGCCGCTGGCTGCCCAACGCCGGTGACGCAGGTCAGCTCGATCATCGGGTGCTCGTTCAGCTTGTTCTCGATCGGCGCGGGGGCGACGTACTTCCCCTTCGCGGTCTTGAACAGTTCCTTCTTGCGGCCGGTGACGCGCAGGAGACCGTCGGGACGACGCTCGCCGGTGTCCCCGGTGCGGAAGAAGCCATCGGGGGTGAACGACTCCGCGTCGAGGTCGGGGCGCTTGTAGTAGCCGACCATGCACCCGGACGACTTGATGAGAATCTCGCCATCGTCCGCGATGCGCACGTCCACATCGTCGAACGGCACGCCGACCCATCCCGGCGCCTTATGGGCATCAGTCGAGAGATGCGAGTAGGCGAAGTCCTCGCTCATCGCATATCCCTCAAGCAGGTTGAGCCCGAGGCGCCGGTACCAGCTGATCAACTCGGCGGGAATGGGCGCGGAACCGCTGCCGGCGACGCGTACTTGGTCGAGGCCGAGCCCGCGGAGGACCTTGCGGGCGACGAGCCGCCCGAGAATAGGGAGTCGGAGGAGGCGATTGAGCTTTGCCGGGGGCATCTTCGCAAAGACCCCGAGCTGGAACTTGAGCCAGAGGCGCGGCACGGAGATGAAGATCGTGGGGCGCGCCCGCTGGATGTCGCGTACGAAGGTGTCGAGCGACTCCGTGAAGTATATGTGCCCCGGATTCACCATCCCCGCACACTCGATATAGGCGCGCTCAAAGACGTGGGCGAGTGGGAGGTACGAGATGGCGCGATCGTCGGGACCGATGGCAAGGCCGCGCACGATGCCCTCCGCAGCGTGAGTGACGCCCCGGAAGTTGTGCATCACGCCCTTGGGCGTGCCGGTGGAGCCCGAGGTGTAGAGAATCAATGCGAGATCCTCAGCGGCCCGCGCGGGACGCCCAGTCAGCGGTGCCGTGCGCCCGATGATGGCGTCCCAGGTGTCGAACGACGTGGCCGGGGCAAGCGGCAGCGCGATGCAGGGGACGCCACTGGGGACGCCCGGTTCCTGCGACCGCCAAGCGTCGAGCTTCCCGACGAAGAGGAGCTTGGCCTCGCTGTGCTCGAGGATGTAGCGGACCGTGTCCGGACCCTCAGTGGGGAAGATGGCGACGGTCGTGAACCCGCCGATCCAGATGGCCAGCTCCGCAATGAAGAAGTGGGCGCAGTTCTTGGAGAGCATCCCCACGCGATCGCCAGGCTGGAGGCCCGTCGAGCGGAGATGCGCCGCCATCCGGCGCGCCTCGTCGAGCGCCTGCGCCCACGTGTAGTCGCGCACGGCGTTCCCGCCGATGGGCTGCGTCAGCCAGACGCGGTTCGCGTGCGCCGCTTCGTGATCGTAGACGTAGTCGAGCATGAGGCGATCGGTAGACATCGGGGCTCCGAGGAAGGGCTGAAATAGCAGCGTACGCGGCAACGGACGGGTGCCCGCGAGGGATACGCACCACTAACCTATTTTCGAACTGGGCTCTTGGCGAGATGGGTCGGCACCCTGCGCCTCGACAACTCCGTGTCTCCCACGCAGGGAATCGACGGAATCTGCCCGAACGGCTGCGTCGATCGAAGCCCCTTCACCACCACAGAGATGAGCCCGCCGACCAGCACCCCAGCGATCGCCGACTCCTTCGGCTGGAACTTCTTCGACTCAATCAGCTTCCGGGAACCATCGCGTGTACAGGATGCTTCGGTTGTTTTGCGTACAGGATGTGACGTGGCGCGAGAGCGTCGTCCAGTGCCGTACGCGTGGATACTTCATTGCTCCTCCCCCTTTTCAAGGAATTTTCGACGATGCACGACATTATCGACACCGCGGTCGCCGCTGGCAACTTCACCACGTTGGCTGCCGCGGTGACCGCAGCGGGCCTTGTGCCGACCCTCAAGGGCGAGGGGCCGTTCACGGTCTTCGCACCGACCGACGAAGCCTTCGCCAAGCTGCCGGCTGGCACGGTTGAGGCGCTCTTGGCCGACATTCCGAAGTTGACGGCCATTCTCACGTATCATGTCGTTGCGGGCAAGGTGCTGGCCGCTGATGTGGTCGCCCTCGACGGAAAGGATGTGGCCACGGTGAACGGCGCGACGGTTCGCGTGTCAACGGCCGGTGGCGTGAAGCTGAACGGATCGGCCCACGTGGTGACGACCGACATCGCATGCACGAACGGCGTCATTCACGTGATTGATGCGGTGATTCTGCCGCCGGCGTAATCCTCCGGATCGGAGACGAGGCAATGGGAATCACAGTCGCCATCGCGCAGGTTGTTGTCGCGCTATCGGTGTTCTTCGTGTGGGTGACACGTTTGTCGAACGTGGAGCGGGAGTTCCGGGAGTATCATCTGCCGGATCTCGTCCGCAACCTCGTGGGTGCCACCAAAATGGCTGCGGCCACGCTGTTAGTGGCCGGACTGTGGTTCCCGGCGCTGGTCTTCCCGGCGGCGGTAACGATGGGCGCCTTCATGTTGTGCGCCCAATATTTTCATTTCAAGGTTCGACATCCGCTGGCCCAGTACGTGCCGTCATTCGTGTTGCTGGTGCTCAGTGTGTATGTGGCGGTGTCCGCGTACGGCGCGACCGGCTGAATGTCGGTCGTGAACGCGTTGGGGGTACTTTCCGGGCTGTCGTTCCTCATCTACGGACTCAGCTGCCTGCGGTCCAGCGCGATGGAGCGAGAGTTCGAACGGTTCGGCCTGGCGAAGTTCCGTGTCCTCACCGGTGTGCTCGAAGTGTGCGGTGGCGCGGGATTGCTGATCGGATTCTGGTACCCGCCGCTCATGTTCGCGGCGGCGGCAGGATTGGCCGTGCTGATGGCACTCGGCGTCGGTGTTCGTGTGCGTGTTCGCGACAGTCTGGTGCAGACCCTGCCGGCGATCGGCTTCTTCGGCGTCAATGCGTACGTGGCGATTGAGACGTGGCAACGCGTGTGGCAACGCGTGTGGTCGTAACGCAGCGCCGCTGCCTGAACCCCATGCAGGCACCCACAGCTATCGCGGACGCAGCACACTCACTTCCGCGCGCCGACCAGCATAGCTGACACGCACGCGCATCGCCGCCTGCGCCGACCCCGCGTAATCACCCGGCCATCGGCCTTCAGCACCTCAACGAGCGCGCTACTCCCCGGCCCAGCAGTCGGCTCCGCGTCCATGATTTCCGGAGGCCACAGCACGATCCCGCTGCCGGTCAACAGCCCGCGGACCGCGCTCCCACTGGCTGATCCAGTGCACCCACGCCCCCACGCCGCCGTCGGGCTCCGGATAGGCGATGTCAGTCCCAGGAGCCCCCTCAGGGCGTGGAGGGGAAAGGCCCGAACGGCTCCCACGCTTGGAGCCCCTTCACCACCACATAGATCAGCCCGCCCACAAGCACCCCGGCAATCAAGGAATCCTTCGGCTTGAACTGCTTCGCCTCGATCAGATCCACATGGGCGAGCGGGATCACATGCCGGAGCGTGCTCCCAACCGTGTACCCCCGAATCGTATCGTTCTCGATTCGCGCGGTGGTCAGGACGATCACCGTGCCGTCGAACTTGGTGAGGCGCGTATCGACCGGCAGATCTGTGGTGCGCGGCAGCGCACCCACGGTCTTCCAAGCGAAGCAACCGCCAACGCCAACCAGCATCGCAGCGAGCATCGCAACTCGCATCGCAACCAGCGCCAGAGCGCGCAGGACTCTCCGCATCAATTCCAGCTCCTTATGGATGTTGGGCCGCCCTTTCAGAGGCCCTACTAAACTACCCGCACGACCAGACGCCGGTCACACTCTCGGTCAACGCCGCGCTACATGCCCGCGTGTGTATCCACCGGTAACGCATCCCGGTCACGCACCGTGGCCTCGTAGGCCCCGCAGAGCTGCGCAACACCGTTCGCGTAGTACGAAATCAGCTCGCGTCCACGCGGCAATATCACGTACGCGTTCCCCGAGCGATGCAGCACACGGCGCATCTCGAGCATCCGATACGCACGCTCAAAGGTCTCCGAGGCCTCGCGTTGCGGCTCCATCACCTCGGCTCCCTGCGCGATCAAGACATCGCGCAGTTCCTCGATGCGCGCGAGGAGTCGATCCTCGGGAATCAGTTCGCTATCGAACGTCTGCAATGCCGCACAGACCAGCGGCACCGCCGTCACCGGCACGATCGCGCCAACGCGCGTCATCATCGCATCGGTGAACTCCTGCACCTTCGCCAAGCGCTCCGCACGGGGTCGCTCGAACAGCGGCGTCCCCTCGGCGGCCACCTCGGCGAGCCACGGGGCGAACGGCACCGGCTCGCCGACCACGACCGCCGCGCGTCCGTAGCGCTTCCAGCGGCCGGTTCCCATGCGCCCAAAGCTGGACACGCCGAAGTTCAGCACCTCGCGGAACTGCGCGAGCCGCGACGGCGTCGGCCCGCCCTCGGTCAGGCGCAACTCACGCAATAAGGTGCGATCCTCGAGCACGCGATCGTAGTTGAGGCCAACGGGGACGACATACATCCGTTCGGCGAAGCCGGGCTCACGCGCGGTGCCGAGCATGTAGTCGAGCATCCCGATCTTGGCGGGACGCATACGGCCGTCTCGCGAGAGGCCGCCCTCGGGGAAGAGGCCCTGCGTGACGCCGTTGCGCGTGATGAGCTGCACGTAACGTTCGAGCACCGTGTGGTAGAGCGGTTCGCGATAGCGTCGCCGAATGAAGTACGAGCCGAAGCTCTTGAAGAGGTACTCGAGCGGGAAGACGCGGGCCCATTCCCCGACCGCGTAGGAGATGGCGACTTGCCCCGCGAGACCGTAGCTCGCGAGCACGTAGTCCGCATTGGAGCGGTGATTCAATACGTAAATGACGATGCTCTCGCGCGGCAGTGCTTCGAACGCTTCGGGCGAGCGAATCCGTACGGTGGTCTTGTAGAAGAGTCCGAGTGCGGCTTTGGAGAGCGCATAGCCGAACTGGTAGTACATCAGAAGATTGAACGCGGGGACGATCTCATCGAGATAGGTCCGGACGCGTTGCCAGACCTGCGCCTTGGGCGCACCGTGCTCCGCGGCATGCGCCTCGACCGCCGCGGCGATGGTCGGATCGGCGAGCAACGCATCGGTGATGTAGCGCTTGCCGGTGAGTTTGAAGCGATCGACTCGGGCCCGGAACCGGAAGAGTGCGCGCCGCCCCGCCTTGCGGGTCCATCGGCGCCACAGCGCAACGCCAAGCGGCACAAGGACGAGTGTGCCGACGAAGAGGTGCCAGAGTTGGAAGCGCGGGAGCGGCATCTCGGCAAAGCTCCGCGACGCCGCAGGGCACGTCAAGGCGAGAGGGCCAACTTGAGGATCGCGGCGGCGGCGATGCATATTCTCGCGCATCATGGTTCTCCATCGCGACAGCGAGCCCGCCCCTCAGGACACGACCCCGCGTTCGGTGGGCATCGGGCGCACGGTATCGGCCACGTTGTTGCTCCCCTGGCCCTTCGCGCTGCTCGCCTCGGTGCTGGCGCTCGAGAACTCGAGCGGCAGCCTCTGGCAAAGCTGCACCTCGGGATGGTTCGGACTCTTCACCTGCTCCTCGGCCGCGTATCCCCTGCTCTTCCTGCTCTCGACCGTGACGTCCCGGCTCGCGCTGCACGGCAAGGCGATCGCGCTCGCGGTGTTCGCCGCGTGGACGCCGTTCGTGGGAATCCTGTACGTCGCGTGGAGGGCCGGGGTCTTCGCGCGCTTCGTGTAGGCACGGCGCTCCAGTGCGGCCTCTAGGGCGACGAAGGCATTGATGACGAGCGTGCCTGCGGATGGAGCAACGGGCGTGGCGGGCGTGGAGATTTTTGACGACCCAGTGGCGGAAGGCGATTGCTCCCGCCGCGCGAGTGCGCGACGGGAGCAAAAGACAGCGTGGGGCGTGCGAATCAGTTCTTTGGCAGAATGACGGTGTCGATGACGTGGATCACGCCATTCGTGGCCCGCACGTCGGCGGTGACGACCGTGGCATTGTCGATCATGACCTTGCCGTCAACGACGCGGATGGTGACCGAGGCGCCGTTGACCGTCTTGGCGCTGGTGAGCTGCACGACGTCCGCGGCGAGGACGCGGCCCGGCACGACGTGGTACGTGAGAATTGCGGTGAGCTTGGCGCGATCGGCGAGGAGCGCCTCAACCGTGCCGGCCGGGAGCTTGGCGAAGGCCGCATCGGTCGGCGCGAAGACCGTGAACGGACCGGGGCCCTGCAGCGTCTCGACGAGGCCAGCCGCTTGGAGGGCGGCAGCGAGCGTCTTGAAGGACCCGTTCTCGACGGCGGTGGTGACGATGTCCTTGGTCGCCGCGGCGGCCGGACGCGGCGCGGCCGGACGCTGCGCGGTGAGCGCCACGGGGGCGGCGATGATGGCGATGGCAACGAGAGCGGACTTGATACGCATGGAACGGACTCCTGAACGTGATGATGAGTTCGAGTCGAGAGGTTCGACTCCGGACATGCTGTGTTGAGTGTCCAACCCGCGTTCTGGTTTACTTGTTCCGTTAGGATTTGATTATTGAACAATACCTGAACAAGTCCATCATTATACTGTTCTCGTGCGTCCGAATTTTGTCTACTCGGGCATCCGCTTCGACTTGATTGCGGCGAGTGCTTCGCGCGCCGACTCCGCCTCCCGCGACTCGGGAAAGGCCTCAATGAGGCGACGAAGTTCAACGAGCGCACGGCCTTCGTCCTCCAGCGGACCCAGATAGAGATCGACGAGCTTTTGCTGGATGTAGCGGCGGAGGTCCTCCCCGCCGACGTGCATTTGGCGTGCGCGGAGAAACAGGGTGAGCGCCGTCGCGGCGTCTTTGCGTTCGCGCAGGTGAAAATCCGCGGCTTTCGTCATCACGCCGGGACTGTCCGGGTTCTCCAGCATGGCGATGTCCCACGCGGTCGCGGCGGCCGCGAGATCGCCGCGGATCACGAGCGTGTCGATATGCGAAAAGGTCGGAGTGTATGCCGTCGAATCTCCGCCGGGCGAGTACAGCGACGTCGCCGCGCGTCCGGTGATTCTACCAAGGCTCCGCGCGATGAACGCGCCGAGGTTGAAGAAGACGACCAGGCCCAGCAACGTGATGAGGAGGTTCGCCGGGATGTAGCCCTTCGCTTGGAGCAAGCCGGTGAAGATGAGCCCGACGCCACCCGTGACGATGCCCTGCATGTAGCCGCGGTCCATGAACCACTGGAGGGATCCGCGGTCGCGTGATTCGGTGTCCATCGTCGTGTGTCACTTGAAGGAAGTCGGGAGACGACCCGCGTGAGCGGCCCACTACTCCGGCGGGGTGGGGATCGCCATTACTTTACGACATTATGATCGATCGCGCCCGAATCCTCGTGGTCGCGGCGACCGAGCGCGAGCTCGCCGCGCCGCAGGGCTGGCTCACGCTGCGCTGCGGTGTGGGGCCAGTGGAGGCGGCGATTGCGACGGCGGCGGCGATTGCGACCGCGGCGGCGATTGCCGAACATCGCCCCCTGGCGCTCGTGCACGTCGGGATTGCGGGGGCGCGGCGTGCGCGAGCCGTCGCGCCGGGGACCTTGGTGATTGGAAGCGAGTCGCGCTACTGTGACCTCACGATTGACCCGCAGTGGGCGCCGAGCCGGCTCACGCCGCACGCGGCGCTGCTGCAAGCCGCTACGCGGGCGCTCCCCGATGCGCTGGTGGAGTGTATCGGCACGAGCGCGCAGGTCGGTGGCATCGGTGGCATCGATGACACGAAAGGCTGTGACATCGAGGCCATGGAAGGTTTCGCGGTGTTGCGTGCCGCCGAGCGCGCCGGGATTCCGGCAATCGAGATTCGCGTCATCTCCAACGACATCGAGGAGCGCAATCGGTCGCGGTGGCACTTCGATCAGGCCTTCGCGGCGATCACGACGATCACCGCGCGCGTGGTCGAGGAGATTGCGCGAGGACTTCCCGATGCGTGAACTGACCTTCGGGTACTCGCCCTGCCCGAACGACACCTTCGCCTTTCACGCCCTCTCGCACGGATTGGTCGAAGCGCCGTTTCGCGTTCGCCCGGTGCTGCTCGACATCGAGGAGCTGAATCGTCGCGCGCACACGGGGGAGTTCGACCTCACGAAGTTGAGTGTGGGGGCATTCGCGGCGGTCGGAACGCGGTATCGCCTGTTACGGAGCGGCGCGGCGCTGGGGCATGGCGTGGGGCCACTCGTTGTGACGCGTACGCCGCGATCGCTCGCCGAGGCAGTGCGTGGACGAGTGGCGATTCCGGGGCGTGAGACGACGGCGTTCCGCTTGCTTCGCCTTGCCGCCCCCGCACTCGGCGACGTCGTGGAGATGCGCTACGACCGCATCCTGCGTGCGGTCAGAGAGGGCGAGGTGGATGCGGGATTGATCATTCACGAGAGTCGCTTCACCTACGCCGCGCACGGGCTCACGAAGGCTGCGGACCTTGGTGAGTGGTGGGAACGCGAGACCTCGCTCCCGGTGCCGCTGGCGGGCATCTGCGCACGCGCGGACCTCGATGGTGAGACGCGGCTCACCGCGGAGCGGGCCATTCGCGCGTCAGTGCAATACGCGTTCGATCATCCGGAGGCGAGTCGCGCGTATGTGCGCGCGCATTCGCAGGAGATGTCGGATGCCGTCTGCGATCAGCATATCGCGCTCTACGTGAACGAGTGGAGTCTCGATGTGGGTGAAGACGGCCTCTCGGCGATCGCGCGGTTGATCGAGCAGTCGTGAGCGCCGTCGTCAGATACTGACGACGGCGACACGATCACTGGTGTGGCATGGCGATGTACGCGATGATCGAGGCATCGACCAAGGCGTAGGCCGTCCCGCCTGCGGTGGCATCGCGGCAACTGAAGGTGAAGCCGGCGGTGCTTTGGTTATCGATGTGCCACATGCAGCCGAAGGTGACGACGGCCGTGCCGGTGATCCCGTTCGTGATGAGCGAGACGCTGTAGTTCGCGTTGGCCATCGGTGTGGAGAAGGTGACGCTGAAGGTGAGCGGCGCGCCGACGACCGTAACGTTACCTGAGCGAACGGCGAGGATCCCAGACGGGCCGGTGGCACCGGTCCCACCGGTCGCACCAATCGGGCCGGCGGCACCGGTCGCACCGAGCGCACCGTCCAAGCCATTCGCGCCGGCCGCACCGGTCGCACCAATCGGCCCCGCCGCACCGGTCGCACCGAGCGCACCGTCCAAGCCATTCGCACCGGTC
>ENA-ORBV01009936-ORBV01009936.1-microbial-mat-metagenome-genome-assembly--contig:-NODE-9936-length-15405-cov-27.093293_pt1 | contig 15405 bp, 14 predicted proteins | sample MGYA00237777_ERZ505514 | MGnify/ENA primary metagenome ERZ505514 (study PRJEB26160, sample SAMN06269048) | microbial mat metagenome | isolation source: Oligotrophic lake microbial mat | place... | reverse complement strand
ATAATCCTGAGATTACAGCTTTTACATCATTACCCAAAAAAGGTGGTACAGTTCAAACCGAAATTGGTGGTACAGTTGAGACCGAAATATTCGCAAGGCGGTGGGATGCTTGCCTAAGCGATGGGTGGCTGTGCGTAGCGAACACATAATACTGCATTATGTTATTTAGCTTCCGCCAATTTTTATACTGCCATAAGCGAAACGGTGGTGGTGGTTGGAGTGTAGCGTCTTTTTTTTGGTGTGGTGTGTTGGCACAGCTCTTTGCTACCGCAATGTAGTCCCGATTTTTTCGGGACGAAATGAGGATAGCAATGTGCTGTATGCGTTGGCTCACACCAAACAAAAAGTATGGCAGTTAAAAATGGCGGCTGTACCACAGGTGCATTGGTAGCGTTGGCTTTGAGGGTAGGACACTGCACAAGCCGTTCTTGAGGGTAGCCGGGTGGGTTATTAAATTAGTGAGGAACGAACACCGCTTCTTTTTGCACTAGGGATTGTAGTGGAAATCCTTTTGATTTTCGCAAAAGATTGTAGCGGAAAGCCCGACCCGTAGGGGAATGCCCAAATAATTGTCTTTATTTTTACTTGTGACACCTGAATTTCATTTTCAGTATTTGATTTTGAGAAGCACAACACTAAATTTTCAGGCAGTTTCATCATACCGCCCATTTTTGGCTTTAGATAACTTTAGATAACTTTTTTAAGCTTTACTTTGTGGTCAGAAATTTTGGGGAAACTCAAGATGGATTAGAACATATAATTATAAACAATGGATACTTTAATTAAAATCATGAGTGAGAAAGTGAACCACAAGGTAAAGAGAATTTACCCTTTGTTGATTAAAGAAGCAGAAAAGATAGAAGGAATAACTGAATTAAGTCGTTTAGAAATTGACAAAAGATTACAGCAATTATACGCAAAAAAATCTTTTATGGCTGTCAGTTTAAGTGGTAATGAATTTTCTGAAAACAACCAAAATCCGAACTTGTGGCGAACTGAAATAATTCTTGATTGGATAACTAATTCTTTCGGGAAGGTGGATTTTCTCGTTTCTGATTCACTTTACAGATATTATAATCAAATGCTTTATGGCTTTAATGAATTGGAAGCATTGAATAAAGGGTTGACTGATGGGAAAAAATTTATTGAAAACTGTAGAAATAAACTCAGTGAATTAGAATTAAAACAATCGGATTTTGATTTCATGAAATGGAGTGATATTACCAATGAGCTTGACTTTAAAATATTACACGAAAGGTTTAAGAAACTGTTTAATGAGAATAAAGAACTAAGAGAAGCAATAATTCAGTCTGCCAATATTTTTATTGAAAGAAATCTTGACAAAATAAAAATTGATTATAATAAAGCCCGCCTATTTGCTAATGATGTAATCATTGAAGAACTGGCTGTATTTTCTTATATGGGTGAGTTGGGTTATGAAGGACATATTTATCCTTCTACTTTTATGCAAGTATTAATGGATATTTCTGATGGTGCTTTTGAAAACATTCCATCTGAACTTTTAAAGCAAGCACTAATTCAAATTAAAATCGTAACCAAATAAAAATAATCTTCATGGAAATTACAGTCATTTTAGCAATAATCGTTTCATTCATCGTTTACTTAGGCGTTGGCTTTGTTGTAAACAAGAAAACAAAATCAGTAGCCGATATGCTACCGATTGCAGATGGTTATACTGCTGAAGTGAAATCAGTATCTGAATTTGGAGCAAGCACTACTGCAACTTCAATTAGTTTGGTTACTGTGATAATGTTTTTTTTTGAAGCAGCTCCCGGAATGGGACCATATTTGTTTTGGTGTGTTCTTACAACAATACTTGGAATTATATTAGTCCGATTCTTAGTTAGAAGGATGTGGGAAAAAATTTCTGTCTATGAAAATAGGCCTTCATTGCATGAGTTTATCGGTTATCAATTCAATAGTAAAAATCTAACACTTGCTGGTGCAGTATGCACCAGTGTTTCATACCTTGCAACTTATGCCGTTGAAACATATGTTGGGTCAATTTTCCTTTCTGCATTAGTACCTTCTGTGCCACAGTGGGTTTTTGTTTTAGTGCTTACTTCTGTTGGATTTATTTATACACTGAGTGGGTTTAGAACTGTTGTGCTTACTGATGTAATTCAAATGTGGAGCATTTATCTTTTCGGCTTTTTAATGTTAGGTTTTTTTGGATGGCTAATATTTATTCATAGAGGTCAAGTTGATTTTTCAAAAATACCAGAAATGGCAACCTCGTTTAAGTATAGAGAGGGTTTGCCCGCTTTCATGTCAGGAATTTTTGTTATTAACTTATGTATGTTTCTTGTTTCAATGTCTTTGTTTCAGAGGATTGCGGCTTGCAATAGGAATAATTTATCCTTGGTAAAAAAAGGACTAAGCTCAAGTATGTTGAATGTTGGATTCTCATGGTCAATATTTGTCATTGCTGCTATACTTGTATATTTAGTTGTAACACCAGCAGCCGGAACAAATTCTTTGATGGCTTTCCTCAATTATGTTGGAACCTCATACGGTATTGGAGGGAAAATATTTCTATTTGCTTCAGTTTTAGGATTATTCGGTGCATTGCTTTCTACAGCAAGCACAAACCTTGTTGCTGTTTCACAAAGTATTTACAATGATATTATCAATGTATTTAGGAAGATTTCTTTTGCTGAGCAGTTAAAGGAAAAAGATGAATTAAAATTTTCAAGAATTGTATTAGTAGGAAGTGCTGTTTTATCAATGGGAATTATTGCATTGTTATCAAGTGCAGGATATAGCATTACGCAACTTGCATTTATTGTTTACGGTGGGCAATTAAGCCTCTTTGCCCCCGTTTTATTTTCAATTCTATTTGATAAGGAAAAACTTAAAAAAGTCAGTAGCGTAACTCCTTGGGCAGTTATTTTAGGCATGATAGCAAGTTGGACAATGGCAGTTGTCGGTAAAAATATGAATGATGGGAATGTAGTTTTATTTTCGCCATGTGCCAGTTTAATAGTTTCTTTATCGGTCATTGGTTTAAAATACTTATTCACCAGTAAAGAAAAATAAAGATGAAAATAATTTTTCACGGCTATAGTTTCATTCATTATGCACCACTTTATCTGTTAATTGGAGATAAGGAATTACCTGATATTGAATTTAGGAATCCTACTCAGGATGATAATATTGACTTTATAAATGGAAATTATACATGCTCTAATGATGAAATACACATTTTATTATTGGGTCAAGATAGGCTGTATGTTTCGCCATTTGACGAAGAGTATATTAGTATTACAAAACTAATTTGGCAAAGACCTTTAGCTATTCTTCAAAGCAAAAAGAACCAAACGGGTGTATGGGTTGATTACCAATCTGGTAGCTCTTTCCATCATTTGCTAAATAAAATGTTTACTGCTGCTAAAGGAAATTTTCGTTTATCAACTGATTTTAAAATTGATGTATTTAACGATGAAGAGTTCCAACTCTTAGAAAATGGCTTTGCTGAATACGCTGTTACTTGGAATCCCTGGAAGAAAGATGCTTATCCAAATGTGGATGTGCATGATATCCCTTTTCCAATAATGCCTTACGGGTGGACTTGTTTAATTGTAAAAAAAGAGGAATTAAAAAATCAGGAAAAACTTGAGATAATTAAGCTGCTTGTTAAAAAAACCTTCTTAAAGGTTTTTGATATTTATAAATATTTTGAAAACTCAGTTTATACACTGAGGGATTACAAAAGTAAATTACAAAGCGTAATTGATGTTGTTACTAATCAAGTTGATTCTAAAGACCACCCTCATGTTAGACCTGCATTAGAACTTTTATCAAAAAACAAAATTTGGATTACTAATGAAATTTATCGTGATAAGGATTTAACAGACTTATCTGATTATCTTTTGAAAGAAACTGAAAAAGAAGCAACTAAATCGGCAGTAGCCGAAATCGTAAATAGGAACTACAGCCATCACATTGGGTCGCATGTATCACACAGAGCAACCTTTGATAAAATAGTAGAAAGGTTAGGTTTAACCATTTCAAAGGTAGCAGATGATAGGAATATTTTCCATACTGTAATTCAAATGGAAAATAAATTAAACCGATATAAGGATGAGAGAAATGAATTTATCTCTGCTATAGCAGCCGGAGTTGGCATTCAGGCAGCAAAACTTTATGGCGATGTTCTTCTTCCGTTTATTGAGAATAGTTTGTTGATGGATAACATTGCTGCTAATGAAAATATAAATTATGAAACTGGCTTAAAACAAAATCGGCTTAAAATAGAATGCGTTTATCCTAAAGGTGAAATTTATGCAAACTATCTCTTAGATGATTCCTCTCCTATTACATCAAAAGAGCTACCATATTTTAAAATCGTTTCAGATTTTAATTCAAACTTTTACACTCAAAAAAAATATTCAATTGATGATATTGAAATTGGCGTTCCAGGTGCTTTAGGTAAACATGCTTTATACAGTATTCTTGAAAACTATATCAGGAATACAGCGAAGCATAGCCCAAAAGAAAAACTCAAAGGAAGTGCTGTTGTTATTCAGCTAATTATTGAAGATAAAGATGATGATTACTACAAAGTAAAATTGACAGATAATGTTTCCTGTATTGAAGATGATGCACTTGAGAGTTTAGAAAAGGGAATAAAATTAGAGATACGAAAGAAAGAAAAACTCGGAATACAAGATATGAAAATAAATGCTTGCCTGCTGGCAGGCAAAGAAATTACAGAAGAAAATTGCGTTGAATCACTGCATGTTTACAGAGATGAAAAGACAAAATTGCTGTCGTATGAGTTTGATATTATCAAGGCAAAGAAAATTGCAATTATTCATTCAACCTTTTCAAAAGAAAATCTAAAAAAGAATGGAATTTTTTCATTCAAGAGCTTGACAGGATTCAGTAAAATTCAAAGCAATCAATCTTTTCAGTTTGCTGTAATTGATGAAAGCATTTTAACTGCTGAAAATAAACTGGAGGAATTTTTCTGCTACCTGCCAAGCCGAATTTTGATTTATAATTCTGACAATAATTCAACTCAAAATTTCAAGAATTGTAAAACTGTAAAATTCAGTGATAAAACTTTGTTTGATATTGACGATGCTGATGAACTTTTAGAAAGGTGTTGGAAAATTTGGCTAACAAGGTGGTCTAAAGAAAAGGAAGTCTTTGGACTTAACTTATACTTAGACCAAAGCCAATATGATTTGCCCACACAAACATGGATTAACAGTGAAGCAAAATTAAATAATCGCCTCTCTGGAATAGGGAAATACTCAACTTGGTATAAGCAAGGTTTAAATGAAATATTGACTAAAGAATTTAAGGAAGCAAATAATCAGATTTTATTTGATAGGCATGGGTGTTTACTCGGTGATGAAAAACTTGGTGTAATAAATTTCTTGAATAAAAACACTTACAATTTAATAGATAAAAACTCAAAGGATTTTGATAAAATATTTACAGCCGATTTAAAAGATGGTAACAGCATGTTACCATTTGAATTATTTGAATCAGGCTTGCTCCGCATCTTGCTTATAGATGAACGGGCACAAGAAAGGTCAGCTACTGAACTTAATTCACAATGGCAGCTAAAAACATTAGGGTTTGATAAAGGCGGTGATTTTAATTTGTTTGATGCTTTATGGGCTTCAAAAATATTTACTGTTACCCATTTACAAATAGCTGACGAAACTGAAAAATCCCTGAAATCAGAAATTGATGAAACACAAAATCATTTCCTAAAAATGCGGTTTGAAAAAAACAATGATGGAAACTTTAACTTACAATTTGATGTAAATTTCACTCAATTGCCAGATGCTTTTACCGGATATACAGAGATTGGTGAAGGTAAATACACCTTGAGTTTGCAGCAGTTAGGTGTTGACGCAGTTATTATTCATAGAACCATTTTAAAAGATTTGATTGCCAAATTAGGTTCTTCATTTCTTCAAAAAATAGAAGAAGTAATTCCCTTTATTTTCATCACCACCGGAGGTGGTGTTGTGCATGATGTAAATAAAAAAATAAAGGTTATACCTTTTGGTGCTTTACAAGATTTTATTCTAAGTAACAACAGAATTGCAAAATATAGTTTGACACAGACTCTAATGAACTTAACTGCAAATAAATTTTAACTATGGATAAATATTTACTTATCATAACACGAACTACGGATAGCAAAGAATTTACTGATTTCTGGTTGTTCAAGAAATCCGAACCAAAATATTTCACACATGGTGGATACCATGTTTTGCTGCTCAACGGCAAGGATTATGCTGTAAACAAAGCCACTTACAAAGTAGATGCAATTAAGGAAGTTGTATTAAAAGATTTGCCACAACATATTGAAATAGGAGTTTTGTATCACAATACTAAAAAAACTGCTTTTGAAACTCAGCTAAAAGAAATTCTAAAAGGCAGTGCCATCAGTTTTATTAAAACTTACAGTAGCACAGAAAATAGTTTTTTTGATGAAGAAGGCAAAGAAAATGATTTTGCAAGACCTTTGAATAAACTGAGTGATGGGGTAAAGAATGGTTTGCAAAATGAATCATTTAAAAATGGTGTTGATGCTGTTTGGAAGTATAAAGCCGGGGACGATTTATTGGAAGCAAAACTTGAATTGCTGTGTTTACTGGCAAAGGAGAATGGAAATAATGCAAATGTAATTTGGGAAAAAGCAAATGAGGTTGCAACCCTTGTAAAATATGTTAACACTTGGGAAAATTATTTGAAAAACAAAAATCTTAATGCTCTTACTAAATCATTGTTTGACTTGAAATAGTTGATTGCCATGCTAAATCAAACACTCAAATATTTTGAAACACTTATTCAGGAACATAAGAAGTTTTTGGTAATTGATGATTGCATATCAGAATTAAAAATGATGCCGGTTGACAAAATTAAATTTATCAATCCGTTTGGCAAAACTAAAACTGAAGTAGTGAATGCAATTGTGAAAAACAACAAAGATTATTTACCTGTTATAGGTGCAACCATTAAGTATAATGAAAATACAAAACGAAGTTCTTATGAAGGGATGAAATTGTTATTAGAAATAAGTGAGCATTACCCTAATGAACAAATCTTTTTTGTCATTTCCTTTGAGGAAGGAAAAGCATTAAAAGAAAAAGAGTTCGGATATATTTTCAATGCCTCTAACATTAAGCTAATTTCTTACAATGAATTACTAAACAATTAAACTATGGCTACACTTAACGAATTGAAGAATCAGAAAATTATTGAAAGGGCTTTGCATTCTTTAAAGGCATGGAAAGCAGCTTTCAGGTTATTGGAAGGGGCTGCTATTGAATGTCATGTTGGAAAAAACAAAGTAATAGAATTGGTAAATGACAAAATAAATAGTGATGATTTGATTGCTGATAAAAGGATTTTTTTGGAAAAACTCTATGAAGAGGTAAAAAACAAAAGAATAGAAAGAACTGGTAAAAAAGCTACTGACAAGTTAAGTTTAGGCACTAAGGAATTGATAATTGTTGATGATGAAGTAATAACTAATGGGTGGGCTGAAATCCTAAAATTGATATTGGGAAAGGAATGTAAAATTTACAGAAACATAGTTGATTTTAAGAACGAGATAAAAACTAATCCGCAATTATTTGATAATGTAATTGGAGTGTTTATTGATTTAAAATTACCCGTTAGCGAAAAAACAGGACTGGAGTTAATGCGATTTATTAGTAAAAATTATTCACATGTGCCTGTGATTGGGTTTTCAGGAACAAAGTCAGTTTCTTTTATTAAGCAAGCGTTTGAAAGTGGGATTTGGGATTACTTTATTAAGGACCCTAATGAAGATGAATTTAAAGAACCAGTGCTTTACTATCAAAATTTTTGCAGGCTGATTAACAGATTACTTGATTATGATTCAAAATATAATTGTCAATACTGGAAACCAATAACGGCACTTGAAAACAAACTGATTAGCAGGAAATATTATGATATTAAATTGCAACAATCCATTACAGATAAATTAAAGATTGCCTATAAGTATTTAATTATTGATGAAGTTAACCGATTTGCACCGGACTTTTTGCAGATAAATAAAGCAGAACAAATTACAAACCTTGCTGGTCAAGCATTAGAAACTTTCTGCAATGTTTATCTTTTTGAGAAGGCTGCAATAACAGATGAAAGAGGGTTGAGCCTAAGGGATAAAATTGATATGACAAAGATATTCACCCGTAACCAGCTAAGCGATGCACAGGATATTAGAATGCTGAGAAATGATGGCATTCATCAAGAGGTTTTAGAACGAAAAACAGGAAGGCTTGTCAAGAAAAAAACAATACAAGTTGCGGATGCTGAATGGGCACTGTTGACTACAATTCAAATTTGTGATGTTGCATTTGAAAAATTAACTGCACCTAAAAAATAACAATACAACAGAATACATGAAAGTAGTTTTATTCCCAGATTTACTTGGTATAAGTAGCAAGGCACTTCTTAAAAGTGAGTGGGTAGGTTATGGAGATTTGGAAAGATTTCTTGAATGTTTACGAATAAAAAAAATAACCTCAATATTATTACCGCTTTTTTTTACCAATGACAAAATAAAATGGGGGGATTTTGCTGGATTGGATTGTATTAAGGTTGTTAGGCATGAATTAAAACTAAAATGCCCAGTATTTATTTGTTCTGTTTTGCCAAAGAATTTGCTAACGAAAAGCGATTTAAAAGGTTATGAAAAATCAAAAGTTCTTGCTTCTCCTGGTATTTATATTTTAGAGTATCCATGGGATATTAATAATCTGTCGAAAATGCGAAGCATTTCTGAAAATGCTTTAGATGATATAAACTATGCTTTCTACAATCCTAAAGGAAACGCAAGTGAAATCATTCACAATCTGAAAAATAAATTTGGTGAGATTGCGAAGCAATCAACAGCAAAAGATTTGTTTCTAAATCTTAAAGCTGTAATTGAATCAGATTTCAAGTTACTTGAAACTAATGTATTGCCTGAAAGCCGTCTGAAATATCATTCCGTAAGGAATGAAATGTTTGACGATTTAGAAAGTGATGTTTCAGCGTATTTAAAACAAGAAAAAGATAGTGTAGAATCTCATTATCAAAATGCCTCAACTATTATTGATAAATACTCCGATATTATCTATGGCTTGCTGCCAAAAGAATTGAGGGACAATGATACCAATGAATTTATTCAAACACCTTGGCAGGTGCTTTACATTGATGATACAGAATTTTGCAGGACTGATGTAAAAGGCAAATTTGACAAAAGGGGGATTCATTGCACTACAGTTGAAAACAGCACTGATGCAATGAAAGTTTTAAAGCAAGATACAAAAGGAAAAATTGCTGTTGTAATTAGTGATATACGGCTTTATGAATCTGATGGCGACTGGCAGGATTTACAAGGGTATGATTTGCTGAATGAAATTCACGAAGTGCATAGCAGCCCTGTTGCATATTTTGTTTTGACAAGCAAGAGAGGCACTATCGTAGATAGTGTAAAACGCAAGGCAAAATTTCCTATTCAATGGTTTTCAAAATCGGATGTTACCACATCCGAACAAGGCTTTAATATTTTTACCCAAAGGGTAAAAGAATTAGGAGGTGATAGTTGGTTTTGGAGAAAGAGCCAACCAAAGCTAAGTGCTTGGACAAAAGAATCTCACCGATTTGCATTTCCATTGTCAAGGTATTATAGAAAGCATGTTGAATTATCAGACCATTTTTCTGAAAAAGAAAAAATTGATACAAAAGCAAAACATTTTATCGAGAATGTTTTAAGCAGTAAGAAAAATATTGAAATAGAATTTTTACCTACACTAAAAGATGAAACTGTTAGTGATAAAATGATTGAAAAATTCCGTTTTCAAATATTGTTAGGTAGAAGAATAATATATGCCTTGTGGCTTAATACTATGGATGAGGAAAGTATTTTTTATGCCCTAAGACCCAAAGGCGAGTACAGTAAAGAAAATCGTGATTTGCTTTTCACTTCCACAATGGCAGTATCATTTAAAAATGATGTGCCTGATGAAAAGGATATTACCGAAGGTAATCTGATGGGCTGCAATTTACTTGATGAGGAAATAGATTTTCTCATTGAAAACTACAAGCTCAATCCTGAAATAAGGGAGTTAAAAATGAACATGAATGATTTAGATTTAGTTTATGAAATCATTGATGCTTTCAGAGCAAAGTTTGAACTTTTAAAAATTGCTATCCCGAAAGAAATTGAAATCTTCTTTGATAAATACTTTGCCGATAAACTGATTACTATTTCGGTAATTGACAAAGCATTAAAAGCTGTTGTAAAGATTGCAAAAGATAAAGGTGCTTTTACTGAGTTTCGTAAAGGACTTTCAAAAAAACTGGAAAACCTGCAAAGTCCAAAAGTGATGGCTTTGTTTGAAAAACATTTCTAAGGTTTTCTTCTCCTCCACTGCCTGAACAGGGCTTTTCTTATTTCATTTTCGAATTTTATTTCTGATTGATAAAATCAGATAACTTTTTATTGTGAAACTTTGTGTCGTTAAACAAAATCAAATGACACAAAACCAAATAATAATTCAAGCATTATGCCAGATAATATTAGATAATTTTTCTGCTATTACTTTTGAGCAATATTTAAACAACATCATCTTAAATATAAAAACCGATAAAATTAGATACCTTTTTAATAATCAATTTTGCTCACTCAAATCATTTAATAACTAAAACAAATTAACAAAATGGAAAATCAAAACATTACCAAAGTAAATGTGAATACTGAAAACATTCAGGAAACCACAAACGAATTGCAAAACTTAGGCTCAGAGCTAAACGGCAAAGCCGGGTTTATTCAAAAGAAGGAAACAATACTTTCACGCCACATTGAAGATTTGGCAACTACTAACAAAACATGGCTTGACCGCCTAATGCTTCCCAAGGAAGATAAAATGATGTTGAAAGTTTATGCTGAAAAACAGCAAGAGGCAGTAGGAATTATTCTTAGTAATCAGAACAAATCGCTTGCAGCGATTTGCGGAGGACAAGTAACTTTTGTAAAGGAAGTGGTAAACACCTTATTAAAGACTGGAAGGGCTGGATTGAAGGCAGGAGCCGATGTGATTTTTACTGAATATAGAAATCAACGGGCTGTGAAGATGGAAAAGCTGGCGAATGATTTTTACAACTTGATAGAAGTGAAACTGGCAGATGCGGAAAGAAGAACGCAAAAATTGCAAGATATGAAATTGAGAGAAGTAGATATTGACTTGCAAAAATGGGAAGAGGATTACAAGTTATTACAGGATGAATTTAGCAACATACTAAGGGAGCAGGTTTAATGCTTCTAATCCCCACCCTGAAAATGGGTGGGGATTATTTACCAAACCAACTGAACAACCTTATAAACAAAAAATAAAACATGGGAAAAATGAATACTCAACCAAAACAATTAGCACTCTTCGCCAAACTGCTGAATGTAGTTAAGGGATATTATTTTGAGTGCAGCGAAGGCACACAAAAGAACTTTGTGAAACTGGGTAAAGCCCTTGCTTTTACAGTAATAATTTGCGGTAGCATTTTCGCTGCATCTTTCTGTGAGTTCTGGCTCGGTAGAAATTATATGTGGATGCCACTTGTGTTTATTGGCACAGGACTGTTTTATTACATACTTGACCAGGCGATAATAATGGGTGATAGCAATAAGAACTATGCCTTGTATAAAAAATTGAGAGTGTTTATTGCGGTGGTATTGGGTTTATTCAATTCTCTGCTGATAGATTATTACTTTTTCAAAGCTGATATAGCTGCTGCAAGGGAAACCGAGATAACAGCAAGCCAAAAGTCAATTGATGGTGATTATGCTTCACAAGTAAAAGCAAAGAATGATAGAAAAACAGTTGTGCTTGGTGATATTGACAGGATGGAATTATTATTAGCGGCTGACTTAGATTCACTTGATGCAGAAGCAACTGGAAATGGTGGAACTGGGAAAAGAGGAGTTGCAACTGTTTGGCAGGCAAAATATCAAAGTTATCGTGCCGATAGCCTTCGCTTTAGCGAAGCTATCGCAAACAAAAGGACAGAGGTAAACCAATTAGATGGAGATATTACAACTCTTACAACTGAACGGGATGGAAAAAAAGCCGAAATCCCGAGAACTGTATCACAAGGGATAAATAAAAGTTTAGAACTATTACATCAGGTAATTTGGGTAGAAGGAAAGTTTACAAATATCATGATGAGTATTTTGATTTTGATTGTAAGCATGTTGATGGAATTGATTCCACTTTTTACAAAGGGTTTTTACGATATCAGTGAGTATTTTGAAATTACTAAAGATAAAAAAGAGGCCTGCACTGCTAACTCCAATATTAAGAAGCAAAACTACATTAGTCAAGAAGCTACAAAATTAATGCATGAAAATGCTCAAGACCTTGCAATGCAATTAAGTGAGCATAGAATGACAATAATGAGTGAGGATATAAACCATTCTAAAAAAGTGATGATGCAAACCGAAGGTTTTATGGATGATATTGAAAGCACTGAAAAGCGTTGGAAAGAAAAATATCCTGCACTTTACGACAGATACGGAAAACCAGTTATAGAAAAGGCATACTTAACATTATCTACTGCGACTGAAAGGGCTTATGCGTAAGCTCCTTCAGATAGAAACAATATCCAAAAGGATAATAAAACCACTCTATTATGAAAAACATTTATACCTCATTTATTTCAATAACATTTGTGTTATTATTCCTAACCTCTTGCAATAACACACCTGCTTTTACAAAGCAGCAATACATCACAAAGTTTGAAAGCTTCATTGTTACAACCGAAAGTAGCTATATGAATTTTGATGATGATGGTTGGAAGAAAGCTAATTCAGATTTTAAGGAATTAAGCGAAACAGAATACAGTCGTTTTGAGAAAGAAATCACAACTGAGGAACAATTGAAAATTGACAAACTAATTGGTCGTTACTATTCATATGTGGCAAAATTTAAAGCTGCACAATTGCAGAATAAGCTCAAAAGAATTTACAAGCAAGCCGAAGGCTTTATTGATAATGTTACAAAATAATTATTACACTATATGACGAATACAACAATTACAAATTCATCACCTCTACAACCCATTAAGGGTTGGTTGTATTTTCTTCCTTTTTACCTTCTACTTGTCGGGGCATTTTATCATATTTCTTCAACTATTTTTACCCAAACTGTCGATGCTCAAAAATATTTCGATATTAGCTTTAGCAAAGAACAGGTTTTTAATCAATCTCTTTTTTTTCATCTCAGTATAGCTGTTTCTACAATAGCCATTATTCACCTATTGAGTGCCTTTACAGGCAAGTATTTTAGCTTAGGCAGAACTGTATTTGCTTTGTTGCTAATTGCTGCCCTGGTGTTGTTTATTTTAGGAATAAATCTACCATTGATAAAGACAACCAAGTTTTACTTTTTCAAAGAAAATTATTCATTGATTGATGTGCTTTCTAACCTGAAAGGTAAAAATGAAATGTTACTTTATTGGACAATGTTGATTTTTACTTTTGTTGTGCCTTTATTTAAGAAGATGGCATTAGCATACGAAATTTTTTTTGCCAAAAATGGAACATCAAAAAACATATTCCTGAGTGTTATGGCTAAATGGGCTATGGTTGATGTACTTGTAATAGCAATTCTCATATCATGCATGAAATCAAGCACAGGCATTATTGAAATGACTTCAAGTAACGGACTTATTTATTTTGCATCTTCAACTTTTATAACGTTAATTATTACTACTTGCCTGTCATATGTCAAGCTAAAATAAAAAATAATATTTAAGGTTTGACAGGTAACAAATAAATAATTCCTTACTACAAAAACCAGAGACTTTCTTTTCCGAAATCAGGTAGTTTGTTTTGTGTGAAATAAGGAAATATTTCTGCCACCATTTCGGGGTATTTGATTGTAACAGGCAGGTTCTGTTGGCTTACGCTTTTCCAATACATTCTGCTGAACTGATAAACCTGGTCAATGAGTTGGTTTATTGTTTCAGGGTTTTCTATTAACTCTGCTTGTGAACTAAAGAAAGAAATCTTTACTGGAAAATGGTGTTCTCTATCGGTGGGTGCTGATGTTGTTTCGTACCGTGTGTTATTGAATAGCAAATATTCTTTAGCGGCAATTTTTACTATAGTGCCATTGTAAGGCATTAGTTTTTCGTTGTCGGTATCAAATGCTAATAACTCTTTGCTTTCTGTTTTATTGATGGTAACAACTATTACCGGTATCGGTAACCCTAAAGCATGAAGTGTGTCAATGATTGGCTTTAATTCTTTTTTACTTAAGTCTTTATAAAAGTGGATAATAAGCCTTGTTGCCTTGTAATTAGATGCAATAAACTTGCCTACAGCTTCTCGTATAGAACCTGCAAGACTGCCTGTATCATTTGCTCAAAAACAATCAAAACCTTTAAAAATACCTTCGTTATTGAAACAGAAAGCAGAGCCTACATACCTTGTTTTTGTTGTAGCAGAGTAACCGCATGGTGAACCACATCTTGCAAAACTAAAAATATCTGCTTCCCTTTGCATGTATGACTAAAGATACAATAAATTTTCCGGAGCATGTAGTTCGGTGGAAGGAAAGCGGGCTATCTATGGCTGCCTATTGCAAAGAACAGGGGTTTAATTATCAAACATTTACCTATCATGCACTGCGCATCAGAAAAAAAGAAACAATATCGGCAGATGCAAATACTTTTGTTCAGCTTAAGGTGCCTGAAAAAACCACAGCCAATATTGAATATCATTTTTCCAACGGTGGATATTTTGTTTTCCCGGTTGGATGTTCTGTACAATTGATTAAATCTTTGATTGGTTAATGTTATCGTTAAATAATCAGCAACGGTATTTTTTGTTTCGCGATGTGGTGGATATGCGAAAAGGTATTGATGGTTTAAGTGGATTGGTAAGAGATCATCTGAAATTAAATCCTCTTTCGGGTGATGTGTATTTATTTTTTAATCGCAAATGTAACCAGGTAAAATTATTGATGTGGGATTGTGATGGTTTTGCCTTGTATTACAAAAGATTGGAAATGGGAACTTTTGAATTGCCGAAAAGCGATAATCTGATCATTGGAGCTGATATTTTATTGTGCATTTTGCAAGGCATCAAATTATCATCGGTGAGCAAGCGAAAGCGCTATGAGCATGCCGCATAAATGGTTTCATTTTAAAGGCTACATGTGGATTATTATGTGTACATCTTTACCGGTTTATTTTAGTAAAATACTGTTTGTGTAATTACCTTTATTGCATGAGCACGCTGGAAGAGATCTTATTAAAAAAGACGCAAGAACAGGAAACTAAAATTCTGTTATTGGAGCATGAACTCAGCCAACTCAAACGTATGATCTTCGGTGCGAAGAG
>ENA-ORBV01009934-ORBV01009934.1-microbial-mat-metagenome-genome-assembly--contig:-NODE-9934-length-15407-cov-6.751859_pt1 | contig 15407 bp, 3 predicted proteins | sample MGYA00237777_ERZ505514 | MGnify/ENA primary metagenome ERZ505514 (study PRJEB26160, sample SAMN06269048) | microbial mat metagenome | isolation source: Oligotrophic lake microbial mat | place... | reverse complement strand
CTTTGGTACTGTACTATACTACTACTAGCTAGCTAGTAGCTAGCTAGTATAGCTATTAACCAGACGAGATATGGATACTACATGTAGTATACGTGGAATGAATGAGTTACTACCCAGCTATGACACTGGTGGTAACTTGTAGTTAGGCGCCAAGTGCTCTGTCGTGGCCATGGCGGTTGACTTCTTGGTGTTTCAAGCTATTTCAAGCTGGAACGGAATCACAATAACTTAGCTAGGTTACAGTAATTTTCTTGCCAATGATTCGAATTCTCCGGTAATCTGCCATCCATCTATACTGATCGTAATCGTACAATAGTGGCCTTAGCTTGTCTTGAATTCGATCCAATGCTGCATCCATCTCCTCGTCATTTTTCATGTTTTCAAAGAAGCTGCGACCAAACATTTTCAACCAATTTTTGAGCCCGTCTTGTTCGTCTTCGAGTGGAGTTGGCCGATCATAAAGCGCGGCCGACAAGACCTCTATCCCATGCTTTTCCAAAAGGCTGCTGTACTCGGAAATGCTTGGGAAATACCAGGGACTTGTACTGTCAGGGAATTCTTCCATGGTCGCTTCCACTATGTGTTGAACATTTCCTTTGCCGCCAAACTCTACTACAAATCGTCCTCCTACTTTGAGAGCGTTCGACATGGCCATGACCGAGTGTTCCACCTTGTCCGATGGTACCCAGTGCAAGGCTGCATTGGAAAAAATGGCATCAAAAAGTTGGTCGTCGTCTTTATCCATACCAAGTGAGAAATTGCAGACATTGCCCTGGAAAAAGGTCAAGTGTGGAAACTGCTCGAGTGCTCGTTCCACCATGCTCCTGTCATTGTCCATGCCCGTGACTTGGATGCTGTCTCCCATACTGGCAATGGCAGCCGTCAATTCTCCAGAGCCGCAACCCACATCCAGGATTCGCTCGCCGGCTCTGGGTTTCAACATTTCGACCAAAGAAGATCCATACTGCCAGACGAAACTGTGTTGGTCCTGGTACCGTTGGACATCCCATTCTTTTTGCGTATTGGCGTTATCGCTTTCATCAATGGTTGCTCTGCCTGAAATCGTATTAAAAGGGCGGTCATCATTTTTGTTGGGATGATGAGCAGCCCTCGAAGACGACACGACAAACGCGCCCGAGACGGCGGAAGGAACAGTAACCACGGCGAGACAGAGCACGAGTTTCATCATATCGACCAGCAGAGAGAAGGTAAATCCTCTTGTTTTCAATGTGCTCATCATGCTGTGAGTAGCCGGGGTACTACTTACATTATACCTGCCAATACTGTTGATAAGATAGAAGATCTCCCTTCGAAGCTTCATGACTTCATTAGTTTTAGTCTTGCACGTTTCACATACATAGAAGCTAAGCAGGGTTAGATCGCACGACTGACACCAAGCGGATTATTCTAAACCCTAACCACTATCGGCTCAAACCGTCTGTCATAGATCCACAAACCACAGTACGCACGTCAGTGATCATGACGTACGTTGTTGCACGGTTCTGGTCGATTGGGTGCGTTGCGTGTTTTTCTCGCGGCCTGCCATTGCCAACGAAAAAGCAGTTGCAATACCAAAGCGCAAACGGAGACCATCAACCATCAGCAGCTGAAGAGTAAACACCTACAATTTTTATCCCGTTGAAAGAAAACCAATACACCATCACCATGATCAGCCGAATTGCCATCGTCGCTGCCCTTGTGGCATCTGCCTCTGCTTTTGCTCCTGCCTCCAGGTGTGTTACAGATTCATGTTTGAGAGTGTAGTAGTTAGTTAGTTCTAGAATGAAGATGCGCTCCTCTCGGACACACGTTCAAGTTGAAGTTTAGGATATGATCTGTACTGTATTAGCATGCCCTTTTGGTGTATCCCGGTGCATCTTATGCGGCGCAATGGAAATCTAGTCGTGGTGTTGTAGAATGTATCGCCGTTTTTTGATTTCCGCGGCCTTGTTGTGTCTTGCGTTTATTTCCCCCGAAGAGCCCATGATTGCTGCACAGTGTTCTCACTTGTTTTACTCGCTCTTCTACTCTAACAGACCATTTGGAGTTGCCACAACCGCCTTGAACGCGGAATGGAAGCCCGCTGACGGCAAATGGGAAGAGAAGAATTTCGAGGCCGATCTCAAGAAGCTTGAAAAGGAAGCAGAAGACCGTCTTGATGCCAAAATCGCGGAATTGGCCTCCAAGGTGGCAACAACAGGAGCAAAATAAGCACTTTTATTTTAGGTTACCGGAGGCGACACAAGCCAATACAGTACACGATTTATTAGGGCATTTTTTTTTAAACTGACTCGATCCTAGTATTTGATGGGACCGTTGGTGTCTTTTTTCCAGGAGTTTCTTATCAAGTCTTCGGGGTAGTTTGTACACTAAACCGCTTAAACTAGTCACATCAACTTCAGCGACCTACAACAATAGTCAGTGTTCGTTATTTAGGCTTGTATTAATAATAGTTGCAAGTTTTGCGTCGGACGATGCGACACAAGAAGCATTGATGGGCCAGCATTCCATGACTTTTGCAGAAACCGAGAACTGAATTAGTGTTGGAACAGAATGGGACAAGTTGTCTGTCAAAATCAGACTGCAGTGTAGTGATTCGTAGCTCTAAGTTAACATGTTAAGGTAAGCGTATCGGTTTGCTATTGTGTACATCGATTCCCAATCTGGACCAAATCAGGGTTCGCTGCCGCTCACGGTGTGGTAGAACCGCTTCACAGAGTCACTGAGCCGGCGGAGACTATCTGCGTACGTCCCACGTTCAGTCAAAAGACGGTCAATGGCATCTGCTCTGCGGCTCTCAGAAACCTCAAGGGCGCTCGCAAGAGAAACCACCGTGGAACGTAAATTATCCACATCGTCTGCGTTCTCCTTGGTTTGCTGCAGGAGCTGTGAAGCAGAGATCGACCCAGCTTTACTGCTATGCTGCTTCTGAAGATCATCCCTTTCAGAGATTACCTTGGCTAATTCGTCTTGCTTCATCTGTACCTCCGACCGTGCATCATCGCGACTCTTTGATAGGGACTGGATCTTGTGTTTGAGCATCCTGGCTTCGCCGTCCTTCTTGGCAATAGAGCGCTTTAGCTCGCTGATCGCCGACGCGTGCGACTCCTGGACTTCATCGTTGTACTTGTTGGCGGTCTCGAGCTGTACTTGCAGCGACGCTATCTGGCTCCTCAATGATTCGACTTCAGTGTTCAAAGTATTGTCACTAGCTTGGACGCGGCTTTGTTCGGCTTCCAAGTTCAAACGAACGGTTTCTACTTCGGATGAGAAAGTGGCATTTTCCTGCTTGAGCTCGGCAACTTCCTTGGCTTTCTCTTGCAGCTTGTTTTCCATCAAGGAGAGGGCACTTTCGTGCTCTTGTGAACGTTGGCGCAACTCTTCTTCTTTCGAATGCAACTGCTGCTCCAACTGTGCCACCGATGTTTCAAGCGAGGACAGCCTTCCACGCGTATCTGCGAGTTCTTCTTGCGACCTTTCGTAATTGGAAACTACCTCCTGCATATGACTATTGCTCTCGCGAGCACTGTTCTCCATCTGATTAATCCTGTCCCGAAGGCCTAATATTTCTTGAGTTGATTCTGAGGATCCTCCACTGTCTTCGTTCAGTCTCTCCACAAGCTCTCGAATTTCTGAATCTTTCTGTTGAAGGGCCTGGTCTCGGGATGCGCAAGCTTCTTCCAAAAGTCTGACTCGGCTCTCGAGAGCATATGAAGCGTTCTGGGCGTCATCGACATCGTGCTGTAAACGAGTTATTTCGGAAGCTTGGTTGGTGCATGTCGATTCTAGCTCATTGCGATGTGACTCCAGCTCGCCAATATGAGAACGGAGTTCGTCGTTGTTGCGAGCCATAGAGTCAGAATACTCCTTGATATCTCCAAGCTCCAACAGCTGTGCTTTGACGTTCTCCAGCTCACTGTGAATTGCAAAGATTTCTTCGTCCTTTTCTGTGGTGGCATTTGTCAGCTCGTGAATTTCACGAATTAGCTTGCTTTGCTCCTCCCTGAGCTCGTTCAGTTCTGCTTCATCCTCCCCTGCTGTCGACGGGGCATGGCGGTCGCCATTTTCTTGCCTGCCCTTCTCCGCGAAAACGAGTTGCTGCTGCAACTCCAGCAAACGGGCGTCCGCAACTCGTGACGTACTCTCGTAACGCTGAACTAGCTCTTGCATTCCTTGTAACTGCTCGCTGTACGATTCCAATTGCTCGTTCAGTAATCCGAATTGGACAAGCATCTCTTCGTTTTCCTCTGCAAGTCTGCCACGTTCACTTGTCGCATTTTCGAGGATTCCCTGAAATTCTTGCTCGTTCGAAGTATACAAGGAGACGGTGTGTTCGAGCTCTTTGCATCGGGCTTCGCCGCTACATACCATGGCTTCAAGCTCTGCTATCCGTTGAGGGAGCATACTGGCGCCCTCGGCCGACTCCTCAAGATTAGCCCTCGCCACTTCGAGCTCCCTCTTAAGCTCCCCCAGCGCTGCGTCCTTATCTGCATTCGAGTGCCTCTCTGAGAGCAGCTCATTTTCCAGAGCAGCCATCCTTTCTTCGAAATTCTGGAGCACTATACTTTGATCGTTGAACTCTTGCTGAACAGTCTTGATTTGATTTGAGAGAGAGGCATTTTCGTTCAAGAGCCTCGACGCGCCGTCTGAGTCCTGCGATGCACTAGCAAGCGCTTGTTCTAGTTCTTGGCACTTGGTTGCAATGTGGTCGCGCTCTTCGGTAATGGAATCATTTCTCCCCCGCAGAAAGACGATCTCGTCCTGTGCCTTCGCCAACAAACCTTCCAATTCTAGGATCTTCCCAGCGTCTTGCTCGAACTGTTGTGCAGCTGAAGCCGATGAGAATTCAAGCTCCTCGATCCTCTGAGCCGTCATATCTCGCGCTTTTTGAGCCTCGTCTCGTTCAGTAGCTACCGATTGCAGCTCATATTGTAACGAATCAATCCTGCTGGCGAGCTCCGCCTGGCGAGCTTCATTTGAAGAAGCAGCGAGTTTTGCGCTTTCTGCAGAAGCACTGAGATCATCACAGGAGGTTTTCAGCCCGTCGACTTGGTTTCCAAGAATTTCCTTTTCGTCGGCGAGTCTGGACAATTTTTGCTCAAGAGCTACGATGTGCCGATCTTTTGCCGATATCGTGTTTCTCAAGCTTGTACGTTCTGCCATCAGGGATTCAATCTCTTGGTTCTTTCTCGCTTCTACCGCGCCCTCCTCCATGCCTTGGTCATCGATCTGTTGCTGAAGTATTGCTAGTTTCTCGTTCGATTCATTGAGTGCGTTCAACAAGGTATCGCGTTCAGTGTGAACCGTGTGAAGTTGATCTTCCAGGTGCTGCAACTGCTGTGTTACCGGGCCAAGTCTCTCTAATTCAGACATGAGATTTGCATATTCCTCTTCGAATGAAGTCAACTCAAAACGTGCAACCTGAAGATCAGCTTCTTTCTGGTTCATCTGTGAAATTAGGTCTTGACTGACTTGTTCACCTGCAGCTTGAACCTCGTGGACTTGTCTTTCTAGCGCTTCTTTTTCCGAGGACAGCCGCTGGATTTCATTCACATTCCATTTGGCATTGTGGCTCTCTTGATCGAGTAATAGGAGCGTATCTTCGAGTTCCTTTCTTGCGGCAGCCAGCTCCTCCTGTTTTGCTGCAAGTTCTTCCTCGTGCTGCTTGGATATTCTGGCGTGATCTTTCATCTGTTTGTACTGTTCGCCTTCGGCTGCCTGGACTCTTTGATTCAGCGAAGCCATATCATTATTCAGGGTGTCAAGGGTTGTATCTTTTTGAGCGAGCTCGGCCTTTAACACGTTATAGGATTGACGAAGTTCTTCACTTGAGGAGTTCGCCAGTTCGAGTTGGTCGACTGAATCTCGTAAAACCTTTACATTCGCTATATATGATGCTTCATCTGCACGCAGCTTCTGGATTATTTCGTCCCTCTCTTCAAGAGTTTGCCTGAACGACTGAAGATCAGTCGACAACAAACTGTTGTCAGCTCGCAATTTGGAACACTCTTCTTGCAGGGCACCAAGTTTCTGTGACAGTTCATCCAGGGAAGCTTGCTTTGTCTTCGCCTCTGCCAAAAGTTCCTGCTCTCTTGATCCCTGCCTACTTTGAACCTCCGACAACGAAGCTTCAAGTGATTGTCTCGTCCTTTCGAATTCTTGCCTCAAACCAGTTTCTTTGTCGGTCCACTCCTTTTGCCTTTCCTCCCAGTGCAACAATGAGGAACGTGAGTTGTCAAGCGCAGCTTGAATTTCATCATTCTGGGTGCGAAGCGTTTCGTATTCGCGCCCCAAGTCCCGAAGCCGGCCCTCTACAACCTGTACGTGGTCTTGCAGAGTTTCGACGGTGTCCATTCCGACTTCTCCAGCTGATTTCGAGTTCCTCAACATATCCAGTTCAGCTCGTAGATCCTTTGATTCCTCTTCAATCAATCGACGCTTGCTGATTTCGGTTTGCAGCAATCTGTTGTAATTGATCTTTATCGAGTCGTCCCCATCCGCCTTCTTTTTCAATATCTCCTGAACACAAGGACAATCAGCGGTTGTTGCATTGGCGCATGTACTGCATCCCATCGATGCAGAGACCGGCAATGATGCAGGGAGGTCGGGCAACGCTACTTGATCTGGCGGCATGCCATTGGTATCGCTGCGGGCAACTTTCAGGCGACTGTACGGCGTAGCGGGTGGTGTTTCTGCTTCAGCGAATTGAGCAAGTCTCTCTGGGCTAGATAACATCGATATCTCATTTCCGTAGGCTCTATTTGAGTCCATATTTAGTGACAAATCGAAATCGAGGTCATCATCCCAAGCATTCGAATCCGCAGCAGCATCAACGTCGTCATGGAAAATCTGGTTGTTTACGCTGGTTGCTGCGCGTTCTTCGCCCGAGGCAGATGCGTCGTTCTGTGCGACCGTCTCGCCATTTGATTCGAAAATTGCAGCAACAACGGATCTGAACCTCACCGTCATCCCCCTCTCGGCTTGGCTATTGATTTGTTCGTCAGAGATTTCCTTTGACTCCGAATCGGAAATCGCTGTGCGAGGGGATCTTAAGGCTTCAGGACGGTCGGACACATCAATGTCGCCCAAATCATCGTCATCTCCCCAGCCATCATTCCCGCCCTCCTCACTGGAGGAATCGCCACCATCGTCGTCGATCACCTCTGATACAGTTGCTAAAGCGTCAACGGTAGACCCTCCTCGTGACGGAGGTAGCGAGGACCGAATCGACGGGAGATGGTCAACCACCAGACCGTACCTTCCATCATCAGTTTCGTCTTCGCTAGCCAAAGATTGCGCTAGGGAAGCAGTCGAGTCTAGATTTTGCATCCCCACCGCGAAGGGTCGCGGCAGAGGGTCGACCACAAAGTTAGCAGCTCTCCCTTGTTTTGAGTCGCTCTCGGTTTCGTCTTCTTCCGCTAACTCAGAGCATTCCTCCGAGACCACTTGGCTAGCCGTCGACAGCGCAGCAAAGGGTGTAGAGGGGTGTAGCACAGGAAGCTGATCCACGACAGCTGCAAAAGAAAACGCCAAAAGCATCAGTGAGAAAGTAGCCAAAAAACAAACAGAACTGGACATGACTGCTATTTCGGAACTACATTTTGGCACATTGTACTTACGCCCGAATTCGTATTCCTGGGGATCCGCTTGAAATACAGATGGTGCCATGCCAGTGGCAACTTCTGAGCCTGCGTCGCGGTTTTGGTCGGTCGTTGCTTCTTCCTCCGCAGGAGGAAGGAAGTCAACAACTTGCTCCCGAACGCGAGCGGTCTCCTCCTCGTTTCCAGACTGTGGGTTAGGAGCCTGCTCCAACTCTGACGGGTCGTTCTCCCACCCGTTCTCTTCTGCATTCACTGTGTCATCCGGATCGCCATCATCCAAATCATCATGGACGACAGTCGGCGCAACGACGGCAGTTGATCCAGCAGCCGACAAAGCAATCAGCGTATTCGGGCGGGACTGTGGGGTTACGTCAACAACTGGGCCAAAATCTTGCTCTTCTTGCAACATGTCACCGACGTGCGAGAGCACTTCACTGGGGTCTGCAACGACAAGAGTTGACGCATCTCCAAATCTTGAGCTAGGGCCCTGCGGAATACGATCGACCACCTGATCTTCCTCCGGACGAGCATCTTGCGCCGCCCCTGTACTCCCTCCTCTCCAACTACTTCCAGCGTCCTCAGTTGTGTCATCCCCGCTAATGCCTGATTCTACATTGATCAGCCACCCAACAGAGTGTTTCTGCGCGGATGAGTCGATTTCTGACGGTGTGTGGTCCACCATAACGAGCCCATCCTGAGAGGGTGACGCCGCAACTTCAGCACCAGAGGAAGATTCCCTGTGAGGAGATGCGTGACTAGTAGAACCCGATTCGACAGCAGGAGCCGCCAAGTTTTCGTTGTCATCAACAAGATCATCGAGTATTGCATCATCGTCATCCCACCCACTGTTGGCGTCGTCTTCACCGCCGCCAACAGTTGAATCGCCGAAGAGTGTAGCATCCATTTCTCCGTCAGGTCTATTTGTATATACCGAGTCTTCAACAGTTGTGATAACCGGTTTGTCAAATACTACATACGGTGTGTGGTCAACCACGTGCCCAAAAAACTGGTCGCCGTCGTAGGTATCGTTGTCATCTTCTTCTCGGCTGCCGTCATCGGATGGTGCCAGAACAGCAACGGATGGATCTGCGCGTGCCTGCATTCCATGTCCCTCTACAATTGGAGTGTGGTCTACAACAGCGTCGGCCGTCGGTTCCACAGGCGTTTCCTGTGGACCAGCAACATCAACGCCTTCCAAGGCATCATCATCGCCTTCCCAACCATCTCCAAGATCATCTTCGTCCTCATCAATTATTTCGTCGTCCCTCTCCATGTCCGAACGAAAGTCGGCACTGGAAGCTCCGACGGCCATAGAGTTACTAGTAACGAAAGGATGGGGGGACATTTTCGTTGGCGTGTGATCTACAACTTTCCCGTAAACATCCTCATCATGGGTGATTGTGTCGTCGTCGTTAGCACTGTCACCAGCAGTACGGTACGTACTCGCGACGGAGGGCGCAAGTGCTACTAACGATGCATCCCCGAAAGGTCGTTGAGGCGTATCCGGTGGAGGAGTGTGGTCGACCATGACCTGTGGATCAGGTGGATCCTTTTTCCTAGTTTGGTGCATCCTCAGGCTTGATGACCCAGGAGTGCGGCTTCTCGACTGGTCTGCATCCAAGTCTTCAAGGGTCTGGTCGTCCCAAACACTCCCGCCAGCCCCTTCGATGGTCGTGTCACCACAAAACGTTTCATCCATCTCATCATCGAACTTGAAATCGTCGTCAATGCTGCGGGCTTCGACGGCGAGCGAAAACGTCACGGAGGGGGCGGTGTTGGGGGCACTACGCGGCAACGGCAACGCGTCCACGACCGGTCCATATGAAACTCTTTCGCCGCTAGGGTCGATTCCGTCTACGTCATCGTCGTCATTGATGCTGAGACAGGTGCCGTCTTCGGATGGTGCTAATACAGCGAGAGATGCGTCACCCTTATTGGTAATCTTACGGGGAGTCTCGTTTTCTGGGGTATGGTCCACTAAGACGACCCGGTTTTGACTAGTCTGCCCAATAGTGGCTGACGGCTTTTTATCTCCTTCTCCAGGAGCACTCTCGCTCGCATTTTCTTCCTCTTCTCCAAGCACGATGTCTTCCAGCTCAGGGCATTCTTGGTCCCAATTCACGTCGCCAACACCAAACGTTGCCGTCTCATCTTGTTTCAAGTCTGCCCTAGTGGTATTGCCCTGCGTTGCTGTAGAACTACTCGCTATAGCCGGCAGTCTCGTGGGAGCAGGTGTCATATCAACTATTGGGCCGAAGTGCCCATCGTCTTCTTCGTCTTCGTTGTCATCCTCAAAGTCCAGATTTATGCTGTGCGCTAAAACCGCTAGAGATGTCGACGACAGCCGCGATAACTTTTTGGACTCTATCTTCGGAGTCAGATCAACAACACGGTCGGTTTCCGGTAAAGATCCACCTTCTGGAGGGCCAGCCCCTTCCGTTTCCTCTCTGTGGTCAGCATTGGTGCCAGCATGATCGTTATGCGCATTTTCGCTAACATCCAGCTCCTCCTTTATATCATCCCAGCCGTCGTTTGTGCCAAGCTCATCTATTGTAGAACCGCCATGATAACTAGCGTCAAGCTCTTCGTCATGCTTCAGCTCCTCCTCAACATTCGTTGCTACGACGGCCATGGAACTGGCAGCCACTGACATTTGATCGATCAAAGAAGGGGGTGGAGTGGGAATCTGGTCAACGACCAGGCCGTACTGCTCCTCATCACTGTCGTGAACCCTACTAGGGCAGGAATTCTCTACGGATTCGACAGCCGCCAATGAGCCCCCTGACTTGCTACCACACGTTGATCCAGCTTCATTGGGTGTATTGTCCACGACAGCAGCCACTTCTTGCTGAGAAGCACTGGGCTCATCGTCGTCAAGCCCTTCCAAACTCGCCCCATCATCCCATGCGTTGTCGTCTCCTCCACTTTCCCTGTTTGTTGTTGATCCATCTTGCTTTCCATCAGCAAGAACAGCCATTGAATTCAAAGTTCGACCGGACAGTCCCTTCTTCAGTGGCCTGGGAATCTGATCCACGACAGGCTTAAAGTCGTCCTCGTTGTCATCGTCTTCGTCCCGCGACGGAACGGAGCCGTCGTCTGTGTAGACAATGGCCATCGACGAGTCAAGCGGTTGTGCAGATTGAGTGGCTGTCGCTTGTTGGGCAACCTCCGGGAGCGGGGCTGCTTCCTTGTCCTCCCGGAGGGTTGACGTACCCATACGCTCCGTTGAGAGCTCAAAGTTGACAAGTTTTTCACTAAGATCGTGCAGTCCTCCCAAGCTACTTGCGTCGTCCTCTTCCCACACGTTGTCGTTTGATTGGCCTTCCCCAGTGGTGGAACCCCCATAGTAAGTTCCCTCCATATCCTCGTCTCTTTGGATATCTTCGTTGACGCTATGAGCCATGACAGCTGTTGAATTAATTGTCATGGTCGAAAGCTCCGGGATTGGGCAGGTGCTGAGCTCGGGGGTTTTATCAACGACAGGGAGATAGCCTCGCTCATCATCCTCATCACTATCGTTCTCGTGTAGTCTTGAAGGGCAAGAGTCGGCTAGTGATTTGAGAGTCATCATCGACAGCTGCGTCTCGAATACCGGCAGTGGCTTGGGGGCTTCTTCGCTATTGCCTGAAACCGAAGAGAGATTATCACGGATCACTGGAGACCCTTGCCTTTCATTCTTGTCGGCACCGCCAAGACTTTGTTCGTTGGTCCCCTTGGTGGGACTAGCATCAACAATGACACGGTCGTTCTCCTCAACATTCTCGTGCTTATCACTGGACGAGTTACCCATGATATTTTCTGAATCGTCGTCTTCGGAGTCAGTTGGTACAAATCTCATGTTCGAAGCGCGTACCGTTGAGCGACGAGACATGTTGTTACCCATCACAGCAAATTTCAATTCTGTACTAATCAGCTCGTCTCCAGCCGACTGCCGCTCGATTTTTACTTCTTCGAAACCTATATTGGAAAATTCAACGGTGCTGTCGTCATCGCCGCCGCCACCATCCTGGCCTGCTTCCTTTCTCGCTTTTCGATCCCCGACCTTTGCATCAACAACAAAAGCGTCACGACCATCGTCACCAGAAACATCTGCTTCTTGTTCTTCTAAGTCCAAATCATCATTGTCCCAAGCACCTTCCTCTACTGGCTCAGGAGGAGCTCCAACTGCATAAGAGACTTCAGCCTCAGCTTGACCGCTGAAGTTCAAATCATCATTGTCCCAACCACCATCCTCTTTTGTTTCAGGGGCAGCTTCAACAGTGTCCTCTTGGTCAGCATTTGGGAGCCCCTGATGACTGCTCAAGTTCAGATCATCATTGTCCCAGCCATCTTCCTCTACTGGCACAGAAAAAGTTTCAACTATACCAGAGGCTTCTGCCTGATCATGCTCAGCAATAGGATGCTCGTGGTGACTGATCAAGTTCAAATCATCATTGCCCCAGCCACCCTCGTCTATTGGCTCAAGAGGAGCATCAACCATGTCAGAGACATCTGACTCAGTAATTTGAAGCTCCTGATGACTGCTCAAGTTCATATCATCATCGCCCCAACCACCTTCCTCTGATGGCTCAGGCAAAGTCTCAACTGCGCCAGAGGCTTCTGCCGCAGCTTGATCAGGAACAGGAAGCTCAAGGTGGCTGCTCAAGTTCAAATCACTGCTGTCCCAGCCATCGTCCTCTGCTGGTTCAACAGGAACATCAACTGTGGATGAGGCTTCAGCATCTACTTGATCATCAGTGGGGAGCTCCTGATGACTGCTCAAGTTCAAATCATCATTGTCCCAACCACCTTCCTCTACTGGCTCAGGAGGAGGCTCAAGTGAGGTGGGGGCTTCAGCTTGATCAACAATGGGGAGCTCCTGATGACTGCTCAAGTTCAAATCATCATCCCCCCAACCACCTTCCTCTGCTTGCTCATGAGGAGTCTCAACTGTGCCAGAGGTTTCAGCCTCAGCTTGGGCAACAGGAATCTCCAGGTGACTGCTCAAGTTCAAATCATCATCCCCCCAACCAGCATCCTCTGCTTGCTCAAGAGGAGCATCAACTGCATCAGAGGCTTCAGCCTCAGCTTCATCAGCAACAGGTAGCTCCAGGTGATTGCTCAGGTTCAGATCATTGTTGTCCCAACCACCACCTTCCTCTACTTGCTCATGAGGAGTCTCAACAGGGCCAGAGGTTTCAGCCTCAGCTTCATCAGCAACAGGTAGCTCCAGGTGATTGCTCAAGTTCAGATCATTGTTGTCCCAACCAGCTTCCTCTACTTGCTCAAGAGGAGTCTCAAAAGTGCCAGGGGTTTCAGCCTCAGCTTCGGCAACAGGTAGCTCCAGGTGACTGCTCAAGTTCAAATCACCATCACCCCAACCACCTTCCTCTGCTTCCTCAAGAGGAGCATCAACTGCATCAGAGGTTTCAGCCTCAGCTTCATCAGCAACAGGTAGCTCCAGTTGATTGCTCAAGTTCAGATCATTGTTGTCCCAACCAGCTTCCTCTAGTTGCTCAAGAGGAGTCTCAACAGTGCCAGAGGTTTCAGCCTCAGCTTCATCAGCTCCAGGTAGCTCCAGGTGATTGCTCAAGTTCAAATCATCATTACCCCAACCACCTTCCTCTGCTTGCTCAAGAGGAGCATCAACTGCATCAGAGGTTTCAGTCTCACCTAGATCAGCAACAGGAAGATCCATATTACTACTCAAATTCAAATCATCATTGTCCCAGCCACTTCCCTCTACTTGCTCAGAAGGAGCCTCAAATGTGTCAAAGGATTCTGCCTGATTTGCTTCTTCCTCAGTTTGATCGACAACACTGAGCTTGTTGTAAGCATCAGCAATCTGACTTCCATCGTCTAGAGGTTCTGCTGGTGTGTCCAGACCTCCACTAGAATTTATATCACCACTGTTCCAACCGTCATTTTCTTCCGAGATTCCTACCTCTGCCTCACCACCAGGACTAGTCTCATGATGACTGCTCAAGTTCAAATCGTCCTCTTTCCACGCTCCATCTTGCTCTCCTTCTGCCTCGGCAGGAGATCCAAAATGCGACTCGCTCGGTACCTCTTCAACTGTTTCATCGGCACCTTCTGTTTCTGCCACCACGGGCACTTCATGCAAATCGTCGTCATCAAAATTAAGGCTTTCGTCCCATTCATTCGCTCCAGAAGTCAACGCGGAATCATCTACACTGTCAGTAAGTGTCTCGTGCTGACCCTCTAGTGTTTGTTCAACCGAGTCAACCTGGTGCTGTTGTTCATCGGATCCATCGTTTCCGAAAGTTCCTATTTCTGCTGGTTGTTCTGCTAGTGTTGCTTCTTCAGTAACACCGTCATCGAAATTAAAACTGTCGTCTATTCCCCACTGGTTTCCTCCACCCTCGCCAGTTTCGTCGTTGTCTTCTTCTACCACGTTGGGATTGTCGTCGGTGGGCGAAAGATGTGGGAGATTAGTTTCTTCTTGCTCGTAATGATCTTCTTGATGAACAGCAGGCTCGACGTCGACCTCATCAAATAAGTCTTCGTCTTCCAAATCCCAATCGTCCGCACCGGCAGTCGCTTCTGGTTCATACGACTGCTCTAATTCTCCAGACAACGGCTCTTCGGATTGTTGGGGTTGTTCGTATTCTTGCTCCTGTTGGAACTGTTCGTCCTCCTGTGCTTGAAGTGGTGGCTGCGGCTCCATGCCAAAATCAATTTCTTCTTCTTCGTCTCCCCATGCATTTTCGGCGCCTTCATCATAGACTTCCCCTTCTTGTCCGTCGTAAGCCTCTGCTTCTGCTCCTTCTTCGTAGCTATACGGCTGCTCTCCTCCTTCGTCATATGTATATTGCTCGTCATACTGTTGCTCTCCTTCTTCTCCTTCTTGGTAATATTGTTGTGGCGGGGCAGCCCCGCCACAACAACTACCCTCCTGCTCTTCTTCGTAGTACCCATGGTCACCCTCGTATTCGTCATCATCCTCGTCATCTACGCCTTCGGGTTGCGCTAAATCTTGGGCCAAACTTTTAGCTAATTCCGCAAAGCGCGACCACATGGTGATAATGCAGGCTTGTTGCGAGAAACGGCTGTTTTATTATGAGACGCTTTGGCCGATATGCTTTCGTGGCGTTGGAAACGCAAAGAAATACAGGCACTTCTCGTTCAACACCAGCCTGGCTGTGGTAAGCTGTTGTCTGCAATGACCTGCCTTTGTGATGGTGGATTTGCCGCTCTCTGTTTCGCTAGTAGGTTTTTGTTGTATCTTTTAAACAGCTAGCTACAATAGCTGTCATCAATAACCATGGTCAAAATGCCTTGTCCTCGATCGGGCATGGCATGCGATCACAGAGTCCAGTGAGTGTCAGTCAGTCCAGAGTGAGTCCTCGCTCGAGCGCGCGAGTCAGGACGCCGTCGCCGTTAATAAGAATCTAGTTCTGTCCTTCTGTCCTTACTTTTTCTGTACATTTCCAAAATGGCAGGTCTGTGTGCTACTTAAATAGAGCTACTACTACATGCTGGATAAATTAGAATGCAGCTGGATCCATTGGTCAGCAACCCGTTTTGGTGACCTTCATTCATAAATATATGTTAATGATTTTAACAGAAAGGTCACAGTCTGGACCACCCAATGGTCAGGGCTTGACATCCTGTCTCAACATGCTCAAAAATATCCTCACGTGCCAAACTTCTCCAAACAATTTGGCTATATCAAACATCCCTATGTAAATCTTTCCCAATTACTAGTCATGCTTTCCAAGCTCCCTGTGTTACATCCACATCTGTGGAACTTCCCCCAGAAAATGTCCCAGTTTATGAAGATGTCCTTTTTAGACAGCATTACAA
>ENA-ORBV01009932-ORBV01009932.1-microbial-mat-metagenome-genome-assembly--contig:-NODE-9932-length-15410-cov-4.206613_pt1 | contig 15410 bp, 16 predicted proteins | sample MGYA00237777_ERZ505514 | MGnify/ENA primary metagenome ERZ505514 (study PRJEB26160, sample SAMN06269048) | microbial mat metagenome | isolation source: Oligotrophic lake microbial mat | place... | reverse complement strand
GAGGTAGGTGAGGTGATTAGAAAGTGAAACGAGCAGCAGCGCCGCCGCCCGTGGGCGTGGCGTAGGGAGCGATGAACCCGCGGAGGGCGCTCTTCTTTTTCTGCGGGCCCGCCTGACCCGTCTTGGCGGGCGCGGAGGGCGAGGAGTCGCTGAGCAGGAGGACTGCGCCCGTGACACCGAAGGTCACGGCAGCGATCACGTCGAGTGCGACCCAGACGCTGCGCCCCTTTTGCCAGTTATCCGGCGTATCCGCTCCAACGCCAACGAGAAACGGCTTGCCTCCAAGCGTTCGCAGTTGAGCTTTTTCCAAATCGACTGAGCTGACCGGGTTACTCTTCTTGACGACGGATAAGAACTGTCCGTCGAACGAAACGGCTTCTTCCCGACGTTCCTCCGCGCTCCCTTCACGCACCATCAGGAAGGCGATCAGGGCTCCGGCCGCGAGGCCGGCGACTATCCAAATTGACCGTTTCATCATGAACCTCCGTGTGTTGAGTGCTGTCTAGTAGTTGGGGCATTGGTTTCAGCTGACACTTTATCAATATTGAGGTAATTACCCGTCTGAATGAACAGTTCTCGTTGGAATCGCGAGGGAATGGCGATTCCGGATGCTTTTTCCTTCTGAAGTTGAATTGCGTCAAAAGAATCTTGGAAATTCTCTGCCCCCCTTTGTCATGGATGTTCCGCTGCTCCTCTTACTACGCCTCCGGTCGTTTCACCACGCTCGGAATCCGGTCGTCATTCCTCCATCTTTTAGGGTAACTCCCATGACCCGCCGCTCTCCTCGCCGTTGGCCTCTTGGTATGCTCGTAAAAGCCAAACGCCCGAAAACGCATCGTTTGCGGGTCGAGAATCTGGAAGAGAATCACTTCGTGGCCCGAGTGGCGCAGGCGGTAGATCGATTTCAGGATCGCATCGGGATCGGCGAGTAAATCGCTGAAAAGCATGATCAGACACTTGCCGCGGATCACCGCCACCTGCCGTGACAGGATGGCAGTGGGGACGAACCGCAGGCTGATCTGTCGCATCTGCTCGCCGAAGCCGGGCATCTCCTTGTCGGCTACCGCCAGCGTCGCCTCCGGGGTCACGTCGCGCAGCGCCGGACCGGTGCCGCCGGTGGTCAGCACGAGCGCGCAGCCGGCATCGACCAGTTCGGCCAGTGTCGCGCTGATGCCTGCCTGCTCGTCGGGAATCAGCCGGGGCTCGAAAGTCAGCGGGTTGCGCAGCGCCCGGGTCAGCCAGTCCTGCAGCGCCGGCAGCCCCTTGTCCTCGTACACGCCGCTGGAGGCGCGGTCGCTGATCGACACGATGCCGATACGCACCGGGTCAGATGTCGGGTCTGCTGCTGGCATGGCTGGTGGGCTCCTGATCGTCGTGGGGGTCGTGCAATTGCGCGCGGATCAGCTGGAACAGCTCGCGGTAGGCCTTGCCATGGCGCGGGGTCTCCCCGGCCAGGGTCGGTTTCGCGTCGCGCCGCGCCTGGCGGATCAGTGCGCGGACCTGCTGGCTGTCGGATTGCGGGTATTGCTGCACCCAGTGTGACAACGTCGCGTCGTCGGCGACCAGTCGGTCGCGCCATTGCTCGACCTGGTGCAGCGCCAGCGCCTCGCTGGCCGAGCCGCCGTGTTGTTCGGCCAGCACGGTGCGGATCGTGTCCAGCATCCGCGGCTCGAGCTGGCGCATCAGCTTGCCGATGAACTGCATCTGGCGCCGCTTGCCCTCGAAGTTGCTGATGCGCCTGGCTTCGTCGATGGCATCGACCAGCTTGTCGGGCAGGGCCAGGCGCTCCATCAGCTCGGAGCGCAGCGTCAGCAGTTCTTCGCCGAGTTTTTGCAACTCGGTGCTTTCGCGCTTGCGATCGGTGCGGCTTGGCTCGTCGCCACCCTTGAGTTCGCGCTTGAGCTCGAGGTCCATCTCGCTGCCTTCGGCGACGAACTGGCCGGAGACGAAATAGCCTTTTGTGGGTTTGCGGGGCATGGGCGGGGCGGGATTTTCGGCCGCTGCGGGCCGGTGATCTGTCAGCCAAGTATCATAGTCCCCCACGTCAACGAGCCACCATGAAACCACAAGCAACGACCCGGGCCGACAGCGGCTTCAGCTACAGCCAGGCATTTTTCGAGGAACTGGTGGACACCGCCCTGGGCCATGCGCGTACCGTCGGTGCCACCGACGCGGCTGCCGAAGCATCCGAAGCCTGCGGGCTAGGTGTGTCGGTGCGCAAGGGCGAACTCGAGAACGTCGAGCGCAACCGTGACAAGTCACTGTCGATCTCGGTCTACGTCGGTCAGCGCCGCGGCAACGCCAATACCTCCGACTTCTCCACCGCGGCGATCCGCCAGACGGTGCAGGCGGCCTACGACATTGCGCGTTTCACCGCCGAAGACCCGATGGCCGGCCTGCCCGATGCGGCGGATATTGCGCCGGCCGGCAACCGGGCGGATGAACTCGAGTTGTTCTTCCCGTGGTCGGTGACGAGCGAGCAGGCCGCGCAGCTGGCAAAGGAATGCGAGGCGGCGGCGCTGGGCACCGATCGTCGCATCACCAACAGCGAAGGGGCGGCTGTGTCGGCCCAGCAATCGCATTTCTTCAGCGCCCATACCCACGGCTTCCGTGGCGGTTACGCAAGCTCCCGGCATTCGCTCTCGGTGGCACCGATCGCCTCCGTGGGTGAAGACATGCAGCGCGACGCCTGGTACAGCTCGATGCGCGACGCGTGCGAGCTAGCCAGCCCGGTGCGGATCGGCCGTTATGCGGCCGAACGGGCGTTGAGCCGGCTCGGCGCGCGCAAGATCTCCACGCGCAACTGCCCGGTGCTGTTCGAGTCGCCGCTGGCAGCGGGCCTGCTGGGTGCCTTCGTGCAGGCGATCAGCGGCGGGGCGTTGTATCGCAAGAGTTCGTTCCTGCTCGATTCGCTGGGCAAGCAGGTGCTGCCCAAACACATTGACATCGATGAGGATCCGTTCATCCCGCGCGGCAAGGGCAGTTCGCCTTTCGACGAAGAAGGCGTGCAGGTGGCGCCTCGCAAGGTGGTCGAAGCGGGCCGGGTCAAGGGTTATTTTCTGAGCAGTTATACCGCGCGCAAGCTGGGCATGCGCACCACCGGCAATGCCGGCGGTTCGCACAATCTGGTGCTGCGCTCGCGCCTGACCCAGGCCGGGGACGACCTCGACGCGATGCTGCGCAAGCTCGGCCGCGGCCTGTTCGTGACCGAGCTGATGGGGCAGGGCGTGAACTACGTGACCGGCGACTATTCGCGCGGAGCCAGCGGTTTCTGGGTCGAGGACGGCCGTATCGCCTACCCGGTGCACGAGATCACGATCGCCGGCAACATGAAGAACATGCTCAAGGACATCGAGGCGATCGGTGCGGACAGCTACAACTTCGGCTCCAAGACCGTGGGCTCGATCCTGGTCGGCAAGATGAAGGTGGCAGGCAGCTGATCGTCGCCCATGGCCCGGGTTCCTTGGTCGGGCCTGGACGTCATCCGGCTTTTTGCCCGGACCGGTTGGCAGGGTTTGTCAACTGGCCAGCGCTGCCTTGACCGCAGCCGACACCTGGGCCATATCGGCCTTGCCGGACAGACGGGTCTTGGCTACGCCCATGATGCGGCCCATGTCGCCCGCTGCCGGTTTACGACCGAGCGCGTTCGCCAGTTCGGCCACGATGGCGTCGACCGCGCCGCGAACCTCTGAAGCGTCCATGCGCTGGGGCAAGTAAGCCTCCAGCACCGCGCGTTCAGCGCTCTCCTTGTCGGCCAGGTCCTGGCGAGCGGCGGCCGTGAAGGCGGTGATGGAATCATTGCGCTGCTTGACCAGCTTGTCGATGATGCCGATGACCGCGGCGTCGTCCAGCGTGATGCGCTCGTCGACTTCCTTCTGCTTGCAGGCCGCCAGCAATAGCCGGATCGTGCCCAGGCGGGCGCTGTCCTTGGCGCGCATCGCCGTCTTCATGTCTTCGGTGATCTGGTCCTTGAGTGCCATGGTGTCTACCTCGTTTCCAAAAAAGCGAAAACCCGCATCCGGGTGACCCGGCGCGGGTTCATGGCTCCCGGCCCAGCATCGGCCTCACCCCACGAGGAGACGTGTGCATGGGCGGGGCGGTTCGTCGAGTGAATGGGGTGTCCACCGTCTGTTGCAAGCCCGCGCCCGGGCACAACAATCAGTACAGCTTCTTGGGCAGTTGCATCGAGCGGATGCGCTTGTAATTGCGCTTGACCGCGGCGGCCTTCTTGCGCTTGCGCTCGGCGGTCGGCTTTTCGTAAAACTCGCGGGCACGCAGGTCGGTGAGCAGGCCCAGCTTCTCGATGGTGCGCTTGAATCGGCGCAGTGCCACGTCGAAAGGCTCGTTTTCTTTTACACGGATGGTGGTCATGGGGGTTCGGGTTCCAAAATGTGCCTGGGCAAGATCGCAGACCCGGGCTGAAATCTGCTGGTGGCCGCATCCTTGGGGCCCTTGTTGCTTCGAACAATGGGCCGGCAGACGCCAGCAAAGGCGCAAATTATAGTGCCATTGATCAAGGCCGCGCCAGCCGGGCCGCCAGGCCCCGCGCGCAGGCATGGGCGCTGGCCCAGGCCCATTGGAAGTTGTAGCCGCCCAGCCAGCCGGTGACGTCAACCACCTCGCCGATGAAATACAGGCCGGGTTGTGTCGATTCCATGGTCTGGCTGGACAAGGCATGCGTGTCCACGCCGCCGGCGGTCACCTCGGCCTTGGCGTAACCTTCGGTGCCGGTGGGCGTCAGTTCCCAGCTGGCGATCTGCTCGGCAAGCGCAGCGAGCGCCTTGTCGGAGGTCTGGTCGATCGGGCGGTGCCAGTCGTGCCCCAGGCGTGTGCCTTGCGCAATCCAGGTTTCAGCCAGGCGGGCCGGAACCAGCGCCGCTAGTTCGTTGCCCACCAGCTTGCGCGACAGGCCCTTGGCGCGGATCAAGGTCTGTTGCATTTGCATGCCCGGCGCGATGTCGACGCGGATAGGCGTGTTCGCGCGCCAAAAACTCGATATCTGCAGCACCGCCGGCCCGCTCAGGCCGCGGTGGGTGAACAGCAGGTCTTCGCGAAATCGGGTCCGCTCACGTTTGTTGCCGGTTTCGATCGTCACCGGCAGCGACAACCCGGAGAGTTCGGCGAACGGCGCCCATTGCGCGGGCTCGAACACCAGCGGCACCAGCGCCGCACGGGTGTCGACGATGCCCAGCCCGTACTGGCGTGCGATCCGGTAACCGAAATCGGTGGCACCGATCTTCGGGATCGACAGGCCACCCGTGGCCACGACCACGGCGCGGCTGCGGATCGCGCCCTGGGCGCTGCCCAGCAGGTAGCCGTCGGCTTCGGTTGCCAGCGTGTGGATCGGGCAGTTCTGCCAGTGCACGACGCTGCCAGCGGCGCATTCGGTCAGCAGCATGGTGATCAGGTCCTGCGCGGAACGGTCGCAGAACAACTGGCCTTTGTGTTTCTCGTGGTACCCGATCTCGTGCTGGCGCAGCAAGTCGACGAAGTCGCCTGGCGAGTAACCAGCCAGCGCTGAACGACAGAACTTCGGGTTCTGGCCGAGGAAGTTGTCCGGGCCCGTGGTCAGGTTGGTGAAGTTGCAGCGGCCGCCACCCGAGATACGGATCTTTTCGGCGATCTTGTCGACATGGTCGACCAGCAGAACCTTGAGACCGGACTGGCCGGCCACGCCGGCGCAAAAAAGGCCGGCGGCGCCAGCACCGATGACGACGACATCGAAACTGTGCATGTCGATAAGTGTAGGACGCCGCGCCGGCGCGGGCCGTGCCCCCGAAGAGGCAGGTCGTTCGTGCGGGGGGACCGCTGCTGTCAGGCCGACGCGCGCGACGCGTCGGGCGTGTCGGTCTGGTCGACCATCGACTGTGCCAGCACCGCAGCGCGCGCCACCTCGCCCACCACGATGATGGCCGGGCTGGCGATGTTTTCGCGCGCCAGTGTGCGGGCCAGTTGGCCGAGTTCGGTGGCGCAGGCGCGTTGTCCGGGCAGGCTCGCGCTTTGCACCACGGCCACGGCGGTGCGACGCGACAGTCCGGTCAGCAGGCCGTCCTGCAGTTGTTGCGCGTCCGCGATGCCCATGTAGATCACCAGCGTCAGGTGGGCATCACGTGCAGTGGCGGCCAGGGCCTGCCAGTTGGTCGGCGCGCCGCCGCGCCGCGCATGCCCGGTGACGAAGACGACGCCTCGCGCATGGTCGCGATGGGTCAGCGGCACGCCAACGGCCGTGGCCGCGGCCATGCCTGCCGTGATTCCGCCGACCACGTCGACGGCGATACCTGCGGCGCGCAGGTGGTCCATCTCTTCGCCGCCGCGACCGAAGATGAACGGGTCCCCGCCCTTGAGCCGCACCACGTTCTCGCCGTCGCGGGCGGCCGTGAGCATCAGTTTCTCGATGAAGGCCTGGGGCGTGGAGCGGCAGCCGCCCCGTTTGCCGACGTACACGATCCGCGCCGTCGGGCTGGCCAGTGCGACGATGGCGTCGCCAACCAGGTCGTCGACCAGCAACAGGCTGGCCTGCGCGATCATCCGCGCGGCCTTGACCGTCAGCAGATCCGGGTCGCCCGGCCCGGCGCCCACCAGCGTCACGCGGCCTTGGTTCATGTGGTGCTCCCTTGCAATTGGTTCTCGGCCCGCACGACGTGCGCGACCTGCGTGGCAATCGACTCGGGCAACGGGATGTCGCCTGCCAATACGGCCCGGATGTAGCCGGCTGTGCTGGCCGCATCGATGGCCCGTGGCAACTCGGGCAGGTTGTCCAGTGAACCGGTCTGGGCCGGGTGCACGGTCTGCCGTACACCATGCAGGAACAGTTCCATCTTCGGTTGGCGCCGCGGGTCGGCCACGGCCTCACCTTCGGTGCCGCGCAGCAGCAACGCGCTCGAGCCCATCAGCTCGAACGTGGCCGCCATCGACACCGCATATTCCGGGTGGGTGTAGCTGCTGACCAACAGGCAGCAGCCTTCGCCCGGATTCATCAGCTTGACCAGGCTGTGTGCCGGATTGCGCAACCCGACCACGCGCCGCACCTCCAGCAGGCGTTGCAGGCCCGGGCACAGCATCCCGGTCGGGGTGAAGACGACCGTGCCCGCCGCGACCGGTCCGATGGCGCGGGCCGGGGCGATGTCCAGTGCCGCGAACACGTCGGCGGTGAAGACCCGGCTCGATTCGCTGGCTGCACCGTGGACCAGCACGCGCAAGCCCTCGCGAGCCAGCAGCAGCGCCAGCAATGGGGTCAGCAAGGGCAGCTTGCGCGCGCCGTTGTAACTTGGGATCACGACCAACGGCCGGTCTGCGGCAGGTACCGGTTGCAGCCGCGCAGTGGTGGCGTCCAGGAACCCGGCCATCTCCTGCGCGGTTTCGCCCTTGATGCGCATGGCCAGGCAGAACGCGCCGATCTCCAGATCGGTCACCGCGCCATCGAGCACCTGGCCGAACAGGTCCTGTGCCTGCTCCCGCGACAAGGCGCGGGCGCCTTCCTTGCCGCGCCCGATCTCCTTGATGTATTTGGCGATTGCCATCGCTGGATTGTCCCGGATCGTTGATGACGACGGGTTATGAGCTTATCCGGCGGCTGGCGTGGGAGCGACACTGCAGCGCGCACCATCGCCTTGCACCTAAACTCCAGGCCAGATGCAGCACCACAGCTCCGAATTGCGGGTCCTGGGGATCGAGTCCTCGTGTGACGAGACCGGCGTGGCACTGGTGCGCGCGCCGTTCGGTGCGGTGCCGGTGCTGCTGGCCCATGCCTTGCACAGCCAGATCGACATGCACCAGGCCTATGGCGGCGTGGTACCGGAGTTGGCCAGCCGCGACCATATCCGCCGTGTGTTGCCGCTGGTGCGTCAGGTCATGCAGGCGGCCGATTGCAGACTGAACCAGGTCGATGTGGTGGCTTATACCCGCGGCCCCGGGCTGGCGGGGGCCTTGCTGGTCGGCGCCGCGGTCGGCTGCGCCCTGGGGGCGGCGCTGGGCAAGCCGGTGCTTGGCGTGCACCACCTCGAAGGTCACCTGTTGTCACCGTTCCTGAGTGCAGACCCGCCGCAGTTCCCGTTCGTGGCCTTGCTGGTGTCTGGCGGCCATACCCAGCTGATGCGCGTCGACGATGTCGGTCGGTACAGCCTGCTCGGAGAGACGATCGACGATGCGGCGGGTGAGGCCTTTGACAAGTCGGCCAAGCTGATGGGGCTACCCTACCCGGGGGGACCGGCGTTGTCGCGGCTGGCGCAGCAAGGCAACCCGGCCGCATTCCGATTGCCGCGGCCGCTGATGCACAGTGGCAACCTGGATTTCTCCTTTGCCGGCCTCAAGACCGCGGTCATGGTTCAGGCGCGCAAGCTGGTGGCCGCACACGGTTTTGCCGAAGGTCTGCCGCTCGATCAGGCGATGGCGCAGCTACCGGGCTCCACGCGCGCCGACCTCGCGGCATCGACCGAAGCGGCGATCGTGGAGGTGCTGGTGAGGAAGTCGATGGCCGCCCTGGCCGGTTCAGGGCTCGATCGTTTGGTGGTCGCCGGCGGGGTCGGTGCGAACCGCCTGCTGCGTGCGCAATTGGGCGCGGCAGCCCAGCAGCGGGGCGTGCGGGTGCATTACCCGGAACTGGACCTGTGCACCGACAACGGCGCCATGATTGCGCTGGCCGGTGCCATGCGCCTGCAGACAGGATGCCAACAGGCCAGCACCGACTACGCGTTTGACGTGCTTCCGCGCTGGCCGCTCGATCAGTTGTAGCGCCATCGCTCCGGACGGTCACATGAGGAAACGCCGGGCCGCCCCAAGTTTCCTCGCACCCCCTTGGGGGGCCTGGCGGAGCCAGGGCTGGGGGCCATGACGAAACGCCGGGCCGCCCCAAGTTTCCTCGCACCCCCTTGTGGGGGCCTGGCGAAGCCAGGGGTTGGGGCGCTCTTAGTGGATCGCCAGCTGGGTTACCTGGCTCTGTGCCGGCTGATTGACCAGCTTTAGCGTCAAGACACCGTTCTCCAGTTTGGCGCTGCTGCTGGCCACCGCGATGTCCTGCGGTAGCTGATAGGCCATCTGGTATTGACGCGGTGCGCCCTCGAGCGACTGGATGCGGACCACATCGCCCTCGACTCCGATGCTGAGCTGCTCGCGCGCGACGCCCGGCACGTCGAAGCGCAAGGTGGTCGATGTCTCGTCTTGCTCTACGGTTGCGGCATGGTTCTGGCGGCCGCGCGCGGCTTCGTCGAGCATGCGCTGCAGCATGCGGCTGGCCGGGTAGGCGGCTGTGCGGCGGGTGGCGCCGGGAACGGTGGTGGCGAAGAACATGGGAACACTCCTAGTAAACTGCGCGGCTCACAACGCTGTGGGCCACATGCACCAGATCTGCGCGTGTTTGCCGGGTTTTCAAGTAGGGAAGTCGTATGTTTATTGTTCGCAGCTGGCTCTTGAAATTGTTCTGGCTGGCCGCACTGGCTCCAGCACTGGCGCTGGCACAGCCGGCAATGCCACCGATCAAGGTGGCGATGATCGAAGGGCTGAGCGGGCCGTTCGCCAACACCGGCGAAGCCGTTTACCGCAACCTGGTCTGGGCCATGGAGCGGGTGAATCAGCGTGGCGGTGTGCGCCTGCCGGCGGCCGTGGGCGGCGCGCGGCAACTGGTGCTGCAGCGTTACGACAGCAAGGGCCAGAACGAGGAGGTGTTGTCGGCGCTGCGTGCTGCGATCGACAACGGCGTGCAGATCGTGGTCCAGGGCAACTCGTCGGCCAACGCGGCGGTGCTGATCGACGCCATCAACAAGCACAACGCCCGTGAGCCATCGCAGCGCGTGTTGTTCCTCAACTACTCGGCGGTCGATCCCGCGCTGACCAACGAGAAATGCAGCTTCTGGCATTTCCGCTTCGATGCCCATGCCGACATGCGGGTGGCGGCGTTGATGTCGGTCATCCAGGAGGACCGCGCGTTGCAGAAGGTCTACCTGATCGGGCAGGACTACAGCTTCGGCCAGGCCGTGCTGCGCGAAGTGCGACGCCAGCTCGCGCTGCAGCGGGCCGATGTGCAGATCGTCGGCGACGAACTGCATCCGGTGGGGCGGGTCAAGGATTTCCTTCCCTATGCCGCCAAGATCAAGTCCAGCGGAGCGCAGGCCATCATCACCGGCAACTGGGGCAACGACCTGACGCTGCTGGTCAAGGCGGCGCGCGAGGCCGGCTTCGCGGGCAGCTTCTACACCTTCTATGGCAATGCGCTGGGTGCGCCGGCGGCCATGGGGGAGGCCGGCATCGGCAAGGTGATCGCGGTGGCCGACTGGCTGCCCAATGTGCAGACACCCGAGAGTGAGGCGTTCTACCGCACGTTTCGCAAGCGATTTCCCGAACCGGCGGACGACTACGTGCATATGCGCATGCAGCTGATGGTCGAGGCACTGGCGCAGGCTGTCGAGCAGTCAGGCGCCACCGCGAAGGACGGCGCGCTGGACGTCGCGGCCGTAGCCCGGGCGCTGGAGCACGTCACGGTCCGGTTGCAGGGGCAAGGCGGCCAGATGCGCGCCAGCGACCACCAGTTCCAGCAGCCGCTGGTCGTCGGTGTCATGGACCGGGTCGGCACACCGGGAGTGCAGTTCGACGTGGAGGGCTCCGGTTACGGATTCCGGGTCGTCAAGACACTAAAGGCCGCCGCTGCGGAAATGCCGACCAACTGCCAGATGCAGCGTCCCTGATGCTGCCTGTTCCTGTTGCAATCGAGAGATGTACCCATGCGCAATACCATTTTGAACCTGCAGGAATCCCGTATCCGGGAAGTCGCCAACGCCGGCATCGGCCGCAACGACGTGTTGCCGTTCTGGTTCGGCGAGAGCGACGAGGTCACACCGGAGTTCATCCGGCAGGCCGCGATCGAATCGCTGCAGCGCGGCGAAACTTTTTATGGACACAACCTGGGCCTGCCGGAGCTGCGCGAGGAGATCGCGCGATACATGGCCACCGTGCACCAGCCGATCGCCAGTGACCGACTGGCCGTGACCTCGGGCGGCGTCAACGCGTTGATGCTCGCGGTCCAGGCGCTGGTGAACGCTGGGGACGAGGTCGTCGCGGTCACGCCGGTATGGCCGAACCTGATCGCCCAACCCGAGATCCTGGGCGCGCGGGTGCGCTGCGTTTCACTGCAGCCGGTCGATGGCGCCTGGAAGCTGGACATGGACACCTTGCTCAAGGCGGTGACGGACCGGACCCGGGTGTTGATCGTCAATGCGCCGAACAACCCGACCGGCTGGACCTTGACGCGCGACGAGCAGGTGCGTATGGCCGACCATTGCCGCGCCACCGGCACCTGGATCTTGGCCGACGAGGTTTACGAACGCCTGTACTACGAGGCGGGCGCGCATGGTTGTGCGCCCAGCTTCCTGGATGTGTGTGCTCCCGACGACAAACTGGTCGTGGTGCACAGCTTCTCCAAGAGTTTCCTGATGACCGGCTGGCGCCTGGGCTGGATGGCGATGCCAGCTGCGATGACACCGCACATCGGCAAACTGATCGAATTCAATACCTCGTGTGCGCCGGTGTTCGTGCAACGCGCCGCGATGACCGCGCTGGCGCGCGCCGACGACGTCACCCCGCGGGTCGTGGCCCATCTGAAGTCCTGTCGCGACACCCTGGTGCCGCTGTTGCAGGCGTTGCCAGGCGTCGATGTCGCGCCTCCGCCGGGCGGCATGTATGCGTTTTTCCGGCTCGCCGGCGCCAGCGACTCGCTGGCCACCGCCAAGCAACTGGTGCTGGAAGCGGGTATTGGCCTCGCGCCAGGCGTGGCCTTTGGCGCGAGCGATACCGACCCGGCCGGGTGCTGGCTGCGCTGGTGTTTTGCTTCCCGCGATCCGCAGCGGCTGGTGACGGGTGCCCTGCGCCTGCAGAACTGGCTGGCACGCTGACCGGTCGGTCGGCAATTGAGGCCGGGTTATACTCGCTGGGCTTTGCACAGTGCACAAGCGCACGTCAGGGGCAGTTCCAGCGCCTGGCGCAAGTTGTCAACCCGGAGCGCATGCCAATCGCGGCAGCGTCTCCTTCAGAGGAAATTTCGAATGATCGCAACCAGTATCAAGGCGACTGTCGTCTCCGACAACGCCCGTCAACCCGGTGATACCGGCAGTCCGGAAGTGCAGGTCGCACTGCTGACCGCCCGTATCAACGAACTCACCCCCCACTTCAAGACCCACGCCAAGGACCACCACGGCCGCCGCGGTTTGTTGCGCATGGTGAGCCGCCGCCGCAAGCTGCTGGACTACCTCAGGTCCAAGGATGCGGTTCGTTATACCGATCTGATCGCCAAGCTCGGCTTGCGCAAGTAAGCCGAGTTGCAATGACAGGCGCCTGGGTTGCATGATTGGCTCAGGCGTTTTGTTGTTGCAGGGGATTGGGAGACAACACGGTTTGGGCGATGGTCGGCATGCCGCACCAGAGCCAAAGCAGGGGCAGAGCGAAGCTGTGTCATTCCAGGGATGTTTGTGCAAGCTGGCCGAATATCGCTGGAATGGCATCGTGTTCTGCCAGGTTGACTCCAGGCTCCGGTGAGGTGGCCTGCACCTCCCACACCAACCAGGAGAACACAACATGAGCATGTTCAAGAAAGTCAGCAAGACGTTCCAGTGGGGCCCGCATTCGGTCACGATGGAGACCGGCGAGATCGCCCGCCAGGCCACCGGCGCTGTGCTGGTCAACATCGACGACACGGTCGTGCTGGCCACGGTCGTGGCCAAGAATGAGGCCAAGGCTGGTCAGGACTTCTTCCCGCTGACCGTCGACTACACCGAAAAGGCCTATGCCGCGGGCAAGATCCCGGGCAGTTTCTTCAAGCGTGAAGGCCGCCCCAGCGAACTCGAGACGCTGACCTGCCGCCTGATCGACCGGCCGATCCGCCCCCTGTTCCCGGAAGGGTTCTACAACGAAGTGCAGGTCATCGTGCATGTGTTGAGTCTGAACCCGGAAGTGCAGGCAGACATCGCCGCGCTGATCGCCACCAGCGCTGCGCTGTCGGTCAGCGGCATCCCGTTCAACGGCCCGATCGGCGCTGCGCGTGTCGGTTACGTCAACGGTGAGTATGTGCTCAACCCGGGCCAGATCCAGCTCAAGGACAGCCTGCTCGACCTGGTCGTGGCCGGTACCGAAGCTGCCGTGCTGATGGTGGAATCCGAAGCCCGGCAGTTGTCGGAAGAAATCATGCTCGGCGCCGTCGTGTTCGGTCATGAGCAAGGCAACATCGCGATCGCCGCGATCAATGACCTCGTGCGCGACGCCGGCAAGCCGGTCTGGGACTGGAAGGCTCCGGAGCGCGATGAAGGGCTGATTGCCAAGGTCGAGGCCCACGGCGCCGAGAAGCTGACTGCTGCCTACCAGATCCGCAACAAGCAGGAGCGCACGCAGGCCTGCCGCAGCGCCTACGCCGCCGTGATGACGGGCCTCAAGGCCGACAGCGTCGAATTCGACAACGTCAAGGTCGAAAGCCTGCTGTTCGACATCGAGGCGCGTATCGTGCGCGGCCAGATCCTGGCCGGCGAGCCGCGTATCGACGGCCGTGACACCCGTACCGTGCGCGCGATCGAGATCCGCAATGGCGTCTTGCCGCGCACCCACGGTTCGGCGCTGTTCACCCGCGGCGAAACCCAGGCGCTGGTCGTGGCCACGCTAGGTACCGAGCGCGACGCACAGCGCATCGACGCATTGGCCGGCGATTTCCATGACCGCTTCATGTTGCACTACAACATGCCTCCGTTCGCCACCGGCGAGGCCGGCCGTTTCGGCACACCCAAGCGCCGCGAGATCGGCCACGGCCGTCTGGCCAAGCGCGCGCTGATCGCCGCCTTGCCCTCGAAGGAGGATTTCCCCTACACCATGCGTGTCGTGTCCGAGGTGACCGAGTCCAACGGTTCGTCATCGATGGCCTCCGTTTGCGGCGGCTGCCTGGCGCTGATGGATGCCGGCGTGCCGATGAAGGCCCACGTGGCCGGTATCGCAATGGGCCTGATCAAGGACGGCAACCGCTTCGCCGTGCTGACCGACATCCTGGGCGATGAGGACCACCTCGGCGACATGGACTTCAAGGTCGCCGGAACCACGAACGGCATCTCCGCGTTGCAGATGGACATCAAGATCCAGGGCATCACGAAGGAGATCATGCAGGTCGCGTTGGCCCAGGCCAAGGAAGCCCGCATGCATATCCTGAGCAAGATGCAGGAAGCGATGTCCGAGGCCAAGACCGAAGTGTCGAACTTCGCGCCGCGCCTGTTCACGATGAAGATCAACCCGGACAAGATCCGCGACGTGATCGGCAAGGGCGGCTCGGTGATTCGCGGCCTGACCGAAGAGACCGGCTGCCAGATCAACATCGACGAGGACGGCACGATCACCATCGCATCGACCGATCCCGAGAAGGCCGAGATGGCCAAGCAACGTATTGCGCAGATCACCGCGGAAGTGGAAATTGGCAAGGTGTATGAGGGCGCGATCACGAAGATCCTGGACTTCGGTGCATTGGTCAACCTGTTGCCTGGCAAGGACGGCCTGCTGCACATCAGCCAGATCGCGCACGAGCGGGTCGAGAGGGTCACCGACTACCTGAGCGAAGGCCAGATCGTCAAGGTCAAGGTGCTGGAGACGGACGAAAAAGGCCGCGTCAAGCTGTCGATGAAGGCCTTGCTCGAGCGCCATAACGCTCCCCAAGGCTCGGAGCAGGGCTGATGGCCCGCCGGCAGTCTTGCCGGTGCAGCGGCCGGGAGATGATTGCCCCGGCCGCGCTGGGAGCATGCGCGTGAATGTCATCGAAATAGCCGGGTTTGGCGCGCCGCAGGTTTTGCAGCCGGCGACCCGCCCGATGCCCGAGGCAGGTCGTGGTGAACTGCGTATTCGCGTGTCTGCCAGCGGCATCAATCGGCCCGACGTTTTGCAGCGCACCGGCAACTATCCGGTGCCGCCAGGCGCATCCGACATTCCCGGGCTGGAAGTAGCCGGTGTGGTCGACCAGGGTGACGCGCCTGCGCTGGCGGCGGCCGGGTTGAAACTGGGCGACCATGTCTGTGCGCTGGTCGCCGGTGGGGGATATGCCGAATATTGCGTCGCGCCGATCGCGCAGTGCCTGCCGGTGCCGCGGGGGCTCAGCGACGAACAGGCGGCAAGCCTGCCGGAGACCTTCTTCACCGTCTGGAGCAATGTGTTCGACCGGGGCCGGCTGCAGGCGGGCGAAACCCTGCTGGTGCAAGGCGGCTCCAGCGGCATCGGCGTGACGGCGATCCAGATGGCGCGGGCCATGGGTTGCCAGGTCATCGTCACCGTCGGCAGCGACGAGAAAGCCAAGGCATGCCTGGCGCTGGGCGCCAACCATGCGATCAACTACCGGACCCATGACTTCGTGCTGGAAATCAAGCGCCTGACCGACGGACGCGGTGTCCATGTGGTGCTCGACATGGTGG
>ENA-ORBV01009930-ORBV01009930.1-microbial-mat-metagenome-genome-assembly--contig:-NODE-9930-length-15412-cov-12.992892_pt1 | contig 15412 bp, 17 predicted proteins | sample MGYA00237777_ERZ505514 | MGnify/ENA primary metagenome ERZ505514 (study PRJEB26160, sample SAMN06269048) | microbial mat metagenome | isolation source: Oligotrophic lake microbial mat | place... | reverse complement strand
TGGAAAGCCTCCACCAAAGACGAACTTATAATTCATGGCTACTTTTCATAATCATTTCATTTTCTTAAATCTACCAGGGGATGATAGCAATTTAAAGCATGATTGTTACAGATCCATCATTCTGTAGGGGCATGGCAATGCCATGCCCTTACAGAATGTGCCGCGTTCCCAATTTAAATTGGCATGAGAAAAAATGAAGTAATTATGAAAAGCTGGGATGATCGATCGCGCCAGCAATATAACAACGCGATGAAGCGGACGGGCGAGATATCTTTGTGTGAATACCGAGTTTATCTGCCGCCGCTTATCTCTGCCGTTAACAATAGAAAGATCAAGATCTTTATTTCACTCAAAATTTAACGATCGCGCTCCTTCCAGCGATCGTCGTTCAGACTTCAGTAAGCTGTTGAGCTACGATATCGATGAAGCCGTGACTCAAGGAGTTTCAAGGTGGACGCATCCAGTGCTGGGCAAGCAGAAATTATCCGAACAGAGCGCGGACTGACGATCGCAGGTACCCGCATTACGCTTTACGACGTAGTGGACTACCTTACGGCTGACTATCCCGCAAAACTGATTCGTGAAAAGCTTTGTCTTACAGAGGCTCAAGTTCACGCTGCGCTCTCCTACATTGAAACTCATCCGGCTGAGGTAGAAGCTGAGTATCAAAAAGTATTGCGGCTTGCAGAGGACAATCGCCAATACTGGGAAGAACGCAATCGAGAACACTTTGCTCGTCTTGCTGCCATACCGCCGAAACCGGGTCAAGAGGCTATTCGTACTAAACTTCAAGCTTGGCAAGACAGGCTTGAGTCAAAGGTATGAATTTTTTGATCGACTACAACTTGAGAGGATAAGCAGCTTGACTCTGGGGCACGATCGCGGCTGAAGGATGGCTTGAACTGATGCCGATTCGCTTCGTTGGCTTTGAGGAAGTTGGCTTACTTGAAAACAGTAGCGATCGTCTGGTTTGGCAGGCTGCTCGAAGCAATCAGATGATTATTCTGACAGCAAATCGCAATATGAAGGGAGATGATTCGTTAGAGCAAGTGATCCGAGAAGACAAGACCCTGCAATCATTGCCTGTTGTGACGATTGCCAACAAAGAGAGACTGGATGAGCAGCATTATCGTGAAAGATGCGCAAGTCGATTAGTCGAGATTCTGTTTGATCTTGAGAATTATCTGGGCGTGGGTCGAGTCTAGATCCCTTAACTTTATTTCACTCAAAATTCTAACGATCGCACTCCTTCCAACGATCACAATCAGACCTAGCGAATAGAAAGCAACTGATGCAACGTGGTTTTCAAGTACTGCTATTAAGCACGATCGCCCTCTCTTTCACTCTCCCAACCCAAGCAGCCGACCCGAATCCAAATGGATTGAGCCAAAAGCCTGAACCCGGTTGGAGTATGTGGCGACCCAAGGCTGAAATTCCCACGGCAGGCTTTAGTGCCGGGTTTTCCAACATGGAGCTAGGTGGCTTCCTGGATTTTGAACACGCCTGTGCCGAGGCGATCGGTGTTCCTGTAGAAGAAACACCTTACTGGTTTCGGCTCAGCCACTCGATCGACCAAATCGGCACAGGCCCCGCTGAGTTTGGCTGCTGGAAGAATGGCAAAGTTATCAACACGATCGTCAACACAGCCGTCAGCACCAAACTCGATTACGTCACCTGTCTAAAGGTGCGAGTGCCAACGGGAGAAGCTCTCCGCATTCGTGCCGAACCGGGTTTGAAGGCGAAAATTATTGGTGCGGTCAGCAATGGAGCAACTGTCAGACCCGATAGTTTTCCAGCATCGATTATTCAGGCAGACAACCGCAACTGGGTCGCGATTCAAGAGCCACAGCAAGGTTGGGTTTCTAACGATCGTCCAGAGACACCAGGCAACCTAACGTTTTGCAAGACGGCAGACGGCAGAAGTAATTTGTAGAGTGGGCAATGCCCACCCTACGTTATACTCCCCATTCCCGTTCGGCTGAGCGCTCACGTCGAAGCCCACTCCCCACTCCCCCTGGCTACTTAGCAGGTTTAAGCGCCAGCAGCATTTCAAGCTGCACCGTTGTTTTGTCAGCCTGGGTAGAAGCCATGCCAACGCCTCGGATGGAGTTCAGCACAGCAGCCGTTTCTGGTGGTATAGCGGTCTTTTGCGCCACGAGCATGGTGCGATTCACCAGTGACATAGTTTGATCCATATCCAGGTAGAAGGAACCCACGTTTTGCTTGGGTAAGCCACCCATCACGGTTTTGTAAGCATCGCTGCCATCGAGCGATCGCTCAGGCTTTGTCGCCATCACCTTGACCAACGGTTCACCGATCGCCACGAACACGGAATCCTGATCCAGCCAACCGTGTCCAGCCAGCACACCCTGAGGTGATTGCCATTCTGTAATTTTCTTGCCTTGCACGTCGCGATCGACCACCTGCACGAATCCATTGCCCTTCACCAAACCATCAATCTTGCTCAACGTGGCTTCAGCGGTTTTGCGATCGCTGGTATCAAAGACCATCACGCCACCAAAGCCAAACTGAGCCAAAATGCCCTCGTTCAAGGTGATGAAGCTCAAGGAAAAGTCACCGTCCATCCAACCAAAAATGTCTTTGTCGAGATCTAAATTGGCAGCTTGCACCGATTGGCGCATCTGGGCGATCGTTTGCTCTGTTTGGGGATTAGCTTTTGCTTGCTCTACCGTTTCTGCCCAAAAGCGGCTGATGCCTGCCCCGTTAAGCATCGCAAAGGTCTCGGTTGGGAATTGCGCGACAACGGAACCTGCAACGGGTTTATATGCCACTGTTTTTGCCTGCGGGTCGAGGTTGGCGATGGTTTTCATGCGGATACCCGCGTCATCAATGCCAATGCCTGCGACGATCGATTTCACCTTTTTCAGTTGATCCAGGCTAGCTGCCGGTAAGGAAGCCGCGCCCGGTCTGCTAGACATGAGTTGCTGCACGGTGCCTGCATAGTCCGGTATGTAGATACGGGCGATCGCATTGGGCATCTCAACGTTCTTGGACAAAAGCGCACCAAAATCTGCTTTGGATGCTAACGATGGTTCACCTTTGACGGTATCGATCGCCTGCTCGACAGCTTTTTTCTCAGGTGCGAAGACTAAATAGTTTTTCACTACAGCCGTGTAGCTAGAGCTTTTTTCACCCGGATAATCGGTAATTTTGATGCCTTTATAGTCGCTTTCGATCGCTTTTGTTTTACTCTCACTCTGGAGCTTTTGGGCGAAATTGAGCGCTTTGGTCTTATCTTTAACGCTTACCACCACCAAAACATTCGGCTCTTTGGCTGGCTTTGCCGCATCGGCTGGCAGTAGCGCAATCATAACGTTGCCCATCCAGGGTTTCACGTCGGTGTCGTAGTTGATTTTGTTATCCGTGAATAGCTTTTGTTGAAAATCTGTGAAACCTTTACCCACAATCTGTTGTGCTGCGGGCGTACCAAATTTTTGCAGCTTCGCCCAGTTTTGCGGCTCCGTTGAAATAAAGGCGGTCATGTAAGCATCGTCTGGCACAACCTTGGCAAGTGCTTGTGGGCTTAACTCATCGGTGGAAGCCCCGTTGAAGTGGACGTACGCGATCGCCCCCCCAGCCACTGCCGCGATCGCCAGTGCAGGCACGAGTAACTTTTTCCCAACCATGCTTCATTCCTCATATTTTTACAATCAGTCCCCCCGCTTTGATAAATGTCCCTATGCAAGCGGATTTCAGGGATTGCCACCCTACAAAAGATGCCCCGATCACGTCTTCAACCATCAGTACGTCAGCGGAATGTCCTATCAAGTAACACTCCGGCGATGCAGTCTACTGATCAGGACTGACGCAAACCTTTGGCGGTTTTAACCACGCATTGAACCACCTGATCAACCTCAGTGCTTAAACCTCCGTGGTTTTGGCAAACTACGTCAGTTCTACTGATTAGTAGAAACACTTTGAGACGATCGATTACGGAGACGGCAGCGAAGGTGAGACGGCAAGCGTAGGAAGACGACGATACCTCTCTGCCTTTTCTGCTTGCGCTTGACGTAAGTCGTATTGTGTTTGTAAGTTCAGCCAAAACTGCGCGCTATCGCCGAAATAGCGCGCTAACCGTAGAGCGGTATCTGCTGTAATACTGCGCTTTGCAGCCAAAATTTCGCTCATGCGTGTCTGGGCGACACCAATATCCTTGCTGAGACGATAAGGCGTTATCGCCAACGGTTCCAGAAATTCTAGACGCAGCATTTCACCGGGATGGATGTTAGGAAGGCGATCGTTGTTCATAGCAGTGGTTACGATCGCTTGTGAGCGTCTGCATAAAGCCGTAGTGCCGCTGCCATTCTCGTTTCGTAGTCATCACCTTGGGCTTGAAACCAGTTCAACGTATCGCGATCGACATGAACGAGAACGTTCAATGGCTCAACGGGTTTCCACCACTGCGATTGGTTAAAAAATTCTTCAGTCAAGGGAGGAATATCAGACGTATCAATCTCATCTTCGGTCATAGAATCAACCTTGTCCCAGTTCGTGTTTGAGGTATTGCTCATAGCGTTTTCGCTCATAGGGTAAAGCTTTGCGGAGTGAAAGAATTCGGATTGTTTCGTCGTCTGGCTCAGTGAAAACTATCACCACAACACGCCCACCAAGCATTCCCAGCCCAACCCACCGCTCCTCTCCATAATTTTGTCGCTCATCGAGAGCAATCCGAAGTGGTAGCCTAAAAACTTGGGGTGCGTCTGCAAAATCAAGTTCATGCTTGGCAATGTTCGCCTGATTCTTTTGCTGATCCCATTCAAACCTCATACGACCAATTTTACTGACAAATCGCGGTTAGAGCGGTTTTTACCTTCATGGAAGTACACCCTACATCCCAAATCCCGTCTAACAAACATGTACTTCGCTCAGATGCAAATTGCTATATTTTCTCCACAAGACCCCGGTTAGTGGTTTAAACTGCGTGGGCACCCTGGTTTCAAGTGCATCTAGCAACCCTTCATGACAGCCAGCATTCCTTACGCCACGACTCAATTTGCGTCTCTCGAACAAGCCCTCAAGCATTACTTTGGCTACGACAGCTTTCGTCCGGGACAGCGCCAGATCATTGAATACACCCTGCACGATCGCGACCTGCTCGTCATCATGCCCACGGGTGGCGGCAAATCCCTTTGCTTCCAACTGCCCGCGCTGCTGAAAGAAGGCGTGATGATTGTTGTGTCGCCGCTGATTGCGCTGATGCAAGATCAGGTGCAGGCGCTCCAAAATAATGGTATTCCCGCCACGTTGCTCAACAGCAGCATCAGTCAAGCCGAGTCCCAGTCTCGTCAGGCTGCCATTCTCGATCGCAAAATCAGGCTGGTCTATGTGGCTCCCGAACGGCTGCTCAGCGAATCGTTTTTGGGCTTTTTGGATCAGGTCAAAGCGCGAGTGGGCATTTCAGCGTTTGCGATCGACGAAGCACACTGCGTCTCCGAATGGGGGCACGATTTTCGCCCAGAATATCGTCAGTTACGGCGCTTGCGGCAGCGGTATCAAAACGACGATCGCGTCATTCCCATCGTGGCGCTGACGGCAACGGCAACCGAACGGGTACGACACGACATTCTCGGTCAGTTGGAGCTGCAAGACCCACATATTCACGTTGCCAGCTTCAACCGTCCGAATCTGTATTACGACGTGCGACCCAAAGGCAGTCAGAAACAGGCGTATGTCGAACTGTTTCAGCAGGTGCAGCAGACCGAAGGCGCGGGCATCATCTACTGCTTGAGCCGTAAGCGTGTGGACGAGATCACGGCAAGACTTCAACAAGACGGCATTTCAGCACTGCCATACCATGCGGGTTTAAGCGATGCTGTACGACGCGATAACCAGGATATGTTTATCCGCGACGATGCGCGGGTGATGGTGGCTACGGTTGCCTTTGGGATGGGTATCAACAAACCCGACGTGCGCTTTGTCATTCACTACGACCTGCCCCGCAACATCGAAGGCTACTATCAAGAATCGGGCAGAGCCGGACGCGATGGTGAATCGTCTCGTTGCACACTCTTCTATGGTGCGGGTGACATTAAGACCGTTGAGTTCTTAATCGCGCAAAAGGTCGATAGAGCAACGGGCGATCCGTTAGAAGAAGAACAGCGGATTGCGACCCAACAGCTACGACGGGTGATTAATTACGCTGAGGCAACGGAATGCCGCCGCACGATTCAGCTTGGCTACTTCGGCGAAGACTTTCCGGGCACCTGCGGCACCTGCGATAACTGCTGTCACCCCAAGCCGATCGAAGACTGGACGCTAGAAGCCCAGAAGTTTCTGTCCTGTGTCGCTCGTTTTGCCCAACGCGATCAGCGGTTTGGTATCAACCACACGATCGATGTGCTGCGTGGCTCCAAGCTCGATCGCGTGCTGAAAAATGGTCACGACAAACTCTCCACCTACGGCATTGGCAAAGATCGGAGTGCGGAACAGTGGCGACTGTTGGGACGATCGCTCATCCATCAACGGTTGTTAGATGAAACGTCTGACGGCTACTCGATGCTGCAACTCAATGCCCTGAGTTGGGAAGTACTGCGCAAACAGCGGAGTGTCATGGTTGCCATTGATCCGGTCAAACCAGGCGATGTCCTTGCACCCTCTAAGGTCGATGCTGCTGAGGTTGAAGCGCTCTATGATCGCCTTCAGAAGCTTCGCAAGCGCCTAGCAGACGAACAATCTGTGCCACCCTACGTGGTGTTTCCCAATTCCAGCTTGCGATCGATGGCAAACGCGCAGCCTCAAACCCTCGCTCAATTCGCCAAAATTTCGGGAGTCGGTAGCCGCAAGCTGGCACAGTACAGCGAACCATTCATAGCCGAAATTCGGGCGTTCCGATCCGAGCGTGGTTTACCGCTCCAAACCGAGACGGGTGCAATCCCTCAACCATCCCCGCCGATCGCGCCGTCAACTCGTGCCTCAGAAACCCAACTGCAAACCCTGGCGCTCTATCAAGAAGGACTGGAACCTGCCGATATTGCCGAACGGCGTAACTTTCGCCTCAGCACCATCATGAACCATCTGGCTGAGCTATTGGAGTTAGGCTATCCCGTTGATCTAGATGGGTTGGTGTCGCTCGATCGCCAGGACAAAATCATGCACGCCATCAACACAGTGGGTCCCGATGCATTGGGCAGCCTTCGTGAGCATTTGGGTGACATGTACGGCTATGACGAGATTCGGCTAGTGCGATCGCGCTGGCGACGCGAAACCGAGTGAGCCGTGCTAACGAAACAGCCTACAGAAGCGTCAGCGAAAGATGACAGCATCCGTAATCTGAGCAAACAAGACTGTAATTCGGGTAATCTTACTGATTTATAGCTCTCGTAGTCAGCACTGAGTATAATCTGAGTTTAGATTTCAGTTAATGTCTGTATTTCTAACGAAGGTTATGGTCTGCTGCGTTACATCTAACATTTTTGACACCCTGACACGGAGGTAGCACACATTGATTCTTTACTCGAACGGGTGAAACGATCGCCCACAGATGTACGGATAATGGCGCAGAAGGACTCTCTAGCGTTAGCACTTGGCTTCAAAGAGCTTTACAACCGATGCTTTTAGCGATCGAAAAGCTTAGACAACTGCATGATGCTTCGTTTGTAACAGGCAATCAAGACCAGTATTCATACTGAACAAAGGTCCAGCACGATGCCTGCGAAGCCAGCGGTTGTGACCGAGATCATCGGCTGACTCAGTAATAATCACACGTTCAAGCTGGATCTCGTCACTAAGTACTGTGGACAAACACTGCATTATCATGAGACGCTTAGCTCTCTAATCTCTAGGCATCGAGCCTGACCAGTCTTAGAGCCAGCCACACGGTCAGAGGAGTAAGAACCTCTAGCCTGATTGTTCACATAGATGTCTTTTTTCACATTCGTCCGTTGTCGAATCTATTGGTTAATCCTGAATACCTATGATGATCAGGGATGCTCTAGACGATGCTCACCAAAATGAGACACCGATTCGACTAAACAGGCTGAGTCGGAACATTCAACAAGCTCAGGACACGGTTTACAATTTTCTCCTGGGAATTGTCAATAAATGGCCTCCTGAAGAAGTGCTCCTTGAGTTCAAGCGCTTATTCATCTATCACGTTGATTCCATCAGCGCTGAGGCGATGCAAGCAATTTATGATATTGTTTTTTCTAACAATGAAGAAGAATTTAGAAATACACTTAAGCGATGTTGCTACATCTTAGTAAACAACTGGGATGCGACTCGAAATTATAAGCCAATTCAGGAACTGGTCGTCGTTTTTGCCGATCCCTCTATCACTCGCAACACAGCATCCCCGACATTAAAGCGGCTTCGCCACTGGCTAGATGGGTTTGTTAAAAGCAGCGATTACGACGAACTCAAGCTCTTTGCATCTCGCTATGAGGAGAAAGAACGCGGTCCGTGGGTATCGCGCTACACCTCCTATTTACTCGTGCCACAATACGTGGATCTAAAAAACCCGATCGAGCAGCGAGAGGCAGCGAGAGCCTTATCAAAGCAATTGAAGGATCGGTTTAAGTTCGATTTGGCAATGTATATTGCGCGATCGCAGAGCAATGCTCCTAGTAAGCGTGTGCCCAAAAACCCAACGGCACTAGGTGAAGAAGTGCTGCGGCTGATCAAGGCGATCGTGGCAAAGCGAGGACCATTCAGCTACGCTAATTTAGCCAATATCTTTGTTAATCAGACGCAGAATTTAGCCTACAACCAATTCAAACAAAGCATTCAGCAATACTTAATTTTCTCGATTGAAAACCAGGAATTTGTTGGCACTTTGCGTTCAAAACTAACAGAGAAACTAGATACCCTTTACGAAAGCCATGATGACGAAGTTATTAACAGTGCGCTAATGCTGCGGACGTGCAATCGGGTGATCGATTATTTAACCACCGAAAATCAAACAGAGCCATCCCAGCTCTTTGTGCTACTGCTGTCACAGGGCAATCCGATTACTCTAGTTGTTGCACTGCTCAAAATTATTCTCATTTGCAAGCATTCGCGCACCCATTTAGAAACGCGGATTGCTGAACTCATTAAGTACTACCAAAACTACCCTGAAGACGAATGTGCGTGGGTCGTCAATTTTTTGGAAGTCTTTACCGTAACGTTCGCGATTCATGCCGAAAACGTGCAATACAACTTGATCAAAATGCAGGTCGATGAAACGCAGCTTGCACCTAGTACTTTCGACCCAGACGAATATCGCATTTTTTCCCAGCTCAAACGTGAAGCAAAAGCAGAGTTGCTGCCATCACTGCTGAACTCTGAGCTAGAGACAATTGACTCTGAAGCCATGCTGAACGGCAACGCTGGTTCAGACGCAGTACTGGAGTGAAGAAGGGGCGGCTTTACCATCTGGTTAACCTCCCGCTTCAAAAAGCAGAAGACCGAGGGAGTGAGACAGAACAGGGGCAGCTATGCAGAGTCAAACTCGGCAGTCATGCTATCCCTACCGTTGCTCTGATGTCAGCTTCAGAATAACGTAGAGCAAACTTGGGGCAGACCAGCGTACTACAAACGTTTAATGTAATCCGCTTTCAGCCTGCCTTAGTTTTAGTTTCATAACGAGCGAGCTTAGCATAGACGAGCCTCAAAACTCGCCGCACCACCTTTTGTGCTTAGGAAGCATGAACTAATGGCTCTAGAATGCAGCAGCAGTTTTATCTCATTTTGCGAGGATGAGCAGGCTTATGCGCAAGCTCTTGGTTCACGCTGCTTTTGATACAGCCGTTTTCACATGAATAAGCCACAGATTGTAGGGTGGGCAATGCCCATAGACTTTGCACCGAGGCTTTTTGAAAAATTGTGGGCACTGACAGTTCTACTGAAAATTGCTGTAAGTAAGCAAGAGCAAACAGGAATTTCAGTACTCCTTTACAGTCTTTTTATTTTCTTGCAAAAGATACATGAGAGTTAGACAGATTTTACTGCGGTCAAGTTTTTTCCTTGTCATACTGGAGTGAATGATGCAATAAAGCTACGACCGAAGGGTGTTGGTGCCACTCTTTGCCAATGAACGATAACACTAAATCGTCATTTTGTAGAGGTTCTAATGTTTGATACGCACCGGTTTCGACGCAATCCTAATGAGATTTCAGATGATACGAGTTGGGTAGATCTTTTTCGCCTTTGCTGTCTTGTTTTCTATTCGTGTGCAACTGCTGAAATCCAATCTTATCGACATAGGAACACTAGAGATAAGATGCGTCTGCATGTAAAGACTCTGGCGAAACCTGACTCTACCCGACTGTAATTTTTCCCTTGCGCTCTTCTGCCTCTTTATCAAGCCTGAATTTTAGCTGAAGAACTGTCCCTATAGGGATACAGCCAACCACGTGCTACCGAACTGCTGTACTTCGTTACTTTTACTGCCTGAAACGTTGATCTCGTGGCAAAGAGTGAGTCAAAAGCGCTGCAAAGGGCGGCAGAAGCATCAAACTTTCATGATGAGACTTTACTGAGACTTCACGACAGTCGTAGAGATTCTCCTATAGCCCTAAGAATTACTTAGGTAGGCTCTTGGGCGACTTATGAAAACTTTTTAATGCTTGACCGCTGCCTCGTTTACATTTGCTGCCTTACTGATCTTTCAGGCTTCACCCCAAGTACAAAATGCGATCCAAAATGCGTGTCTTACTGGTTCAATACACAGGCGATTTTCGTGAAACGGTCAACCGTTTGCATGAGGGGGGAGAAGAAACCTACTATGCTCAGCGCTACTCTGTGGACACGATCGCCCGCATTGGTCGGCAAGTGGAGGAGATGGCGACTCTGGTTTGCATCACACCCAGTCGCTACAACGAGGTGTTGCAGAATGGCATTCGCGCTATAGGAGCTGGCTTTAACGAGCGTTGGCGTAACAAAGACCTGATTGCGCTCATTGAGGCACAAAAGCCTACCCATCTTATCCTGACGTTTCCCAGCCGTGAGGTGTTGCAGTGGGCAATTCGGCAACGCATTCCTACCGTCGCAGTGTTGGCAGATTCATTTCAACTAGATGGCTGGCGCAACAAGTGGCGTAATGCTCAATTGGCGCGCTGACTCAACCATAAACAAATCGAGTGGGTGGGCAATCACAACCTTAATGCGTCCCGCTCCCTAGAGGCGATCGGTGTGAGTCCAGCCAAAATAGTCCCGTGGGATTGGCTTCCAGTGGTAACGCCGGATGCTTTTGCGCCCAAGTATTTAGGTGCTAGTGGCACACGGCAGTTAGTCTATGTCGGCACGATCTCGCAAGCAAAGGGAATCGGTGATATCCTTGAGGCGATCGCAGCGCTGAAAGCCAGAAAAATGGACGTAAGGCTCAAACTTGCTGGACGCGGGCATATGGATAGCAGCAGGCACAGCATCTGGGCATTGCCGATGTGATCGATTTTTTGGGACTGGTGCCCCACCACAAGGTTGTCCATCTCATGCGGAGTGCAGACGTGGTGATTATCCCCAGCCATCATGAGTACCCTGAAGGGCTGCCGATGACGATCTACGAAGCGCTTTGTGCACGTACCCCAATCGTGGCATCAGATCATCCTATGTTTCGAGGTAGGCTGAGGGACGGCGTGAGCGCGGTTATCTTTCCGGCTCAAACCCCTCTGGCGCTAGCAGACAGCATTGAGAAGCTGCTGACGCACCCAGATTTTTATCATCACCTTTCGCAGGGATCAAGTGAGGCATGGCAGCAGCTTCAAATTCCAGTCAAGTTTGCCGATTTCCTTCACCATTGGCTCTTTGATTCCCCAACTGAAAAGCCTTGGCTGGCGAACTATCGGCTGACATCGGGCATTTACCCTTAAAAGGTGCTGTGTTCGTCAAGCCACGCTAAGCCTGCACCAGCCGTTTCTGCCAGAATGCTAACGAGACGGTAGAGCGCTACCACGCTGAGAATCAAGCCGGGAGAGAAGGTCTGACCCAGTAGGGCGATCGCGATCGCTTCAAAGACGCCAAGCCCACCTGGAGCACCAGGAACCACCAAACCTAAGAGCCACGCCAGACTAAAGGCACTGAGCAATAGGGGCAGTTGGTCAGAGGCGATCGGACTCAGTGCCAGAAAGGTCAGCAGAAAGCCCAGATTCCGTAGTAACAGAAAACCGATTTCTCCCACTAACGGGACGAGCGGGTAATGTTCCAGCTTAAAGGGGGGAGTAGCAACTGTGGTTCTAGTCGCTTTTTGCTTAAGTTTTCCTAAAAAGCGAACGAGCGGATTGATGAAACGGGGATGAACAGACGCGAGAATCCCGATCAGGCTGAGCCACTGAAGCGCCGAAGCCGCTAAGCCGTAGCGTGCCGCGATCGGTTGGCTGCATAACAACGTCACCACCAAGGCGGCAGCAGCCATCAACAGCGGTTCTAACAAAACGCTGACGGTTGCCGCTTCTAGAGTTGCACCTGCTTTAGTGGCAGCCGTAACGCGACCGTAGTAATGCCAGACATTGCCAGGAAGGTACTTGGCGATCGTGGTTTTCAAATAGGCTTGCACCAGCCCAACTCCGTTTACAGGCTGGCGGAAATCTTGCAAAAGGCGACTCCAAACACCACCCGCGCAGAGATGTGCAAGCAGAGTGACTCCGAGGGCAATGGCTAAACAGGCCCAACTCCTTCCTTCCAGGCGAATGGAAACAACGTGCTGCCAATGTTGCTTCAGCACTGTGCCTAAAAAGAAAAGCGTTCCACCCAGAATCGCCCAGCGTAGAAATGGCTTTAAGCGTGCTCCAATCTGCTTCATCTGACCACTAGCAGTTCGTCAACTAAAGTTTGACGGGCAAACCAAAGCTGGAAAAATTTGAAGGTGTGTTTTTTGACAGAACATTAGTCGCTGGCAGCTCGCTCGCTAATCCAGCTCTCGCCGCCCTTCTAATGCTCTTGCTAATGTTACTTCATCCGCGTATTCCAGATCGCCGCCCATCGGTAGCCCAAAGGCGATGCGCGTGACTTTTGTAAAATGCTTAAGCAGATGACCCACATAGAGAGTTGTCGTCTCGCCTTCGACACTAGGGCTAATCGCCATGATGACTTCGGCAATATTCTGCTGTTTGACGCGACGGATCAGCGGTTGAATGTGCAGTTGCTCTGGACCAATACCGTCCATCGGAGAAATTAATCCGCCTAACACATGGTACTTACCGCGATACTCGCGTGTTTTTTCCAAGGCAATGACATCTCTAGAATCTGCCACTACACAAATTGTTTGGCTATCGCGGCTAGAGGTGCGACAGATTTCGCAGACGGGTTCTGCGGATAAGTGAAAGCATACAGAACAGTAACCAACCTGCTGCTTGGCTTCTATCAGCGCGTTTGCTAGTGCTTTCACCTCATCTTCCGATCGCTTGAGGATGTGAAGCGCCAATCGCTGTGCTGATTTAGGACCAATACCAGGAAGATGTTGCAGTTGCTCAATGAGGCGGGCAAGGGGGCGTGTGTAAACCGTTGGAATTCCTCCGAATCTAGCTCAATTTTAGCGTGGAGGGGGGAAGGTGAGGAGAAAGGTGAGGAGTGAGGTGAGAGGAGTGAGGTGAGAGGAGTGAGGAAGCAGAAGAGGCGAGAGAACGCAGGGGCGGTGAGGAGTGAAAGGGTGGTGGAGACGTTCTAAGTTCTGAGTTTGCTGTTTTGAGGTTCACCTTTCGCCTTCTGCCTTTTGCCTTTCTGCCCCTCTTCTCCCCCTCCCCATGCTCCCTACCCTTTATCCGGGTGGCCAGCCGAGCGATCGCCCACCTAAAAGGTGCAGGTGGAGATGGTCAACCGTCTGCCCGCCATCCGCGCCAGTATTAATGACGAGACGGTAGCCGTTAGTGAGACCAACCTGATCGGCAACACGCTTAGCAGTGAGTAAAAGATGACCCATGAGGGCGTGATCGTTCGACTCGGCATCAGACAGCTTGGCGATCGGCTGTTTGGGAATGACCAGAATGTGGATGGGAGCTTGCGGATTCACGTCCTTGAACGCGAGTGCCAAATTGTCTTCGTAAACAATCTCGGCGGGAATTTCCCTGCGGATGATTTTGCTAAAAATTGTTTCGGTTGTTTCGCTCATACGGTCTCTTGTTGATGCCAGGGAGTGCTAGTTGAAATTTTAAGGGGTTCCGTCCCTTGCTCACCATCAATTTTGCTATGACAGTAAACCGTAGGGACACAAGCACTTCTAACTATCGCGCTACGGTCATTGCTCAACGGTAGAGCCAGACCCGCAGCAGCGAGAGTAACTGTTCGGTATCCACAGGTTTTGTGATGTAGTCGGAGGCACCTGCTTCCAGGCACTTTTCCCGATCGCCCTGCATGGCTTTTGCAGTGAGGGCAATGATGGGGAGCGATCGAAAAAACTCAATTTGCCGGATTGCCTGCGTTGTTTCGTAGCCGTCGAGTTCTGGCATCATGACATCCATCAGCACCACATCCATATCGGGGTGGTTTTGGAGTACCGCAATGCCATCAACCCCGTTTTCGGCGTAAAAAACCTGCATCTGGTAACGCTCTAGCAGGCTAGTCAGGGCAAAAATATTGCGGACATCATCATCGACAATGAGCACTTTTTTGTGAGCCAGCACCGGATCGCTCTGGTGCAGTTGTTCTAGCAGTTGCCGCTTTGCTTCTGGCAGGTTTGCCTGCACACGATGCAAAAAGAGAGCGGTTTCGTCGAGCAACCGTTCGGGCGATCGCACATCTTTAATGATGATGGTTTCTGCCAATCGCCGAAGCTGCGTTTCTTGGGGTGGCGTGAGTTCTCTGCCGGTATAGACAATAATGGGCAACTGGGAAAATTCTGGCTGTTGTTTGATCTGCTCGATCAAGTCAAACCCACTCATGTCGGGCAATCCTAGATCCAACACAACGCAGTCAAAGACTCTCGATCGCAGCGCTGCCAGTGCTTCGGCTCCCGTGCCAACGATGCTGGTGGAAACATCCCCATTGCCAATCAACTCTCGAATACTGTGGGCTTGCACCGGGTCGTCTTCCACCACCAAGAGGTTTTTCACCTGGCGTTCCACAAAGCCTTTGATGTCCACCAATGCTTGCGTCAATGCTTCCGGCGAAATAGGCTTTTGCAGATACGCGATCGCGCCTAACTGGAGGCTGCGCTGTTGCCCCTCATCAACCGAGAGAATGTGTACAGGAATATGACGCGTTTCAGGGTCGTGCTTGAGCCGATCGAGCACCGCCCAGCCATCCATGTCCGGCAGGCGAAGATCCAGCATGATGGCATCAGGCTCAAAGGTCTGCGCCAATATCAGTCCAGACTGACTGCGTAAAGCAGCGAGTACCTTAAACCCCTGCTGACGCGCCATATCCATCAAAATGCGAACAAAGTGAATATCATCTTCAATAATCAGCAAGCTGCGATCGCCGGGTTGAATGAGGGCGCGATCGTCGTTAACTTCATTAGGCGGTGAGGGGAGAGGGGTAAGGG
>ENA-ORBV01009928-ORBV01009928.1-microbial-mat-metagenome-genome-assembly--contig:-NODE-9928-length-15415-cov-4.683140_pt1 | contig 15415 bp, 4 predicted proteins | sample MGYA00237777_ERZ505514 | MGnify/ENA primary metagenome ERZ505514 (study PRJEB26160, sample SAMN06269048) | microbial mat metagenome | isolation source: Oligotrophic lake microbial mat | place... | reverse complement strand
CCAGCATTACCAACTGCGGTAATGCGCTAATGTGCAACTAATGCTAATGCTAATGCTAGCATTACCAAACACTATTTCTGTGGTCGTCAATTCTTTGTCACTTCCCCCTTTTCGTTTTACTATTGAATCAAAAGTACGAATAGCAACCGATAGTTTTGTTCTTCAGTGTCGAACCAAATCCACTCGCTTCTTCTTCGGTGTTCAAAGGGCCTTCCGCATGCGAACCAGACAAAGAAATACCGCGCATTCCAATTATGTAATTACACCCTTCTAAAAGCGCTGTTGGTACCGTTAAATAATCCAACCTGTCTTTTCGAACCCTATTAAAAGTGATTTAATATTTTTGTTAAGAGGGCAATTCTTCGGAAATACAGTGATGTTCTTTGGGCCTCAAACGTGGTGATATCAAAAGACCACTTGTGAAACGTCAATCGTATTGTTACCCGTGTTGATGGTTAATCCTGATACTGAAATCCACTTGAGAAACAATAAAGCAGCGGCACAGTTAGATGAAACGACTGCATTACACGCAAACCGAACCCAGCAAACCATCCAGTTCACAACATTTACCTTTCAAGTCACACAAAAAAAGATGTACGAATTAAACCACCAAGTTAGAACATTCAGAAGCATGAACTCAGAAGGACGAGCATGGTGCGCGAGATCAGACCCTAGAATGAATCGAGCTGTGGAAGCCCGCCTTCAAAATCCCAACCTAACACTCTTTCAGTGTTTGATTATTGGGGGCTTTGAGTTTGCGGCAGATGATGCAAATGCAAGGGACGAAGAACATGTCTCGTTAACACAACGTAAAAACCAACTCAACAGGAGACTCCGTGCTTATCGCAAGAGAGCCAATAGGCGTAATTCCGACTCCAAGAGTTCCCGTGGTGCCTCGGGTTCTCCTGATTCGGCACAGGTGCCCACAGTCTCGCATTCTGGCCATGGCACTTGTGCCGTGAGTGCCGTCAGAGGACTCGCAGCGCCAGGAATGGGTGGAGGAGGTGGAGGGGGCTTTCCACAGATTGCCTTTGACTCTTCCATTAACCCTCGTTTTGCTTCCAGCCCCTCGCATGACACAAGTGGCAATGATACCAGTGGAGATGAAGAGCGCAAGGCATCAAGTACAGATCTTGCCGGTCTTACCTCTGGTCTTCTGAATACTTGGGGGACCTTATCTACCGGTTCCATGCCACCTTTTTCCTCCATTCCCATACTCACACAAAGGGAATCCAATTCTACTATTTATTCCCTGATGGCAAGAGAGTTGGAAGGGTGTGACTTTGTGCCACAGCAGAGCAGCACTGCACAAAATGCACTCGCAACTACTTCAAGGAACTCGACGATGCCAAGTCCTGTCGGTGGTGGCTTGACCTTTGGCACTGGTGGCGGTCTACCACCCATGCAAGTTGCTGGGAATAGTATATCTGGCACTGGTGGCGGCAATTTCAATGCGCCACCAGCACAGCAAGTCTTTACCACTGCCCCATCAGACAATACAAGTCTCAGGAATCTCGTGCAGCAAACATCTGGCATGAGAGTAGCACCTTCACCCTATTCTTCCAATACAGGGTTTCAGATGCAACTTTCGGCGGCATCTGCTGGCGCTACTCCCGCCGGCCCCAATTATAACAACAGTAACTCCAACGGTGCGACTTTCAATGTCAACAACTTTTCCAATCCTTTTCCTTTTCAGCCAGCCTCATCATCCTCACATAAACTTTGTTCCGACGCTACAACACCGACGATGCTACCCCCCTTTTCATCAGCCTTTTCCGTGGATGCTTCTAACTTCCAGTCGTTGTCCGGTAACAGCAATACCAATAACAACATCAATCTCAATCCCAATTCGAATCAGAACAATTCAGCGGTCGACCTGATGATGCAAGGATACACGGGATCGGCAACACCGACACCCTTCCCCCCGCAGCACCAGCCACAAGTCCAGCAACCTCAAGCCCCAGCACAACCACCCATGGCTTTGGATGCTCGTCAGTTGCGGGCATTGCAACATTATCAACAAGAAATTCAAGCCTTGTACGAACGATGCATGTTGAATGCAGGATATTCGCCTCAAGACATTCACATTGGGTCACCGGCCTATCGAAACTTTGTGGCAATGGTCAGCCGAGGAGAATGGGAACGAATTCAAGCCTTGTTGGCTCCCAATAATAATAGCCCTAGTGGTAGAACAGAGGGGTAAAAACAAAAATCAAAACTTAGCTGGGCTGCTGTTCCACAATTTTGTATTACGGATTCATAAAAAATCATGAATCCAAATAAAAAGGTTCCTCTCTTTATAAAAACAAAAGTTTATGTACTTTTATTGCACACCTACTTTTTCTACATTTTCGTCTTGCTGAATCCTTCTCGAGGACGGCGCTCTGTAGTGAAATGCGGTTGTGGTATCAGTGGCGTGAGTGAAGTACAGTACTGCCTGCTCTCTACGGATGGTGTAGGATGGACGATAGTACCAAACTGCTCATGCATTCACTAGGGTAAAATTGGAAGGGTTGGCCACGCTACTAGACGCCTGCCACCAGAAGACTTGCCCTCACTATAAGCATAATAAGCAGGCAGTATACATCCATATACATCCAACCAAACGTCAAGTAAGAGCCCACTCATCTTTTCGTTGGTGAATGATCTTGTGAATATGTGTGCGTCTGATTTGTGGCTAAACGCAACGAAGAGTTTGGTGTTTTATTCGTCTTGGATTGTTTCTCTGCCCGTCCTCCTCTTTTTTCTGCAGAACGACCATTAATTTTCTGGGTCCATTGGAAGTAGTAGACAGCCCAACCAACCGTATATGCCGTAGCAGGAGTTCGTTATGCAAGATCCATAACGATGGTGCATTTTCTTTCTTGTTTTTTGCCGTCATCAACTCATCATCGCATTAGCAGTCGAAAGTAAGTCCAAATTGTCGTGTCGCTGCTAACGATGTTGTTGTGTCTCATATTGTTGTCGTCGTTGTTGTTGCGGCCGGTATTTATTGGGTATGTAATAACTTATCCATTCAGGAAGAATGTGCCGATGAATTTGGGCAGGACCAAAACAGGCCCTATGAATCCAAAATAAAAGAACAAACATGAACAATATTGCCGGAAACATCAGGATATATTGGTGGCATGAACTGGCATACGGTGTGTTATTTTGGTGCTACTATACTTCAAATGCACTCTATTAGCTAGTAGTCTCGTCGACGCTGCAGCTAATTTTGGGTGAGCTAATGTTGTCTACGATACCGAGTACTTCTTCTATCTGTTGCTGGACGTTTTTTACTGGTACTGGTCCAAATACCAGCTTCGAATGAATACACCAACGAAGTGCGTCGATGCCTTTTTTGAATTTTGAATTTAACTAGCGGAAGTCTTAACTTGTCTCACACTTGCTCTGTTTCAAACCATTTTACAGGGACGACAGCATGATCTTGCACAAAAACACTTGACACAGTGTCAAATTGCCCCAGAACGGTTAAGGACTTGAGACAATCAAAGCCAATCTCAAAGGGGCCCATAAACACTGTCCATGAATTGAGCATGTTTCCTTGCAATTCAAATGTTCAAGTGGATGACAATGTTGTCATGTGCAGATGTGATCTGTCATGGCTCAATCGCTCTTCATTTTGGCTCAATGGCAACAAATGTGTCTCAAACACCCTTTGCGAAGTTGATTGATCCACTTTGTGTGAGAGATTGTGAGTGGGCTTGTGTTTCCAGCAGAGACAGAGAAAGTGTTCCAACATTTGCTTTGCACTGTCGACTGCGAAACAAATCACATCTTCATTGCTGAGTGTCATCAATCACGGTTGAGTCAAACAAAAACAATGTGTTCAAATTAACAAAGAACTAAGTGTTGAGAGGGTTGAGACCAAATGGGTTCAAAACTAATCCAGAAAAACAAAATCAGTTTTGGAAGTTGAATGAAGTGTGCCAGCTAGCTCACATGAAGATGAATTGGCAAAAAACAGAGTCAACTCGTGGAAAAAAGAGTGGAAAGGGTCTTTTGGACAAACTGAAAAGCTCAAAACTCTAACAGAGTTGAAAATGTTCATCAGCATGGTGGATTGTCTAGCAAGCTTTGCACATCAATGCAAATGACAACGATCAAAACAGCAACATTCAACTGAAGTTTGCACCTGTCATTGGAATGCTCCATGACAAACTGACAAACGTTTGCTTTCTGCAATCATGGAGAACCAAAACATGGACCAGAACAGTTCAGTGCATCTGAAGCACTTGCAAAAGATAAATGTTGGTAAGGATTTGCCACATGTTCAAGTGAGAAGTCTCTTGGTGGCAGATGGCACAAGGTTCAGATTGCGTGCATTGAACAATCCAATTGTTTGCTCTTGTGGTGACAAAGCAAACTGTGGTCCAGATGAAATTCCATTCTGTGAAGAACAAACTTTTGGTCACAGTCAAAATCTTGAGGTACTTTGCTCACCTTCCGTGGAATGTTCTGATTGGACAGAAACATTTTCACCAAGCCCAGGACCTTCTCTGTGACAAGAGCACCAGCAGATCACAAAATGGGGTTCCTTGCTTTGCACATGACCACTTGGAATGTGCAAAGAGCATTTTTGAGTAGTGGCATCCAACATGCTGAAGAAGTGATTTGTCATGTCAAGCATGCCAAATTGATTTCATTTCCATAAGTTGAACAGCCATGGTCAGAGCTTGGTCAATGCATCTTTTCATTTCCAGACTCTGGAGTTGTCAACATTTGGATGTGAACAGAACTTCCAGCCATTGTGTTTTCAAAAAAATGCGGAGTCCGTCTGCAGCAATGCCAATGATGCATGACAACAGGCAAAAATTGTTTATGCAAAAACATTTCTTGGCATTGTCATTCAATTGCTGCAACATTCTGTTTTGTTGAAAGCAGATGCAATCTTGCGATGAGAAAAGCTGAATGAAGCACAAACACTGTTTGCATCATTGTGAGGCAGCATGCAATCTTTTGACAATCACTGCGTGCACTGGTGGCACCGTGCTGATGACTCCAATTCTTTTTTTCCAGTTTTGCCCTTTTGTGGATGTTCCATGAAGTTGCCTTTTGATGTGTGCTAAAAATCGGTGTTGCTCCATCTGAGCAGATTCATTGTTGGTTTGACTGAGCAGCTGAAATTGGCTGCTAAAACATGCAGAATGGTCTGCAGTTGAAGCACTGGAAAGATCGACATTGCAAGCATGAACGACCGGATTTTAAACAACTCAACAACACTGTGCGGCTGATTGCGCAAATGTGTGACTCATGCCCAACGAAACCATGCATTCTGCAAAGCAAATTTCCAGTGGATTGTCAACTGACAACAATCACTTACATTTCCTCCTAACAAGTTAGTGCACTGAGCAGTTGCAACAAAAGGCAATGCCCTCTTCAGCAAAGAAAAGACATGAACACTCAAAGCTTGTTTTGTGTGTGTCAAAATTGCTGAATCAGCATGCGCAATTCCAAACATCACTGAGCACATTCACATCACTGCATGGTGAACATGCTGCAGACAAAACAAACATGTTGCAACTGATGCTGATAGGTGCAATGAGTGCCTAGCTGAGGCCTACAGTAACTGAAAACACTGTGAAAATCTTTTTCAGAAACTAGCAAATAAAAGCTGACAACAAATTAATAATTTTATCACTCATGGCTTTGTCAGTCCCTCGCTGTGATCAATTTGAAAAAAACACGACCTGGATAAGTTCATTGGACTGGATGGTGTTGGTGAGCCCACTTGCATCATCTTTGGACTAATTGCATTTTTCAGACCCAACAAAGGTGCCGACATGTTCCTAGCAACCATTGTTTCACTTGCAGCAATTCATTTTTGAGCATTTTTGTGCGTCTTTTTTGCAATTGAAATCCAACAATCACAGCAACACAAATTTTCATGCTAATAAGAATTGAATAGGACTGTCATTGAGTAGCTGATCATCATCCTGATCATGGCCAACATCATGGTTCCGCCTGCCACTAAGAAAAATGGAAATCACTCTTGCACTGTTTCCTCCTTGTCAGCACTCAACAGGCATCACCATCATTTCCTTCATTGCCATCATCAGCGGCTATTACTGTGTCTTTTAGCCAGCATTATGTGCTGGCCATTCAAAATAATTTTTTCCATGCTTTTGAACTTCTGCTCCTCTGGTTCTGCCCAATGCCTAGATGCATCGGGCCCAAGCATAGTACAACACTTCTACAAGAGCATTGTGTTACACTCTCAATTAGTAGTAAAACTAAGTGTACATACATATAATATTTCTATAATTCTTAACTTGTTACTATGAAGGAAACCACCGCAATGTGGTACTCCAGATTTTCTTATCAAATACAAACACAACAAGCACAAGCAACGCTCGCGCAATCCACCAACATTTCCCGCAAGGTCCCTACAGCACAAACACCGGGAGGAACAGCTCCCGTTAGCTCATTGCCGTCGACATGGAAGCGAGTCAAATTGGCCAAGGATGATAGCGAAGCGGGCACTGTCCCCGTGAGTTGATTATAGCTCAACACAAGGTCCATTAACTTTACCGCTTCTCCCAACTCGGAAGGAATGGGCCCCGAAAGAGAATTCGAACGGGCCTGAAAGACAAGAAGGTTTTGCAATAACCCAAACTGAGTAGGAATTGGTCCGGTAAGGGCATTGTTTGAGAAGGTAATCTTTTCCATCTTGGTCAGATTCCCAAATTGTGTAGGAATAGACGAGACAAACTGGTTGTCGGAAAGTGCAAGCGTATGCATATTGTTCCAGGCAGCAAAGACAAAAGACGGGATCGGTCCTGTGAGACCATTTTCTTCGAGGCGCAACATCTCAAGAGCCTGCATTCCCGCCCACAGGGGAGGAATAGGACCAGAGAGACTATTCTTTGCCAGCATCAACTCGCGAAGAAGGGTCAATTGACCGAACTCCGCTGGAAGCGTCCCAAGAAGGCCGGCTTGGTAGGCGTAAATGGTTTCAATGCTATTTGCCAACAAACCTAGCTCTGTTGGAAGACTGCCCGAGAGCAATGTGTCGTGAAAGGCAAGATGCGTCAATTTGCTCAGCTGGAAAAGCTCTGAAGGAAGCGTACCCACGACGTCGTTCTTGCCAACCGACAACGATCGCAGACTGCCAGACAAGAGGCCCAACTCCGATGGCACAGCTTGACCAAAGAGATTGTCCTCGAGGTTGAGGTCAGACATACTAGTCAGCAATCCAAGTTCAGTGGGCATGGGCCCTGTTAGCTTATTTTTGAACAGCCACAGCTCTTGCAGCGCCCCAAGAGCTCGTATCTCAAGAGGAATTGTTCCGTTGAAAAGACATTCAGCCATGTCTAGGGCAAACAAATTACCCAAGGCACCGATCTGCGTGGGAATGAAGCCCGACAAGGAATTGTCGCCGAGTAAGAGTTCCCCGAGCTCTGCAATCTCAGCGATCTCTATCGGAACAATCGATGTCAAAGTATTCGAATACAAGCTGAGGGAATAGAGATCTTTAAGATTGGCGATAGAAGGCGAGATGGTCCCAGTGAGGAAGTTTGTATCCAGGCGAAGTTCCGTGAGTCCTGTTAGTCGATAGATGTCTTCTGGAATTGCCTGACTGAATTCATTGTAACTGAGCGACAAAACGCGGACACTGGTCAACATGGCGACTTCAGACGGTAGAGAGCCCGTAAGAAAGTTGTTATACATACGAAGCCATTCCAGGCTTGACATTCTGCCAACCTCGGTTGGTAGGGTTGACGTCAACGCGTTGTTTGACAAAGTCATATTGGTCAAGTTTCCTAGCAATCCCATTTCAGACGGGATAGAGCCTGTCAACTGGTTGTTGTTCAACCAAATTTCGTCTAGGGACTCGAGCTGGCCAATTTCTGAGGGAATTGTTCCGCGGAAAATGTTATACTGCATCGCCAGAGCGGATAAGGATGTCAGTAAACCAATCTCTGATGGAATTTCGCCCCCGAATTCTCTGTTGGCGTTGAGCCATAATTGTTCGAGCTTTGCAAGACCACCTAATTCTGAACCCGGCAGAGAGCCCGTCAACTTATTCGTCTGAAGGCCCAAGCCACGAAGAGCTGTCATGTTGAATATTTCGAGCGGGATAGTCCCTTCAAGAGAATTCGCACCCAACCCCAAGAACTCCAGTGTGGTGATCTCTGCGATTTCGGAAGGAATCGTTCCCGTCAGCCGATTCCTTTGCAAATCAATTCCAGTCAAATTAGTAAGCAAATTAAGCTCAGCTGGGATCGTGCCGAGAAGTAAATTTTCGTAGAGAAGTAATTCTTTGAGATCTTCCCCTTCGTCGCCACAAGGCTTGTCGTTACCAATAGAGAACCACTTGCACTCGTGAACGGAATGATCGATCCAGCCCGTGCTGTCTTCCCAATTGTCGCCGTTGGTAGAAAAGTAGAAAGTTGCAAGCGCAAAGCGTTGCAGCTTTCTCGATTCAGTGAAATTTTCTGAATCATTGAGCAAAATGTCCTCGTAAATCCAATCCCAAGCCATGGATTGTGGCGAGGCCGGATCTTTCAGCGCCAACAAAGTAGCAATGGGGACATCCAAAAAGCAGCAAGGAGTGACAGGTGCGGCCGTGGGCATCATTGTTGGTGAAAGCGTAGGCGCTGGGGCGTTTGTCATAATCTCAACTTTGGGTTTCCTCCCGAAAACAACAGAAACCACAATAATCACCACTGAGAGAAGGATAGCTATAACGGAGATGCTCTTGCATCGATTTGTCATCTTCTGTTGCTCCTTCTTTTTGGCTTCTTTAGCAGCGAGATCAACTGGGGCTGCCTCAACAACGTCTTGGTCATAGTCTTCCTCAACTGGCATGGCTTCCACCAAGCCATTGTTTCCGTCAAAGACGAATTCTTCCCCTTCTCCATTCATCGACGCAGTCCCGTCAGATTCTGCATCTTCATCAATAATAGGCAGACAATCGTCGTCCTCGTGTTGTTGCAAGGGTTGGATAGGCGTGTCTTCCACCACGCCAACCAATGAATAAGGAATTGCTTCGTTTCGGACCAGAGCTCCGGGTGTCCTTGAGTATGCTCCAGGGAGTGGCGCCAATAGTGAACCTTGTCGAGCTGCCGCTTTCTCGTCAAGCTCGCTCTTGCCTCGGTTCTCGCCATCTTTCTCTGCTACTGCAGCTTCGTGTGGAAGCGACTTCGTTTCGGCTACGGGGTTTGGTGCCATGCGACCGTATGCTGCAGTGGCACCAACAGGGTTCATCATGCCGAGATATCTCTGCTTATAATCCATGTCTTCGTCAACTTCCTCGCTGCTATCGGTGTAGTAGGACCCGCTGCTGTCGGTGTATTCGCTGCCACTACCGGCATCCGAGTCGTATTCGCTGTCACTTTCGCTGTACGAATCGTTGGAAGATACAGTGCGCCGCCCTTGTTTTTCTCGTGCTCCACTTTCCAATGCCAACCTTCTGCCTTCGGCAATCTCCCTGGCAGCGCTGTCAACAGGGTCTGTCGACTGAGTAGATTCCCCTTGAAGTAGAGCCAGAACATTAAAGCTAGGATCAGACTCGGGAACACCCCTAGCCATTCCCATTTTCTCGTTCTCCCTCGCTTCCCTGAGAGCAGCGGCCGGACTGTCGCTAGAAGCGGCGGGGCTACTAACTGTTTTCTCACCAGCAGAAGTTGGCCGTGTGTCGAGGCTACGATCAGACTCGGCCATACGTTGCAGCGTATCGTTCCTTCTGCCGCGCAACATGCCATTCTTTTCGTTTTCCCTTGACTCTCGTAGTGCTGCTGCGTCAATGCCGGGTCCTTGAGTAAAAACTGGTGATCGAGGTTTTTGGCTCTGCTTCTCCACATCCAATGCATTCTTCTTGGAATCAGCAGCATCTTCGGCAGAGGAACTTTCTCTTCGCGGAGGAAAGGTGACGCTACTCACATTCGGGTCACCCTTGACGTTGTCAGCGCCAGCCATCTTCCTCCTTTCCGCTGCTTCGCGACTGTCCCGATGATCATGACTGACAGACCTGAGGGATTCCTTCCGGAGCATTCGCTCACGTTCTTTGGCGTGTTGCATTTCGCTGTCACCTGGGAACTGAGTTGCAACAGAAGATACGACCGAAGATACGACAGAAGACCCGACTGAATCTGCTCCTACTGAAACTCGTTGGCCGTTTTCGCTTTCGCGACCATCCAACAACAAAGTCAGCGAATCGTCACTCTCCTTCTTCTTCTTGCGCTTCTTCTTTTTCTTTTTGGGATTCCTGGCTTCGTCATGCTCTTCGCCCATCAGACTTCGCTGGCTGGCTTCAATAAGCTCCCTGCGAGATTGGCGTTCTCGTTCCTTCTCGTCGGGAATAATTGCATCAACAAGCTCCCTGCGAGATTGGCGTTCTCGTTCCTTCTCGTCGGGAATAATTGCTTCAATAAGCTCACGGCGAGACTGGCGTTCTCGTTCCTTCTCATCAAACTTTGGTCGGGTTGCTTCTTGAGTACTTCGATCAATCGCGCTGCGCTGGGTAGCCTCCAGGAATTCATCCCTGAATTGCCTCTCGCGAGCCTTTTCGGCATCATCTGCACTGGCAGTGCCACTCGTTTTGGCAGTTCCAACTACAGTTTGGGGCGGTGCTTGAATACTCCGCTCGCTCTCTTGACTAGCTTGCAGGAATTCTCGTCGGAATTGGCGTTCGCGATTCTTGGCACCCTCCATGGCTGCATCAGAAGCAGAAGTGACTGTCGGAGGAGCCGACGGAACACTTGCAGCAGCAGCCATAGCAGCAGCACCCCCTTGGATGCTTCGCTGGCTTTCAGCACTGGCTTCGAGAAACTCTTTTCGGAATCGACGTTCGCGGTCCTTTTCTGCTTGGAGTTGAGGATCGGCCACAGTTTGTGCCACGGAGGGGGCAAAGGAAGAATCCATATCCGACTCGCCACTTGCGACGGAGGCGCCCGTGACCGTGGCAGAACCGCCCCTTGCCATGCCACGCTTGGAACCACTCCCGCCAATAGAACTAGAAGTGGATCCACCGTCCAAAAAGTCTCCCAGCAATTTACGGCGACTTCCACTGCTGCGCCTCTTCTTCTTTTTGCCCTTCTTTTTCCTCGTGGGGGATGTCGCGGAGCGACCACTGGACGGGAGCTCCCGCATGCTTCTCTGAGAGGTTTCTGTCGCCATGATAAACTCTTTTCGATACATTCGTTCTTGATCCTTGGTCGATGCATCGGAAGGACGCGTAGGGGACAAGGATCGACTCGTCGCAGCAGCTGCCGCAAAGCCAAGACTACGATTCGAGGCCTGCATGTGGCGTTGGCTCTCCCGCAGCATTTGCTTTCTCAACAGCTTTTCTCGTTCCTTTCCAGCAGCATCCGTAGTGGCGTCTCCTTCCGCAACAGAACCAACCGCGAGACTTCGATCGGACGCTTGCATATTCCGTTGACTTTCACGAAGAATCTCCTTCCTCATGAGTCGTTCTCGTTCCTTGGCAATATCGGAAGGACCCGACTTGGAACGCGCCGGGGATGCCATGGTCGCTGCCACTGGTAGATCTGCAATGGCAATACTACGATCCGACACTTGCATGCTCCGTTGGCTCAGTCGCAACATTTCTTTTCGCATTCGTTTCTCTTGCTCTTTGGTTCCAGTGGCTCCACTACTGGTCGTCGATTTCAAATGGGGCGACGCTGATGCTGCGGCCGAAAGACCACGATCCGACACTTGCATGTTGCGCTGACTGGCCGTCAACATTTCCTTTCGCAATTGACGCTCTTGTTCCTTGGGTGTCAGACTGATGCTTCCACCCGAGCCATTCGTCAATAGGGTGGCCACTGTAGAAGTAGGACGCCCAGTCGTCGTTGCTGCTGCGTAAGCATTCGTGGCCTTGGCCTTTTCGAGGGTCGCTTTGGCTTTCTCCATGGCCACGCTTCGATCCGATGCGGCGTGCATCTGTCGTTGACTGGCCTGTAGCATTTCCTTTCGCAGCTGACGTTCCTCTTCTTTGCCGCTACCCGCTGGAGGCGTCGTCGTCGTGGCATCGATCTGGCCACCACTGCTAGCAGGAGTAGCCGTACCGGGAATACAACTTGCTGCTGCTGCGGAGGATGAAGCAGTGCTACTACTCGCGGACGCTGCGGTCGTGGTTGTGGTTGTCAGCACGGGATTGCGTTGACTCGTATTCCGAATCATTTCCCTTCGAAGTTGTCGTTCTTCTTCCTTGGGGTCCACGACCGCCGCCGCCGTGGCACCGGTCGTGACCGTGGCCGAGGTCGTGTCGGTACTGGTCGATGCCATGGAAGGCCGATGATGATGGGGGACGACCACGGCGGCACCGGTGCGGCCACTGGCGGCCGTGGTCAACGTCGTGGCGGTACTGGCAGTGGCATAACTGGTGGCGGTCGTGGCCGATCCCAAACTGCGATTGGACAAGGGATGCACGGCGGCACCGGTTTGGTTGGCAACACTACTGGTGGCAGTCGTTCGAGCCGTCGTGGCGGTAGAGGCCATGGAAGTCGTAGTGGAGGAGGAAGGTGGGAGTTTCCGATCGGATCCGGCAGCCGCCGCCAGGGTGGACGGGGACCCATCGGCGGCGATTCCTCCCAACAAACTTCGTTGCGAGGCTCGGACCAACATTTCTTGACGGATTCGTCGTTTTTCTTGTTCCTTGGGATCCAGCACGACGGCAGCATCGGTACCATTGGTACTGGTCGATGTCGTGGACGATCGAAAGGGACGATCCGATACGGATGGCTGGGATTGCAATAACTTGCGTTGCGAGGCGCGGGCCAAGAGTTCTTCATGACGCATCCGACGTTCTTGTTCTTTGGGATCCACCACGGTACCCGATGTCGTCGCGGTGGTGGACGTTCCATGGGAGGTGGCACTTTCATCTCCCATGAGGAGGAGCTTGCGATCCGAAGTACCTGTCCCTTGGACTTGCACTACATTTCGTTGTTGCGAGGCATGGACCATTTCTTGACGCATACGACGTTCTTGTTCCTTGGGGTCCAAAACTTCCACGGCTGCCGCTGTATTGGCGGTGGTGGCCGATGCAAATGTAGTAGCACTGCCACCATTGTTGTTGGAGAAGGACGTCATGAGTTTGCGATCTGATCGTTGTTGTGGAGCACTACTACTATTATTGTTGTTGTTGGAGGAAGAGGAAGAAGCCAATAATTTGCGATCCGAAGAACCTTGGACTTGCATGTTTCGTTGCGAGGCACGGACCATTTCTTGACGCAACTTTCGCTCTTCTTCTTTGGGATCTACCACCGCCGCAGCGGTCATAGCCGTAGTAGCACCTTTACCCGCCACCACACAGGAGGATGTGGCACTTGTCATCGATGGCCTGGTAGTGGTCGTTACTGCCGCCATGAGCTTGCGATCGGAATCTTGTGGCGATGGTAGCTGTTGCTGCTGCTGCTGCTGATGTTGTTGTACCTTTTGATGGTGTTGCAGTTGGCGTTGACTGACCGCCACCTGTAACATTTCTTTGCGCAATTGTCGTTCTTCTTCCTTGGCCGCGTCCTTCTCCATTCTTTCAGGTGTCATGACAGGCTTCGACGTGGCAGCAGCAGCAGCAGCACTGTTACGGGCCGGTGGAGGGGGCGGAGGACTTCCTCGTTGATGAAGAGCCGCTAGTACCATTTCCTTGCGCAATTGTCGTTCCTCCTCTTTGGGATCCAAGGATTTCGCTGGTGGGGGCGGCGTTGGTTTGGTAGGCGATGCTTTCCTAGTGGCCGCGGTAGTGGCTCTCGCCGTGGGAGGCGTCGCCATGAGTTTGCGATCCGAAACAGCACGACGTTGTGGCTGTGGCGGAGGAGAAGAAGCAGAAGCCGATTGGGGTGCTGTTTGCTGTTGCTGTTGTAAAAGCAACATTTCTTTGCGCTCTCGGCGTTCTCGTTCTTTGGGATCCATCATGACCGCCGCGGTCGAGGAAGAAGCAAAGGTGGTACCGACAGTCGTAGAACTATCATTGGTTTGACTTGCATTGGAACCTGCCAAAGACGACGAAGGGATAGATTTACTGCTCGTAGCAGAAGCAGCCTCCTTGAAACGAGGAGAAGGTGTGGTCGTATTGCTATTCTGAGAGGATTGAGCGACCGACTTGCGCATTTGCCGTTCCCGTTCGTTGGAACTTGGCGTCTGGACGGTGGCCCGCCCTTGTCCTCCTTTTTCCACGGAAAAGGGAGTCCCATTCTTGGAATTGAAGGGTTGTTGACTCGTACTAGAAGTGATGCGAGGAGGAGTGGTCATGGCATGGTGCGCGGACGGCAAACCCTGAGGTGCGGGAGGAGTCCAAGATCTTCCACCACCACCGCCACCACTACTACTACTCGACCCTGGTGGAGGAGAAGACTTGGTGGACCTGGACCACGTCATGGGCCTCGAAGGCGGAGGTGGTGGTGGAGTCTTGGAAGGTGTCCTGTTGCTATGCTTCGTGGTGGGCGGAGTCGTGACGGCAGGACTCGGAGGTGTCTTGGTGAGACTATTGCGTCTAGCGGAGGTGGCCACAGTGGGAGGCAACATGGGAGGCGGAGACACGGATCTCTTGATGGCGCTGCGGGGGCTCATGACAGGAATAGCAGTGGCAGCAGTCGCACCCAGTTTGGTAGGGTCCTTGACACTGCGTTCTCCTGCAAATTCTTCGAGACTTCCCGTGGAAGTTTCTCTTTCATCCTTGCCGTGGTGGTGGCTGGTAATGATCGCAGCCGTCGAGTCTGGCTGGAGGGCACTTCGAATGGTAGGCGTACTCAAAATGCTTTCCATCAAGCTCTCTGTAAAGCCGCTATTTTGAATGTCACTGTCCAAGGTACCCGACGACGAAGAAGAATTGGCAGTCGCCTTTTCCAAAGAGGAATGACTCCCATCATTGTTGCTGTTGTCTTGATTCTTGCTGGAAGAGTTTTTGTGTTTGTTTCTTCGTACTGTCACAGATGGAGATGGTGCTACAAGAGGAATGTCCTCTTCTTCTTCTTCATCGTCCGCGCTTAGAAAGGCCATGGTGGAAGCGACGCGGTCTGAGACTGACATTTGACTCTTGGCAGTCGCAAAGCCAGTACTAGCCGTTTTGGTGCTATTCCGGCTGTGGCTTTTGCTGTTGTTACTACTGTTCGCAGAGGCTGTCATAGTGGATGCTATTAACTCTAGCTATAGCTAGCTAGCTAGTAGTGAAGGTAGAGGTAGATTGTTGTTATAAGATGGTGTAGTTGTTGGCTGCACAAGTAGCATGCAGATAGAGCAGAGGAAAGGCTAATATGGTTGTTGTACTGTATGGAAGCCGCGGTATGTACTACTGGCTACTAGTAGGCAGTGGTTGGAGAAGTCTTCCGAGACCGCTTGCATGGATTCAAAAGCTACTTGCTCCTTGTTGTTGCTGTATTGTCATACCGTCCTTTTTCCGCGCCTTCTTCATTCCATCGAAGAGAGTACCGGTACTTGAATTTTACCGTTAAAATAATAATAGCTGGAC
>ENA-ORBV01009926-ORBV01009926.1-microbial-mat-metagenome-genome-assembly--contig:-NODE-9926-length-15416-cov-4.912119_pt1 | contig 15416 bp, 13 predicted proteins | sample MGYA00237777_ERZ505514 | MGnify/ENA primary metagenome ERZ505514 (study PRJEB26160, sample SAMN06269048) | microbial mat metagenome | isolation source: Oligotrophic lake microbial mat | place... | reverse complement strand
CAAGCAGAAGACGGCATACGAGATTCGCCTTAGTCTCGTGGGCTCGGAGATGTGTATAAGAGACAGTCCTGATCCTGACCGTGCTCGGCACCATGTATGCTGGCATCGCCAGCCCGTCCGAGGCCTCGGCCATCGGTGTGCTGGGTGCCTTGGCTGTCGCGGCCGGGCAGGGGACCTTGAGCTGGAAGGGCGTCCGCGACGCACTGCTGGGCTCCGTCCAGACCACCTGCATGATCGGCATGATCGTGATCGGCGCGTTCATGGTCGGTACTGTGCTGGCCAACCTCCGCGTGCCGCAGTTCGTCTCGGCGGCCATCACCTCGTGGCAGCTCTCGCCCTTCGTGCTGATCATGTTCCTGATGTTCTTCTACATCCTGCTTGGCACGGTGCTGGAAGGCTTCTCCATGATCGTGCTGACCCTGCCGATCGTGCTGCCGGTCGTGCTCGCCGCTGGCTTCGACAAATTGTGGTTCGGCATCTTCCTGATCCTCACCATCGAGATGGCACAGATCAGCCCGCCGGTGGCCTTCAACCTGTTCGTGATCCAGAACATCACCGGCGATTCGCAAACTTACGTCGCCTGGAAAGTGATTCCCTTTTTCCTGATCATGATGGTCTTCACCGCGGTCCTGACAATCTTCCCCCAGCTGGTGACGTGGCCGGTCGATTTCATACTGTCGAGATAGACCGGCCTCTGACAAACTGAGGAAAGTGGAAGTCAATCGGGGGACGGCATGGATCCGCGCCAGGTCAAGACGGCGGCTGATGCCCGCAAGATCGTCAAGGAACGGGGCCTGACCCACATCAAGGTGGGCGTCCACGACATCGACGGCATCCTGCGCGGCAAGTACATCCATATCGACAAGTTCCATTCCGCGCTGGAAGGCGGCTTCGGCTTCTGCGACGTGGTGCTGGGCTGGGATTCCAACGACCAGCTCTACGACAATGTCGCCTACACCGGCTGGCACTCCGGCTATCCCGACGCCAACGTCCGCGTCCTGCCGGACACCTGCCGCGAGATCGCGACCGAGCCGGGCAACCTGCTGTTCCTCTGCGAGTTCGTCGACCGGGCGGAGGAGATCTGTCCGCGCGGCGTGCTGCGGCGCGTGCTGGCGCGCGCGGCCAAGATGGGCTTCGAGGTCAAGGTCGGCTTTGAATACGAGTTCTTCGTCTTTGCCGAGACCGCGTTCTCGATCCGCGAGAAGGGCTATCGCAACCTGAAGCCGATCTCGCCGGGCTTCTTCGGCTACTCGGTGCTGCGCAACTCGGTCCTGTCCGATTTCTACAAGGACCTGCTCGCCATGTGCGAGACGATGGACATGGGCATCGAGGGCCTGCACACGGAGACCGGCGCCGGCGTCCTCGAGGCCGCGTTGCGCGTCGGGGACGCGCTGCCATCGGCCGACCGCGCGGCGCTGTTCAAGCTCTTTACCAAGGTGCTGGCGCAGAAGCGCGACTGGCTCGCCACCTTCATGGCCAAATGGTCGAAGGACTGGCCGGGTTGTGGCGGCCACATGCACATGTCGCTGTGGAAGGGCGGCAAGTCGGCCTTCTATGACGAGAAGGCGCCGCATCGCATGAGCACGACGATGCGCCACTTCATCGGCGGTCAGCGGGCATTGATGCCGGAGACGCTGGCGATGGTCGCCTCGACGGTGAATTCGTACCGCCGGCTCATCCCCGGCTTCTGGGCGCCCACGGATGCGACCTGGGGCGTCGAAAACCGCACCACGGCGCTCCGCATCATCCCGGGCTCGGCCAAGTCGACGCGCGTCGAATACCGGGTCGCCGCCGCCGATGCTAATCCCTACCTGGCGCTGGCCGCCGCGGTCGGCGCGGGCCTGTGGGGGATCGAGAACAAGATCGAGCCGGGCGAGCCGATCAAGGGCAACTCCTATGCCCTAAAACATCCGGTGAAGTCGCAGCTGCCGCGTACCCTGATGGATGCGGCCGGACGGTTGAAGGCGTCGAAGCCGGCGCGCAACCTGTTCGGCGATGCCTTCGTCGATCATTACTCTGCAACGCGTGAATGGGAAGAGCGGGAGTTCCGCAAGGCCATCACGGACTGGGAACTCGAACGCTACATGGAAATCATCTGATGGCTGCGTCCACGCCGCTCGTCGGCAACTGGAATTACCCGACCTCGATCCGCTTCGGTGCCGGCCGCATCAAGGAGCTGGCCGAGGCCTGCAAGGCCGTCGGCCTCAAGCGGCCGTTGCTGGTGACCGACCCTGGCCTGGCCAAGCTGCCGATGATTGCCGATGCCATGTTGGCCCTGCGCAAAGCCGGCCTCGAGGTGGCGCTGTTCAGCGAGGTCAAGCCCAACCCTGTGGCCGCCAATGTCGAGGCGGGCATCCGCGTGCTGCGCGCGGGCAAGCATGACGGCGTTATCGCCTGGGGCGGCGGCAGCGGCATCGACGCGGCCAAAGCGATCGCCTTCATGGCAGGCCAGACGCGGCCGATGTGGGATTTCGAGGATATCGGCGACTGGTGGATGCGCGCCAACCCGGCCGGCATCTACCCGTCGATCGCCGTGCCGACTACGGCCGGCACCGGCTCGGAAACCGGCCGCGCGTCGGTCATCACCGACGAGAAGACGCACACCAAGAAGGTGATCTTCCACCCGAAGATGATGCCCCAGGTCGTGATCGCCGATCCCGAACTCACGGTCGGCCTGCCGGCCAAGCTCACGGCCGGCACCGGCATGGATGCCTTCATCCATTGCTTCGAAGCCTATTGCGCGCCGGGCTATCACCCCTATGCGGAAGGCATCGCCGTCGAAGGCATGCGGCTCGTGAAGGAGAACCTGGCGCGCGCCGTGAAGGACGGCCGCGATGTCGAGGCCCGCGGCCACATGCTGGCCGCCTCGCAAATGGGCTCGACGGCCTTCCAGAAGGGACTGGGCGCCATCCATTCGCTGTCGCATCCGGTCGGCGCGGTGCTCGATACCCATCACGGCCTCACCAATGCCGTTGCCATGCCCTACGTGGTGAAGTTCAACCGTCCGGCGATCGAGGAGAAGGTCGTGCGGCTGGCGCGCTGGCTCGACCTGCGCGCCCCGACCTTCGACGGCTTCACGCAGTGGACGCTCGACCTCCGCCGCGAGGTCGGCATCCCGCATACGCTGGCCGAGCTCGGCGTGAAGGTCGAGCATCTCGACAAGTTCGCCGAGATGGCCGCGGTCGATCCGACGGCCGGCGGCAATCCGTTGAAAGCAGGAGTGCCAGAGATGCGCAAGATGTACGACGCCGCCGTGAGCGGCCGGCTCTGACATGGCGCCGAATTTCCCCACCCAGGCCCGTGTCGTCATCATCGGCGGCGGCATCATGGGCTGCTCGACCGCCTATCACTTGGCAAAGCTTGGCTGGAAGGACGTGGTGCTGCTGGAGCAGGGGCGGCTGAGCGGCGGCACGACCTGGCATGCCGCCGGGCTCGTGGGCCAGCTCCGCAGCTACCAGAACCTGACGCGCCTGATCCGCTACAGCACCGATCTCTATGCCAGGCTCGAGGCCGAGACCGGCCTTGCCACCGGCTGGAAGCAGTGCGGCTCGCTTTCGGTGGCGCGCACCGAGGAGCGGATGGTGCTGCTGCGCCGCTCTGTTGCCATGGCCAATGCGCAGGGCGTCGACTGCGAGCCGCTCACTCCCAAGGAGGCCGGCGACAAATATCCCATCATGCGCACCGACGATCTGGTGGGCGCGGTGTGGCTGCCGGGCGACGGCAAGGCCAATCCCACCGACATCACCCAGGCGCTGGCCAAGGGAGCGCGTAATGGCGGTGTCCGCATCTTCGAGAAGACGCGGGTCACATCGATCGACACCAAGGATGGACGCGTCACCGGCGTGCAGACTACTGAGGGGCCGATCACCGCGGAGATCGTGGTCAACTGCGGCGGCCAGTGGGCGCGCCAGGTCGGCCGCATGGTCGGCGTCACGGTGCCGCTCTATTCCTGCGAGCACATGTATATCGTGACGGAGAAGATGGAGAACGTGCCGCGCGACCTGCCGGTGATGCGCGATCCCGATGGCTACATCTACTTCAAGGAAGAGGTCGGCGGCCTCCTGATGGGCGGCTTCGAACCCGACGCCAAGCCGTGGAACAAGGACGTCATTCCCGACGACTTCGAATTCGGCATGCTGCCGGATGACTGGGACCAGTTCCAGATCCTGATGGACAACGCCTTGATCCGCGTCCCGGCGCTGGAGAAGACTGGCATCAAGACCTTCATGAACGGTCCAGAAAGTTTTACGCCTGATTTGAACTACATACTGGGCGAGGCGCCGAACCTGCGCGGCTTCTTCGTTGGTGCCGGCTTCAACTCGATGGGCATCGCCAGCTCAGGCGGTGCCGGCATGGCCTTGGCCGAATGGATCGTGGCCGGCGAGCCCACCATGGATCTGTGGCCGGTCGACATCCGCCGTTTCGCCGGCTTTCACGGCAACGATTCCTGGCTGCGCGCGCGCGTCGCCGAGACGCTGGGCCTGCATTACAAGATGCCGTGGCCGCAACGCGAGCAGGAAAGCGGCCGGCCGTTCCGCCGCTCTCCGCTCTATGATCGCCTGAAAGCCCGCGGCGCCTGGTTCGGCAACAAGATGGGCTGGGAGCGGCCGAACTGGTTTGCCGGCATCGGCAAGTCGCCGGACATGCAGTATGGCTGGGGCCGGGGCGAGTGGTTCGACCATGTCGCGGCTGAGCATCGCGCCACCCGCGAAGGCGTCACGGTGGTCGACGAGACCTCGTTCGGCAAGTTCCTGATGCAGGGCCACGACGCCGAGAAGGTGCTGCAGCATCTCTCCGCCAACGACATCGCCGTGCCTGTGGGCCGCACCGTCTATACCGGCCTGCTGAACGATCGCGGCACCTTCGAGAGCGACCTCACCATCGCGCGCCTTGCCCGCGACAGGTTCCTGATCGTGACCGGCTCGGCCCAGCCGACGCGCGATGCCGACTGGATCGGCCGCCACATGCCCGAGGATGCGCGCGCTACCCTGACCGACGTGACGGCGGCCTGGACCGTGCTGTCGGTGATGGGCCCCCGGAGCCGCGCGCTTCTGCAATCAGTGAGCCGCGCCGATTTCTCCAACGAGGCGTTCCCCTTCGCCACCATCCGCGAGATCGGCGTCGGCCATGCCACTGTGCTGGCCTCGCGCCGTACCTACATGGGCGAGCTTGGCTGGGAGCTCTATGTGCCGGTCGAGTTTGCCGCGACGGTGTTCGAGGCCCTGCATGAGGCAGGCGTCGAATTCGGCCTGCGCGACTCCGGCTACTACGCCGTCGAGACACTTCGCCTGGAGAAGGGTTATCGCGCCTGGGGTCGTGAGCTCACGCCCGATGACAATCCTTTCCAGGCGGGTCTCGGCTGGGCGGTAAAGCTCGACAAGCCCGGTGGCTTCATCGGTCAGAAGGCGCTGGTCGAGGCCAAGGCCAAGCCGTTGGCGCGCCGCCTGGTATCGGTCGTACTTGCTGATGGCGAACCGCTGCTGTGGGGCGGCGAGGCACTGCTGCGTGACAGCAAGCCGGTGGGCGACCTCACCTCGGCTGGCTATGGCCACACGGTCGGCGCGTCGGTCGGCATGGGCTACGTGAAGCGCGCGGACGGTGCGGGCATCGATGCCGCCTGGCTCGACGCCGGCCGCTTCGAAGTCGATCTCGCCGGCACGCGCCTTGCGGCAAAGGTGTCGCTGCGCTGCCCCTACGATCCCACCGGAGCGCGGATCAAGGGCTGATCGATCGTCTTGAGACGGGTATCCGCCAGCTCGCCGGCCGCCTCGAGGATCGGATAGGCCACCGTCGTCAGGTGACCGTTGATGCGCTTGAGGTCGCGGATCACGTCCATGTGGATCGAGCTGGTCTCGATCGATTCCGGGCGGCCCTCGCGCAGGCGGGCGAAGTGGCTGTCGGCGGCGTGGGCCTCGGCCTCGCGCATGGCGGTCTTCTCGGCGACCAGGCGGCGGGCCAGCGCAATATCGCGCGTGGTGAAGACGTTCAGCGCCAGCCCCAGGTTCTCCAGCACGCGGCCATGGAAGACTCTGAGTTCGGCCATGCCTTCGGGCGAGAAGGCGTAGCGGTTGCGGATCTTCTTGGTTGCGAGCTCCATCAGGTTCTTGTCGACGATGTCGCCGACATGCTCGAGATTCATGGTGAAGCTCAGGATCTCGACGTAGCGTTTGCCGTCTTCCTCGCCGAGCTCGTTGCGCGAGATCTGGATGAGGTAGAGCTTGATGGCCTCGTGGAGCCGGTCGACGGCATCGTCTGCCGCCTCGATCGCCTTCACCGCCTTGGGATCGCTGCGTTCGAAGACGTCCATGGTCTGGCGCAGCATGTCGGCCACCCTGTCGCCGAGGTTCAGCGTCTCGCGCAGGGCGCAGCCCAGCGCCTCGGCGGGCGAATCGAGCACGTTGGGGTCGAGGTGCCGTGGCCTCGCCGGATCGTCGGCGACCGGCCGGGCCGGCAGCAGCTTTCGACAGAGCCATGCCACGATGTCGATCAGCGGCAGGAAGAGGATCGCGGTGGCGACATTGAACACCGTGTGGAAGTTGACCGCGAGCCGCGCCGCCCCGGGGTCGAGCCACGTCATCGCCGCGAGGACCGGGCCGAGGAAGGGAAGGATCGCGAGGCCGACGATGCCGCGCGTGATCAGGTTGCCGAGCGGCACGCGTCGGGCTTCCACATCGGCGCTGGCCTGCGCCATGTAGGGCGCCAGCGCGCCGCCGATGTTGGCGCCGATCACCAGGGCCAGGGCGAGCTTGGGTTCGATCAGGCCACCCACGGCAAACGACATGATCAGGAGCACGACCGACAGGCTCGAATGAACGAACCAGGTGGCGAGCGTCGCCAGGATGACGGCGATGACATATTCGTCTTGCAGCCCGCCCAGTGCGGCCATGAAGGCAGGCGCTTCGCGCAGCGGGCCAGTGGCCGCGGCCAGAAGCTTCAGCGACAGCAGCATCAGGCCAAGCCCGATCGCGACGCGGCCGAGATGGCGTGACTTTTCCTGCTCGCTCGACAGGAAGGCTATGACGCCGGCGCCGATGGCGAGCGGCGACACCCAGCCGAGGTCGAACGACAGCACTTGGGCCGCGATCGTGGTGCCGACATCGGCGCCCAGCATGACCGCAAGCGCGATGGAGAGCGGGATCAGGCCTCGGCCGGCGAAGGAGGAGAGGAGAAGCGCCGTCGCGGTGCTCGACTGCAGCACGCCTGTGATGGCGAGGCCGCCAGCGAAGGCGGTGAAGCGGTTGCGCGAGCAGGTGGCGATGGCGCGGCGCAGCGTGGCGCCGAAAGCGCGGGTCAGGCCGGTGCGGACCATGCGCACGCCCCACAGCAGCAGGCACACGCTGCCCAGCACATTCAGGAGAGTCTCTACGCCGTGCATGATTTGGGAATCCTACGCCTCGCGGATCGATGATGAAAGTTATTTGACAGTTTTGTTACGGATGCGATCTCAGGAGGCAAGCTCTGTCGCCTCGTCCATGAACGCCCGCACCAGGGCGACACGACGGCGCTCCTGCAGACAGAGCGCATATTCGGCGACGGCGAGATCGCCGTCGGTGACGCTGATGCGGCGGAAGCGACGGTCCTCGCCGAGCTCGCTCGCGAACACCGCGCCGATGCCGAAGCCCGCGGCCACCGCCTCGCGCACGCCCTCGCGGGTCTGGACTTCTACGATGGAACCCGGCCGGACGTCGGCCGCGGCCATCGCCTGCTCCAGTACCTCGCGGGTGATCGAGCCGCGCTCGCGCAGCACCAGCTCCTGGCCGTTGAGGGCCGCGAGTGCGGCGCGGCCTTTCCTGGCCAGCGGATGGCCGGTGGGTGCAAACAGCACCACCCGGTCAGTGCGTAGCCGCACCGCGTGCAGGCGCGGATCGGACACGCTCTTGGCCATCACCGCGACATCGGCCTCATGGCGCAGCAGGCGCTCGAGCACGACGGCGGAGTTGTCGATCGAGAGCGCAAAGGTGAGACCGCCGGCGCGCTTCCGGAGCGCCGCCATGATCGGCACGACATGATGGGCCGAGTCGGCCGCGATCCGGAGATGGCCGCGGGTCAGCGCCTGCTCTCCTGCCAGCAGCGCGCGGGCTTCCTCCTGGAGGGCAAAGAACCGCGTGGTGACGCCGTGCAGCTGCCGGCCGGTTTCGGTCGGCGTGACGCTGCGGCCACGGCGGTCGAACAGGTGCACGCCGTAGGCCTTCTCCAAGGCCGTCACCTGGCCCGACAGGTTGGGCTGGCTGAGACCCGAGGCGCGGGCGGCGGCAGAGAAGGAGCCGGCCTCGGCCACGAGATGGAAAGCGCGGAGCTGGGTTGGCGTCATATATGTGAAACCTATAGGTAGCATATGTAATATATACTGGACGGATAGACGACGCGAGCCGATCATTGCCGCCATGACCAAGAAACCTGCCGCCTCCGAAACCGGCGATCCGCTGCTGCTGACACCGGGCCCGCTCACCACCTCGGCCAGCGTGAAGCAGGCCATGGTCCACGACTGGGGCTCGCGCGACGCGGGCTTCCTCGCCATCAACAAGATGGTGCTCGACCGCATCGTCGAGCTGGCCGGCGCCCAGGGCACGCATGTCACCGTGCCGGTCCAGGGCTCGGGCACCTTCGCTGTAGAAGCGATGATCACCAGCTTCGTGCCCAAGACCGGCAAGCTGCTGGTCCTGATCAACGGCGCCTACGGCCAGCGGGCCCTCAAAATTGCCCAGATCGCCGGCCGCGCCACGACCTCGCTCGAAGCGCCGGAGGACACGCCACCGGATCTCGCCAAGCTCGAGAAGATGCTGAGCGATGACAAGGCCATCACCCACGTCTTCGCCGTCCATTGCGAGACCACCTCGGGCATCCTCAATCCCATCGCCGAGGTCGCCGCCATCGTCGCCAGGCAAGGTCGCCGCCTGCTGGTCGATTCGATGAGCGCGTTCGGCGCCCTTGAGATCGATGCTCGCAACATCACCTACGATGCGCTCGCCGCCTCCTCGAACAAGTGCCTCGAAGGCGTGCCGGGTCTCGGATTTGTCGTCTGCCGCAACACCGCCCTCGCCGAATGCAAGGGCAACGCCACCACCCTGGTGCTCGACCTGTTCGACCAGGCCGAAGCCTTTGCCCGCACCGGCCAGTACCGCTTCACCCCGCCGATCCATGTCATCGTGGCGCTGGGCAAGGCGATCGAGGAGCATGCGGCCGAGGGCGGCGTCGCCGGCCGCGGCAAGCGCTACCGCGACAATGCCAAGGTGCTGATCGACGGCATGCGCGCCATGGGCTTCCAGACGCTGCTGCCAAACGACTTGCAGGCGCCGATCATCGTCACCTTCCACATGCCGACCGATCCCAAGTTCGTCTTCCAGCGCTTCTATGACGGGCTAAAAGATCGCGGCTACGTGATCTATCCCGGCAAGCTCACCGTGGCTGATTCCTTCCGCATGGGCTGCATCGGCCGCCTCTATCCCGAGCAGATGAAGGGCGCGCTCGCCGCCGTCCGTGAAGTGCTGGACGAGCTGCGTGTATCCAATGGCGGTCCCGCTTTGGCGGCGGAATAGGAGAGACCCATGGCACCCGACAGCATCAACACCATCGGCGGCGAGATTTCCGTCAACGGCCGCACCTACCGTCTGCCCAGGCAGCCCGTCGTGGTGGTCTGCATCGACGGCTCCGAGCCCGGCTACATCGAGGGCGCCGTCGACGCTGGCCGCGCGCCGTGGTTCGCCAAGGTTCTTAAACAGGGGACCAGCCTGATCGGCGATTGCGTCGTTCCCTCCTTCACCAATCCCAACAATCTGTCGATCGTCACCGGCCAGCCGCCGCAAGTGCACGGCATTTGCGGCAACTACTTCCTCGATCCCGACACCGGGAAAGAGGTGATGATGAACGACCCCAAGTTCCTGCGGGTCGAGACCCTGTTCCCGGCCTTCCAGCGCGCGGGCCTCCGCATCGCCGTCGTCACCGCCAAGGACAAGCTGCGCGGCCTTCTCGGCAAGGGCCTCACGCTCGGTGCCGGCAAGGCCTGCAGCTTCTCCTCAGAGAAGTCCGACAAGGCGACGCTGGCCGAGAACGGCATCGAGAACGTCAACGCCCTGGTCGGCATGGATGTGCCCGACGTCTACAGCGCCGGACTCTCCGAGTTCGTCTTCGCCGCCGGCGTAAAACTCATGGAGCGCGACCGGCCGGAGATCATGTATCTCTCGACCACCGACTACATTCAGCACAAGCACGCGCCGGGCACACCGGTCGCCAACGACTTCTACGCCATGATGGACGGCTACATGGCCAAGCTCGACGCCATGGGCTGCACCATCGTGCTGACCGCCGACCACGGCATGAACGCCAAGTTTGGCGCCGACGGCCAGCCTGACGTCCTCTATCTGCAGGACCTGTTCGACAAATGGCTGGGTACCGACAAAGCCCGCGTCATCCTGCCGATCACCGATCCCTACGTCGTCCACCATGGTGCGCTCGGTTCCTTCGCCGTCGTCTATTGCCCTGATCCGCAGGAATGGGCGGCCAAGCTCAAATCCATTCCCGGCATCGAGGCGGCGCTCACCAAGGAAGAGGCGGCCAAGCGTTTCGAGCTGCCGGCCGATCGCCTGGGCGACCTCATCGTGGTCTCGACCAAGCACAAGGTGCTGGGCACCTCGGCCTCGCGCCACGATCTCTCCGGCCTCACCGAGCCGCTGCGCAGCCACGGCGGCATCTCCGAGCAGAAAGTGCCGCTCCTCTGCAACCGCAAGCTGGCGAACGGCGCTGGTTCGCGTCACTGGCGCAACTTCGACGCCTTCGATCTTGCTCTCAATCTGGTGGCCTGAATGGATACGATGGTTCGCGGTGACGTGCGGCATGAATACCTTCGCATTGCCGGCAAGAAGGTCGAGACCCAGGCGCGCCTGGAAGTGCGCTTCCCCTGGGACAACCGCCTGGTCGGCACCGTGCCGCGGGCCACGCCCGAGCTGGTGGCCCAGGCTTTCCAGATCGCCCACGACTACAAGCCCAAGCTGACGCGCTATCAGCGCCAGCAGATCCTGCTCAAGACCGCGGAGCTATTGGTCGCCCGCAAGGAAGAGCTCTCCCGCCTCATCACCCTCGAGTCGGGGCTTTGCCTGAAGGATTCGCTGTACGAGGTCGGTCGCGCCTACGACGTCTTCACCTTCGCGGGCCAGCTCTGCTTGTTCGACGACGGCCAGACCTTCTCCTGCGACCTCACCCCGCACGGCAAGCCGCGCAAGATCTTTACGCTGCGCCAGCCGCTCAATGCCATCAGCGCCATCACCCCCTTCAATCATCCGCTCAACATGGTGGCGCACAAGCTGGCGCCGGCCTTCGCCACCAACAACTGCGTCGTCCTGAAGCCCACCGAACTGACACCGCTCACCGCGCTGTTCCTGGCCGACACGCTCTACGAGGCGGGCCTGCCGCCGGAGATGCTGTCGGTCATCACCGGCAATCCCTCCGACATCGGCGACGCCATGATCGTCGATCCGCGCGCCGATCTCGTCACCTTCACGGGCTCGGTCCGCGTCGGCAAATACATCGCCGACAAGGCCGGCTATAAGCGCATCGTCCTCGAACTCGGCGGCAACGACCCGCTGATCGTCATGGAGGATGCCGACCTCGACAAGGCGGCCGACCTCGCCGTCGCCGGCGCCACCAAGAATTCGGGCCAGCGTTGCACGGCCGTGAAGCGCATCATCGTCGTCGACAAGATCGCCGACGCCTTCGTCGAGCGCGTGCTGGCCAAGGCGAAGAAGCTGAAGGCGGGCGATCCGCTCGATCCCGAGACCGACGTCGGCACCGTGATCCACGAACGCGCCGCCACCCTGTTCCAGAACCGCGTGAGCGAGGCGGTGGCCAAGCACGGCGCTAAGCTGCTGCATGGCAACGACCGCCGCGGCGCGCTGTTTCCGCCCACCGTGGTCGACCATGTCGATCCCACCTGCGAGCTGGTGCGTGAGGAAACCTTCGGTCCGGCGATCCCGATCATCCGGGTCAAGGACATCGCGCACGCCATCCAGGTATCGAACGGCACCGCCTACGGCCTCTCCTCCGGCGTCTGCACCGACCGCCTCGACTACATCACCAGGTTCGTCGACGAGCTCCAGGTCGGCACGGTGAACATCTGGGAAGTGCCGGGCTATCGCATCGAGATGTCGCCCTTCGGCGGCATCAAGGATTCGGGCCTCGGCTATAAAGAAGGCGTGCTGGAGGCGATGAAGAGCTTCACCAATGTGAAGACCTGGTCTCTTCCCTGGCCTGGCTAGGTACCTCCACGACCCGTGGAGGTCGGATGTCCCACGCTTCGCCTTATAACCGCTTGAAACTCTTCTGAAATCCTCCTTTGGCTGGTGACGGTCGATGCGCGGCAGAAGCGTGCATTTTCGGGAATAGGATTTCGTGCCGAAACGGCAAGCAGGGCTGTTCGTTTACGAAAGAAGCTGGCTTGCGCATCAAATAGAACATATAGGGAACACAGCTAAAGTTCAAGCCCACGAGGACCTCATGGCCGATCCGAAGAGCTATTCCGGGAGCTGCCACTGCGGCAGCGTCGCCTACACCGTCGAACTCGACCCGGCGGGCGCCCTAAAGTGCAACTGCACGATCTGCACCAAGCTCGGTGCGGTGTGGGCCTTCGCGCCCAAGGCCAAGTTCAACCTCACCTTGGGCGCCGCCCAGCAGGGCGATTATCAATTCGCCAAGAAGGCGCTGCACCACCGCTTCTGCACCTCGTGCGGCATCGAGAGCTACGCCGAGGGCACGGCGCCCGATGGCACCGCCACCGTCGGCATCAATCTTCGCTGCATCGAGGGTATCGATGTCGACAAGTTGAGCCCGCGGCCGTGGGACGGCCGCAGCATGTAGGGCTCAGACTCGCGCATCCAGGGTGACGACGACGCTGCCGTTCTTGCGGTTGGTGTCCGCGCGCGCGTGGGCGTCGACGATACGGTCAAACGGGTAGCTGCTGTCGATGACCGGCCTGACGGTGCCGGCTTCGCAGAGCGTCGCCAGCAAGGCGAGGTCTTCGACCCGCTCGGGTGCTGGTCCACCGGCAACCGTCCGGCCGCTGGTCATGGATTGGAAGGGCGCCTTCAGAAGATCGGGCAATCCGGAGGCGACCAGAAGCAATCGTCCGTTCTCGGTCAAGGCGTCTCGCGTGCGCGCGAACGGCGCATTGCCCACGGTGTCGATAATGACGTTCCAACGCTCGCCGCTCTTTGCGAAATCGGTCGAGCCATAATCGATGACCGCATTGGCCCCGAGCGAGCGGACCAGCTCCGACTTGGCGCCGGAGCAAACGCCGGTCACGTGAGCGCCGAGATGTTTCGCGAGTTGGACGGCGGCCGCGCCGACGCAGCCGGAGGCGCCGTTGACGAGCACCCTCTCGCCGCGTCGCAGCTTGCCGGGCCCCCTCAGAAAGTGGAGCGCCGTCGTTCCTCCGAAGGCAATCGCTGCAGCCTCCTCGAATCCGAGACCGGCGGGTTTCGCGATCAGCGCCCCGTCTTCGCGCATGGTCCTGTATTCGGCGTGGCATCCGAGCTTCCCGCCGCTGAAAGCGATGACCGCATCGCCGGGTCGAAAGCGCGTGACGCCGGCACCGATTGCCTCGATCACGCCGGCGCATTCCGTGCCCAGAATCGGTTGGCGAGGCCGGGTGAGACCGAAGATCAGCCGTGCCAGAAACCCGAAGCCCGTGGGAAAGTTCGCACCGCGTATCCGGCAGTCACCCGAAGAGACAGTCGTGGCGTGGATGCGGATGAGGACTTCCCTGTCCGTCGGAATAGGGGTCTCGACCTCGCGCAAGTGCACGACATCGGGTCCACCATAGGTCTTGCAGATCGCCGCCAGCATGTTGCCCTTTGTTTTGGTAAGGAGATTCTCGAGGATCGGTGGTATTGCGCGGAGTGTACCTAATTCGACAAACTGTGGCTGCGGCCGTGGGATGGCCGCAACATGTAAGGGGAAACGTCCGATGAGCGTCAGTCAGGCCGACAAGGCCAAGAAGTTGCGTGCCCTGCATGAGGCGCCTCGGGCCTTCGTCATTCCCAATCCGTGGGACGCGGGCTCCGCCCGGATGCTGGCGGGACTCGGCTACGAGGCGCTGGCAACGTCGAGCGGCGCCAAGGCTGGCGTTCTGGGCAAGCGCGATGGCAAGGTCACGCGCGAGGAAGCGCTGGCCAATGCCCGGGCGATCGCTGAGGCGGTGGACGTGCCGGTGATCGGCGATCTCGAGAAGGGCTTTGGCGATTCACCCGATGCGGCAGCCGAAACGATCCGGCAGGCGGCGGGTGTCGGCCTGGTCGGCGGCTCGATCGAGGACGCGACCGGCAACAAGGACAAGGCGCTGTTCGATATCGGCGCGGCCGCCGAGCGCGTGGCCGCGGCGTCTAAGGCCGCCCGCGCCCTGCCGTTCGCCTTCGTGCTGACCGCCCGCGCCGAGGGGTGCCTTCGCGGTCAGCCCGACATCGATGACATCATCAAGCGCCTACAAGCCTTTGAGGCAGCCGGCGCCGACGTGCTGATGGCGCCTGGCCTGCCCGATCTCGCGGCGGTCAAGAAGGTGTGCGGCTCGCTCAAGAAGCCGTTTAACTTCATGGCCGGCATCAAGGGCCGGTCGTTCAGCGTGGCCGAACTCGAGGCCGCCGGCGTCAAGCGCATCAGCCTCGCCACCTCGCTCTATCGCGCGGCGATGACCGGGCTTTTCGACGCCGCCAAGGAAGTGAAGGACAAGGGTACCTTCGGCTATCTCGATTGCACCATGCCGACGCCCGACCTCAACGCCTTCATGAAGGAATAGACTTTCAACATGCTGACCGACGATGAACTGAAGCGCATTGCCGCCGAAGAGCACTATCGCCATTCCGTCCGCAAGGCCATCGAGGCACAGGTGCCGCCGCCGGAGCCGGCACCGCCTGCGGTTCCGGTGAAGCACGGTTTCGGCAAGAAGCTGTTCGAGTTCCTGAACAGCTCGGTCGGCATGTGGCTGCTGTCGTCGGTCGTCCTGACCGGTGGGGCGGCGTTCCTGCAGCAGATCCAGCACGATCACGAGATCGCGCAGAAGAACCGCGAGGATCTGTCGAGCCACAAATTCGAGATCCAGCATCGGCTCGACAGCATGATCTTCCTGCTGCGGCGCGCGAAAACCGTCGGCGACGCCAAGAATGCACTGAACGGCGTCTTCAAGAGCGCGATCCCGCTGACACCGGAATTGCAGAACCGCAGCCTGGCTTCGCTCTATCTCTCTATCCAGCCGCTGCTGGCGGGGACCGACAAGGAGAAGACGGCTCAGGCTTTCGAACTGGTCAGGCAACTCGAGGAGTCCGAACTGTTGCTGCAGTCCCAACCCGACGACAAGCCGCTCGACGCCGCCGAACTCGAGAAACTGACCAAGCTCACAAAGGCGATCCAGAAGCTGCATTTCGCCCAATAGGGAG
>ENA-ORBV01009924-ORBV01009924.1-microbial-mat-metagenome-genome-assembly--contig:-NODE-9924-length-15417-cov-4.941656_pt1 | contig 15417 bp, 15 predicted proteins | sample MGYA00237777_ERZ505514 | MGnify/ENA primary metagenome ERZ505514 (study PRJEB26160, sample SAMN06269048) | microbial mat metagenome | isolation source: Oligotrophic lake microbial mat | place... | reverse complement strand
TCAAGCAGAAGACGGCATACGAGATTCGCCTTAGTCTCGTGGGCTCGGAGATGTGTATAAGAGACAGGTCCCAGCACGGGGTGTTCACCCATCGGCCGGAGACACTTACGAACGACTTCTTCGTCAACCTGCTCGACATGGGCAATGGGGTGAAGGCGACCTCGCAATCCGAGGAGTTGTTTGAGCTCCATGATCGGGCCACGGGGGACGCGAAGTGGACCGCCACCCGTGCTGACCTCGTATTCGGCTCGAACTCGCAACTGCGTGCGCTGGCGGAAGTCTATGCAGCGAGCGACGCGCAGGAGAAATTCGTCCACGACTTCGTGGCGGCATGGACCAAGGTCATGAACGCGGACCGCTTCGACCTCGTCTGATCTGAAATCGTGCGAAACGGCGGAGCCGTTTCGTCAAACTACAGGCGCCACCTCGCAATCACACGCGGGTTGGCGCCTTTATTGTTTCACGTATTACGTTACTCTTTGCTCGATATAGGTCTCGCTCGTGCAGTCTGAACTTATACCCACGACGAAACACGGTATTTTTTACTCGGATGGCACGGATCGATTCCGAGACACACCTCCATCCGCCGCAGGATCCCGGGACCACTTCAATCATCCGCTCCCTCCGCGTAATCTGCGGGTGCTCGAACCTCAGCGCATTGCCGGCCGCAGTTCGCGGCGCATTTCGGCAGTGAGGAGCACCTGGTTGCGGCAGGCTTCGTGAACGGCCTCAGGCGAAGAGTCGCTCAAGGTTTGAGCGATAAACGCCACGGTCAGCGTCGGGGTGGGAGGAAGCTTGGGGGACGCCAGTCGTTTCACGCATTGGCTGCGCAGACTACTGGCGCGCGACTCGACGATCAGAAGGGTTTTATCGTGGTTGGCCTCCGAAGTATAAATCACGGCGATTCCGAGCGCGGCGGCCGGAATCGCGGATTCGACCGCCGTGGCCGGGCAGGTCGTCAGGCCGAAACGTTTCTGCCAGGTGTCGGAGTTGGTATTCATTCGCGGTTTTCCCACAGCCGCGCCGACAACACAACGCGTTTTTGCCTCTGGAATAGCGTCGAGGGGTCATGACGCGAATCGCGAATGGAGCGGTCGAAATGTCGTCGAAGTCGGCGGGCCATGGTGCAATCCAGATCCCGGACATCCCGCGATTCAGGCGCTGCGCCTATCCAAAATCAGGAGGCACCGGAGGAATCATTCGCGATTCGCGTCATGTCCCCTTCCGACCGCGCAGGTCACGTTTGAGCGCGGGCTTAACGGCATCTTCGTACGCCGAACTCTGAGAGTCGCCAGAGCCAACGCGGTCGCTCATCCTGAGTATCGGAAGATGTGTTTTAGGTCTCAAACAACCACCGCGTTGCTCACTCCTATGATGTTCGTTGCAAGAAGCGAGAAGGTTGACCCGGTTAAGAAACACGACTACGTTCTACGGGGTGCCGAGGGTATTCGAAAAAGATGGATTCATATTCTTCTTCTACAGCAATGACCACGAACCGATTCACATCCATGTGCGGTACTCCGATGGTGAAGCCGTTTTCGCCGTAGAACCACTGGTCGAACTGCGGGAGTCGAATGGGATACGAGTGCACGATTTGCGAAAAGCTCAGGATCTTGCGGAACAGAACAAACAACTCATTGTGAGGAAATGGCATGAGCACCTTGGTTGATTCAGCGAAGCAGGCGTCTTCAGACGGGCGCCACATCATTGTTGAGATGGAGAGCGGCCTCGAAGTGAAGTTTCCGGTCGCGGAGAACCCGCGCCTTGCCGTCGGAACGTTGGAGCAGCTAAATCGGATCGAGTTGTCACCATTCGGTCTCCATTGGCCGGATCTCGACGAAGATCTCTCATTTCGCGGAATACTGCAGGGGAACTACGGACAACGGCGACAAAGGCCGAACTCAGAGAGTTCTATGTCGCAGCAGCCGACACAGGACTCCGGTTGAACAAGTCCGGAACGAAGCACGGCGGTGGGTGAGCCGCGGTTATGCGGGAAGCGCCATTGGGCCTGCCTGCTGACATGTTACACGCAGCACTGCCAGCTCGCGGGCGTGATCACGGGTTCGAAGGAAAAAGGCGCGCAGTGGGCGAAAGACTACGGCTTCCCGGAAAAGAACATCTACCATTACGACACGATGCCGCAGCTGGCGGATAATCCCGACATCGACATCGTCTATGTTGTCACGCCCAACGCGCTGCACGCACCGCACACGATTGCCGCGGCCAAGGCCGGCAAGCACGTCATCTGCGAGAAACCCATGGCGATGAACGCGGCCGAGTGCGACACGATGATCGCGGCGTGCAAGGCTGCGAACGTGCGGCTGTCGATCGGTTACCGCCTCCACTTCGAGCCCAATACGCAGGAGCTGAAGCGGCTCGCGAGGGACAAGGATTTCGGCGTGTTCATGAAGATGTCCGGCGGGAACGGATTTCGAATGCAGCGCAAAGTCTGGCGCGCGGACTACAAGCTGTCGGGCGGCGGCCCGCTGATGGACATGGGCATCTATTCGGTGCAGGCGGCGTGCATGGCGGCCGGCGATGCGACATGCGTGGCCGTCACCGCGAAGGAGCACCCGAAGACCCGCCCCGAGATCTTTGCCGACGTCGAGGAAGGGCTCGACTACACCCTAGAGTTTTCAAACGGAGCGAAGGCCGAGCTCATGACGACCTACGCCGCCGGTATCGGCAGGTTCCGCGCTGACGGCGACAAGGGCTGGATCGCGCTCGAGCCGGCGCATTCGTATCGGGGCATCAAGGCGGTGACGAGCAAGGGACCGCTGGAGGTGAGGCAGATCGAGAGCCAGCAGGCGCTGCAGATGGACGACTTTGCCCGTTGCGTACGCGAGCAGCGCGAGTCGATCGTCGGAGGTGCGATGGGGCGGCGCGACATGTTGATCGTCGATGCGATCTACGAGGCCGCGAAGACCGGCAAGCGCACGCGAGTGAAGGCGTGAAGAGCGGAAAAGCGGAAAAGAGGAAAAGAGGGAAAGCGGAAAATTGGGAAATTGGGAAATTGAGAAACGCGGAACGCGTGCCGGCACCGGCTATATTGATTGGACTCTCCGGTTGGGCAACGGCGACGAATCGGCTCACACTTTCCCCCGGCGAGGAGCTCTTGCGCGTGCAGCCGAAGCCGCTCGATCCAACGAAGCTTATAGTCGAATTTGGCGGTGCCCAATGGATTGCCGTTCGGCGCGTAGAGCGACGCAATAACGATGCCGCCCATGTCTGCTTCAATATAGCGGCTATGGCTATCCGCCGGATCCGCGGTCAGCCCGCGCGTGCGCCGGGTGGGTGCGATGCCAGCACGGCTCAGGATCGCCACGCCGTTAAAGCCCTTTTGCCGTTCTCCGCGTGGTGCACCGCCTGCGTGGCCATGCGCAGAGCGCGACGGTCTGCGAAAGCGTCGATCATTTATTATCGATATATAGATTCGTTCAAAGCGCTAACCAGCGTATTTAACAGTCTGGAGTGAACGCTCTACACGCTGTGTACGCCTACCTTTTCATTGCGAGAGCTGGAGCGCAGCGACGAAGCAATCCATCCAGATGGATCGCCACGCCCTCATTTCTCGGGCTCGCGATGACAAATCAGAGTGTGTTTGCGCAATGTGTCCCGGCGACAACCCGATAGGCTCGCTCCGCTGTGCCGGAGAGTTGGAAATAGGCGGATATGAGCCCGGTCCGTCGTATCACAACTGGTGAAACTTGAATCGGAGACGTGATAGATTAGCTTTCGGAGGCCCCGAGGGCGGATCATCCCGCTTCGTCCAGCGACGGCTCAACCATGACCGTCTGTCGTCCGGCCGGGAGGCCTCGTTCATTGCGCAAAACGAATCCCACCAGAAGATCCGCCGCGCAGGCTCCAATCCCCCGGTTGTTTTCGTGCACGCCGCGATGACTGTGAGCAGCCGAAAGCGCGAACCCCAGCGTCGGCACGCCCGCGCTGCGCCAGGCGGCCGGATCATCAGCCAGGATAATCTCCGGCTTATGGTGACGCAGCCACCCGCCCGCCTCGGCAATCGGCGTCCCCGTGCTGGCTATATATACCGGCAATCGCTCGCTTTCCGTGAGGTGCTGGTTCTGCTCATATAAATAGGCTCCGATCCATCGTTCCCGGCGCATCGCGTTATGTTGCCGAACCAGCGCCAGCCCGATCCGCCGGTGCCCTTTCGCCAGACAGGCTTCAAAGGCCAGCTTCATTCCCAAATGATGATCTTCGGTCACGCGGTGCAGCGCCGGAGCCGTCAAGCCATAGCCTATCGTCACGAGCGAAAACCGCTCCCATTCGAGCCCGGCCAGGGTGTGATGCTCCAAGGTTGGACCAACCATCACCGCCCGCACATTCCGCGTCACCAGCACCTGGTTGAGACGGGCAAGGTCACGCGCGTAATCACTGATCCGGAACTCCGTCAGCGAAAAACCATATCGCTCCGCCCGTTCATGCGCGCCTTCGAAGATACTTCTAAAATGTTGATCGGCCTTCCACCGGAAATCTCCCGGATGGCAGGTAAGATACGCCGCCGCCACGCGTTGTTCCACCGGCCTGCCCGCCCGCCGGGTCGCCCCCCATGCTGATATCAGAGGATTAACTCTATAGCCCAATTGCGCCGCAGCCGCCTGCACCCGCCCACGTGTCTCCGCGGATATCCTCGGATCATTACGCAGTGCAAGTGAAACGGTGCTCGAGTGGCAGCCGGCCGCGCGGCCTACTGCAAGCATGGTCGGAGCCTTCGTGGGGGCGGGCATCGTTCAATCCATTGCATGAACGCGCCATTGCTCAGGGTCAAGCCCTGGTCCTAGGGATGAGGTCGTGAGTGGCGTCCCCCGGCACTCCTTCCCCATCACCACCCACCCCAACCTTTTCCCTCCGGCATCGTTCTCTCGTTCACGAGGTTCGCGGCTTGATCGAAGAAAATCCACCTATGAACATCTCCCTGCCCCTGCGGATCTGCCTGCCGCTGATTGTCCTGTCCGCCCCTGGATATAGTCAAACGACCCCCGCTCCATCGACTGCCGGAAAGACGCCCACCAGCGTGGAAGCCCGCAACGCCGCAGCCGCAGTGGCCGCCGGCACGGCCTCGCCAAACCAACCCGGCACGCCCGCTCGCGACGCGGAAGCGCTGCAGCTTTCAGCCTTTGAAGTGAGGGAAGAGACCGGCAGCGGCTACGCGACCAGTTCCTCGATGACGGTATCGCGCATCGCCACGAAGAACACCGAGATTCCTGTTTCAGCCATTGTAATCAACGAGAGGCTGATCGAAGACACCCTCGCCGTCGGCATCGAGGAAACCTTCAACCTCATCAGCGGCATGCATCATGGCAACGCCGGCACCGGGAATCAGGAGAACAACGACTTTTCGCTTCGCGGTTACACCGGGAGCACGGCGTCGCGCGATGGCGTTGATGACTCGCTCTTCACTGGTGCGGGCGGCTTTGACTACTCCTTTGTCGAGCGCATTGAAGTTGTCAAAGGGCCCAACGGCATTCTTTACGGCACGCATATGCCCGGCGGCGTCGTGAATATTGTCAGCAAGCGTCCTCGTGCCCGCGCGTTCACCAAACTTTCCGCCATGGCCGGGTCATGGGGATTCTGGCGCGGCGAAATCGATACATCCCAGTTTATCGACAAAGACAAACGCTTCTCCTATCGCATTGCCGGTGCCGTCTCCAATACCCGCGGTCCGATCGACTGGCCAGGAGACCCCCGGCTCGGTTTCCGCGGCATCAACTCCAGCATTCTCTATCGCGGCAAGACCGGCCTCGAGGTCTGGCTCTGGACTGCTTTTGTCCGCGACTCCTCCAGCCGGGCGAAACATGTCGTTCCGGGCTTCGCCACGAGTGTTCCCGTGAGCGCCAGCGTGCCCGGCCCCACCGGTGTGCCGCTCTATGATGAGACGGTTCTCTCGGGCGGCGCCGGCCAGAATCTAATCCATGCCTATAGCAAGGTGAACACAGATACTTATGAACTCGGCAGCAGCAAAAGCTTCAAATTCGGCCCCATTTCCCTCGATGCGCGTCTCATCGGCCGCTACCGCAATCAGCTGAGCGATGCCAGCCGTGTGCGCGCAACTCCCGACAATAAATACCTCGATGCCCAGGGAAACCTTCTGAACACCGGCCTCGACAACCGGTTCACCAACATTGCCACCGTTCAAGGCCGGATCGCTTCAATCTATCGCGAGCGATTCCAATATGACCATCGTCCCGTCTCGCGCCGTGACCACAACTACGGGCTTGATCTCAACTTCACCTACACGACCGGTTTTGTACGGCACCAAACCCTCGTCGCCGGAACCTATAGCGTCGGCCATATCGATAGCGACAACTCCAATTACGTCGTCAACAACGGCGCCCTGCTCCGGGCATACGGCTTCGAAACCACCGGCAATCTCGGCCGCGTCTTCACCTATCCCATTGATCGCGTCATCTACGACATTTCACGCGAGGACGTGATGCGTGACGCCAATGCTCCGTCGCTTCAACGCACGCTGACCGACAACGAAACCTATGGGGTTGGCTTCATGCAGCGCATGGGAGTCCTCAAGAACCGTGTCATTCTTGTCGCCGGCGGCCGCATTCAGCGAGTTCAGTCCAATCAGGGCCGGTGGGACTACGTGCAACAAGGCGTTCCGACCCGTACGCTTCAAGCGAAGACGAGCAGGAAACCAGGAATCTCCGGTCTGGTAAAATTCTACCAAGGGGAGTTCGGCGAAGCGATGGCGTTCGCTAATTTCAATCAAACCTACACCCCGGTATTCACGATCGACCAGCGGCTCGCCACCTTCGGCGAAAAATTCCCCGATCGTGTTGCCAAAGCCAACGAATTCGGAATCAAGCTCGATCTCAATCGCAGCCGGATTGTCGCCACCGCATCCGTTTTCAATAACGAGGAGACAAACTATCTTGTCACGATCCGCGATGACAATCCCGGCACCATCACCGGTCGACCTGACCAAAACTATCAGGCGCCCGTGGGCACCCGCACCAGCAAGGGCTTCGAAATGGACGTGAATTTCAAGATCTGGAACGGACTCGAGGCCATTGTTAGCTATGGCAAAGTGGACACGACGCTGGCGAATGGCAGGCGGGCCGAGGCCATTCCCTACGACACCGCCGGGGCTCTGGTAAACTATCGCTGGCGCACCGGTTGGCTCAAGGGTTTCTCGACTGCTTATAACTACAGCCGCTGGGGCAAGAGCCGGCTCAATTCACGCACGTATTGGGAAATCGACGGGGGCGAACGGCACAACTTGATCTTCGGCTACCGCTGGGGTCGGGCAGATATCAGGCTGCGGATTGAAAATATCTTCGACGTCCGGGACCCGCAGCCGAGCTCGTTCGACCAAAGCATCGCGATCACAAACCCCACCAATTACCGTCTCGGCTACACGCTGACATTTTAGGTTTCCGACCCGCGATGGGCGAGCATTCAAGCGATTGAACGACCTCCCGGTTGTGCCCCCGTCCAGCGCCTTCAATTTCCCTCGTTCGATCGCATGAAACATCTTTCTCCCGGCCAACAGCGCGTGATCGCCGACAAGGCATTCGGTGTTCGCCGGCTTTGTCTCGAACTCATCACCGCTGCGGGTTGGGGTCACATCGGCGGTTCGTTCTCCGAGGTCGAACTCCTTGCCTGTCTCTACAGTGGCATCCTGCGCATCGATCCGAAAAAACCTGACGATCCGCGGCGGGACCGGTTCATCCTTTCCAAGGCGCACGCGTCGCCCGCCCTGTACGCGACGCTGGCGTTGAGCGGATTCATCCCGGTCGAACGGCTTTTCACCTATTGCCGGCTCGATGGGCTCGACGGCCACACCCAGCGCGGGCAGTGCCCCGGCATCGAATACTCCGGCGGTTCACTCGGCACCGGACTCTCCTACGCTGCCGGAATCGCTCTCGGACTTCGCCTGGCGGACAATTTCGCCTCCCGCGTGTATTGCCTGATTGGAGACGGCGAGTGCAACGAGGGTCAGATCTGGGAGGCCGCGATGTCGGCCGCGCAGTATCGACTCGATAATCTGATCACAATCGTCGACTACAACAAGGTCATGGCGAAGGGAAAGATGTCCGATCTCATGGCGATTGATCCCCTACGCGACAAGTTTGCTGCGTTCGGCTGGACCGTGATCGAGATCGACGGCCACGACCTCGCGGAAATCTGCCTCGCCTTCCATCGCGCCAAATACCTTGAAATGAACGGACGCCCGATTGCCGTCATTGCGCACACCGTAAAAGGCCGGGGCCTGCCGGAAGCGGAGTTCAATTATCAATGGCACACGCACGCTCCTTCCCCGGTCCAGGCGAAGGCCTTTCTCGCTGATCTCAACCGCACCTACGGGCGCAACGAAAAGTTCTCCCGCCAGCTCGTCGCCCCGCAGGACGGGGGACTCGAAGCCGTCGTTACCGCCGATTTGAAATGAAACCGACCCGTTGAAGGATGGCAACAGCAGCCGGACACACTCAACCGCTGACCGTTATCCTCAGCTCCCTCTATCTCGATCTGACATGAAACTCGCTTACGCCAAAAAACCGTTGCGTGAAATCTTTGGCGAAACGCTCGTTGAACTCGGGGCCCTCCACCCGCAGTTGCTCGTGCTCGACGCTGACCTCAACACGTCCTCGCGCACGGTTCTCTTTAAACAAAAGTATCCCGCCCGCTTTATTCAGACCGGCATCGCCGAGGCCAATCTGTTTGGGCTGGCAGCCGGCCTTGCCGCGCAGGGCTACGTGACATTTCCCTCCACGTTCGCGGCCTTCGCCGCGCGCAAAGCGCTCGACCAAGTCTACGTTAATATAGCGTATCCCAAACTCGATGTGAAGATCGCAGGCTCCTACTGCGGAATGACCGCCACCGAGTGCGGCCCTTCGCACAATTGCGCCGAGGATCTCGCGGTGATGCGCTCGCTCCCGCACGTGAAGGTTTGTGATCCCGGCGACAACCGCGAGCTGCGCGCGATGATGCATACCATCATGGCAACGCCGGGGCCGATCTACTTCCGCGTTTCCAAGGTCAACGCGCCCGAACTCTTCGCGGACGGACACGAATTCGCCTTCGGTCGCGGACACCTGTTGCGCGAAGGCAGCGATGTCGCGCTGATCGGCACGGGCTTCATGACGGCCGTCGCGCTCGGCGCCGCGGAACTGCTCGACCGCGAAGGCATCTCCGCGGCCGTGGCACATATGCCGTCAATCAAACCGATCGATGAGGAACTGATCGGTAAACTTGCGCGACAGACAGGTGCGTTGGTGACGATTGAAAACCACCGCATCTACGGCGGGCTTGGCGGAGCCGTCGCCGAAGTGACGGCGCGCGATTATCCCGTTCATGTCGATGCCATGGGTTTGGGCGACACGGTGTTCGAGGCGGCTCCACTTCAGGACCTCCTGCGCCACTACGAGCTTACGCCGCGCGCTCTCGCCGCTCGCGCCCGAGCGCTCACGCAACGCAAACGCCGAGCCTCGGCCGCATGAAACGCGAGGGACATCATCCCCATTTGAGCAGGGGACTGGAGCCCTCCCGCTTCCCTCAATTCCTTCTTTAACTCGATCTAATGAGTTCTCTTTCTCCGATCCCCCGTCACAAGCGTCTCCCCGATCCTGTCCGTCTCTTCAGCGAGTACATGCGCCTCACCGGGACGCCTTCCCTCGCTCCCGAAGTAGGTGATCGCAAGCTGACAGGGAAATCGCTCGGTCTCGTCAACGGGTCAACGTGGGTCAGCCTCTGGGGCACATGGTTCGGTCGCACCATCCTGCCAGGCGTCAAGCTTGTCCATGCCGGCGGCGACCACGTGCAGCTGAAGTTCATGGCGGCTCACCACGCCAACGAACCGTGCCCACCCCGGGCGAATATCAGGAGTTTCGTTAATACTGCGCGTGAGCTCGTGGCATTTCATCCCGTCGATGCCATCCTCATTACGTGTTCCACCATGAATCGTGCTGCGGGTGAGGTTCGGAAGGCGCTGCGCACCTCACGCATTCCCGTCGTGCAGATTGACGAGGCGATGATGGAAAGAGCCGTCGGACGCGGTGGGCGTATCCTTGTTATCGCTACACACGGTCCAACCGTGATGTCCACCCAGGCGCTCCTGCGCGAAACGGCCGCGCGACTCAAGCGCGAGGTGGCCTTTGACGGCGCGACGGTCGAAGCCGCCTTCGATCTTCTCGGAAAGGGAGAGATCGTCCGGCACAATCGCTTGATTGCGCAAGCGATCCGAGCTGCGCAAAAGCACGGGTCCATCGACACCGTGGTGCTGGCCCAACTCTCCATGAGCGTCTTTGCCTTGGAGCATCCGGATCCGATGCGGGAGTTTGGCGTCCCTGTGCTCACCAGTGGCGAATGCGGGTTCCAACGCGTCCGCGAACTCCTGCTCGCGTCATGAACCCTGACTCGCCAACCCGCCTCGCCAGACCCGAAGGAACTCAGCGGATCGCACCTTCATTCTTCCAGCGCCACTGGCGGTGGTTCGTCCTCGGGACCCTGTTCCTCGCCACGTTTCTTAACTACCTCGATCGCCAGACGCTCAGCAACGCCGCCGATCCGATCTGCGCCGAGTTCGGTCTCGATAACGCGCAGCGTGGCAGATTGCTGGCCACCTTTATTTATACCTATGCGGCGGCGCATCTGTTCATCGGGCCGCTGGTGGATCGCGTTAAGAACTTCCGTCTCGTTTTCCCCATTTTCGTACTCGGGTGGTCCGCGTGCAATCTGCTCGTCGGCTTCGCCCGCGACTACAACACCCTTCTCTGGCTCCGCGCGGCGCTCGGTGTTTTCGAAGCCGGCAATTTTCCGATTTGCCTGCTCCTGATCGCGCGGATTTTTCCGGCGAAGGAACGCGTGCTCGCCAACGGCATCTTCTATTCCGGTGCGGTCATCGCCACCCTCATCGCGCCAAAGTTCGTCATTTATGTTGCAACCATGCACCATTGGCGGTGGGCGTTTTTCCTGACCGGTGGACTCGGCCTGCTCTGGCTGATCCCGTGGCTGCTGGTGTTTCGCAATCCCGAGCAGAATGCGCCCGGATGGACTGCAGCCGCCATCGCCTCGACGGATGGCAGCGACAGCGCGGCGCTGATCCTTCGCCGTCCTGCTTTCTGGGGCGTCGTACTCGTCGGTATGGGCATCATCCCGGGTTTATATTTCATGACTCAGTGGCTGCCCAGCTATCTGACCCAAGCGTGGGATGTACCCTATAATCAGGCGCTGGGCGATCGACTTGTCCTGATCTCGTTCTGCCAGGATCTTGGCATGTGGATAGGCGGCGCCGTGGTGATGTCACTCGTGAGCCGCGGCTGGTCACTGCTCGGAGCACGCCGCATCGTGATCGTCGTGTCCTATCTCTGCATGATGGCAATGCTAGGGCTCACCCGCGCGCCTTCCATCAATGTCGCCGTCGCCGTACTTTGTCTCTATGTCTTTGGCCTCGGAGCCTGGCTCGCCAACCAACAGGCGTTCAAGCAGGACGTCGCCCGCGGTCGCGTCGGGACCGTGGTGGGATTCGTCGGCTTTGCCGAGACGATCGTGGCTGCGTTTCTGGTGGATCGAATTGGCACCCTCACGCAGGAGTCCGGAGGTTTCGGCGCTGTGTTCTTCCTCTTCGCCGGCCTCTTCACGTTTGCGCTGGTAATGGTGTTCATCTTCATGCGCGAACGCTGGCTGCCGCAACGCCAGGTATAATCCCATTGGCACCGAGTTTTCCGCCGCACTTCGGCCGGCGTCTTCCCTTCCAAGTACCTCTATTCCCCCCTCAATCATGCTTCGTCATCTTCTCTCTATAGTATTTGCCACGAGTGTTCCCACTCTTTCCGCCGCGCAACGTTCCACCCCCGTCGAGCGTTTCGCTCGCCACGAGATCAGCTTTACCGCCGCCGGCAGTTATGCGAATCCGTATCTCGATTGCAGCGCCGAGGCCACGCTGACCACACCGGACGGTTCCGTGCGCGCGTTGCCACTCTTCTGGGATGGCGGATCCACCTGGCGGCTGCGCGTCGCGCTGGATCAAGTGGGCGAATGGCGCTGGACCCTCTCCAGCAAGGACCCCGGCCTCAACGGCAAGGCAGGCGCTTTCACCTGTCATCCGTCCACCCGCCGCGGCAGTCTGCAGCCGATGACGGGGGCTCCCCACCATTTCCAGTATCAAAACGGCGAGCCGATGTGGTTCATGGGTGACACTGCCTGGTCGTTTGTAACCGATGTGCCGGCGGAAAACCACAATGAGGCAACTGTCGGTCAGTATCTCGCGCGACGCTCGGAACAGGGTTTCAATGTGATCCACACGATGCTCCTCAGCGAGACCGGCGATGGGAACGCCGGTGGCGCGCCGTTCACGCCGCTAGCGGGCGGGAAACTAAATCCCTCCTATTGGCAGGCGATCGATCGACGCGTGGCGCTGGCGAATTCCCGCGACATTATCATGGGGCTTGCCCTCGCGTGGGGCCGAAAAGTCGCCGGAGGAGCGAACGAACCGTATGCTTGGGGCCGCTTTCCGAACCAGGAGGCCCGCGAACGTTATACCCGCTATATCGCCGCGCGTTATGGCGCCTATAATGTATATTTTATTCTCGCTGGCGAATGGCACGGCGAGATTCGCACCCGCCCGCCCGCGACCGGGCTGGAAATCCGCGACCAGTTTATAGCGATCGGAAATGCCCTGCGCGCCTCCGATGCGCATCGGCGCATGATCGGCATTCACCCCATGAGCCAGGACGGCAGCGTCCGTGAATTCAACCGCGCCCCATGGATGGATTTCGGCGACTATCAGCAAAACTACCGGCATCTCCACGATCGTATTCTCGCGTCTCGGCATTATGGGAAACCGGTCGTCAATTCCGAATACGCCTACCACCTCCGCGACCAGGATGGCGACGGCAAGGCCGACAAGGAGAACAGTCTCGACGAGCACGACATCCGCCACGCGTCCTGGGATATCGTCATGGCTGGAGGGTATTTGGTTACTGGATTCGGCACGACCTACTTCGGCGGCAACCGCGATCCGGGTCCCTTCAATCCCGCCGCCAAAAAGAATGTTGTATGGGAGAAACAGATACAGCATCTCAAGACCTTCTTCGAGGGCCTTAACTACTGGAGGCTGGTCCCTGCCAGTTTTCAGCTCACCGCGGCGACTCCGCGGGGACCGGATCGGGTCGATCGGGTTGAATCCGCCCTCACCGGCCGGGTGCGCAATGTCCCCCGCCCGCCGCTCGCGACGTACTGGGCGCTGCAGATACCTGGAGAAACCTACGTCCTCTATGTCCGCGGGCTGAACGAGCCCTTGACGTTTTCCATTGATGCTGTGGGCGGGAAGTATCAGGTGCGGCAGTTCAACCCGCGCACGGGCGACGACAAAAACCTCGGCTCGCAGGATTGCGCCGAACAAGTCGATCAGGGACAAATCGCCGCGGTGAGCGTCGCCGGCGGCGGGCACCGCTCGACCAGCCTGGCCAATCGCTACACGTTCACTCCGCCAACAACGGACGACTGGGTATTCGTACTTGAGCGCGATCACGATGATTGATGGCTAGGGCAGCTGGGCCCTGGCCCGACCCGACATTCGCCACGTCCTCGCGGGTGTTTGACCCGGTTCGATGGCGAGTTGATAGCTCAGGCGCTCGCGAGCTACTGGCTTGTGCCGCGCGGCTCCTGGCTCGTGGAAACGATGTTGCCGCCCGGGTTGCGGTCATTGGCGGGGAGCGGATTCAGGATGAACCCGAACGACCGGGCGGATGGGGCGAGTTCCTACTTTTTCACCGCCCGGCGCACTTTAGTGGTTTGCTGATGTCGGGGAGCGGATGCAGATCGTCCGGTCGGGCATCTTGCCCCGGCTTTCCCCACCCGTGCTCCCCAAGGAGGCTTTGGCTGCTCCTGAAGGGGAGGACTGGATTTATGAATTTCTTTGGTCGGGCGTGCGCGTGCGAGCCATCAAGATTGATGCCGGCGTTTGGCTGCTGGGATGCGATGGGCGTAATTTGAGCAACCGCTTTCCTCGGGTGGCCGCGGCGGTCGCGAAGTTGCGTTCGCGTAATGTGGTAATCGATGGCGAGGTATTGCTGCTCGGAAGCTACTCGGCGGCTGCCGTGCGTTATCTGGCTCAGAACTGCGACGAGACAGTGCAGTCGCAGGTGGTGTTGCTGGCGTACGATTTGCTCCATCGTGCGGGTGAGGACATGCGTGGTCTTCCTTTGCTGGGCCGCAAGTTTGTGCTCGCATCGGTGGTGCAGCAAACGCCCATCCTGCTCTCGCCGCTGTTTAACGGTACCTCGGAGGCGGCGCTTACCGAGGCGTGCCGGCTGGGCTTGGCAGGTCTGGTGGCGAAGCGGGCGGGCTCGTGTTATCAGCCGAGCGCGTTGGCTCATCCTTGGGTGAAGGTGCGTGTACCCTTGGTCAGGATGTCGGACTCGCGGCGGAGCGATGAGCCCTCGCAAACGGGGGGGCGAGCGGTGCCTTGTCGGGCGTTGGCGCGGTTGCAAGTTCGCGATCCTGAACGTTTCGGGAACCAAGGGCGCTTTCCGGGATCCAAGGCGGACGCATGTCCATCGAGAAAGAAAGCTCAGGTATTCCCGAAGTGAACGTCAGCAAGCGCACCACCAAGGTAAACTTGGGGATGATCATCGGCATTCTCATCTTCTTAGCCATTTCAGTGGGAGTGGTCCTTTGGCTTTCGGCGAACGAGTAGGATCCGGCGGTCTCGCGCTCCGCGGCGTTGGTCGTCCGTCCTTTGCCTTCCGACAGCCGGCGGCTTGGCCGCTTTTGTAACGGCACGGAAATCGCCCGGTCCGGGCTCGGGGAATTCCCCGAATCGCATTCGGTGACCTTGCCTGATTTTCTTTTGTACGCGCGGGAGTTACGATCGACTTCTGATTCATGCGTTTTCCAGGTCCTAACTTCAGCACGCGATGAAATTACTTTTGATCGGCGACGAGCGAAAAAACCGCCGGATGTGTTCGTGGGGTTTTTCCGGGAATTCCTATCGGGTCCGGCTGGCAAACTCGCGCCCGATGGTCGATGTCGCGCTCGCGAACGAGTCGTTTCACGCCGCGTGGCGCGAGGAACTGTTGGAACGCACTTGGGTGCGGTTGCACGCGGAGCAAGCCACTTATCACGCCGCGCTTCGCCTACGCATCGAGGAGCCGGAACTCACCTCGCCGCTCATGGCGGAGCGGTTGGCGCAACAGCTGGGCCGTGCCATGACCGCGGACGGCGTTCGCAAAGCGCTGCAACGCGCCCACGAGCGCTTCGCCGACTTGCTCTTGGATGAAGTGGAACAGACCCTGGAAGCACCCGACGCCGCGGCGTTGGAAGACGAGTTGCGCGCCATCGACCTGTTGCGCTACTGCCGCACGGCGCTGTCGAGGCGTTCGTCGCCCTGATGTTTTCGGACGCGCTCGCGCAGGGCGCGGAAGTCGGGATGGAGGTCGAGCG
>ENA-ORBV01009921-ORBV01009921.1-microbial-mat-metagenome-genome-assembly--contig:-NODE-9921-length-15422-cov-8.614076_pt1 | contig 15422 bp, 1 predicted proteins | sample MGYA00237777_ERZ505514 | MGnify/ENA primary metagenome ERZ505514 (study PRJEB26160, sample SAMN06269048) | microbial mat metagenome | isolation source: Oligotrophic lake microbial mat | place... | reverse complement strand
AATTGCTGGCTTGCTTGTTATTGCTGCCTAAGGTTTTGTAGTGTTATGAATTGGTCATTTCAACGAAGATACAAGATACTCGTACGCGATTACTCTACTCTAGCTATAGCTATTAGTCTACAGTACTACAGTAGTAGTACTCGGGCTAGCTAGTAGGCTATCGATAGTACCGTAGCTGGTACAGTCGTACGTACATGTAGGAGCTCAGCGAAGGGCGCACACTGGCTGCTTCACTCAACTAGATTCAATTTTTTCTTAGCCTTTGCTCACAATGCCAAAAGAGTCCTTTAAATAAAAATATCCCCTAATTGTAGGGGATAATTTAGGGGATAATTTCAAAATGTACTCAACACTCTACTCTAACTTAGGGGAGAGTTTTGAAACTCTCCCCCATTTTGGTGGAGAGTTTCAAACAGAAAAAATGTGTCACAGTTCTTTCTTGTCAAATTAAGTCTCCCCAAAACTCTCCCCTAATTTGAGGGAGAGTTTCAAACTCTCCTCTGTGATGGGGGTGAGTTTGAAACTCTCCCACAAGTTGGGATGTCCTCCATCAAATGGAAATGGGAAACGCTCCCGTTGAAGCTGCTGAAAGCAGTGACCAGCGATGTTTGTCAGCTCTCAAGCTCAGCTAGATGCAGTCAGTTAAGACAGGCTGATTGGCATGGCAGGGGTCAATTTTTGGCAGTGTTGTACACAGACTGATGCAGCCATTTGAGCTCTTCAATCTCCATCATCTGATTCATTTGAATTGATCAATGGATGTCGTGACACATTTGTTGTTTCAACAACGCAGGCTTCATTGACAGAAGGTGACGGAGATCAGTCTGTTTCAGCTGCTCAGCAAGAACATTTGGCTGAATTCTGGATTTGAAACCATGCCAACAATTCTCTGCATCAGGGTGATGGTTTTCATTTGATCAAGAGCTCAAACAAACTTGAATTTAAGGGTCTGAGCTTGCCGCTTGCACTTGACATCACTGAAGGAGGAGACAACTGAAATGATCGAATTCAGTTGCATTCACCAAGTTGAATTCGACTGTGTGGTGTCAAATAAGCCATTAGGGTGTTGCAAAAGACAAAGCAGCAGAGTTTTGAAAACAAGAAGGTCCTGCATGACTTTGATTGTTTGGGTGTTCAAAATGTGATCCCGGGGAAAAATGGAGAATGCAGTGTCCAAACAGCAAGGTTTTTTGTGTTTCCTTTCACTCTCCTGTGGAGAGTCAAAACAGATGCATTTTCTTCATTTTTCAATGACATCTGATCCAATTAACTCCTTAAAATCCATGTTCAGTGTGCTTGCCATTCCTGGGCACTGCAGAGCTTGGATAGGCAAAGTCACTGACTTGAATTCCACTCAGGTCGGGGTCCAGTGTGATGAACACCTCACCAGCTGAGCATGAAGCAAAACATGCACAAATTTGGGGCCATGAAAAGGCAAAATTTCCTGCAATGACAGATGGTGGAAGAAAGAGCCACAGTTTGCTTTTTAATTTGCACATGACAACATCAACATGATTTTTGGATTAGGCATGTGAAAATGAGCATTTCACAAAAATCCTTCAAATGACATCTCTCATGCGCATTCTGCAGTGATACCATTTTGCATTCATTCCTAAATGTAAAATTTGGACTAGTGGCTTCTTCCTCATCTTATAAATTCATTTTGTTTTTGCCACTCAAGATGCTGAATCTCTATCTGCATTGCTTGGCAACAACCAAAACAAAAAAAGGATTTGACACAGTGAAGGTGCACACTTCTCCTCAAAGCGAATGTCTTGTGGCGACGAGAGCGAGGACATGATCACGTTTGGTAGATACACACTGACGTGCGAACAAGCGCGCCGATGACTTCTGAGAGGGTGTCACATGGGTATGTCCCGGAACCACATTTATGACCGAAAAGAAGAAGTTGCAAACGATGGCTATTGGTGTAACTAAAGTAAAGGTTAACTGTTTAAAAGCCATCGTATGAGCTATCACCAAATTCCTCATACTAATCGCCATAGAATCTTGGCCAGCAGCACCTGGTTGATACATGACGGGATATGATCATCACAATGGCGCTCAACTAAGCTACCGGCAAGCTATGTCTTCTGTTTCTCCTATTAGCTTCCTGGTTTAGCTAGCTCGACATACACCTAAAGCTACCTATTTCATCTCAAATTAAAGCTATACCATTTGACCTAGCTTAACCGACAACATCCCCATTTAGTTTACCTCCAGGGATATCTTCTTTATCCAAGAGATATTTTCTCAATAGCTGGTCTTTTTCTCTTGGGCTTCCCACGCAACCACCACAACGTTTTTACATACTGCTACCTACTATACTAGGTACTATAGTCATTCTCATTCCATCCTTCACGTTGTGTATAAACTAAGCAAAAATGGACTGGCTTGGTTTTGGAAACTCGTCCAAAAACTTGTCCGATGGCGAAGACGATAAAGACGAGGCCGCTCAGGAAGCTACCGAAGCTGAGATTCGACGCATCTTGCTCGAAGTGACTGATAAGGCCGAATGTGATGCCCAATTAGAAAAGTTTGAACCCGATGACGTCCAACGAGTACAACAAGCAATGGAAGAAGGTGGCAACGAAGGAGAAGATGCAAGAGATGCAGATGTATCCGAGGTATCCGAATCCGATAGCGAAGCCGGAGGCGACGGCAAGAATCCTCTGGCCAACTTTTTCATGTTTGGTCAGGCCGTCAACAAGATGAAGGAAAAGGCTGGCAATGCCGCCAAACGTGTCGCTGAACAAATGAAAGTTGAGGCTGAAATTCGACAATACTTGGTGCAAGAGGGAAATTCCGAAGCGACCTTAAGGTCTTCCGGATTGTACGAGATAGAGGACATTGATAAAGTCATGTCCAGATTGGACAAGGAGCAAGAAGTATTGCGCATGGCGGAGTCAGAGCGAACACCTGCCCATCAAGATCTGGCAATGGGTGCAACCAACAACATTTCGGCTTCAGAAGTGGTTCATGGCGACCGACAACCGGGCTCGTTAGATTACGATAGGCGAGAACCACAGCTAGAGACCAGTCCCTCTGGCCAAGCTGTTGAACTCATTCAAGCCATGTCATCGGATGTAGATGTCAGTCAAGTCATGTCATCAGCAGAACAGACTGAAGTAGATGACGGAAGCAATAATGTCGCGCAGCTTTCCACCAACCCCACGGACGAAGATGGAGAAGGTGTCGAGGTGGATAACTTGTCGGCAATTCCAACTGCGACCAGTAGGGATAGTACAGTAGCGGCAGAACAGCAAACCCAACAAGTACTTTCCATATCCTCATCCGCTGCCGTGGAAGATTCACTTCCCCCATTGATGTCGTCAGCCACCTTCGAGAAAGAAGCGAAACTGCAATCAGAAGTCCTAGAGCTGCAACAACGTACCAAGTTGTTGGAGGAACAGCTGCACCAACAAGAGGAGCAAATGCAGCAGCAACAACAACAACATGAAATGGAACTGACAGCGGCAAAAACGGCTGCTTCTTCCGAAACGGGTCAAGCTGCACCCCAGTCCGCGGAGGAGCAATCTCTAGAACAGGGACAGCAATCCCAGTCTCCCGAGCAAGCTCTCAGCAGTGACTCGGTCATCAAAGGCAACGAACAAATACTGGGCAGAGCCAAAGACGAGAAGACTGCCAGCTTTGAAAAGCTCTATTTGGATTCGCAATCGGAAGTAACGGATCTCCAAATACAAAGGAGAGAACTGTTGGAGGCGTTGGAGGGCTATAAGGAGTCGATCGATGAGTCCCAAAAGATTGTCGAAGGGCTCCAGCAGGAACGAGATGATGCCGTAGCGGCCAATGAAAAGCTCGAAGCGACGGTCCGTGTTGCCGAAGAAGCGAACAAGTCTCTGCAAGAGCAGCTAGAGCAGGCAAACGAAAGGCTCGAAGCGACGATCCTCGAGGCCGAAGAAGCAAACAAGTCTCTGCAAGAACAACTAGATCAGGCGAACGAAAACCATGCAGTGCAAATAGAAAAGCTAAACGCCAGCATAGCACAGCTTGACAAGGAAAATGCTAACATTGTCGAAGAAATGGAACAATTGGCGCAGCAGACCCAAGCATCGCATGCAAATTTTGAACAACTCTTGGATACGGCAAAGCATGAGAAGACTTCGCTCGAAAAAGAAGTTGAAGAGTTGCAGCAGCAAGTCCAAGTTGCGGCGGGGGGCATGGCCGAACAACAAGTCGACGTTTTGAACCAGCTGCAAGAGGAAAAACGAGAACTACGGGCAAAGGTCCGAGAACTGCAAGCCGTGGTAGACTCAACCAGAAAAGAATCTGCCGGAGAGACAACATTCGCTGGAAATGCGCCTATGGACACGTTGCAACAGGAAAAGGAGGAACTACTAGCAAGGGTGGAGGAGCTGGAAGCTAATGCCGATGAGATAACGGACAAGCTTATTGATGCCACGGAACAGATGGCAGCTCTTAGGGGACAACTTGGGGAAGCAGAAGAGAAAAATAAAACGTTAACTGAAGAAAACCAAGCCTTAGCGGGGGAGCAAGGGCAGCTTCAGTCCGAGCTGGATGAAACCATGGACCAACTTGTCGATGCTACAGAACAGATTGCCGAGCTCAAGGAGCAGCATCAATTCACCCTTCATTCCAAGGAAAAGGTCGAAAGGTCACGGCGGGCATCAATATCAATGATCTCCAGTCTGGAGGCCACACTCGCAAAAAAGGAGTCGGATATGAATTCATCTTATATGAGCGGCATGCAAACGACTGATTCTCTTCAAGAAAAGATCCAAAAATTGGAAGCAGAGCTGAAGGAGGCTAATGCGCAGCATAGTGTTGTTGATAAGCTTCAGCAAGAGAAGCAAGCTCTGGAGGCGAAGATCCAGGAATTGGAATCACAGAGTAGCGCTAACGTGGATACAGGTTCTTCCGATGACATCATTGTGCAGCAGCTGCAGCAGGTGTTGCAACAGGAGAACCAATCGCTGAAGGCTCAGGTAGAGGAACTTGAAGCCCAGATAGATCAAACTATGGACCAACTGGTTGACGCCACTGAACAGATTGCTGAACTGAAAGCCGAGAAAGAAGAAATCAAGGCGAATGAGCAGCTCGCTCTCAAAACAACAGAAAAAGTAGAACGAAATCGCAGAGCATCACTTACAATGATATCTAGCCTGGAAGCAACTCTGGCCCAGAAAGAGACTGACATGGAGTCATCTCAGCAAAGTGGCTTCCAAGTAAAGGAATCCCTCCAGGATAAAATTCATGAACTTGAAGCCAGTGTCGCTGCCAAGCAGTCGCAGCTTGAGGAAACACAAGACTTAGTCAAGTCGTTAATGACCCAGAAGGCGTCTCTCTCTAGTGCCGTTGACTCAAAGACAGAAGAAAACCAGCAGCTTTTGCAGTCCGTCCAGTCATTGGAGTCTTCGCTGAAGAAGTCAGAAAGCTCTGTGCAGAGCATGCGAGAAACAGTTGCTTTGCTTGAGCAGTCAAGTGGCGCACAAGAGGAGCTCCAACGTGTGTTGGCTGACAAGGAGCATCTCTCAGCGCGCATTGTGGATCTGGAAACAAGCGCCGCAAAGGCTCAAAAGGACCTTGAGGAGGCAAACTCTAAGCTACAATCTGTGGATTCACAACTGAAACAGGCATTGGAGGACAAGGAGCTAGTGTCGGCACACCTTGCGGACATGGAAGCAAGTGCTACCAATGTGCAGGAGGAGCTGGGCAGGGCAAAGCAAGAGTTGGTTACAGTTTCGGAGGAGCTGAAACAAAGTATGAGTGACAAGCAGCATTTATCTGGTCAATGCACCATGACAACGGAGGAGCTAGGCAAGGCCAATCAGGAGCTAGAATCTGTGAGAGAGCAACTCAAACAGACACTGACAGAGAAGGAGCAGCTGTCTGGACACAATGTGAAGACAAAAGAGGAAAATCAGCAACTTTTGCAGTCCGTCCAGTCATTGGAAGAGTCACTGAAGAAGTCAAAAAGTTCTGTGCAGAGCATGCGAGAAACAGTTGTTTCGCTTGAGCAGTCAAGCGGTGCTCAAGAGGAACTAAAACGTGTCTTGGCTGACAAGGAGCAGCTCTCAGCGCGCATTGTGGATCTGGAAACAAGTGTCAAAAGGGCGGAGAAGGAACTTGATGAGGCAAAATCCAGCATGGCTGATACTGAAACAAGCGCCACGAAGACCCAGCAAGACTTGGAACATGCCCAGAAAGAGCTGATGTCAATCAAGAAGGAAAGAAAGCAAGAGATTGCCAATGCTAAGGAATTGAAAGACAAATTACTAGCAACTATTTCCTCAAAGAAAGATGAACTCCAAGAGGCCCATGCCATCAAGCACAAGCTGGAGTCATCTCTTGACGAGTCGCGAAGCACAAATGATAGCCTCCATGACACCATAACAGTGCTGGAAAAAGAGCTGATCGCAATCAAGAAGGAAAGAAAGCAAGAGATTGCCAATGCTAATGAATTGAAAGACAAATTACTAGCAACTATTTCCTCAAAGACAGATGAACTCCAAGAGACACATGCCATCAAGCACAAGTTGGAGTCATCTCTTGAGGAGTCGCGAAGCACAATTGATAGCCTCCGTGACACCATAACAGTGCTGGAAAGTGCTGGAGAAGACATGATGAAAGCTGTCGAGGAGGAAAAGCTTAGTATTGTTGAAGAGATGGAAGCCAAAGCTCAGGAAAAGATAGACCAGCTCAACAAACAACTGGAGTCCGCAGCTGTGGAAAAGGAATTCTTAGTCGATTCTTTGGATAGTGCCCGGAAGAAGCTTCAGGAGGCCGAGCAAGCCAACCAAAGTCTCGAGATTTCTTTGAGAGAGTCGAACAGTACTGTCGACAGCCTCGAAGAGACAATTGCTATGCTGGAAACTGCTGGAGAAGACATGCTGAAGGCTGTGGAGGAAGAGAAGCTGGCTTTGATTGAAGAAATGGAAGAGAAGGCAAAGGAACAGGCCGTTGAGATGAATGAAGCTCTTGCTGCAGCGACGTCGGAGAAGCATGCCCTCGAGTCGACTTTGAGTATTATCAAAAAGGAGATGCAAGAGGCTAGCATTGCACGAGGGAAAGCGGAAGCATCTCTCAAGGAATCAGAGGCTACAGTAGAGAAGCTTCGGGACACAATATGCATGCTTGAATCTGCGGGTGAGGAAATGTTAAAAGCCGTGGAGGAAGAGAAGGAGTCGCTGGTACAGCAGGTTACGGCGCTGGAGGCAAGTCTACGCGAGAGCGAGGAATTGATGACTGCCGCAAACAAGAAACTATCAGAACTTGCCTCAGAGAAAGACAGCTTAGCTTCGGAATTGGGCACGACGCGTGAAGCGCTGAAGGAGAATTGTGGCTCATTGGAGGCATCGAAGGCCACGATCCAGAGCCTTAAAGGTGTGGTGACGGCTCTCAAATCCGATACTGAGGGCAGCCAAAAAATTCTCCTCGAAGAACGGGAGACGTTGACGCAACGACTTTCTATTGTGGAATCGACAGTGTCCAAAAGCGAGGCAAAGTTCAACCAACAACTGGCCAACGTAACATCGGAAAAAGAGGTCGCCGAAGGCGCGCTTGAATGCGCAATGGAAAGAGCTTCAGAGCTCAAGTCGACTGTTGAACAGTATAAGAAACTCTTGGATGATGGATCTGCAAAGATGGCTGCGGTGATCGCGGATAAAGAGAAGTTACAGGCTGCACAAAGTGAGAGCCGGGCTGTTCTCGCAAAATTTGAGACGAAGCTCTCGGTGGCCAACGAGGAAGTAAGCTCTCTAACTAGCAAGCTGTCTAGATTGAATACAGAGAAGAGCTCGTTCATGGCGAAGCTAATGAAGAGCGCGGAAGAATTACAGAGTGCTTTGGCCGCTAAGTCGTCATTGGAGCAGCAGCTGGAGGAAGCCAAGTCCGAATTAGATGACATGCGAGGAGCGATAGCTGAGATTGAAGCACAGCAGGCAGAAGTAGTCCGCACAGGCAACAATAGCTCTACGAGTTTTGCAGCTAATCGCGCAGTCGAAGTAACTAGTACCACACGGGCGCCTCCCGACGATAGCGCTGAAACAACACCTGACGAAACCAATGCTGCGCTAGAAGAGAAGGTGCAGGCTTTGGAAGAAGCTTTAGCAGATTCTGAGGCAAAGCTTGAGGAAACACAGTCTAGGTTGGATGCAATGGTTAGAGAGAGCTACCAGCTGGAGGAGGCTGCTGACAATGCCAGGCGAGAAGTTGTCATTGAAAAAGAGAGGCGCCAGTCCATGATTCAGGATGCCAAGGGGGAGAACAAGTTACCAATTGTAGACAGAAACTTTGATGAGACAAATGCTGTGCTAGAAAAGAAGGTGCGGGAATTAGAAGAAGCCTTGACAGTATCTGAAGAGAAGCTTCAGCACACACAGACAAGGTTAGATGCGATTGTTGAAGAGAGTTATCAGCTGGAAGCTCATGCTGATACTGCCAGGCACGAGAGAACGGAGGCTCACTCTGCAAACCAAGTTCTTGAAAGCAAACTAGCGAAGGCTGAGGCTGAGGCTAATAAGCTACGATCCCAGGTTGACGATCTAATGGCCAAGGCCAGGCAAGGTGGTGACGGCCCTTCGAAGGTTCTTGTGGCAGAAAATGCTGCGCTGGAGAAAAAGGTACAATCACTGGAAGAAGCCTTGGAGGAATCTGATGAACAACTCGAAAAGGCACAGTCAAGGCTGGATGCCCTTGTCAAGGAGAGCTACCAATTGGAGGCAAATCTAGACAATGAGCGAAGGGAAACTCTCACTGGGAAGCAAATGGTGGAATCAAAGCTTGTCGAAGCCGATGAAGAAATAGAGGAACTCAAAGCTGAGATAGAGGAGCTGAAAGCCCAAGTCGAGGAAGGTGGTGACGGTCAGTCCAAAATGTTAGTAGAAGCCAACGAAGCGCTGATGAACAAGGTGCATAACCTAGAAGAAGACCTAGCAGCGTCTGAGGCCAACCTTGAGCATGCACAAGCAAGGTTGGATGCACTCGAAAAGGAGACCAAAGTCGAGGGTCTCAAAGCCCAGATGGAAGGGTTGAAAAAGCTTGCCAAAGAAGGCGGTGGTGGCCAGTCCAAGTTTCTCCTGGAGGCAAATGAGGCCTTAATGGAGAAGGTCCAAGCCCTTGAGGAGGCGCTGGCAGAGTCTGAAGAGAACCTAGAACAAGCACAGTCAAGAATGGATGCACTTGTTATGGAGAGCTACCAATTGGAGGAAACTGCTGACAATGCCAGGAGAGAAGCGTATACTGAGAAAGAAAAGCTCCAAACCCAACTTGAGGAACTGAGATCCCAGATGACAGCCATCTCGAACGGCGAGGATGGCGAGGACACTAGCAGGGCGGAATCTTTGCCGGAGGATTCCAACGCTGCTTTGGAAGAGAAAGTTAAGCAGCTTGAAGAAGCGCTAGAAGCAGCGAGGAGTGAAGGTGACGGAGGTGATGCAAGTCAAAAAGATAACGATAGACAACTTCTTGAGGACAGGCTTGCCGAAGCTGAAGCTGATGCTGACGAACTTCGAGAGCAGGTAGAACTGCTTATATCAAAGTCCAACGACTTCGAAGCAACCGCAGACGAAGACGAAGCTATCTTGCGAGAACAAGTCGACACGGTCAGCGCCTGGAATTCGGTACTGGAATCGAGCGCGGAGCAAGCGAGCAGAGAACTTGAAGAGGCTCGCGCTGAATTAAAAGAATTGCGCGCGTCCAAGCTCTCTCTGGAACAGTCCCTACAGCAAGTAGAGGCCAAGCTGAATGAATTACCAAGATCAGTCGGCAGCTTCGACGAGGGCGATGTCGATGCTGAGACTTTACGGAAGGAGAAGCAGAGGCTTGCCAGTAAAGTAGATCAGTTGGAGGATAATTTGGCCGACAAGAGCGCTAGAATATCTGAGCTTGAAGCATCAGTGGAAGACTTTTTGGAGAAAAGTGCAGATCTCAAGATGCGGCTGGCCAGAAAAAATGAATTGATCGCAGAATTGCAGGAGCAGCTAGAGGACGTGACGTCATCCTCAAAGGTAGGCGATGTCGGTGCCGTTACACAAAAGGATGTTACACAAAAGGAGACGCAAGAATTGGCAATGAAGTTGGACAGGCTGGATGACAAATTGGCGGACAGAAATGCCAGGATTGCGGAGCTCGAAGCAAGGGTCGAGGAGCACTTGGAGAAAAGTTCTGACCTCAAGCTGTGCCTTGCAAGGAAAACCGCGTTGATTGCTGAGCTAGAAGAGAGACTAAAAGGGGAAGAGGGCGAGTCCGAGGCGAGTGCTCGTTCCGCCCAAGAAATCTTTAATCCATTCGAGACGGCCATTCTGGCACAGGAAAAACAAGACTTAAGTGAGAAAATCTCGAAACTCGAAGGAAGGGTACGGGAAAAGACAGCCAAGGCCGACGAGCTGGAGGAAAGTCTTGCTGACAAGTCATCGAAAGTGACGGAGTTGGAGGTTCGCCTTGATGAGCAGCTCGGGATCAGTGCCGATCTTAAGCTGAGATTAGCAAGGAAATCGTCTAAAATAGCGGAGCTGGAAGAGCAAATAGTGGACCACACAGCAAGCTCTGCGGAGCCCAAGAGCGAGGAATCATCTTCAAGTGCCAAAAACGGGGGGCCAAATCTTGAGGAAATAGAAAAGGAAAATCAAATGATGACAGTTAAGCTCATGAGGCAAGAAGCCGACCTTAAAAAAGGAAAAACTCAGATGGATGGGTTGGAAGATACCATTATCGACAAGGATATCAGGATATCAGAACTTGAGGTACGCCTGGAAGAGTCTATTCAGAATAGTGCAGACCTCAAAATGCGCCTCGCGAGAAGAACAGCATCTATTGCGGAGCTAAGGGAGGAACTCGAAGATAGAAACGTTTCAGGTTCCATCGATAATGGCCAGCGTTCACAACCTCCTCTGATCCCTCCCCTGAACGACACGGCTACTAGTCGAGAACTGCCTATGTTCGAAGAAACGACGACAAACTTCTCTCTGTCGTCGCCGTCCTCTCGGGAGACTTCCACTCCTGTTGCCGCTACAACCAATCCATACGAAAGGGCTGCAATTGAACGTCTCACGGTAACGACAAATCTCTCGGATCCTGCGTCGCCAGTGGCCCTCTTGCGTACTGCTGACCCAAGGACCCCCAGCGAACAGCTCCAGGCTTGCGTGGCGGATGCCAAAGCGAATGAAGTCTTGTTCAATCAAATTTCTTCTCTCGTAGCACACGCTGAAACGAAGAAGAAGCGCCTCCAAGCATTGCACGAAAAACTGGAGTCCGCCATGGCCAAGAGTCGCGAGGGCAGGGAAAATGCGGCGGCAGCAAATGGTATGTCGCAAGAGCACGTTGATCTTCAAAATACGGTTCAAAATCTGGAATCTCACTGGCTGCAAACCAAAAACCAGTTGGACAAGGAACGTGAATCTGCTGTTGCAGCAAGGGTATCTTTGGAGGAATCCTTGCGACATGCGGAAGCTGAAATTCGCAGCCTCCGAACTGCGGTTCGAGCCCTTGAGGCTGAGAGGCAGGCCTCCACTGGTGCTGCGCTGGCCGGCATGTCTTCGGAGTCGTCACAACGTTCCCGCGGCAACAACGAAAACACAAACGACATGGATCGGTCAAGGCAACCAGATATGGACCCGGAACGAACAACTATACCAGTGCGCGAAAATATGGTGCGTCAAACCGACAACATTGCTTTGCAAGCAGCCTTGGAACGTCGAACTCGCGACTGCCAAGAATGTCTTGCCCGAGCCAACCGCCGATTGGAAAGGATGCAGGCTAACGTGAACGCGGCCAGTCAGGAAATGCGAGAATTGGAAGCGACGATCGAGACTTGTGAACAAGTTCTCAACATCCTGGGCAACGACAGATTCAGGGAGATCCGTCTGTTGGATGTCGTCATGGTGAAGGTGTTGCGCCTCGAAGTCCCCCCCATTCCCCTTGTTTCTGTCTAAGGTGCCGATCAGCCCCGAGAGGCTTGCCTGCTATTCGCTCCATATATTGCATGTCCAAACAACAAAAGTACTCCGTCAAACCGAAAGAAGCTTCAGTGGAGCCTCCACTTCCATCTCCTCCAACAACTTCCAGCTACTAGCACCCCACCTCTTTCTCTTCTTCCTCCTCCTTTTCTCATTCCTTCAAAAGATATAGCATGCCCCATCCGGTAAATACGACACAACAACCATAGCCATCCTCATTATTCATCTCTCATTTTGGGCTGCGCACACAAGACGGCAGTTTTGCTACAAGATTTGCTGCTCAGGTAGGCAGCAATGGGGAACGAAGCAACTGCAACCGTACATAATCGTAAATTAGTTTTGACATAATACTGTACAATTTAAGAGCCTACAGACTCTGAATTGGTTCTGCTTTTAGTTGGCTAGCTAGCTAGGTACTATTGCTCTAGCTAGTTAGTTAGGCAGTTGATGTATTTTTCTTTTTCTGAAACAAAGGAGAGTCCCTTCATGACTCATCTGTTGGCATGACACAATTCAAGTAGGGACTGCCAGTGGCTTGTTCCAGTCTCTGGCCATGCCATGGAGGAGTTCAACAGTGCGGTAGATTTCAATGAATGGGCAGTGGACAATGTGCAAAGTCATCCATTCCAGGTCTTGAACGCAAGGTTACAACCAGCCCCACGGCTGGTGCAGCACATGCAATTGCGGCATTTTTTGCTATGTCTCAATGAGCCGGCCAGACAAAGAAACAGGACGCGGTTTTTTGCATGTCAGACACAAGACCATTGTGTTCTAGGCATCTGTCAATGGAAAGTTGTGTGTTAAGTCATTGGAGGGGGAACGTTGATGAGCTAATGTTTTGCTTTGGAAACCTGTAGTTGGGTCTGTAAATGCTTTTTTTTCTTCATGAAAGGCATCATCTATGTTCCATGGGTTGCAACTTCACCACTTGTGGCTTTGTCGTGCACCACCAAAGAGGGCCTTACCAGTGCTTGATTCATCAAAAACAAAAAGGATGGCAAAGGTGTGCCCACAGTTTGGCTTTTTGGCTTCATATGAGTATGTACCCATCATCAACTTCTCAGTGCATTGGAGAGGACCCAGTCACACATTGTTTGGAGAAAAAGAGGTTTGTAGCAGTCATTTCCCAGCAGCAAATTTGTGCTGGTTGTGCCATTGCCATAGATTTGTCCCACAACAAGACAACTGAATGAGGTAAAAACACACAAGCATGTTCCTCCTAGCAAACAACATCCAAGAGCCACAACATGAGGCAACAAATGTATGGGGCTCTGACAAAGTAAACCTTAAAGACAAAACCCTGACAGCCTTACCAAATGAAAGACTGGAAGACACTGCATGCTCATGGGGCTCCTACATGAAAATGACATCATGCTAGACAACAAAGATTGACTGATTTGTGGTAAATTGTTGACATTGTTTTTAAGGTTATTGCTTTGGAAACAAATAGGAAATGATCCCTTTTGGTTGGCCTTCGCAATGCTTTCAGCCAGACATCGGCTATTGATTTGTTTGGTCATGGCCATGATGTGCATGATGCGACCTGACAACAGCAACGTTGGAATGCATTCCTGAGATGACAATGTGTTGTGTGGATGAAGTGCAAGAAAAGTTAAACATTAATCAGGTTTTGTGTGTTTCGTTGGTGATCATGTGGTTGGGACTGGACTTTGCTGGGGTTCCTGTGGATCTAAGGGCTGCACACTGCATGTGCTGTTCTTGCTGTTCCCGGTCACAGCAGCTGCTCAGTGCTTGTTTTTGGCACATGTCACAATTGTCATTGACATTCCACTTTTCCTCCCAGACTGTCATCATTGTTCTTTGATCATTGTTCATGGTCTTCACGACCTGTTTGCTATGGATTTGACTCATGACCTGTCATCTTTTCATTTGCCAATGTGACCATCATTGAGACTCATCATTGTCATTTCCAATTCACAGTTGCACGTTGAACTCTGTGGCTACGCTGTTGCAATGGTTAGATGCATCCGTCTTCCAGCTGCCCTGCATCTCCTGCTCTTTTGTTAGCTTTCCCTTGCAAAATCCTGGGGATCCACAGAGCCCTCACCGGTTCTGTGCCCCCCCCCCCATGAGCTGGATGCTCCAAGTCTGGTTCAGTCGCTCAATCCAAGTTGGGCCCTTCACAGCATTGTCATCATCTGCATCACATCCCAATGCTGCACATCTGTCTGGTCAGCACTGCATCACATTGTCATCATTTGTAGCAGCTTCAGTTGTTCCTTAGTCTTGGCACAAACTGCACACAACTGAACAGTCTGGAACAACTGAACAGCAGCTTGTGCCCCGAGATTGCCCCCCGTTTGTCTGTTCCATGTGAACAACCTGGAACATTTTCACCTCAATGGTTTGAGCATGCATTGACTTTTTCTACTGACAAGCTGACACACAAACACTTTTGCACATTCTCATGATGACTGTTTTACTGGCACAAAAGGATGAAGCTCAGTCTTTCATGCCAATTTTGATGAGTTCGACAAAAACAAAACACAATCAGGGCACAAAAGGAAAAGAATTGGAGCACCGTGTGAATTCTCAGGGACAACAACCAACTTGTTGCAACACTGTGGTTCACAAACATTCCCTTGTGATCTTTGAGTCACAAAACATCTAATTTTCTTCCTCTTCTCCCCTCTGACGTGAACATCACGTTGCAGCAAAACAACTCTGCTGTTTCTCAAAACAATCTTCAACCCAATGGAATCTTCTCCTTCCAGTCTTCTTCCACTTGATTGCCAATGTTGTCATCTGTTGTCATCACCCAGTTGCATGTGGGCCCAAAGCAAACCAAACTCTTAAGTCTCCAAATCCGGCACTCAACATTCGTCAAAGAAAGGAAGCAGTAGCAACAGACTCTGTCTTTGCTGATGTACCCGCGGTCGATGCACCTGGACATGCCGGTGCACAGACATTTGTTGGACGAAGCTCACTACTCACAGACTGTTATGGATTCTGTTCTGTAAGTGAATTTCCTAACAACTTGATGGACAACATCAGAGAAAGGGGAGCGATGGATGTGCTGATGTCCGACCATGCCAACTATGAGATGTCGGCAAGAGTTAAAGATGTCCTTCGAGCGCTAATGATCGGACATTGGAAGAGTGAACCTTACTATCAGCATCAAAACTTTGCTGAACATAGATGGGGCCATGTCAAGGCGAACCTTGAATGGCTAATGGCGTTTCTTGATGTCGACCCAGACTGCTGGTTACTTGCTCTCAACTACGCATGCAACGTGATGAACTTGACCGCAGAGAAGATCCTTGGTTGGCGCACACCTCAAGAGGTAGCAACCGGTGAGACACCTGACCTTTGCATCCTACTATTCTTTATGTTTTGGGACATTGTGTGCTGTGCTCGCCATGCAAACAAGCAACCAGGTTCGCAGAAGGGTCAAGAGATTCGAGGACGATTCGTCGGTTTTGCCTGGGATGTCGGTCACAAGTTGACATTCCTTGTTCTTACTGA
>ENA-ORBV01009915-ORBV01009915.1-microbial-mat-metagenome-genome-assembly--contig:-NODE-9915-length-15428-cov-5.968601_pt1 | contig 15428 bp, 14 predicted proteins | sample MGYA00237777_ERZ505514 | MGnify/ENA primary metagenome ERZ505514 (study PRJEB26160, sample SAMN06269048) | microbial mat metagenome | isolation source: Oligotrophic lake microbial mat | place... | reverse complement strand
CGCCCTGGCCTGGCCCGGAGCCGAGATCCGCCTGCGCCCCGGCACCTACATCGAGCGCCCCATTATCTCCACCCGTGTCCGCATCACCGCCGAAGGCGGCACCGTCCGCATCGGCGGATAGAGCCAGACGTACCGCCGCGACGATCGGTCCAAGCGCGGCGGTACACCAAGACCTCGGGCGTGGCGTACCTGCAGCACAGCATGCACGTGCTCATGGAGCCGGGGATGGCCGCCTTCCGTCCGACCGTCGCAACAGGGGTGTCCGGCGATGGGAGCACCGCGTTCGCCACTGAATCCGTGCTGTCGTTGCGAAGTTCTCCCGCCAGTCGGTGGACGCGGGAGTTGGGAACCGTGGCGATCGGTACCGGAATGGCGTGGGCAGGGACGCCGGACGGATCGCTGATCGTGGGGTTCAATTCCAATGGTGCCTGGTACTGGACCGCCGAAACGGGTGCGCTGGTCATCCCCGGACTTGCACAGGCGTACTGCGTTTCACGGGACGGGGTATGGGTCGGCGGCGGACGCGGCGGCAGCAGTTGGGCGGAGGTGTGGTCGGCGGCGACGGGTGTTCTGACGATTCCGGCGGGGGGCCCGCTGTTTGGGCTGTCCGCCGACGGGAGCGTTGCGGTCGGTGGGCAGGACCCGGCTTTTCGTGCGATCAACCGAGTTCCAACGTTGATGCCGCCAAACACGTATGGCCGGGCGGTCTCCGTGGATGGCTCGATTTGGGCGGGGCAGATTACCCTCGGGTCGGGTCTCCATCCGTGCACCTTCACCACCACGGGATACACCCTTCTGCCGCGGGGCGGGACGGGCGACGTGCGAGTCCGCGGCATGAGTGCGGATGGCTCGATCGTTGTCGGTAGTGGCGGTCCCGGTGCCTGCCTGTGGATCAACGGAGTGTACCGCGACCTGACCGACTACCTCGCTGAAGCCATCGGGTTTTATGATCCGGATTGGCAGTTCAACCTTGTGCGTGGCGTCTCCGACGACGGCCTCGTGTTCGTAGGCGAGGGCGTGCACCGCGAGGCCGGGTCATGGCGTGAACGGGGCTGGGTTGCGGACCTTCGTGCCGGATTCGCATGTGACGCAATCTTCCACGATCAGCCGGCCAGCCGCCGGTTGAGCGACGGCGACGACCTGGTGCTGACGACGCACTACACCACCATTCACCGCGAATCGCCGAGGTGGCACAAAGATGGAGTTCCCCTCGAAGACGGAGGTCGCATCTTCGGCAGCGGAACGGCCGCCCTCGAAGTTCGTGATCTCCGGGCTTCGGACTCGGGTGTTTACGCGTTCATCATCCCGGCGGCCTGCGGCGACATTTCATCTGATATCGCGACCATCTCGGTTGCTCCGCCTGCGACCATCCGGTACGTCAATCCCGCGGGAACCACGCCGGGAAACGGAAGTTCCTGGTCCGATGCCTATACCACCCTTCCGCCGGCGCTTGCGGCGAGCCAGTCCGGCGATGAGGTCTGGATCAGGGCCGGCCGCGTCATACCGACCGGCGGTGCTACCGGCGTTTTCGCAGTTCCCGCGGGCGTGACCGTTCGCGGCGGGTTTGACGGAACCGAGACTGCGCCGGGCGACCGAGATCCCGCGTTGGTACACGCCACCATTCTGAGCGGGGATCAACCCGTCAACGACAGCGCCCGAGTGGTCGCTATCAACGGAACCGTCACGCTTGACCGCCTCGTCATCAGCGACGCCGACTCGACCGGTGCCACGACTGTCTCAAGGGGTGCGGGCTGCGTGGTCAACGTCGGATCGCTCCTGGCCATCGATTGTCTTATCCAGAACAACCGAGCGACCAATCCCACCTCCGGCGGCGGTGCCCTGGGTCTTGCCAATAACACCTCGGCCGCCTTGGTTCGCACCCGGCTTCAATCCAACTCCATCCGCGTCACCGGCGCGTTCGGCATGGAGGGGTGCGGCATCTATGGCACGATCGCCTCGCTCGCCCTCATTGATTCGCAGATCGCGGACTCTTTCGGCGTCAACAACGCCTCCGGATGCATGGCCGGACAGGGCGTGGGTCGTTTCGGCGGTGTGGGCGGCGCTATCTACGCCGAGCGGTGCCGGGTGACGCTTCGGGGATCGGACTTCACGAACAACACGGGCGGGCCGGGCAGCAACGCCTCCTTCTGTGGAACGGGGTATTTTACAGGAGCAGCCGCCGGCGGCAAAGGTGGAGCGATTTACCTCACAGGCGTCGTTGCCGAAATTGCAAGGTGCACTTTCATCGGAAATCGCGCCGGCAACGGCGGCAGGACTTCCTCGTCGGCGGGTGGCAGTTGGACCGGGCTGGATGGGGGTTCGGCCGGAGCCGTGTACTACTCCGGAGGTTCGAGAGAACACATGGTTGTCGAGAATTGTCTCTTTGCGTTTAACCGAGCAGGCAACGGCAGTGCCGGCGGCGAAGACGCGTTCGGCGCTCCCGGAGGTTCTGGGGGTGCCGGCGGAACGGGCGGGGCGATCATGATCGGGGCGAACGGTTCCGTTGCCACAATCCGCAACTGCACGTTTGTCGGCAATCACGCGGGCCAGGGCGGAAGCGTGACCGGAGCACTCGCTACGCCGGGTGTGCCCGGCACGTCGGCCGCGATTCACCTGAGCGGTCTCCCCATTCCAATCACCAACTGCGTCTTTGACAACAACTTTTCGGGCGACAGTTCGCTGGCCGACGCTATCGACCGCATCGACAGCGTCCGCTCCTCGCTCGTCCAGTCCGATGCTTCCGAGGCCGGACTTACGTTCACCGGCGCGCCGCTTTTCGCGAGCCCCTTGGGCCCTGACGGCCTGCCCGCCAGCGGCGATGAAGACTTCGCGCCCCGGGCCGACTCGCCACTGATCGATCGTGGCGACAACTCGGTCGTAACGTCAGTCCTCGATGCCGCGGGCCGACCGCGGATCGTCGATCAGCCGCTGGTGGCTGATTCCGGGATCGGCACGGCCCCCTTCGTCGATCTTGGCGCGTTCGAAGCCCAGCCCGGTGAGAACTGCCCCGCCGACATGGATGGGGACCGGGACATTGATTCCGATGACGTCACCATCTTCTTTGCACAGTGGGAAGAGGCCAACGCAGCGAGTGACATCGATCAGGACAGCGACACCGATTCCGATGACATCGTGCTCTTCTTCGCCCGCTTAGAACTCGGCTGCTGAGCGATCGTGACTGGGTTCCTGGATGCTTCCTGCTCCCTCTCTGTGCTTTGCCATCGGCCATCTGCTATCTTCTCCCCCGTGCACCCCGCTTCCGTCCTTTCCCAACCCGTCGGCCCCATCACCGGCCTGGGCCTCTTCACCGGCGTTGCGTCCTCGATCGTCATCCACCCCGGCATGGGGGACGGCCTCATCCGGTTTGCCTCGCCCGACGGTTCGGCTCTTACGCCCGCCCTCGCCAGCCACCTTACGGGCTACGTTGCCCCCCACGTCGCCGGCCCTTCCGCCGGTCTCCCGATCCGTAACACCACCCTCCAGTCCCCCGACGGCTCCCGCACGTACGCCACCATCGAACACCTGATGGCAGCCCTCACGGGCCTTGGAATCCTGGAAGCCACCATCGTCCTCGATGGTCCCGAAGTTCCCATCCTCGACGGCTCCGCGCTTCCCTTTGTCGAGGCTCTGCTCCCCCACCTCGTCCCCGCCTCGCATCCCTTCCGCCCGATGATCTTGAACGACGACCTCACCGTCCACGAGCACGGCGCTTCGATCTCCGCCCACGTCTCCGACACCCGGTCCCGAACCTACCACCTCGATTACGGCCCGAACTCACCGTTGAAATCGCACGCCGCGACATGGGACGGGTCGATCGAGAAGTTCATCAGTGATATCGCCCCGGCCCGCACCTTCTCGCTGCGGTCCGAGGCCGAGGCGGCCCGGGCATCAGGGCTTTTCGCCGCGTTTTCGCCCCGCGATCTCCCCGTCGTCGCCGACGACGGCTCGCTCATCGATAACGCGTGGCGGTTCCCGGGCGAAGCGGCGGCCCACAAGCTCCTCGATCTGATCGGTGACCTCGCGCTGGTCGGACGCCCCATCGTCGCGGATATCACGGCCAGCAAATCCGGGCACGCGCTCGCGGGTCGGTTCGCGGCGGCCGTCTCAGGCCGCACCGCATGAACGCGCACCTCGACCCCCAGCCTGCGGGCCCGCCTGCTCAACGACGCCCGCGCGAGACCACCGCCGCGGGCTGGTTGTGGATCGCGCCCTGGCTCATCGGCTTCATCGCGTTTCTGCTGATCCCCATGGGGATGAGCCTTTACTATTCGTTCACCGACTACCCGCTGCTCGAAAAGCCGGTGTGGATCGGGCTGGGCAACTACCGGCGGATGTTGACGGACGACGTCTTTATTGGCTCGGTTCTCAAGACCGCGCTCTTCGCCGTGATCTACATCCCTATCGCTACGGCCGTGTCGCTGGTGATCGCCTCGATGCTCACGACGCGGCGGAGAAGCGAGGGCTTTTTTACGTCGGCCGTCTTTCTTCCCACGTTGGTGCCGATGGCGGCCTCGGCGATGGTGTGGCTGTGGCTCCTCAACGGCGAGCACGGGCTGATCAACCGTTCGCTGCGATGGTTGGGGCTGAGTGGGCCGAACTGGCTCACCGACACGCGCTGGGTTATGGCGTCGATCGTCCTCATCAGCCTGTGGGGCGTCGGCCAGATGGTCGTCACCTATGTCGCCGCGCTGAAAGACGTACCTGAACAGTTGTACGAAGCGGCGGAACTCGACGGCATGGGGCCGATCCGGCGGTTCTTCGCCGTCACGCTCCCGATGATCTCGCCGGTGATTCTCTTTAATGTGATCACGCTGACGATCGGCACGTTGCAGGTGTTTGTGATCCCGTACATCATCACCAAGGCCACGCCCGGGGGCGACCCCCGCGCCATGTACTTCTACACGATGTACATGTACGACAACGGCTTTGTCTACAGCCAGATGGGGTTCGCGAGCGCGATGGCGTGGGTGCAGGTGCTGGTCACGCTTGTGCTGACGGGGCTGATGTTCCTGGTGAGCAAGCGGGCGGTGTACTACCGGAACTAGAACGGGACGTGGGAGGATCAGGGAGGGTCTCGGAGCACGGCCCTCAGCGTCGCCATCGCACGGTGCAGGCGACGCGACGCGGTGCTGAGGCTCATTCCCAGAGCGGGAGCAGCCGTTCGGAGTGTCTGCCCCTGCATGAATACACGGCTGACGAGTTCGCGTTCTTGTTCGTCTAAAGCGAACACCATGATCTCCGTAACTCGCTGAGAAAGATCCTGAGCCTCTACCTGTTCGAGCGGCGTCGCGACCTTCGGCTCGATTCGGGCTTTGTCCTGTTCCCGACGATTCGCCCCGTAACGGCTCCGCAACTCCGAATTCATTCGGTTGCGTGCGATCGCGAATGCGAGGCGGCCGGCCGATTCTGCGTCTAAATGCGAGTACTTGCTGGCCACAATCACAATCGCATCTTGGATGACGTCTTCCCGGAGCGCTGGCCATGCGGCAAGCAGGCCGGAAAATTTTAACGCGGCCCAAACTTCCTCTAGGTATTTTCCCTGATCTGGGTGCTTTTCCATCTAGAAGGTGAAACAAAGTGTCCCCGAGACACTTTCTAACCTTTTGCACCACATCATCGGCTCTGAGAATTCGATGCTGTGGGACCAAGCGGATGTTTTAGATTGAAAAGGAGATTTGGATGGCACTTGATACTTCTACGGCGGTGACGATGGTAAGCCGCGACAACGAGCTCGCGGCGACCTTGGACCACTGCTCGCGTTCTGGTGAGTTTGTCATGCTGCAGTTGGAAAACGGCGAGATACTCTGGGTTGTTCCCCCCAACGCGCTCGCCGACTTGGCGGCCATCGCCAACTCCAAGGCATTCCGTGCATCGCTCGCCGAGTCCCTTGCCTCGATACCGAACGCGACGGCGTGTTCTTCGGCCGATGTCCCCGACTCGGTTCTCGGCCAAACCCTGGCTGCGGATGTATCGTTCAGGCACCGCTTGAGCGAAGCATTAAGCGATGTGTCCGAAGGCACCGGTGAGGCGCATACCCCGGTTTGGCGGCCTTCACCGCGTGATCGGACGGAGAACCGCCACGTCAAGTAACAGGATCATTTGCGTACAACCCGTGCTCTTGGGGGCTTCGGCGATGTGAACCAAATAGGCGACCGCCGGTGGTTGCGGGAACCCCGCCGGCCGCGGCACAGGGGTCAGCACGACGCGAGCTTCGCCCCGTAACCCGTGTTTGAGCAGGGGGCCGCGAACGTCCAAGAGCCACTTGTCATCTTTGGAAAGTTCGCCAAGCGTCGCGCCACGCGAAGGTCCATCGGGTACCTCGGTTACCATCTTGACAAGGTCGTCGAGACAGGTGCGGCACGACCCGTCGGGCCAGTGCTTCAAATAGTGTCGAACGGCGACTGGAGTCCACAAAACGTTGTGATTTGACATGTTCGGCGTCTCAATGGTGCGTGCGAGCGTCTGCATCCATACTAGCAGCGTTCTACCGGACGTGCCCGCCTTGAGAACTCTTGATTCCGAGGCGTTGCGGTGATTCACGGGCCGCGACGTCTCACGCCCTCGACGCCGCGCCAAGTCGTTAATGCGCCCGCATTCAAGCCGCCGGATCGCCGCAACCGATATCCTGTCAACCGCTGCCATGGAGCATGGCGCTATTCTCGCTTCCAGCCGGGTCAGAAACCAGCATGAAATCCGCCGTTGTCGCCGCGTCTCTCGTCGCCTTCCTCGCGGCGTGCGGCGGAGTACCAAAGCCCGAAACCTCCACTGCCCCCGCGACCGTGAACACCGGGCTGGCGGCCCTCGCCGCCACGGGGGAGGGTCGATTGACGATCCGGCCCGGGCCGGCCATCGCCGCGGACGATCAGGCGGCTTTGGCGCTACAAGCGGCCGTCGATCTCGAATCGCTGCTCAATTCGGGCCGACTCGACCCGAACAATCGGGCGCGCTCGGCCCCGCCTCCGCCCTCTGAAACCGCCGCGCCGTTCTTCATCCCGGGCGATCTGCGGCCCGCCGATCCGATCGCCGCCCAGCCGATGTCGATGCCCATTCACATTCCGTTGGCCGACGGCGATGCCTTGGCGGAGGCCGACCACGCGTGGATGACGGCGGGCGTCGAAACGACGCCGTCGGAGCCGGCGGCTCGCAACGCGCTCGGCAACGCAACGACCGACGACCGCCTCGTGGCGCTGGCCTCGAGGATCGCCTCGTTCTTGCGGGAGCCGACGCTCGACGCGGACGCCAAGCCCGCCGTCACCGAGGCCGTGATATTGGCCCCGATCGAGGCTCTTTCGCCGGGCTCACTCGCGACGATCGAGAGCCCGGCCAGCCTTCTGGGTTCGCGTCTCACCGCCCAGGACCGGATGACGCTGGCTCAAGCCCGGGACCGAATGGCTTCTTCGCCTCTGGTGGCCGCCGATGCGATCGCCGAGGCGTTGCGGGCGATCGCGCCTCCGCCGGCCCTCAAGGTGCCGCGGACGCTCTTGTGCACGCGGGTTTCGGGCTTCGGGAAGTTTGAGCCGTTCGCATCCAACACCTTCGCGGCGGGGGTTGCGGCCCGCGCGATCGTGTACGTTGAGGTCGAGGGCTTTACCTATCGCGCCGCCCGCCACGGCGACCCCATGAAAGCCGGCGAGAGCATCGCCGATCAGCAGGCGGTCGAGCTCGAGCAATCCATCACCCTGTACCAGGACTCCGACGGATATCAGGCGTGGCACAAGCCGGCCCAGAAGGTGACGGAGGTGAGCCGGACGCGGCGGCGCGACTTCTACCTGATTCAGGTGGTGGAGTTGCCGGCGGCACTGGCGATCGGGAAGTACAACCTGAAGGTGACGATCCGCGACGTGACGAGCGGGAGCGTGGCGGAGACCGTGGTGCCGATCGAGATCCGGCCTCCGGGCTGACACGCGAGCGCGAACAAAGCGTGCAGGAGTGTGAGTTCGAGTGCCTGGAACGGTTCGTCATCGCCCCACGAGCTGGATGATCTGAAAGGCCGGATCGGGGTTTAATTTCCTCATTTGCTTCAGAACCCTCGACCCACTATCTTGTTAGAGGTTCTAAGCCCCGAAGAGTTCGAGGCGAACCGGCTCGGATGAGAGAAGTGGGTCAACGGAGCGGGAGTCGAGCCCGGAGATTCGCGGGCTTCTCAAATGCTCGCCTCGTCCGCTCCGCATATCGGCGCCATCGCATACGAATCATATCACAGGAGGTTTTCCGTGGACGATTCGCACGGTTCCCGCCCAGCCCGTGAGCCAACCGATCGTGACGGTGGGGTACCAGTGAAGCCTAGACCGACGCCGGCGGCACCTAACGATCTCACAACTGCGCGGACTTCGCGGGTTCACAAGATCATAATTTTCGTGCTGCTCTTCGCTGCGACCCTTGTAGTTTTCCTCGGCCTTTCCGCCGGTCAAATGCCAGTCCGGATGCAGGAATTTCCCGCCAGTTGGGAGCGAGTTGCCAGCCAGGAATTAGAGCTGAAGACCAAGTCTGCAAGTGAGCGCACCGGAATTTCTCGATTGTCTACGATTGTTCCGGACATTCCCTCTCCGCCGGATAGGGCAGTCGAGCGACAAATAGCACTCGCGAGAAAAGGGGTGCTCTCCCTTGCGAACGCTTGGCTCCAGTTTGAGTGGACAAATGTTGGAGGCGTCGGAGTTGCGAAGTCAAGTCAGGGTGCTGTCTGGGCTCCGACCCCGCAGGACATTAAGTCGATTTGTGAGGAAATACCACTGCCATGGTGGGATAAGGTGGGTGCCGCCGTGACAGTCGAGCAGGCCATGGGTATTCGTTCGGGTCTTTTATCGAAGCAGGTAATACTGGATGAATTGAAGGTCGCCAACTGGGATGGCGTTTCCACATTTCTACTCTGGATGTCGGTGGTCTTGTACTTCTTGGGGCTTGGACCGCTTGTCGTTCGAATCCTGCCCCGGAGCTATCGATGGGCGGTGGTGGGGCTTGCGAGGATCGGCATCAGGAGCGCCAAGTGTGCATCCTCCCATTTGTCTTCCATCCTCAACGAGGCTCGCGGAGACAGGTCTTGACCTGCCATCTAAACAATATCTAGCCAACTAGAAACGGCCCTATTAAGAGGGTCTTTCTAATCGGGGCGGACGGGGCTCGAACCCGCAACCACCGGATCGACAGCCCGACGGCTTCCGCTTCACCCTGCTCGCGCGCCGAAGACGAAAGCACCGGCATTATGGCGTGAGGACCGGGCCTTTATCTTTGAGTCTGGTTACAAGACGATATGAGATTCGGGCGGCGCGTAGCGTTAGCGCACGGCTGGGTCGAGCGCGGCTCCCCTCCCGCCGATGCAGGGGCGCTGCCCGAGGCCGTCGGGCTACCGAGAGCGGTTTACGCTTCCCAAGAGTGAACCTACTCACAATCGAAGAATGATGCGGGTTTGCCGAGCGCGGCAGCGATCTTCTCGATCGTGGCACGGGCCGGACTGTGCTTGGCATTCTCGATCCGGCTGATGTGGCTTTGCGGGAGGCCGGTTTTCGCCGCAAGTTGCTCCTGGGTGAGGCCCGCGGCAATGCGGGCATCGCGGAGTTCCTTGCTGACCCAATCGACCCACTTTCTCCAACGCTCGGGCGGCACTCCGGGTTGGACTAGGTCGGCCCGCTCAAGACGGTCGTGCCCGGAATCGAGAATCTCAACCATCGTGTCGCGGATGGCCATGAAGTCTTCGGGCGTCGTCGCGGTCCCGAGGTCTTTAACCAGCGCAAGCAGGTCATCACGGTCTTCCCGCTCCAACCGTCCGAGCCGGTCCATCAGGACGGTCACCGCGATCGTGACAAGTTGCTCTTCCATCCCCATCGATCGGATGCTCTGCCGAACGTCCGTCGTTGCCATGAGCTCTACCCCTTTCGCTGCTGCGCTTCGGAAACCCTCACACGGGGCGACCGAACTCTCCCTTGCGAAACCTCCGGAGCCGATACTTCACTCTGGTCTTGGTCCAGCTCGCCGTCTGCCCATCCTCTTCTTTTTTGATCGCCGCAAGAACCACAATCGCCGCATCATGTGGGCTCACGGTGAAATAGACGCGTAGACTGATTTTGCCAAGAATCCCTCCCTTGTCTTTGAGCTCATAGAAATCCTCGATCGCTTCGACAGTGACGGTTACGGGGTGGGTCGGGTCTTTCTCCGAGGCCAGAGAACGAAAGAGGTCCACGACGTGTTCATACTGCCCGTCATTCAGGAACGACTCCGCTTCTTCTCGGGCAACCGATAGGTAGTGGACTGACCACAGATACCCCGGGTCCGGTCCTGCTCCGGCGTGAAAACCGACATTGAGAGCCTTTGCCATTCGCGTCTCCGTCGTCGGGTCCAACTGACGACCGCCTGAATTATACAACGAAAACTGGCGATGGCAACTGCATACATTGTATATCGGTACGCCCGGCCGCCCGCTTAAGTTCCCCGTTTAACCCTTGGGGTTAGCGGAAATCCCAGTCGAACTCTCCCCGAACCGCCTCGCCATCGCTTCCTCGACCTGCCCCCAAGTAGCCTCCTCTGTGCCGCGGGCATCGATGACGGTGTGGATGGTGGGGCGCTTCATCGCCTGCTCCAGGTAACTGTTGCGGATCTTCTCGAAGGTGTCGTCGGTGTTGCGCTGTTCGATGCGATCATCGAAGAGTGACGCGGCGGAGGCGACGACCGTCTTTTTCTTGCCCGTCTTGGTGCCGATCTGCTCGGTACCGCGGGTTCGCTTGGCCGCTGTAGCGCGGTCCACATCGAAGATGACGGTGAGGTCGGGCCAGAGGCCTTGCAGGGCGGCGCTCGCGGCGGCGTCGATGTCGGCGGTGGGGATGCCCCCGGCCGCACCTTGGTAGGCGTAGGTGGAATGGACGAAGCGGTCGGAGAGGACCGCGCAGCCGCGGTCGAGGGCGGGCCGGATCTTCTCTTCCACCAATTGGGCTCTGCTTGCCATGTAGAGGAGCATTTCGCAGCGCAGGTTCATCTCGTCCTTGGTGTGCAACAGGATGCGGCGGATTTCTTCACCGATGGCGGTTCCGCCGGGCTCGCGGACTTCGCAGACGGTGACTCCGGCGGCTTCGCAGGCCGAAACCAGCCGCCGGAACTGCGTGGATTTGCCGGAGCCGTCCGGGCCTTCAAAGACAACGAGTCTGCCGGCGAGGGCGGGGGCCCAAGTTGCGTGCATGGGGTCAAACATAGTCCCGGGCTTGTCGGCCTATTGGGCCGTCATGGATCCACGCGGCTCGGGCTTCCACCCCGCGGAACCGGCACCCCAACGCCGCCGCGATGCGTTCGCCCAGATCGGCCGCGTGGGCGGGGAAGGTTGTGGCGAGAATCGCGGCTTGCTCGGGAGGAACGCCGTTCCAAACAACCGAGAGCTCGTAGCGTTTCTTGGGGGGGGCTTCATCGAGATCGTGCCGAAACCCCGCCCGGCGGAGGCGGACGCACCGAAATCGGGCCAGCTCGACCCGCCGCCCACGGCTCAGGTGAGGGAACCGACGGATCCAGCAGCAACCTTGGGCGCGGTCGATAACGAAACGCGGCGCAGCCGCCGCGTTCCACAGCCATGTCACCCACATGACGGTACCCAATAGGAAAGCGATCAGCGCGAGCACGATCAACGTCAATTGCCACGTCTCGCCCTTGGCCCACGACTTCGCAACCGGCAGGAGTGAGATCGGCCCAAGGATCATCGGCACGCCCACGAGCAGCGCCAGGCGTGACATGCGGACCACGGTTCGCCCGCTCGCGGGTTTGATCACCCAGTGACGTGGATCCCAGCACGCTACGGGATATCTCGCGGGCCCGGGGAGATCGCCAAAATCTTCAAAATCAGAATCGAAGCGTGAAGACATCTCGGCTGAAAGCGTATCCCCCGGATGGGTCTGTTCAGCGGCCGGGGGCGGGAACTCCGGTGCCCCGCCGCGTGCCGAATCGGGTTTGTACCCATACGGCACCGGCGATCCCGGCGGCGAAACCGCACCCGATCTTGACGGCGATGGCGACGTGAGTTTCGTAAAACGCGATCTGGACGAGGCCCACGAATGGCAGGTGCCAGAGATAGATCCAGAACGAGTGGTCCGCCAGCCAACGCCACGCTTTGCCGGTCGGTGCTTGTGCGCTCTGACCCCAGCCGACGAGGCCGGAACACATCAGGCCGCCGTAGACTCCGAACAACGAAGCCAGCAGCCAGCGATCGGTCGTGACCAGCGGCCCCCATGACTGACGCCGTATGAAGGGCATGGCGACAAGCAACACGATGAGGGCGAGCCAGAGTTCTAGCGCCCAGCGTCGTTCAGGCAGCCGCGTCTTGGGCTTGTTGGGTTTGTCAGGCTTCGCCTGGGCCATCCACACACCGACGATGAAGAAAGGCAAGTGATAGGCGAGGAAGTCGAGCCTGGGCAGGAAGCCGTTGCGGAAGTCGAAGATGGAATCGGGGGAGAGGGCGACCACGACGGTGACGGGTGCGGCGATCATGAGGATGCGGAGCGGAGAAAGCGCCAGGGCGGCCCGGACGCGATCGGAAAGGCGGAGGCGATCGCGGAGCGCGAGTCGATCGGTGAGGGCGTGCCACGCGGCGAAACCCAGCGAGGTAAGCAACAGGTAGTAGAGGAACCAGAGGTGGCCGAAGCCGAAGAGTTCACTTTGGATGCCCCGGCCGTGGAAGCGGAAGTGGTGCAGGTCTTTGGGGAGCGCCCAGCCGCGGGCGACCCAACCGGAGGCCCAGACGACGTACATGATGGGCAGGACGGTGAGGGTGCCGACGAGGAGAGGCAGGCCGATTCGGTGCAGGCGTTTGCGGACGAACTGGCGGGGGCCGACTTTGGCGATGACGATGGCGGAGGCGTATCCGGCGAGGAGGAAGAGGAGGCCTCGGGCGAAGCCTCGAACGCCCCAGAAGAGGAGATCGGGCCCCAACGACTGACCGCGTTCGGCGATGGGCCAGAGGAGGTGGGGAAGATCGGTGCGGACGTAGGGGGTTGCGGCGTGCAGGAGAACGATGGCGGTGGTGGCGAGGGCGCGGACGGCATCGAGCGGGCGGAAGGCATCGATATGAGCCGCGGGTTGAGACATGGAAGGCGTGGAAGGGTCCGAGACGATGCTTGACTTGGGATATGCGGCCCCGACGATACGGCGGTTGCTTGTGGCGGGGAACGGGCGTAATTGGCGGGGAGTGGGGGCGAAAAGGATTCGGAAACCGCAGGCGGACGGAGCGCCGGGTTTTGGCCGGTCAAACACAACGAGGACGGGTCATGCGAACAATTGCACTGAGCGTGGCGATGACGGCGGGAATCGCGGGGTCGGCGGTTGGGCAGTCGGTCGTTCCAGCGACGATTATTGCGAGGGTCGGGCAGGAGGTCTCGCCCGGTCGAACGCTGGATGCGGTGGGCACGCCGTTCACAACGAACGACGGCACGGTCGGCTTCATCTGCACGGTGGGGATCAGCGAACTGGGCACGACCACGCGGGCGGTGTGGGCGGGGAGTGGGGTAGTGTGGAGCAACGACGCCGCGCCCGCGCCCTACACGCTCTCCGGCGCGGAAGATGCGGTCGGGGTGGGGATCAACGGGCAGTTCATCTACAGCCCGAGCATCGACTTCACGGGGGACCCGACGAGTTTCGACGACGGGGTCTGGAGCAACGCTGGGTATGTGGCTTCGGGCGATGACGCCGCGCCCGGGATCTCGGGGCGGTTCCTGAAGGCGATGTCGGCCCCCAGCATGTTCGGCGACGGCCCGGTGGCGGGGTTTGGCGTGGTGGCGACACTCTCGAACACGCCGGGCGGCGCCACGATCAGCCGGGCGTTCTATCGCGGCCTCAACACGGCTTCGCCGGCCCTGAACCTGGTGTTCACGGTCGGGGACGTGGTCTTCGCGGCTCCCCACGATTTTCCGATCAAGTTTGCGTCTCCGACGATCTCGTTCGACTATGACATTTCGGATAACGGCCAGCATCATGTGCACGTGTTGGGCTTGGAAACCGGCAGCCTGTCCAACGATGCGTATGTGTACCTCGACGGCGCGGTCTTGGCCCGCGAGGGGGCATCAACCGGGGGTGCGTCCGGCGGGGTCTGGGAAAACTTCAACCTTGTGAGCGTCAACAACTCGGGGCAGACGCTGGTGGGTGGTGATTCCGTCGGAGCCAGCGGCGACAACCTGCTGGCGGCGAACGGCGTGGAGGTGATGACGGAGCAGGAGACCGTGGCGGGGGTTGAGTTGATGTTCCCCGCGCTCCTCCGGGGCGCGAGCGTGAACAACGGCGGGGACACGGCCTTCGTCTGGGCGTACGGGCCGGATATCGATCCGGAAACCGCGGGCACACAGCAGGCCAAAACCGTGTTCTACGGGACTATCGGCGGCCTGCCCGGCTCGGCGGCGGTGGCGCTGACGACGCTCGACACGTTGGACGTGACCGGCGATGGGGTCGGCGACTTGGTGGTCCGGGACATTCTGAATAACGCGGGGAACACATCGCCCGGCCTCGACTATGCCGACGAGGGCACGATCGCGCTCCGGGTGCTACTGGGTGGTCAGGGCGGCGTCTTCGAGGCGATCGTGACGATCAACCCGCGGGCGGGGGAAGCGTGCCCGGCGGATTGGGACCACGACAACGACGTGGATTCAGACGATGTGGTCGCGTTCTTTGTTGATTGGGACAATGGGAACGGTGACATCGACGGCGACGGTGATTCCGACTCGGACGATCTGGTCGTGTTTTTCGGACGGTTCGAGGGGGGTTGTTGAGAGGGCGCGTTGTTCCCATTGCGGCGGGTCCGGTAACCTCCGCAAAACGGGGTTTTGTCACTGTTGGCGACGTGTCGGAGAAGCCCCGGCATTCGGTGAGTCAGCGCTGGTTGCCGGGTACGTTCTACGGCATTTTTGCATGAACAGATCGACCAGCGCGCCGGCCGCCCGGCGGTCTCCCTTTCTGAATGAGGGCTGCGAAGTCCGATATAATATAGATTCCGGCGACACTGCCCATTCCGCCGCGCGGCTCTCCAGATCCGCTCACTCATCCACCGGTCACCCAATTTAGAAAGCCGCCAATGAACCTACGTACGCCGGTCGCAATGGCCGCGCTCGCCGGCCTCGTCCCTTCCGGTTCCGCCGACATCCGCTGGAATAACCCGGCCGGTGGCTCCGCATCAATCGCCGCCAACTGGTTCCCCGCCCGGCTTCCCACCGCTTCGGAACTATGGGAGTTCGACACCCCGGGCACGTACACCATCACCATCAGCAACACCACGCCTGCCTCGGGCGACTGGTACATTGATCGCGGCAGCACCACCCGATTCCGCTTTACCGGCTTCCACGACTGCGCCGGCGACCTCCGCATAGGCAACGACATCGTCGGTGATCCCTCCGCGATCTTCAATCTCGGACGTTTCGAGGCCGAGTCGATCGTGATGAGCCAGGTCAACGGCAGCCAAACCGTCCTCACCCTCACCG
>ENA-ORBV01009913-ORBV01009913.1-microbial-mat-metagenome-genome-assembly--contig:-NODE-9913-length-15429-cov-6.056866_pt1 | contig 15429 bp, 14 predicted proteins | sample MGYA00237777_ERZ505514 | MGnify/ENA primary metagenome ERZ505514 (study PRJEB26160, sample SAMN06269048) | microbial mat metagenome | isolation source: Oligotrophic lake microbial mat | place... | reverse complement strand
TCATGGGCTATCTCCTTGTTGGAGATCACATACCCGCTGACTGCGCCGGAACTAAGGGGAGAGGCATGCGAGCAAAGCGTCTCTTTGGGCCAAGACATTGCAAACTCCCCGAGCCCTTCCGTGGACCATTTTTTCGGCTCCCCTTCGAATATGTCTCTGCTCGGATTTCGAAAAATTATTGATTTTCTTCTGAGCTCTGGGTCAGACAGAATAGTATCGAGTTCCCACTGCACCCCGGCGCTGTCGTCTGCGACTATTACGATTGCAGATGCGCAACGCATGAAATCAGCCACTTTTGTCTGCCAGTCTTCGTTTTCAGCATAATATCGCGCTGCCCCGTAGGGCAGAGTCGTGTCCTTTGGATTGCCAATGGCAACGACGGGTCCGACCGATGAAAAATCCTCAATCAATATATGGTCTAGACATCCTCGCGCTTGGCCGAAGGACATTGCAGCGTTAAACACTCCAGTCCTATCCGTAGTTAACGCGACCTGATCGTTGCCAAACGGCCTCAAGAAAACGATGGGCGGCCTATGATCATGTTTGCTCATTTGTTCGAAGCTGGTCCGTGAAATGTACCTCCCAAATTTGACCAGGTAATTCGCCGACACCATCAAAACGATGATCGTCAGCGCAAGAGTTAACAGAAAGTCCAGCTGGGGGAACGCCAAAGACCGCATGCAGTCATTAAATGCGACATTTGAGGCGTGAAAATTATTGCTGAGACGTGGGCGGGTGCCAAGAATAAGTTCGCACTGGATCGAGCTGACTTGGAAGACCGAAACGGACTTGTAAAAAACAGCTGAGGGCGCCGATACGGCAGCGCCAAAAAGAATAATCGCTAAAATAAAAACAAGCAGCCCGAGACGTGTTTTGCCTGCTGAGGCTGGCCCACTAGGAATGCCGAGGAGTCTGAGGATGGAGAAATCGGGTCGAAGCAGCCCTTTTTCAAGCATATTGAGTGCGCAAATTTTATCGATTCTTACTGAAATTGCATTAAAGAAGTAAATAAAAAATACAAGAGGCGCCAAAAGCACAATCCCCCACTCAACACCAATAAAATGCCGCAGCTCCCAAAATACCTTTGGATGCCCCATCAGAGGAACGATCGGGATAACCAGCGATACAACAACGATATTCCTGCGCGTTGCCTCCTGGGTTGGAAATGCAACTACGCAGGCGACATTCCAAATTTGCTTGGCAAAATACAGTCCGATCAATCCGAATACCCCGAGCGCAGCGATGATGTGTAAATTTCCAAGGGGATCCAACTGCAGGGCGTCAAACACGCTAGGAAACATAATCCAAAGCAAATAGTATTGTCCAACTGCAGAGATGAAAAAATACAGAGCTAGTCCAACAAGTATTCTTGAAACGACTCTTTGATCCACAAACGCTCGCGCAGCTACGTTTAAGTCGTTTTCGCCCACAGCCATCCTCCGTTAACAAGTTCGGGTTCTCTAAATAGTCAGGACGCGGGGTGTCGGGCCGTACAAAATTAATGCCACACCGGATCAAATTTAACTCTCTCACGCAGCTACCAAGCAGCGGTTGAATTTCAAGCTGTCCACGACAACATCTCAATTCGGCGCTTTTTCGCATTGCCTCCATGGTCTCTTACGATTATTCCAGCGATGACCGGACTATCGGATGTCGGCAAGCTCCGCTAAAGTATTCGTCCGCTCCGGGTCAAGGGCTGCCGATCACGGCCTATGATTTCCGTCGGCAGCACTTCCGTAAGCGACCGGTCGGCGAACGACAAGTGGCTCAAGCTGGTGCTCGCCTGCGTTTTCAATCACATCATGTTGCAATCGCTGGTCCAACGTGAGCCGCCCGCAGGCAAGTGCGTGCGCTTTTGTTCTCGGCAGCGATAATCTTGCTGTGAGGGCATTTATATCGATCTCCACCTCTCCGTATAACCCGCCTGCGGAAACCGCATGTAGCCCGGCAGCCAGCCGTCGACCTTCGTACGCCCATCCCCAGCGAGCGCTTTCTTGATAATCGCCTTCTTCTTGGTTCCAGTTTCCGTCAGATACGATCGTGCGGCCGTCTCGCCGATCACTTCGGTCAGCATGGCGCTGACGGCGTCGCGATCCTTAGCGAGGTTGAAGAACAGGTCATCGGGTTGCCAACGCTGGCCGACATCGACAGCGAGGTTCGGCCCCAAAGTGTCGATCAGAGTGGTGCCCATGGCCAGCGTCTCGGCCATCGCGACCGCTAGCAAGGCGAGTACCTCCTGGTCGGATAACGCGATCAGTCTGGCAAATACGCGGCCGGTGCGCTCCGCGTCGCCAACCGCGATCAGTGTGTCGTCGTCGAGGCCAAGCTGCGCGAAGCTGCGACTTGTGGTAGATCTTGGGAAGTTTGCGGCGGGTGGGGTTACTATATGACCGGCAAGATATTCATCAACTACCGCCGCGGCGCGCGCGGCGGGCGTGATAGTGACATCACTTTGAACGCGCGGGACTGAGGCGGGCATGGCGGACGTTTTCATTTCTTATCGCAATACGCCGGAACGGCGCGCGTATGTGCGCCGCCTCGCGACCATCCTGCGCGTTTACGGCATCGAAGTGTGGTGGGACTACGGGCTCGAAGCTGGCGACAGCTACCGCGACCAGATTCTAGCCAAGCTTGCGGCGGCCCGCGTGGTGGCGCCGCTGTGGTGCGACCTCAGCATTCATTCTCAGTGGGTCGCGATGGAAGCCGAGTTCGGCAAGGACAAACTGGTGCCCGCCCGGTTGCAGAAGGTCGTGCCACCATCGGCGTTCGAGGCGATCCAGGTCGCCGACCTCATCGGCTGGGACGGCGCGGTCGGCAGCCCGCGCATGCTGACATTCGTGCGCAAGATCTGCGAGCGGCTGGGCCGGCCGGGCCTCGCACCGGCAGATATGCTTGAGGACTTGGCCGACTTGAAGCCGTTGCCGCCCTTGCCGGAGGTGATGGTTCCGCTGCCGCCGCCGATCGTGCGTGTGGGCTTGTCACCTGATCATGCCTTCTATGAGCGGCAGTGGAACGAGCACCGCACGGGCGAAAACCTGACAGTGCTGCAAACCATCGCTGACGACGCGCCGCGCATCTTCGCGGAGCAGGCCAAGGCGCGGATTGCAGAGATTGTGGACCGGCAGCGTGAGGCAGCCGAGCGCGCGGCGCAGCACGCGAGCTACGAGGACCCAAAGACCGGCCTGATCCGCACCCTCACCGGGCATATGGAGCGGGTCTGGAGCGTTGCGCTGTCGCCCGACGGGCGTCTGGCGCTGTCGGGCGGGGGTGAGATCGCCGACGGAGCGGACTTCGCACTACGGTTGTGGGACCTAGCCACGGGTCGCGTACTGCGCACCTTCACGGGGCATACGGACAAGGTTATCTCGGTCGCGTTCGCGCCGGACGGCCGCACTGCGCTCTCGGGCAGCGACGACACCACGCTAAAGCTGTGGGATGTGGCCACAGGCCGCGCGCTCCGTACTTTCACCGGCCATATGAACTCGGGTGCGAAAGTTGCGTTCGCATCCGACGGTCGCACCGCGCTGTCGGATGGCGACGGCAAAACACTCAAGCTGTGGGACGTTGCCACGGGTCGCGCGCTGCGCACTTTCATCGGGCATACGAAATACGTCGATGCGGTCGTTTTCGCGCCGGACGGCCGCACTGCGCTCTCAGGCAGCCGTGACGAGACGCTCAAGCTGTGGGACTTGGCTACCGGCCGCGAGCTCCGCACGTTCATCGGGCACACAAAAGGCGTCACTTCCGTTGCCGTCATGCTAGACGGTCGTACCGCGCTGTCTGGTAGCGACGACGACACCCTCAGGCTTTAGGATATTGCTACAGGCCGGGAACTGCGCAGCTTCAACGGGCATACGGGCTTTGTTACGTCCGTCGCGTTCGCACCGGACGGCCGCACCGTGCTGTCGGGCAGCTATGACGACACCCTCAGGCTTTGGGATTTTGCCACGGGCCGCGAGCTGCGCACCTTCACCGGGCACACGGACACGGTCAGCTCCGTCGCGTTCGCGCCGGACGGGCGCACCGCGCTGTCTGGCAGCTTCGACACCACGCTCAAGCTGTGGGACTTGACGCTGGACCTGCCCGAGCCCAAGTCGTGAGGCGTGCAATCCACATGCCGATGGCACACAGAGTGCCAAGCAGATGACGTGGGCGCGGAGCGACCGGCCGGAGATCGTTGGCTTTGACACCAGTGCCGTCTCGCTCCAACAAGCGGGATCGAATAAGAGCCGTAGACCTCGTTGGCGGCGCGCCAAGTAGGCGTGCGTTTTGCGCTTCAAGGCGTGCCGCAGGCGCGCTGAGGCGATCCTCAGGCTGCGCGTTGCTGCACGGCGTCTGGTTGCAATCCGTCGAGGTAGGCGACAGTGGCTTGCGCCTTGGCAGCGGCGGCAAACACGGCCCGGGGGTTTGCCTTCAAGACCTTGAGCCAATGGTGGATGTAGCGGGCATGGTCGGGGTGTGGCTCGGCGGCGATACCGAGGCGCGCACATAGGAATGCTGCGCAGCATTCGGCGCAGGCTTCTTCGAAGCAATAGGCATCATCTCCAAAGCGCTTGCCGAAGTCGCGATTGAGCCGGTGAGGCGCGCCGGCCCAATGGCCGGTCTCGTGCCCGAGCACGGAATACCAAGCCTCGGTGCGGCTCCGGGTGTCGCTGTCGTAAAAGCGCGCTTCGTCGGGCATGTGGATGGTGTCGGTCGATGGCCGGTAATAGGCCTGCGCGCCGCCAATCTGCACCTTGGCCCCGGTCGCGGCAAAATACGCGTCGGCTGCTTTAAGCCGCGCGATTGGGTTGGGCGGCACGGCATTGGGACTCACGTAGCCATCGACCTGCTCGGCCCCAAATACCCAATAGCCGCGCGCAACGAACAGCCGGTCCTGCGCGTCGTCTTCGCCCGTTGCCGACGCGCTGCCCTTGTCGATCTCGGCGTAGAATACGATAGGCGACGCTTTCTCGCCCTTGCGGACGGTTGCACCTTTGGCCCGGTCGGGTAGGCGGACTGCCTTGCGGCAGTCCGCCCCCCTCAGAACCGTGCATGCGAGCTTTCCCCGCACACGGCTCAAGCAAACCGCTAACGTCGTCGGGCCTGCTTCTCTTCGGCAAGGGCTTGCTGGTGGCAGATGAGGTGCATGAGCTGCTGATTGTCCGTCTCGCGCGTTCCGCCGAGGCGGCGGCCCTTGCGATAGTGAACCTGAAGATGTTCGTCGTTGTGCAGGCTTTCGCCACAGCGAGGGCAGACGCCCTTCTGTCGCCGCGCCAGTTCACGCCAGCGCGTCCCCAGTTGAGCATTCTGCCACTTCTTCCGATTGGCCCAGTAACCGTCGAGTGCCGCATCGTCGGGCGAGCTTCTCCACCTGACGATGATGTGGCGTACGATCGGCGTCCAGCTGAACTTCTCCAGATACGCCCTGTTGCCGCGTGCATCTCCGAACACCCACGGGCTGCGTGAGGTCTGGCGCAGACGGCCCCAGTAGCGTTGTTTCAGCCAGTACCAGGGCTTTCTCGAGTGCGAGCACTTCGCCCACCGGACTTCATGATGGAACATCCAGTTGTCGAGATCGCCGAAGATCACCTTCGAGACCTGACCGCGATTGTAGTTGGCCCAGCCTCGGATCACAGGGTTGAGACGCGCGATGACGGCCGAGATATTTTGACCGCGCAAGTTGCGCCATTCGCCTCTGAGACGCGACTTGAGCCGCTGGATCGCGGCACGGGTCGGCTTGATCAGCAGTTTCAATCCGGTGCGTGTGGTCGGCACCCGGTATTGACGGACGTTGAACCCGAGGAAGTCGAAGCCCTTGGAGAGATGGACGATACGCGTCTTCGTCTCCGACAGGCTCAGTCCTCGGGGCGCGAGCCACGCCGCCATGTCGGCGCGCGCAGTGTTCGCATCGACCTCGGTCTCACAGAAGATCACGAAGTCGTCCGCGTATCGCACCAGTCCACGCGGTGAGATGACCTCGCCGCGGTTGTTGTACCGAACGCCCATGGCCGTCTCCATCCCGTGAAAGGCGATGTTGGCGAGCAATGGACTGATGACGCCGCCCTGCGGTGTGCCGGCATCGGTCGCATGGAAAACGCCGTTCTCCATGAAGCCGGCGCCGAGCCACTGGCGAACCAGGTCTCGCGCCGGGAATGTGCCGAGCTGCCCGAGCAGTGCATCGTGTCCGATATTGTCGAAGGCCCCCGCGATGTCGGCGTCGACGACCCACTTCTTGCGCCCGCTCGGGAGCGCGAAGTTATAGATGCGTCCGATCGCGTCGTGACATCCTCGACCGGTCCGGAAGCCGTAGGAGCAAGGCTCGAAGCGAGCCTCCCATTCCGGTTCGAGCGCGATCTTCACGACCGCCTGCATGGCACGGTCGAGAATAGAAGGAATGCCAAGGGGGCGGAGTTTCCCGTTCGACTTCGGGATGTAGACCCGTCTCACCGGCAGCGCGTGCCACGGCTGATGACGCCCGAGAGCATCGACCAGTTCGGAGCGCGCCTCCGCCGTTTTGACGACCAGCTTGTCAACGCCAGGCGTAAGCTTACCGGCGTTTTCCTGGGTCACGGTGCGCACGGCTGCGAGCCGCACGGCGTGACTTCGGAGCGCCAGCTTCTGCAGCGACCTGACCTTCGCCAGATCGCCGTCCCGCGACGCCCTGAAGATTCGACGTCTCAGATTGCGAACGCGCCGTTGGGTCTTGCGCCAGTCGATGGCGTTCCAGACGGTGCGTTCCGCAGGTCCGTTTGCAGAGATAGTTTTCCGCATCCAACTTGTCCCACGGTGAGCGTTCTTCACGCGAGCTTCGGGCAGTTCACCTGATCCACGTCAGCAGCCTTTCGGCTCGGACCAAGTGGTCCTATCCGGCGGGTTATGGATTCCCCGTGCCTTTCGGCGGCCGGCCTTCGCTTCTTGGATCATCCTGTCCCCGCCGGGGGATCGGCCTTCCTTGCGGTCGGCTCACTGCGGCGTGCCGTCGAAGACGGCGCGCGCAGACCACGACGGGATTTCCGTGTTCCGCATGTTCGGAGATGCGATCGGGGTGGGTGCCTTCTCTGCGCCGGGGCTGAGGTGTCCGCAGCGGGGCCAATGGAACCCCGTTTCGTCCGCCCCCGACGGCGTTGCCGTCGTCGGGTTCGTCGCCCATCGCCGCCGCATAAGCCATCGATTGCGGCAGTTCTTTCATCACGACGCTTTGCATCGAAGGTTCAATCGTTCACCCGTCCGATCTTCGCCTCGCCCGGCTTTCCACGATGGCTGTGGTTGTCCTTGGGCTTTCATCCGGGCTTCACACCGCCCCGTTACTGGCACGGCATGCTGGATGTGGCGACAGAGCTGGACACTGCTCACGGACCCATGAGGTCACTCCTTTCATGCGGCTTACACGTCGCACCCATTGTTTGAAGGTCGCCCATTCGCTGGAGGCGTAACCGCGCTGCAGGGCAGTGACCCACAGGCTGAGGATATTGACGCCGCGATAGGGCTGGCCGGTGACGGCATTGACGGGCAGCACGGGCCTCGCGCCGTGGCGCTGCCACGGCATGATCGGATCGCCGGGATCGGCTTCGATGGCAGCGATGAGTTTGTTGGTGATGGTCTCATAAATCGAGTGGCGCGAATTTGCGGTGTTAGATGGCATGACGCGGAACTCCTGAATGTCGTCGAAAAGACTGGGTTTCAGCACTGTTTCCAGTCTCAACAGACTATCATAAGTTCCTATTTTGTTCTATAAAAAATACGCTCTTTCATGAGCGTTTTCAATCACACCGTGTTGCAATGGCTGGTCCAGCGTGAGCCGCAGAATCCGGCGCGACGACCTAAAAAAACAAACATCGTCCGCCGGAAAATCATTCCATTGGAATGCAATTCGGCTTGGTCGTCGTGTCTGCCTCTCGGAGCCGCCCTTACCCCCGGGCCGCAGGGGGCGGCTCAGAGAGGCAGACCGTGCGGCCTGCCTCTTGGTGAGACCCGGCCTGAGCGACGCGGTCGCCGTTTCCGATTGGCGACGGGTTCGCTGGACCCGCGCGGCGGCTATGTTGACGTGGTCCGCGCCATGGGACCGTCACCCGCACGGGCCGAGACCCGCTCCTTGTGGGGCTCGGGTCCGCGGGGGTAAGATTGCTATGATCGTCATCAAACGCGTTCCGCGGACGAGGGCCCGGCCGCGGCCCCTGTGGCCGCGGGGCGCCCACACGTGTCGGGAGATGCGGGTCACGGCGCAACGCTGCGGCGGCTTATTTTTGTTTTCGGTTTGAGGCTGCCGTTCGCGTGTGGGGCGTCAGAAACACCGCTAGATCGGGAATGACTACAGCGAGCCGCCCCACTTCTAAAGCGACTCACTCAACTGCACCAATTCGCCGGGGGACAGGTGCCTGTGAACACGATGGTTGGCTTCATTCATAACGTCGTGCAGGCTGGGCTTATGCGTTCAGAAATAGGCATGCGCCAGCGCACGGCGGACGGGAGCGAAAGTTACAGTTTTGGGCCGCGTGTGCCGCCGAGGGCTGGAAATTCGTTCGCTGACGCGCCGCCACCGGACAGGATTGCCAGTCGGCCACGCATCGCGTCGATCTCGATTTGCTGACCCGCCATGATGTCTTCCGCGATCCGTCGCACGAGTGGATCGCGGCCATGGCGCAAAACGAGCGCTGCCATGTCGATCGCGCCCTGATGGTGCGGCACCATCATTGTAAGGAAGTCCCGATCGATGTCGCCGCTCATTGGGCCCTGATGCATGTCCTTATGCATCCGGGCCATGGCGGTTTCGTTTTCAGTATAGAATGAGTGATCTGGCGTCGGGGCCACGGCGTTCGCTGCCGCCCCGTGCCCCGCGTGGTCACCATGACCTGTGCCGCCGTGATCGTCCGCTTGCTTGGTCATGCTGACGCACTCTTGCTGCCCGGACGAACGTAGACGAGGTTGATACTCTTCTTGTTGCGCAAGGCCCCAGACGGGAGCTTGTGTTCGCCGAGTGGGATGCGCGCAATGAGCTGTGGCTTAAATGGATCGGCCACATCGAACGCGGAACACACCGTCTGGCCGGCATGCGGCGTGTTGGGCAGTTCGTCTTGCTCGTGGGCCACGTAGAGACGCGAGTTGGTTGGATCGATCCAAAGACCATGGGCTTCTCGGCCACCGCTCGCGAATGTTGCGACGACTTTCCGCTGCCCCTTAGGGGCAGCGCGATCGATGATGGCGATGGAACTTGACGCGACGCCGCCCGGACCCGCATCGTCGACTCGGGCTTGGCTGACGTAGATCACGCGACCATTCCGGTTCTCGAGGAATTCAACGTGATTGGGCCGTGCGAGTTGTCCCAGGTCAACGATATCGGCATAGCGGTTGTCCCCGTCGGGCTCGATGGCTGCGACCCGATCAGCGAGCTTATGGGAAATCCAAACTTCTTTGCCATCAGGCGTTGCCTTCAGGAACGGACTGAAGCCAAATTTATCCTGCGCCGAGATGTCGATCTGGCGCTTGCGTTCAGCGGTGCTGAAACCGTTCGCGTCGTATTTGACGGCATAGACCTCGATCATCGGCACTTTTTGCGAGGTCAGGAACGCAGTGTTGCCATCCTTGGAGAACCAAACGTGAGCTGGACCCGGCATGGTTGGGATAATGCGGCGGACCGCCGTGCCGGGTCCAGCACCCTTGCTCTCTGCAATCGCTTTGGCGACGTCGAGTACCGCGATCTGATCGGAGCCGCGTAACGTGACCCACAACTCGCGGCCGTTCCGCGTGAAAGTCGGCTCGTGTGGCTCGCGCCCGACTAGGATGCCGTTGGTCAGACGGGTCGGGACAACGTCGTCGCGCTTGTTGGGGTTGGGCGTATTGCCAATCACTTCACGCGTGCGCGTATCGATCAGATAGACGTTGCTGGAGCCGCGACCCGTAGTGGCGATCATCGTCGAGTCGGGCGAGGGCACTGCGCCATGGATCGAAATAGCGCCGTGATAGAGTGGTTTCTGGATCATGCCTGCGTGGGTGGCCACAACACCGTTTGTCACGAGGCGGAAAGGTGGGCGGTGATCTTCGTCGAAACTCGTGAGGTTGATGGAGGGCTCGATCGCGTTCGTGAGCGGATTGATCGCAGACAGAGTGTTGCTGTCTTCGTTACAGATGAAAACTCTATCATTCTCGGGAGGTTTAGCAGGCCCGGAGGTTGGTGCTGAATTGGGTGCCGTCTGCGCCCGCGCGAGCGAACCCGGGAGCGCAGACAACGCAGCACCCGCCGTTGTGGTCAAGAGAAAATCCCGGCGTGTCGTCTGGGCTGTGTCGTCCCGATCTTGCATAGTCGAAGTCCTCTCTGTGCAACGTTCTCTCTGTGGACGCGCCAGATGGGAATTCATTCCTGAAGTTCACCAAACTGTGATCGCGCAAGTGTCAGCAGACACTGCAACCCGATTTCCGAACCTCGGCGACGTGCTTTGTAAGTTGGTCGATCAGGTCGTCAGGCGCGCCCGCGATGCCATTGTGACCAATGATAAACAATGGCGTGCCCTCGACATTGAGGCGCGACGCCAGATCGCGGGTGCTGGCCAAACTCCGAGCTGTCTCGGGCAGTGATGCGTCCCGTTTCGCTATTTCCACATCGATGCCGATTTTTCGCGCGACTTCGATTGCGATGGCTTCCGTGATTGTCCCCTGCCGCTGCATCAACGCCTCATGCAAGGCGAGGTATTTGAACTGTTTGCGAGAGGCAATAACGAGCTTCGAGATCGACGCTGAATCCTTACCGTAATTGGCAATATCCTTAAATATGATCTGAACATCGGGATTGGATGTCAGCAATTGCTTGAGTGGTAGATAGCTGTTGCGGCAATGCGAGCAATTGTAGTCAAAGAAGAGCACGATTGATACTTTAGAATCGGGTGGGCCCAACGTTGGCGAGTTGCTGCGATAGATGGCGTCACTTTCCTTCCGTAGAACTTGTTTCGTGCGATCAAGTTGCTCGACAAGCTCGGCGTTGGCCAATGCGTCCCGAATGACCTTGGGGTTATTAAGAATGAAGTCTCGAATTGCAATATCGATCGTTGATTCCATAGGCGTCAAGGGCTCATCTGCGGCCGAGATAGGTGCAAGCCCGACATAGAAAGCAATCATCGAACCAACCACCGCTTGCAGCATACGAATCACGGCCGTTTCTCCTTTGGTGCAAAAGCGAGCATCCGCTTGATTGCGAATTCACCAGCTTCCGATTGAAATTTTTGTCGCCGCATATCGACGCGCGAAGTGCATTTTCATTCCGGCGGCTCTCGAGCCCGGGATGCACTCACACGTGTCGTGCGATTTGCCTTCGGATTTCACCGACGGACAGTCGCACGTCTGGGTTCAGCGTGCGGGCGGTGACCGCGTACCCGATGCCGCCATCGGCCCAGGTGTAACTGCTGAGTGGACCAGCTTCGCTCGCATGCAGCGGCAGCGTGACATCGCGCAGCATCCGGCGGACATAGAGCGTCAGGCGCGTGCCGCGATCGTCATCGTACATGAGTAATCCGGCTGGGCCGTGCGGCGTCGAGACCAAGCGCCCGCCCATGAAACGGAAACCGATCGCTTGCAGGTCGGGCGCCACGACCGTCGTGCCGAGCCGCGCGGACAGCCAGATTAACAACGTGTCGCGCGCATCGGCCCGGATCTCGACTGGATGGAGGGCATCGGGCGCGAACACGCGGTGGGCGGCGGTCGACTCGGATGTCAGTAAGGCGTTGCCCATTTCGGGCGCGGGCAAAGCACCGCGACCGGCCCATCCGCCCGCAGCCCCAACGGCAAGCGCGAGCACCGCAGCCGCTGCCATCTGCCAGCGGCGTGGGCGGCGGTGCCATTGGGCGTTCAAAATCGGCGACAAACTGAGCGAGGCCGGCACTGGTTCATTAGCTCGCCAAGCGAGTGCCTGCCGCAATGCGTCGCGTTGCGCGGTGTAGGCCTCGGCGCGGCGCGCGTATTCAGGGTTGGCCGCCAAATAGCGTTCGACAGCGAGCCTCTGCTCCGCGTCGAGGTGGCCATCGACGTACGCGTGGAGTTCCTCCTCGCTGATCGTTGGTGTCGTGCTCATTTGATACTCCTCAATCGTGCGCGCGGCTGCGCCTCCATCAGGCCGCGCAATGTTTCTCGGCCTCGACTGAGCCGTGACATCACCGTCCCGACGGGAATACCGAGCGCGACCGCCGTATCCGCGTAGCTCAAGTCTTCGACGCACACGAGCAGCAGCACGACACGCTGGTCCTCTGGAAGCGTGTCGAGCGCCCGCAACACCTGGCTCAAATGCAACGCGTGTTCCTGCGTCGGCGGCGTAGACGCAAATTGCTCCGTCGCTTGATCAATGGGCATGCAAGCCCGCACCTTGGCCTTGCGCCGTTGACTAATGTGCAGGTTGTGCATGATCGCGAACAGCCACGGGCGAATGTCTGGCTGCTGCGTTTGTGCGGGCAGGTTGGAGAGTGCCCGTTCGAGACAATCATGGACGAGATCGTCGGCATCAGCGGGATCACGGAGCAACGCCCACGCGTAGCGCCGCAGCGCTGGAATGCAATCACTGATGCGATCGAGATGACTGCGCATCATTGCTGCTCCCGCAGTCCAGGCACCCTACTGCGGCGCAAATGGATTTTGCCAGCCCCGCGAACCCGTTTGCGCCTTGGGCGCATAGTGCGTGGCGAGGTAGGCGAGGATTACGTCGCGATCCTTGCCCTTCAATTCCGGCATCTTGTGGCGCTCAGTCATCCAGTTGAGGCTTTCGTTCCACTGATCGAGGGTCATACCCTGCTGCGTCACGATTTTGAAGGCATGGCACGCGGTGCAAAAATAGAACGTCTCGTCCCGGCCAGCGCCTTCGGGGAAGTTTTTCACGTCTTCATCACGCAGTGTAAACGTGGGCTGGGTCACGGGCTGGGTCGCGGGCTGTGCGCTTGATACAACCGGCAAAGCCACGATCGCCGCGAATGCCAAACCGACAGCAGTTAAAGTGTATCGCTGCCGCATGAGATGGGACTTTTTCACGTGTGTGTTCCTCATCCAACCAGCACGGCGACGCGATGCATCGCATTGCCACCATAGCCCTGCGGGTTCCAGTTGCCGGCGAGATGTGGTTGCGCGACACCGCGCATGTCCGTCGCGCGCACCCACACCTCGTAATAACCGTCAGAAGGGAGCGCGAGGCCAAGCGTCCAGCGCCGCCAATCGTACTTGTTCTTAGGCGGTGCCATCGCAGCTGATTGCCATGTCGCGCCGAAGTCGATGGATACGTCGACACGGTTGACTCCGTGCTCACCGTCCCAAGCGGCGCCGCGAAGGGCTAGGCTCTTGGTACCAGCGGCCAGCTTTGTACCGTTCGCCGGGTTGGTGACGATGCTCCGCACGGGCATCGATTCCATGATCCGCATGTTGGCGTCGTCGCCTTTGCCGCCGGGTATCATCGGCTTGATCGGCAGGCGGTAAGACGCACCCTGCATGCCTTGCCCGTCGTGCACCTTGTCGCGCAACACGATCCGTGACAGCCACTTGTGTGACGCCGATCCTGGCCAACCCGGCGCGACCAGCCGCAGCGGCCCACCGTGGATGTTCGTAAGTGGCTCGCCGTTCATTGCAAATACGAGCAGCGTATGCTCGTCCATCGCCTTGGCGACGGGCAGTCCGCGCGACAGCGCATCCTGCTTGTCGTCACCCGACAGATGCAGATCGCGGCCGTAATTCGCGGTGTAGACAGCCGACGGTTTGACGCCTGCTTCCTTCAGGAGCTCCGCCAGCGGCAGGCCGGTCCACTCGGCGCAACCGGCGCCGCCATTGGTCCACTGGTTGCCACGCGCGGGCGGCGAAAACGCAGAACGGCCATTGCCGCCGCACTCAAGCACCATGCGAAACGATTTGATCTTGTCCTTGAAGCGCGCCTTGAGGTCGCCGACGGTCAGTTCAAGCTTTTTGTTCACTTCGCCTTCGATAGCGAATGTCCACTTGTCCGGCTCTTTTGCAGCTTCGGGAAGCTGGCCGTTGTTGCGGATGAAGAACTTCGCCGTCGGCGTCGTGTCGTCATCGAGTAACTGCTCCGGCGTTTCTGCGACCAGGGGCCGATCGCCGAGCACAACGAGGCCGGGATCCTTGCCGGGAAACTGTAACGGCTGCGGACCCTTGGCGGCGGCTGCAGCGGGTGGGGGCGACGCAGTGGTGGCTGGCGTCGCAGGCTTGTCTTGGGCGAACGCTGCGGGGATGAGACCGGCTGGCATATTGGCGGCAAACGGGATCGCACCGCCCACGGCTGCGCCCATGGCCGCGAGACCCGCACCACCGAGGAAACCGCGTCGCGAGGCATCGACCTTTCGCCCAAATACGACGGCGTCGGCCCGCTCGCCATCATCGGCATACAGCTCGCGGATGGAACGCTCGGTTCTTTTATCGGTCATACTCGATCTCCTCCCTGGTCCGTTGGATCGCAGGTCGCGCCGTACGGCGTGCTGCAAACATCGATTGATCGCCACCGGACATATACGCGCGGCGCCACGTGATTATTCCCAGCTATTTTTAGCGCTTGCCGGTCACGTCTGCTGGAGATGTCGCCACGATGTCGGACGGAAGAAAGAGTGGATGGTCTGCCTGATCGCGGGCACTCCGACTAGCGGGCACGCCGACTAGCGGGCACGCCGACTAGCGGGCACTCCGACATTTGCCCTGAACCACGCCGCAAGGGGAAGCGCTTTGGTGCGCCGTGTCGAGGACGTCACGCCAGCGTTGTAGGCCACGCACATGTTGCCGGTGTCGGGTGTCAACGGGACAGATCTAAGTTCTTGAGATCCGTTCGACACATGGTCGTCATGTATTGACAATAGAGGTACCGGCAGCTGATCATTTTATCGGGGTCGCAGTATTTTTCCGGGGGCGGGGCATTGATTAACTTTGGCCAACTCGAAGACGCAAAACGTGACGGTTCTCATTCTACCGAACCGAAGCGTGCCATGGCGGCGCAATCGATGCGCACGGCGGCAGCCTTCGGTCAGGTTGTCAGCATTCTACTGCGCGCCGAACCGTACCGCAGCATGTGCATCGCCGATCTTGAGTGGCTGATCGTGCCTGCGATCGCCACGGGGCAGTATGCCGTCGCGGCCCGCAGCAGCGAGGCGACCGGCGTTTCTGCCCCTGTTGGCGTTGTGCTTTGGGCCAGCGTCAGCGAGGTCGTCGCAGCAAAGTTCGCACAGACACCTGCAGAGCAGATCGTTCGGCCCGGCCCCCAAGACTGGCAAAGCGGTGAGATCGTCTGGATCATCGACGCAATCGGCGACGCCACAGTGATCGGTTCGTTCATGCAAGATCTCCGCAAGAATCACTGGCCTAACCGCGACGTCCGCCTTCGCACCCGCGGCAAGGACGGACACATGCACGTCATGCCTCTCCCCTTAGTTCCGGCGCAGTCAGCGGGTATGTGATCTCCAACAAGGAGATAGCCCATGACGCAGTTGC
>ENA-ORBV01009912-ORBV01009912.1-microbial-mat-metagenome-genome-assembly--contig:-NODE-9912-length-15430-cov-6.074839_pt1 | contig 15430 bp, 18 predicted proteins | sample MGYA00237777_ERZ505514 | MGnify/ENA primary metagenome ERZ505514 (study PRJEB26160, sample SAMN06269048) | microbial mat metagenome | isolation source: Oligotrophic lake microbial mat | place... | reverse complement strand
TGAGATGGCGTCTGACAGCAATCGCATGTGGAAGCAACCCGGACATCTGGACGAAAGGACACGGATGCTCAACCTCGTTCGACAGGTACGAGATGCCTGAAGTCGAGATCCTCTACCTTGCCTGGAACCGCCTCGACTACACGAGCCTGACGTGGTACGAGATGATGCGCCACACCGACTGGGATCTCGTTACGAACGTCACCGTTTACGACGACGGCTCACAGGACGGAACCCTGGAGTTCCTCCGAGAACACCTTGCGGACTGTCCCGTTCACACCGAGTTGCGGGTCAGCAACCTTCGCAGCCCCCCGGCGATAATGAATCACTTTCTCGCGACCGAGCGGGCACCGTTGTTCGTGAAGCTCGACAACGACATCGCCGTCCCTTCCGGCTGGCTGAACCGCCTTCACGAAGTGATGGTCGCCCATCCCGACATTGACTTGCTCGGCATGGAAGCAGGACAAACGGTGGTGCCGGAAGGGAAGCCTTCCTACGGCATTCAGGAAGCGTCTCACATCGGTGGGGTGGGGATGATGCGGACACGGGTGCTTCAGAATCTTCCCGAGATCCCCTACCGTGGTCGCTTCGGATTTACCGAACACCAAGATCGTCACCAACTGAAGGGAGCCTGGATCACTCCTGATCTTCTGGTGCCCCAGTTGGACAGGATTCCCGACGAGCCTTGGAAGTCACTTGGTGTGGACTACGTGAGTCGGGGCTGGCAGAGAGACTGGCCTTTGTACAGGTCCGCGAGCAGCCCGTACTGGGATTGGATCAAGGAGACACTGTGAAGTTGACCGCGATGATGTTGACCAGAAACGAAGCCTCGCGCTATCTGAAGTGGACGATCCCTTCCCTCCTGTCGTTTTGCGATGAGGTCAGGGTCATTGACGACGACTCCGTGGACGGCACCCACAACATCCTTCGTGACTACGGCTGCATCGTGAAGCGCAATGATCGCCCCATGTTTTTCGAGCACGAAGGAAGAGCAAGGAACGCTTTGCTCGACTTCGCCCTTGAAGGCAAGCCGGACTTTCTGTTTGCTGTGGACGCCGACGAAATCGTTGCTGATGGGGATGCGATCAGGGACGCCCTGCTCTCGCGCACCTCCGCTTCCGGTGTGTGGAACCTGACGATGGAAGAAGTCTGGAAGGCCGACGAACGGTTCCTGTACGAGCGAGTGGACGGCCAGTGGGGGTCACGGAAGTGCCCGGTGCTGTTCGAGGTTCCCGCCAGGATTCCGAGCAACTGGCGGATCGCTGACCGGGCTTTGGCGTGTGGGAGGGAGCCGATGCCGGTGGCGAAAGCTGGTGTGCGCCGTGCTCCCGTCATCACATCCCTGTTCCATCTCGGATGGGCCAATCAGTCGGAGCGGGAAGCGAGGTACGACCGCTATGTGAAGCATGACGGAGGGGCGTTCCACGCGAGTGCTCATCTGAACTCGATCATGTTCGATGACTCACAGGTTGGGCTTGCTCCGCGTGAGTGGCCGAAAGGACTGGATCGCGAAGGGCTGCTGGAGAGGATCAACCGATGATGCTCTTTCCCAATCGCCTCTCCAGCACAATCTTGGTCAGCCTGATCCTGATTGACCTTCCTATCATCCTCGCCGTCGCGGTGATCGGCTGGCAGCACGGATACGTCAACACCTACGAGAGCATCATGGATTGGCGCACGAGCCATCCCTGGTCGTTCATCCCTTCGCTTGCCCTCCTTGTCGTTCTTGTGCGAAGATGGAGGAGAGCATGAGAGTCCCTGACTGGTATGCACTTCTCCTTCTGGCGTTCGCCGCGTTTCGCGTTTACCGGCTGATCGCCGAAGACACGATCCTCGACCGTCCTCGCGCTTGGATTCTAGGGTTGAGTGGCTGGCAGGAAGGGAAGCCCACCCCGAAAGGCTACCGTCCGAAACTCGCGGAGTTCATCACTTGCGGCTGGTGCATGGGCGCTCACGTCTCGTTGGTCTTCTGGATCGGCTACCAGATATGGCCGAACGGAACACTCGTTTTCGCGGCACCGTGGGCAATCTCGCTGATCGTCGGGATCATCACTCACGCGCTGAACGACAAGTAGTGTCCTCATCAGGCGTTACTCTCTGAGCGACATATCCTTTCGCGAAGGAGTAGATGATGGACGCACAGAACGTGATTTGGGGCTGCGGTTGCAAGAAAGTGAAGGTTCCACCGGCTGAACCGCCGCCCGCCCAGCCCGGTAGCTGATCTTGCAACTACCTTCCAATCGTCGGCGTCCTTCGTTGACGGCGTCCGCTGCGCGCCCTTTGACGGCTGCGGCTACGCAGATCACGCGCTCGATCGCGAACCAGCAGTATGTCCTTCGGCTCGCGGCACCGTGGCAAATCCGGGCGCTGTATTACGCGACCGCGATCCCCGAACTGAAATACGCTTCCAACTTCTACGCTCGGATGCTTCAGAAGATCCGCATTTACCCGGCGATCCTGCAAGACGACGGGAACCTGAAGCCGATCGAAGAGGGCTTGCCTTTGGAGTTGCTGAACCGGATTCAGGATCCGAGTGGAGGCAGAACGCAGATCCTGACGATGTACGGCCAGTTGAAGTTCATCACCGGGGAATGCTATTTGTTCGGACGCAACATCGGGGGCAACGAAAAGTGGTCTGTGGTTTGGCGAGAGGAACTGCGTTTCGACGAGGCAGGCAAGGTCACGCATGTGATCGCCCCTCAGATCCCGATGGACGTGTTCCGCCTGTCAGACAACCATTACGAGGAGTTGCCTACAGGCTCGGCGGTTGCATACAAGATGTGGACTTCGTCGCCGAGGTTCTCGGGTTGGCCTACCTCTCCGATGGAAGGCGTGATGGAGATGGCCGAAGAACTGCTCGTGCTCTCCCAGTCGGTTCACGCGACAGCCACGTCAAGGCTCGTCAAGTCGAAACTGCTGTTTTTGCCTTCGGAGATGGAGCCTGCGCCGCTCGACACAAACGGCGACGAAGACCCTGCTTCCAGCCCGTACTTGCAGGATCTGACGCAGCACATCGAGAACGCGATCGACAACCCTGGGATCGCAGGATCATTGGCTCCGTTCATCACGTTCATGGACGGCGACCTGATCGCGTTGATCCGTGACATCAGTTTGCATGACCCGACGACCGACTATCTGGAGAAGGATTTGCGCAAGGAATGCATCGAGCGCATCTCCTACGGTTTGGATTTGCCGCCCGAGGTGATCGAAGGAATGTCCGGCTCGAACCACTGGGGTTCGTGGATGATTACCGAGGACATGTGGCGCTCCCATGGAGCACCGATCGCGGAGCAGTTCTGCGACGACATCGGGGAGGCGTATTTGCGCCCAGCGTTGCGAGACGCGGGATACGACGACTGGAGAGAAGTTGTTGTTGCCTTCGACGCTTCCGCTGTGGTTGTCAACCCCGATCGTTCCAAGGATGCGGATGCGGCGATGGACCGAGGCGAGTTGTCGGGGTTTGGCTACCGGAAGATGAAGAACATCCCCGATGAGTGGGCACCCTCGGATGAGGAACGGCGGATGTATCTGGCGATGAAAGTCAAGAACAGCACGGGCGGCGAGATCGCGTCGGACACGGGTGAGAAGCCTCCTGGTGAACCCGGTGACGTGTCGGAAGGCAACAACATGCCTGCCTCGGCGTTCCAGGGTGCTGCTGAACTGGCGCTGCATCGTTGTCGAGAGCTTGCCGGATCGAGGATCAGGTCGAGGCGCAAATCGTGTCCTGGCTGTCTCGATGAGGTGCAGCACATTGAGAACGGCCTCGTCGCCTCAGCACTCGGAGTGGAAGGACTCATTCCCCTCGGAGCACCTGATCCGCTGGAACTCGTTGCCGGTGGAGCGGACTCTTTCAAGTCGCTTCTGATGGGATGGGGGAATAACGAGTCGTCGGCTGCGGCGGTCGCGAAGATGCTGGAGATGCACGCCGCCCGCACCCTGTTCCATGACAAGCCCCCGAAGATCCCTGCGAGCCTGGAGATCGTGTGAGCATCGAGGAGTTCAACCGGCTCGTCGAGCAAGCCTACGATGCGGCGTTCTCGTTCGAGGTGCAGTTGATCGAGGTGTACGAACGCGCCTACGCACGGCAGGGGGACCTTGCCATCCATCTGTTTGAGCAGGAAACGGGGATGGCCGCTGCTCGGATTGCGGAAAGAGCCTCGTTGCGCCTGAAGGCAGACGCATGGACACCTCCGGTCATCCAGACTCTGACTGACGGGATGAGCGAGCAGGAAGTCGATGAAGCCAATCGGGTGCGTGACGAAGCCGCAGCCGCGATCATGGCGGTGTTCCTGACGCTCGGGATCACGGGTTTCGCGATCGACTTCATGGAGTCCATTTCCCTGCGAGCGCAAGTGAACTTCGAGCAGGAGCTTCTGCGGAACCTGCGCAAGATCGTATCTGATTCTTTCGCGGCAGGCAAGACAGCCGAGGAAACGGCGGCGGCTATTCGCGAGACGTTTACGAACGTCACTCGCGTCTCATCCGAGATGCTTTCGCAAACCGAGTTGACGGCCCTCGTGAACGAGCGCTCGGTGGTCGCTGCTCAGAAAGCGTTTCCCGATGGCGTCTCGAAAACGTGGTTGAGTGTCGGTGACAACCGGGTGCGAGCAGCCCATGCGGCAGCAGTAGGGCAGACCGTTCCGATTGACCAGCCTTTCTCGGTGGGCGGGGCGAGCCTCATGTACCCCGGCGATCCCACTGGGCCACTCCGGCTTGTCGCTCGTTGCAGATGTAGGCTTTCGTACACTGATGAACCGACCAGCGTGGTCGCGTCCGCGCAGGAGGATACCCTGATGAGCATGATTCAGAACGATACAGCGCCCCAAGAGACTTCCTACCTGCGTCTCGGGGACAGCCTCCAGCCAATCCCATACATCTCTGCCAGCAACACGACTTTCGCGACCATCACGATCTCGACTGACACGACGAACGAGGATGCACCGATGGAAGTGGCTGACGGAGCGCCGTGGCGCGCCCTGCTTGCCGTCGAAGGCGTCGTGACTGAAGACGGCAGGATGCTTGCCGAGGGATCGCTCACGTGGCGCGACCTTCCTCTCTCACTGATGGCTTTGGACTCCACGGGGCCGGGAGGGCATGAGGGCGCGAGAGTCGCAGGGAGGATCGACAACATTTGGCGTGACGGCAGCGAGGTGTGGGGCGAAGGTGTGTTCAACACCGACGAGTTCGGGGCGCACATCGAGGAGCTTGTCGCGAACCAGTCTTTGCGGGGCAACTCGATCGACCCGGCTGTGCTCGCCTACGAGTATCGTCATCGTGAGACGGGAATGGTTGTCGAGGGCGACGACCTGATGGAAGCGATGATGAACGATCATCCTCTCGTCACCGTGTTCTTGGAAGCGATCATCATGGCTTCGACTGTCTGTAGCACCCCGGCGATCGGTGAGGCGACGATCATGCTCGCCTCCGGTGTGATGCGCACCGTCTGGTTCGAGGATCAGAACCGCGAAGTGATGACGGCTTCAGCAGCGGGGATGGTTCCGCTGCATCCTCCCGCTTCATGGTTCGCCGATCCGAGGCTGAAAGAGCCGACAGCCTTGACGATCACGCCGGAAGGAAAGGTGTTCGGCCACGCGGCCCTCTGGAACTCCTGTCACATCGGGGAGCCATCGGGACCGGGTGTGTGCGTGCCGCCTCCCCGTTCGGGAATGAACTACGAGATCTTCCATCATGGCGCATGTCAGACCGAGGAAGGACACGACGTGGTGGTGGGCCAGTTGACGCTCGGCACCCTTCACGCTGGCTCCGATCTTGGCTGGAAGGCGACGATGGAGCACTACGAGCATTCGGGCCTTGCCTTCGCCGACGTTCACGCTTATGAAGACCGCTTTGGGATCGCCGTCGCCGGTGCTCTCAGGCCGGACGTTCCTGCGGAGAAAGTCAGGGAAGCGAAAGCGGGGGCGCTGAGCGGCGACTGGAGGCAGGTGATCGGACGCGGCCTGGAGTTCCTGGCGGCGCTTGTCGTCAACGTGCCGGGGTTCCCGATCCCGCGTCCTTCCGCTCACATCGTCGCGTCCGCCTCGGGTGAGGAAGAGATCGTGTCGCTTGTGGCTGCGGGGATGGTGGAGCCGTGCGACTGCGAGGAACAGATGAGTGACCGCGAGTTCCTGCGCAAGATCCGTGCTCTCACCTAAAGTCGTTTACCGCATCCAGTCGCACCCTTCCCGCAGGCTGCTGCGCGAACGCCTGCTTGCAGGACTTCCAGAATGCAACGTGCAGGTTGTGGAGCACGAATCCGATCCCCCTTCGCCCTGGGCTGGTTACAAGGCGTGTCTCCAGTCTCTCGCTGACGAAGACTTCACGCACGCGGTCGTGATCCAAGACGACGGAATCGTCTGCAACAATTTCCCGCTGGCGGTAAGCCGAGTCATCGAAGCGGTGCCCGACAATCCCGTCTGCCTGTTCCTGCCGATGGTGTCAGCGACGAAACGACAGGCGATGCTCGCAGGCAAAGCAGGACACCATTTCGTCGAGCTTCTCCCTCGCGGCTTCATGCCTGTCGTCGGTGTCATCTGGCCGAAGAAGCAGGCGCTCGACTTCCTCTCCTGGTCAGCCACCTCCCCGGCTCTCGTGCGAAGAAACGGCGAACGAATAGAGCACCGCTCTGACGACGCGATGGCACACCTGTTTGCCAAAGTCACTCGCGTCAAGGTGTTCGCGACAATCCCGTCCCTCGTTCAGCATCCCGACGACGCCCCCTCCACCATCTCTCGCAAACCCGGAGGACGCACAGCCCTTTTCTGGCATGGAGATAACTGGGATCCGTTGACTGTTGACTGGAAACTCTAAGAGCAAAAGCGCGGTGACGGAGCGATTCAGCGTTACCGCGTGGCACTCCGAAGAACGCTCGTGGGTGTGACGCTTGTTTTTCGAGAGCGTTCGTCCGTAGCACCGCTCTGTCCTTCAGACGTCACTGCTGTTGTTGAAGGACCGCGCTGAGTCTTCGTCTCGCGGGGGGTGAGTCTTTACCACCCCCCGCTACCCCCCTCCGCGACGGCGCAGAAAGAAGGGCTGTTTCGTATGGTGCGGGGCAGGTTCGCTCTGGCTCGGTATGCCGTTCGATGGGGCTTGTACCGCCGTCACATCACCCTCTCCCGGTTCAGCCGGGTGCTTCTAGGGATCAGCGCCTCACGCCGGGCTGCTGGCCGCTTGTTGCGTTAGCCGCCGCTTGCCCTACCGTGCGCGCCTCCTTAGCGATCTGTCGGAGGGAACGCCGTTCCACCCTAGTTCTACTCTCCCCGCGTCGGTAGCAACTGACTTCCCCAGCCACTCCCGATCTATCTCCCGTTCGGCCTTCCAAGCGGATACGCATTGGTCGCACCGCACCCAGTTTTGGCGGATACGCCATTCGCTCGTAGGCATCGAGGAAATCCCACAGCCTCCGCATTCGCGTGTGTTGCCGCGAGGGTTCGTTCCCCTCGCACGAGGATTGTTCCCTTGTGACCTGAGACTCTTTTGCTTCTTCGGGGCCAAACCGTTACCTCCAGTGCGGTTGAACATCACGCTGGAGTGGTAAGATCCCTCTCAAGCGTTGTATTAGACGATCCAACGCTAGCACGGCGAGTCGCCAGCACGCAACTCGTTTCAGAGCGGCTCCTTCGGGGGCCGTTTCTGTTTCCTGTTCTGGGGGTAGAATCCAAGTACCCCAAGGCAAGGAGGCAGGATGGCGAAACCCACAGTCGGACATGTCGTGAGAGTCGATTTCGGTGATGGTGAAGGAGAGCAGTACGGCCTGCTCGTCAAGGACGGAGGCGACAAGGACATCGTCGTCCCGCTCAATGACGGCAAGCCGGTCGCCTACCGCGAGCCGGACAGTCGTGAAGGTAAGGGCAGCGGCGTGACCTACTGGTCCGCCTGACCTACCGCCAGCGGTAAGAGTAGGATAAGAAGGGCCGGGATGACCCGGCCCTTCTTTACGAGGGGAGGTGAAATAGATGGCAGTCACAGCCAAGTTCAAGGTTTCCCGTCGCACCGAAATGGGATGGGCAACAGAAGTGGAGTTGACACCCGACTACATGGACGGGCGCAACAAGGAGTGGGCCGAAGCAACTCCGGCTGGAACAATTCGCATGACGATCAAGAACGAAGTTGCCGCCAAGCAGTTCAAGGCCAATAGGGCGTTTACCGTCACTTTCGAGGGGGACGAGTAAACGGCGTGACGAAAGTGAGTGCAGGGGGTGTCCCCGGCCACTTGTTGTCGCGAACCTATTGACACGTCCTCAACGGCAGGTACTCTGCTTTCAGTAGTCGCGGTCAGCATGACGTGCGGGTATTAGCCGGGTCAGCATGACCTTCGGCGAGACATGAAACATCCCACGTCTCACTGAAGGAGCATCATGGACACCTTGTTTCCAGCAGTACCCGAGGATCTCGCCTCCCTTTCCGACGAGGATCTCACTTCCCTCATCGACGAGCACGTCGCCGGTCGCCTGATGATCCGCGAGCAGAACGCCGACTTCCTCGGCGACCTGAACGCACTCCAGATCGTCGAGCAGGCCCGCGTCGGCAAGACGCAGCACGAAGCTCTTCTCGCCTACAAGGAGACGCTCGTCGAAGCCGAGCAGAACTTCGAGGCCGAGATCGCCGCCCTCACCGAGATCGAGGCAGTCGTCGAGGAGCCGGTTGCAGAACTGGCCGCAGACATCGAAGAGGACGACGCCCCGGTTAACGGTGACGGTGACGCAGCCGTTGTCGTCGAGGAAGAGGTTGTTGTCGCTTCCGCCCCTGTCCTTCGTCGTCCTCCGGCCCCGAGCCGCGAGCGCGTCGGCGTCACAGCGGAAGTCGAGACGGGTGCTGTTCTCACGGCAGCCGCGAACCTCGAAGGCGTCCAGGCCGGACAGCCTCTCGATCCCTCCCATCTCGCGAAGATCCTGCTTCAGACATCGAAGCGCCTCGGCAAGCCGTCACACGCTGACGGCGGACGCGAGGAGCGCTACCTCCTCGCATCAGCCCAGTACCGTTTCCCCGCCGAGAGGATCCTGACGGGCGACATCGAGTCGAACGCCCAGAAGATCCGTGCGCTCCGCAACTCGGAAGGAAATTCCCTCGTCGCTTCCGGTGGGCTGTGTGCTCCCCTGACTCCGCTCTACACGATCCCGCAGTTCGCAACGAACGCCCGCCCCGTCAGGGATGCGCTCGTCAGCTTCCAGGCGGATCGCGGCGGAGTCAACGTCCCGGTTCCCACAACCCTCGCTTCGGCAGCGGATGCGATCACGGTCATCAGCGAGGCCGACGACGCTCTCGGTGGCACGTTCGCCACCAAGTCGTGTCTCGATCAGACGTGCCTCTCGTTCGTCGAGACGGCCGTGACGATCATCAGCCACTGCCGCGAGTACGGCAACCTGAACGCAAGAGCATGGCCGGAGTCGATCGCGTTCGAGAACGAACTGACGATGGCCGAGCACGCCAGGGTCGCGGAAGGCTTCCTGCTCGACCGGATCAAGACCCTCTCAATCAACGTCACGACTGCGAACACCTACTCGACGACCAACGACCTGATCTACGCGATCACACGGGCCGTCTCGGGAATCAGGTATCGGCTTCGCACGTCGCCGGACTTCCGCTTCCGGGCGCTCCTGCCGGTCTGGATCGCCGACATGATGGTCAGTGACATCTCGGCAACCCAGTTCGACAGGTTCGTCTCACGCGAGCGCGTCAGAGGCATTCTGCGTGAAGCAGGAGTGGAGCCGTCGTTCTACCTGGACACGCCGTCCACGGGAACCACGCAGGGCTTCGCCGACGAAGCAGCCGGTGCCCTCGATGACTTCCCCGATGTCGTGCAGTGGGCGCTCTTCCCCGAAGGCGCGTTCATCCACGTCGACGGTGGATCGCTCGACCTGGGTCTTGTGCGTGACTCGACCCTCAACTCGACGAACGACTTCCAGTTCTTCGGTGAGACGTTCGAGAACGTGGCGCGTCTTGCGCCCGCCCAGGCAGCACTCTGGGTCACTTCCACCGTGTGCCCGAGCGGCGAGTTCCCGTCCCTGACGACGGCGCTTTCCTGCTAGGCGAATAACCGAAAGGAGGCTGTGAGATGGTGCAAGTAACTGTGGGGCCACCCTTCCTGGCAGACGGGCCGATCCCGCAAGCACCCCCTCACAGCCTCCTCTCGATCCCCGGCGCGGTTCTCCCTTCCACCGATGACGAGCACTGGCTTGTCGGTGTGGAAGTGTTGCCGTATCCGCCCGACCTTCCCGACACCTTCGATCCGTGTGCGGTGGGAACGCTTCGCACCAAAAGCGAAGGCGAAGGATGGAACCTTCCGATCTTCGGCCCGTTCACCGCGTACCTGCCGATCACCTGCTCCACGATCTCGGCTGCCAAAGACGGGTTCGCAGAGAGAGCGCGGCTTGCCTTCAGAGCGAGGGAACAGTACGCGGTGTCATACGAGCTTTCACACGGTTCTGCGCAGTCGTTGAATCCGTTCCTTGCCGATGGCAACGTGAGGATCTTGGCTGGCGGTGCTGCCGTTACTCCCGATGTTGGCTTGGCGTATCTGGAGGACGCGATCGGCGCTACCGGACAGGCGGGTTTGATCCACGCAACCAACGGCGTTGCCTCCTCGTGGAACGGCTCCTCGGGAGGCTACGGGGTTGAGGACGTTGGCGGTGTGCTTTACACAACGGCGAACCGCACTCCCGTCGCTGTCTCCGGTGGCTATGTGGGCGCAACCCCGAGGTATGGTTCGTCTGTTGCTGCCGGACAAGCGTGGGTGTATGCGACGAGCATGGTGCAGATCCGCCGCCAATCGGACGTGCAGATCATCGCTCCCACGATCAAGGAGTCAACGGATCGTGCCAACAACATCGTGACGTTCCGCGCCGAGCGCGGCTACGTCGTCACTTTTGACGCTCCTGCGTCGAACACGGACCTCCGGCCACTGCAAGTCGCAGTGAAGGTGGACTGGTCGCCGTGAACATGAACACTCACAACTCCCGAGGGAGGTAGGAAAACATGGCACAGCGAACAGTCCCGTGCGGCATCTCCCTGGGGGTTTGTCGCCTTCGCCTGACGCTGCTCGACACAACGGGTTGCGTGGCTTCCGAAGCCGACAACTCGTATGTTCTCGCGGACCTCGTCTCCGTCCAGGTGACACCGAACATCGAAACCGGAACCGACACCACCCTGATCGGTGGCTGCGGCTGCAAGATCGCTTCGTACAAGGCTCCTGACACCGTCAAGAGGTACGACCTGACGTTGTCGACGCCGATCAAGTCGGCTGCTTTGGAAGCGATCCTGTTGACGGGCAACAACCCGGCGAACATCCTTTACGACGACTCGACCTCCCCTGTGCCTGTCGGGTTTTCGTTCCCGACTGCTCTCGGCTGCGATGAGGAGCAGCAGCCCGTCGCGATCGAGTTCTGGACGAAGAACTGGGTGGACGACGCTCAGGATTCCGCGCTCCCGTGGATTCACTGGGTGTTCCCGCAGTCTCTGTGGTCACCGGGTCAGCAGACCGTCAACAACGACTTCTCGCAGCCTGACTTCACGGGCTTCTCGCGCACCAATGCATGTTGGGGCGACGGGCCATATGGTGACGGACCGGAGGCGATCTACGGAGCGTCGTCGTTCGACATCTCGACAGGAGGCTGGTTTTATTCCCCGGAAGATCCGCCTGTGGCCTCTTGCGATTACGGATCGGTAACTCCATCTTCCTAGTCATCTAGGATGGATGGATGCAAGGAGTAAAGGGAATCAATCACGGCACCATGAACACCTACATTCGTCATGGATGTAGGTGTTCGGAGTGTCGTGCTTGCAACGCCAAAGTCGCTGCTAAGAATCGAGAGAAGAACCGAGAGTATTACCGAGAGGCAGCCAGGAAATCGTATGAGAAACGTCGCGAGATCACCAGAGAGCGCGCCAAAGAGTCATACGATCCTGTCAAAAACAAGGCTCGCTGTGCCGTTCGGTACGCCATCTCAACTGGAAAGTTGCAAGCAGAAGAGTGTGAAGTTGGTGAAGATTGCTTCGGTAGCGTGCAGGCGCACCATGATGACTACTCCAGGCAACTGGAGGTGCGATGGCTTTGTAGGCGTCACCACGCATTGCATCATTATGCGACGGACATGCCTAGAAAACCGGAGGGTCCGATTGCAACCCTGCAAAGGTAGTCGCTGATGGCGGCGTTCTCCAACCACAAGGATCTAGCGTATGGGTCGGTGCTCACAGCACCGGCCCCTGCGCTTACCGGGACTAGCCTGACGTTGAACGCGGGTGGGGGGGCAACGATGCCTGCCGCTCCGTTCTACGCGACAGCGGCTCCTGCGGCGACCCTCCCGACCTTGTCCGTGGCCGAGGTTGTTCTTGTCACTGCTGTGGTTGGGGATGTGCTAACGATCGACCGTGCCGAAGGAGGCACAACGGCGAAGCCGATTGCGGTCGGCTGGCAGTTCTTCTCGTCTGTTTCTAGTGAGTGGGCCGATGAGATCGAGGCGGCTATCAACGCGATCCCTGCTGGAGCTACGGGCGTCACCGGGGCAACGGGGGTCACTGGGGCAACAGGTGTTACTGGCTCTGCGGGTACCACTGGAGCGACGGGGGTCACGGGGGCTGCGGGCTCAACTGGCGTCACGGGTGCAACTGGAGCGGGAACTACCGGGGCTACTGGAACGGCTGGCGCTGCTGGGGCTACGGGCGTAACGGGTGCCACGGGAACTACCGGAACAACGGGCGCAACTGGGACGACAGGTACTACTGGTGCCACGGGCACTACTGGTGCCGCAGGGGCAACCGGAGTCACTGGTGCCACTGGGGTTACCGGCGCGGTCGGAGCAACGGGCGTCACGGGCGCTACTGGCGTGTACGGAGGCCCGGTCACGATCCCCTACACGTTCTCGACGACGACAACTGACTCTGATCCCGGCAGTGGCAATCTGCGTTTGAGCAACGCCACGCAGAACGCGGCAGTCACGATCCGCGCCGATCTTCTTTCTTCGGATGCGACAGACTGGAACGCGGTACTCTCGACGTTCGCTGACTCAACGAACGCGGTGAAGGCGTACATTCGGTTGTCGAAGCAGGCCGATCCGACTGCGTGGCTTGTGTTCACTGTCTCTGCCCTTGCTTCGCCCACGGGCTACAAGAACATCACGGTCGCGAACGTTGGTTCGTCTGCTTCGTCTCCGTTCGCTAATGGTGATGCGATCCTGTTGGAGTGGGAGCGCGTCGGTGATGTTGGGGCAGCAGGTGCGACTGGCGTCACGGGTGCGAATGGCGCCACGGGAGTCACCGGGGCCACTGGCACAGCAGGAGCCGTTGGTGCTACGGGGGTGACGGGAGCGACTGGTACGGCGGGCACGACCGGGGCAACTGGCACGACGGGAGCAGCCGGGGCAACCGGCGTGACGGGGGCAACGGGCGTTGCTGCGTTGCTGACGGAGAACGTGCAGACGGCCAGTTACACGCTTGTTATCGGCGACAAGGATTTACTTGTCGTGATGAATGTCGCAACGGCCAACAACCTGACGGTGCCGCTGAACTCGTCCGTGGCTTTTGCCACAGGAACTGTGATCCCGATTCATCAGCGTGGCGCAGGACAGACGACGGTTGTTGCTACTGGCGGCGTGACGATCAACAGTCCTTCCGCGAAGTTGAAGTTGACGGGACAGTATTCGTCGGCTGCGCTTCGTAAGTTCGGGACTGATACCTGGGTTTTGACCGGCGATCTAAGCGCCTAATCTTCCAGACCTAGAGAGGTAGCAATGGCAGACATCAAGACCGCATACGGCAGTTCGGGACAGGCAATTACGATCACGCTGACTTCGCTCGCCGACGCGACGAGCGCAGGGCGCGAGTCAACGGTGGTGTCAAATACGTCGGACACGTTCCTCGACGTGCTGATCCAGGGGAAGTTGAAGCCGCAGAACTCGGGTTCGATCCTCGCTCCGAGCGCGGCGTTCGTCTACGCCTACGCGAGTGCGGACGGTGGCTCCGACTATCCCGACACGGTGACGGGCACGGACGCGGCGATCACGATAAACAACCCGACGCAACTGAAGCTCCTCGGCGTCATCTACGTCGCGGCGATCAACGTCCAGTACAAGGGCGGCCCGTGGTCGCTCGCCGCTCTGTACGGCGGCCGGATGCCGGAGAAGTGGGGGATCGTGGTCGTGAACGACAGCGGCACCGCGCTCTCGGCAACCGCTGGTGACCACGTGTTTGAGTATCAGGGCATCTATGCGACGGCTGTGTAGGCGCGAATAATGGCGCGCAAACTGAGCAGTGGTGGCTACTTCTCTCACGCGGACGGAGAACCATACGACATAGGAACGGTCTTTCACACGGTTGCATGCTGGTTCCAGCCGATGGCTCTAGGCGTCGAGCACTTCCTGATTGCGAAGTGGGGAGGCGGGAGTACGGCTCGTTCCTACGTTCTGGAGATACTGTCGGATAACCGGCCGTTATTCGCTACTCACGTAACTGCCGGGGCGGTGGGTATTACCCAAATATTGTTCACCCCCGACCCTGCTCTGTCTGTCGGAACATGGTTCCACGTCGCGGCCACGCGGAACGGTGTACGACAAAAAATGTATTACAACGGGAAAATCGTGGCTGACGCTGCCGACACTTCGTCCATTCCAGACAACACCTCTCTGCTGTTCTATCTGGGGCATGGCTCGCAAGGGCAGACCGCTGATGGTTCGATGAGCCAGGCTTGTATGTGGCGTGCCTGTTTGACGGGAGACGAGATCGTGGCCCTCTACGAGGGTCAGCGTGAACCGACCGACATTCGCCCCGGTAGTCTCGTTGGCTACTGGCCCCTCGACAACTACGGGGACGCTAACGACTTGTCAAACTTCGCCCTGCCGTTGACGATGGTGAGCACCCCGGCCGTGATTCCTGATAACCGTCCGCGACTCGCTTCCCCGGCAAGTCGTTTGTTGCAGCCGTTCTTCTTTCCATCTCCATCTTCGTCTCTTTACCAACCCGGCTACAAGTTCGGGTTCCTCTAATGAGCGCCGTTGCCAACGAGCATCAGGAGTTTGAGCGCGATTGGTGGAGCACCTGCACAACCACCTTTGGTGAGGAAGCGAAGCAACTCACTTACGCGCACAAGATGGGCCTGATAAACGAGCCTCGGGGTGGTCACTGGCCCGTCTACGACATGCAAGGCCGCTCAGTGCTTGACATCGGCGGCGGACCGGTGTCGATGCTCCTGAAATGCGCCAACCTTGGGGCAGCCGTCGTCGTCGACCCGTGCCCATATCCTGGCTGGGTGACCGCACGATACGAAGCAGCAGGCATCGAACTGGCTGCGGGCAACGGCGAGGACTTCCGCGACGAACGTGTTTTCGACGAGGCGCTGCTGTAACTGTATGATGACACATTTTGGTGTGCAGGCGGATGAGATTGGCGTGGACGCTGAAACTTACTGCAAGGAAGTGGATCTGTCTCTTATACACATCTCCGAGCC
>ENA-ORBV01009911-ORBV01009911.1-microbial-mat-metagenome-genome-assembly--contig:-NODE-9911-length-15431-cov-5.804676_pt1 | contig 15431 bp, 13 predicted proteins | sample MGYA00237777_ERZ505514 | MGnify/ENA primary metagenome ERZ505514 (study PRJEB26160, sample SAMN06269048) | microbial mat metagenome | isolation source: Oligotrophic lake microbial mat | place... | reverse complement strand
CTGTCGGCTCGTTGACCTGGATCCCTACAAGTACCTGGTCGAAATCTTTGCGCAGCTGCACACCGGGCGGACGGACTACGGCAACCTGCGGCCCAAAGCATGGGCGCAGCGGCTCTCGAAGAAGGTCGCCTCATGAAGCTATTGGAGGATCTCAACCATTTTCGCGGGTCCATCCTCACCAAGATCGTGATTGATCGACAACTGAAGATCACCGCGGCACACGATGGCACAGCCATCGTCGACGGACCGCGCTGGCCGGAGGCGACCTTCTTTCTCAACCACATCAATCATGTCCACTACCACAATGGCCAGGGGACGCATTTGTTCCAGCTCGCCTTCGGCATGGTGCGCAACATGACAGGAATTGACGAGCTCATGGGGGAATCGATGGAGATCCGCTCCATCACCATCTCGGTGCCCGCCGTACCCTCGCTGTCCACACCCCACATGGCGACGATCACCTTGGGATCGAGTAAACAGATAACATTCGCCATTGGGTCGATCCACATCAAGCCACGTAAGCGGTGAACAGTGATCGGATGGCGCTCGACGACCACCGTGGACGAACGCCGGCCGCGATTATACGAAGGCGGATTTCAGGGATCTAGTACACGTGCCTGAACGCACACCCTTCGGCGACACCCGGCGCATCTTCCTGGCGCGCCAGGCCACGGACATGCGCAAAGGCTGTGGTTCCTTGGCGGCCGTGGTGGAAAATGCTCTCGGCCAGAACCCGTATGCCGGCGACATCTTCGTCTTCGTCGGCAAGCACAAGAATCGCGTTAAGATTGTCGCCTGGGATCGCTCTGGATTTTGGCTGTGCTCAAAACGGTTGGAACAAGGAACGTTTGCGGTTCCGAAGGGAGCCGCGGTCGAGAACGAAGTCGGCACCATGCCGCTGTCTCCGGCACAGATCCAGATATTCTTTGAGTCGAGCCGCCCCCCGCGCGGATCCGTGCGTGCGGAACTACCGCATACGGCTCAAGGCTGGTCGGCTGGTCCTAGCGAAGTGGGGAGGTCGCGAAAATTTGGGAGCGTCATCCATGCCAACAAACAGTTCCGTTCGACAAGGCCGAAATGCGGCCTCCTCATAATCAGCTAAAGAGAGTCTATTCGTTCCCGTCGTCGGTTCTCGTCACCTGATGCAGATGTGATCCACTGCCTGGCTTCAGCTAGCCATCACTGTCGTAGATGATGAACCATGCAAACGAACGGATAACCTGCTCTGCGACCATGCATACTGCATGATCGGCGATCTCTCCGTTACGGGTGGCTGAGCAGACTCTACTGACTCATCTCCCGTGATCATCGTCTTTCGCTACGCCTTGCGATGGCGGGAGACTTGCACCTCGGGTTTCACGTCGGCCTTTACCAGCGCACCATGCCCGGTATTGGTCCTGACAGGAACTTTGCCGTCGCGCAGCTCTCTCCACACCAGCGAGGGTGCAACTGGCACACTTGTCGCTGAATTATCAATGTCAGCAGTGCACTGATGAGTGCTGACACGTGCTGATCCACGGTCGTCCCGTTTCTTTCTGCTTTGGGGGCTCCCATGCGTTATGCCGTCCTGATCCTCTTACCGCTGATGGCGTTATCGGCCGCTGAACCCGAAACATCTTTGACGCGACAGGAGGTCAGTTTTCTCAAGCAGGCGATGTCGTACAATCTCCGGGAAGTGAAAGCTGCGGAGATGGTACTAGAACATGCACTGCTTTCAGACCTGCGTGCCTACGCCCAGGAACTGATTCGGGAGCATAGTGCGGCAGTCGAAATCCTGAAAAAGTTGGCCGAAAGCAAACAGGTCATCGTCCCATCCAAATTGACCGACCAAGAGTTGAAGGAGCTGTTTCTTCTGTTCACGACTCCAAATTCGGGAATTAGTGAGAAGTACTTGGAAGATCGGATTCAGAGCCACACGCACGCGATCAGCCGTCTCAAGGACTTGAGAGACGGCGGCACAGATGACGACCTTAAGGCCTTCGCAGTCAAAGTATTGGATGCGATCGAAAAGGGTCTTGTCACCGCCCGACGCTTGGAGAACCAATACTGAACCACAACCGTGCTGAAGAGGCGAACTAACACGTTAAAATCTGAAAGTCCTCGTCAACGGGGGCGAAAAACTTTCTTGGTTTGAGCCCAGTCAGGCAGCCAGTCGAGGTGATGAATTCGACGCTGCGATGCATGTTCTATCAAGACGCATGCTTACCACCAAGATGATGATCCATGGGGTCTATGGCCCATGGATTACTGGATTACCATTCCGTCCGGTCGACGAGCCGTCCTTTCCGCTGTCCGGACGTCATACCAATACGTGATCAAAAGACTACGAATGCAGGAAGGCGATTTAATTTAACCGCCGATGGCACCGAGAACACCGAGAAATACCGTGCGGTCCGTCTCGGCGTGCTCGGTGCCCTCGGCGGGTAATTCTCCCCGTGAGAGGGTCATAGATCGCGGATTAGTATCAGTCGTCGAATTGGACACTTACCTCACCACGCCTCACCACGCCTCACCACGCGATCCGCAGACCACCAAGGAAAACCAGTTGCTCGGTTTTCTCACCTGCGGCCTCTACCAGATCGGCGGTCTCACCCACCGTGACGTGGTAGCGTATGCCCAGGTAGGGCGCGAAACGACGAGTGAACTCGTAGCGCAGGCGCACGTCCAGGTCGACAGGCCCCAGCCCAGCGCCCACGTGTTGCTCGGGAATGTCCTGAGCGAATAGAGAAAAATCCGCCCGCGGCTGAAGAACCAAGCGCTGCGTTACGCGCAGGTCATATTCTCCCTCAGCTTCGAACCACAGGTCACCATCTTCCGAGAGCGCCAGCGAGGTATCGACCTCGACCATATAGGGCACCACGCCCTGCAGCGCGACGACGACAGACCAGGTGTCCGCGTAAACGTCATCCGCCCAGTCGTTGGCGTAGCGTACTCCGCCCTGGGCGTGCCAGAAGGCGGTCACCAATCGCGAGTAGCGCAGATCGGTTTCCGTCTCGCCGTGCTCTGAGCCTTCCACCGACCGTTCACCCTCGTGCTCAATCCAGAGCCTGTCGTAATCGTAGCCGATCCACGCCATTCCTTCCCACCCGAGGCGCTCGTCCCCGTGGTTGGGGACCCGATATTCGAACTGGTCGAGCACTGCGTAGGAGAAGATCGCATTATCATTAATCGCGTCGGGGAAACCGTCGGGAGGCGCTTGGGCCGCGCGATCGAGCACCTCGTCCAGCGTCATACCCTGCGGCAGCTTTGGACCGACCGGTTCGGCCTCTTCCGCCCCTGAAGGGTGATGGGCGTGGTCCCTCGGTATTTTTTCTTCCGCGGCTTCCGCGACCGGAAGCCCAACGGCCAGCAGCCAAGCCAGGACCACGTGGGTCGGCCACACGTCAGTGATCCGCATTGGCTACCCCCTCGGTCACGGACCGGACCACCGCCACCGTGCGGAACATCCCCATCTCCATGTGGTACAGCAGGTGGCAGTGGAAGGCCCATTGGCCCGGCGCATCAGCGCTGATGTCGACAGTGACCAGTTCGGCCGGCTGGACATTGACGGTGTGTTTGCGGGGGTTCTCGCCGTAGGCGTGACCGGCATACAGATCCATCCACATCCCGTGGAGATGCAGCGGATGGTTCATCATCGTATCGTTGATGAAGTTGATCCGCAGTCGCTCACCGTAGCGGAAGCGCAGCACGTCCGCTTCGGACCATTTCTTGCCGTCGAAACCCCAGATGTATTGGTGCATATTCCCGGTCAGATGCATGTCGATTTCACGCGTCGGCGCACGCCGGTCAGCGGGCGTCGTCAGGCAACGCAGGTGCTTATAGGTCAGGACCCGACGACCATCATCACCCAAGCCCAGACCGGGATTATCAAGCCGCCGGTAGGCCATGCTGTGCCCCATGGTGATGCTGCCCGGACCATGATCTGCCGGCCCATGTTGGCGCCGATCGGGAAGGCCAGTCACCGCCAATGTCGCTCCCTGCGCAGCGTGGGCGCCTGCTCCAGCTGCCGTATGATCCATCCCCGCGTGATCGGCGTGCTTGGCCATGCCTGCCATTCCACCCTGGGAATCGTGGTCGCCCATGCCTGCCATCTCGGCGTGGCCACCAGCGCCGTGGAGCATTCCCATATCGGCCATCGTCAGCAGCGGGCGCGGGCGCCGTTCGGGTACCTCTGCCGCAACTGCCGACATCGGGGAGAGGGTGGCACGGGCGTAGCCGCTGCGGTCCATCACTTCGGCGAACAGGGTAACCGCACGATCCGCCGGCATCGTCACCACCACATCGTAAGTTTCAGCGACCGCGATCCGCAGCTCGTCGACCTCCACCGGGCGCACGTTTTGACCATCGGCCTGGACCACCGTCATCGGCAGTCCAGGGAGGCGGACATCGTAGTAGGTCATGGCCGAGGCGTTGACCATCCGCAGGCGCACCCGCTGACCAGGTTCGGCCCAGATGTGGGGATTTTCGTCGGCCGTGCGGCCGTTGATCAGGTATTTGTAGGTCGCCCCGGTGACATCCGAAATATCGCTCTCGTCCATCCGCATCCGGTTCCACGCGGCGCGCGATGCCAGCACCCCGCCAAGGTCCATGCCCCGGATCTCCATCTCCTGGCCGAGATTGGCGAGGGTCGGACGCTGAAAGTTGTAGTAGCCCTCCATGGTCTTGAGCTTGCGCATGACCGCGTGGGGATCCTCGAAAGTCCAGTCGGAGAGAACCACCGTGCGCTCGACGTCGGCCGCAACCGGATCGGGGCCGGCCGGCACGACAATCAGTTGGCCGTACAGGCCCAGTTGCTCCTGCATGCCACTGTGGCTGTGATACCAGTAGGTCCCATTCTGACGCACGCGGAAGCGATAGGTGAAAGTCTCGCCGGCCGGAATGCCGGCGAAGCTGATCCCAGGCACGCCATCCATGGTGAAGGGCAGCAGGATCCCGTGCCAGTGGATCGAGGTCGATTCGCCCATCCGATTGTGGACGCGGATCACCGCTTCCTTGCCCTCGGTCATGCGAATCACCGGGCCAGGCACCGACCCGTTGACGGTGATCGCGTTCCCGATGCCGCCGCCGATCTGCAGCGGGCCGCGCTCCAGTACCAAATCGATCCCCCCTTCGCCGGTAGCGTCGAGCTCACTGAAGCCGCCGGCAACCGGAGGACCTCCGGATCGGGCCGTGCGCAAAACACTACACCCAGTCAGTGCTGCGATCGTGGCCGCGGACAGGAAACCGCGACGGCTTAGCCTTGTCCACTCGCTCAGATTGTCGTGATCAGCGTTCATAACGGCGTCCTTCCTTTCCATGTTCCTGCGGCCACGACACCACCTTCAGCAGATACCGACCTTCAGCAGATTCCGACATGCCATCCCGAGCCGCACCCGAAGACCAAACAAGAACCGTTCCCGGGATCATGGCTTACGCTTTCACTGGTTGGCCACGGAACGGCCGACCGCCTCGTGGTACTTCCCACGGATTGCGGCGATGTCCACGCTCGCTGGCGGCAGCTTGAAGTCGAGTTCCTCCATGGTTTCGACGATGATTTCAGAGATGGCGAGGTTGCGGAACCATTTGTGATCCGAAGGAATCACGAACCACGGTGCCTGTTCGGTATTGCACTTGCTGATGGCATCCTGGAAAGCGGCTTCGTAGTCAGACCAGTATTTCCGTTCCGAGTAGTCCGCCTCGCTGATCTTCCAATGCCGAGTGGGATCGTCGAGACGGTCCTTGAAACGCTCCAGTTGCTCTTCCTTACTGATGTGCAGGAAAAATTTCAGGATCTGCGTGCCGTTTTCATGCAGCCGCCGCTCGAAGTCATTGATCTGCTCGTAGCGTTTGGACCAGACCTTCTTGGGCACCAGATCGTGGACGCGCACGATCAGCACATCTTCGTAATGTGATCGGTTGAAAATAGTCACCGTACCGCGCCTGGGGGTGGCGGCTTCGATACGCCAGAGGAAGTCGTGGGCAAGTTCCTCGGCCGATGGCTGCTTGAAACCGACCACGTGGCAACCCTGCGGATTCATCGAGCTGATGACATGGCGCACGACGCCATCCTTGCCACCGGCGTCAAGCGCCTGCAGGCAGATCAGTACCGAGCGCTGTTGTTCGGAGTAGAGACGGAACTGCAACTCGTCCATGCGTTCGTGGAGTTCGGCGAGTCGCTTGCGCGCAGACTTCTTGCCGTGCTTGCCCGAGTCCCCCGGGTCGAGCTTCTTGAGCTGGAAATCGCTCCCAGGAACGATGCGGAATTTTTTCGTGTAATTCATGTGTCTTCCAAAGTTGAGAGGTAGGTGCCACGCTGCATAGTATGGTGCGCCCTGCAGCAGGGCCGCTTGTGCTGCCTGCTTATTGGCAGCGTCGCCGCGCCAAATTGCCAGCACGGGCTGCCGAAAGGCGCGAAGGTCATGCCGATCCTAAATGTGATAACGCCGCGGCGACTCGAACGGTGCCCTGATGGAACTTCCCATCCCAACTGGGATCAATGGCGCGGATACGTTCAGCGAGTGGCGGGTGCGTGGCTAGTGTCGCGCCCAGGAGGGATGTGCCCATGCCATTGCCAAAGAACATATGGCTGGCTTCCCCAGCGTGGGCGGATTTGACCTGAGAGCCTGTGCCGCCGAGCTTCTGCAGCGCAGCGGACAACCCAGCGGGATTGCGGGTGAACTGGACCGCTGAGGCATCGGCCAGAAACTCGCGCTGTCGGCTGAGTGCCGCCTGGATGAGGCGGCCGAAAAAGACGCCGATCGCTCCGATAACAATCAGTGCCAACCCCAGGAACAGCAGCGGATTCCGACCCCTGCCGCGGCTCGAGTACAGCAGGACCTGACCGATGACCGCCAAGCACACGATCCCGAAGAGCACCCCCATGATCCGCATGTCCAGTCGGATGTCGCCATTGGCGATATGACTGAACTCGTGACCGATGATGCCCTGCAGTTCATCCCGATTGAGCAACGTCATACAACCGCGCGTGACGCCGATCGCGGCGTCACCCGGCGTATGCCCGGCAGCGAAGGCGTTGATGCCAGGCTCGTCATCGAGCACATAGATCCGCGGAACCGGCATGCCGGATGCGATGGCCATCTCTTCGATGACGTTGCGCAATTGCCGCTCGCTGGGATCCGCCGTGTTGGGACTCAGTTGCCGACCGCCGAGTGATTCGGCGACGGCGCTGCCGCCTTTGGCCAAGACAGCGATCTTGTAGACGCTGCCGATGATGACGACGCTTAATGTTCCCAAGGCGGCGTACAGGAAGATTGCTGGATCCCACAGGACCAGTTCAGGTGACGGGGATCCAGGCGGCCGGTTGGCCTGGGTTCCATACACGATCAAAACACTGGCGATATACACCGCCGCAATGATGCACACGACCGAGATCGCAAAGTAGATCACCAGCACCGTCGTTCGCGTACGGGCTCGATCTTGATGTTCTAAAAAACCCATCGGGGTGCCCGTACTCAAGCGAATGAGACTTTCGCTGCCAGCCGTTCTTCCGGTTTCTCGATCGCGAACAGCCCCGCGACAGTGAAGCTGAACATCCCGGCAATGACATTGCTTGGGAACACCTCTCGCTTGGTGTTGTAGGCCATCACCGCGTCGTTGAAGGCCTGCCTGGAAAAAGCGACCTTGTTCTCGGTCGACGTCAGTTCCTCCATCAATTGCAGCATGGTCGTGTTCGCCTTGAGGTCGGGGTAGGACTCGGAAAGCGCGAACAGCCGCCCCAGGGTGCCGCCAAGGGTAGCTTCGCTGCTGGCGAGCTCCTTCATCGCGGAGGGATCGCCAGGATGGGCGGCGGCGCCAGTATTGGCAGCCGCAGCCGCATTGCGCGCAGCGATGACGGCTTCGAGCGTGCCGCGTTCGTGCGTGAGATAGCCCTTCGCCGTCTCGATCAAATTCGGAATCAGGTCGTAGCGCCGCTTAAGTTGCACGTCGATCTGCGCGTAGGCATTGGTGAAGCGGTTGCGCAGCTTAACCAGCGTATTGTATATGCCCGCCACCATTAGGACGGTGAACAATGCCAGGGTTGAAAATGCAATAATGATGCTCAGGGAAGGACTCATGCATGGTGCTCTCGGGATTCGGTGGTGTAGCACGGGTGCTCGGTCATTGCTTGAAAGCTAAGACGATTGGGCCGCAGGTGCGTAGAGGCGCAGAGAAGGAATAGTTCCAAACGGCTTTCTCTCTGCGTCTCTGCGTCTCTGCAGCCAATTTCGCTATTGTAGCTTTCCAGGCGTTGGCGCTCGGCGCTCTATCCGCAGCAACCACCTGACTTGGGTTCTGGCGGCTTTCCAGCGGGCAGGGCCTTGAATTTCGTGCGACAGCCTTCTCCACAGAAGTAGTACGTCTGCCCATCGCGCTCGACGTTGATGGCGGTCGCCGTATCCACGGTCATGCCACAAATAGGGTCTTTCGAGGAGGTCGGGGCAGTTTTCATGATTGTGCTGCTTTCTGAGGGTTCCTTGACTGAGAAACGGCGACGGCACTCGCTGGCGCTACCAAAGTATTAGCTCCAGACATGCCAACCCTCACCTTGCCTGATTATTGCCCTCAACATTAGGTGCCGTCGCCAAGGATGTGTACGCGGCAAAGACCTTACCTGGGGGCTATGGGCCATTGATGGTGATTTCGACCCATCGACGAGCACTTTTTCCCACCATGCATCCAGCGATGATGCGTTGACTCACGTGGCTGGCGTCTCTGCATAATCAGATGCCGCGGCCTTTTTAACGATGCACATTGCAGGTCTGTCATCCCATAGGCGGCGCGTTCGTGATCGCCACATTGCACATCATGTAAGTTGGCGCCGGACAAACCAAATCGTCAACGGTGGCAATAGGATCCACTGGAATAAAGGAAGGATCCCCGTTCCCGTGATCGGCAGCGTTGGCATCGATGGCGTATAGCTCCATCGCTCCAAGGGGCCGGTGGCCAGAGCCTCAAGCATGATCGTGATGACCACCCCCACCGCGACAAAGCTCACAACCTGAGCAGAGCTCGAGCGAATGATCCACCAGCGTGATCGCGCGAGCGCTGCAACGCTCCAAAACGCGATCAGGGATATGGCAACATCTCCAAAAGTTGCCTGCGTGCAGGCCGCGACACCAACCCAATGCGGCTCGATCGGAATTGCCACAAAGAAGGTAATTTGCCACATCTCCCAGACGAAATTCAGCAGAAATGAGAAAATAGCCATATTGGACTCAGGTAAGCCAATGATTCCAGATTGTTCTTTCATAAGTTTATAACGATTCCCCCGACGCCTGCCTGCGCGATGATGTTGGACCTGACGAATGAGCGATCGCGGATGCGCTGTCGTATCACGCGAACCCATGCCACGTGTCTGAGTGTCATGCCGCGGCTCGTCATAACCAACCGTTCGTAAAGCCTGCGCGCCGCAGGCCCGCGACCACATAGCGGCACGAACGCATCAGGCGCCAAGGTAAACCTGACCGGTGGTTTTCGCACATGAGCACCACCGGACCAAGGTTGATCCCGAAGTGGTAGAGCGACGTCCAGCCGGCGTCGGCATCGGTCTTGTTCGGAAAGCTGAGATTGAAGCTGCAGCGGAAACAGTACTCGCCGGTGACTGGTGGATACACGTCTTGAAAATGTTGGATGGTCGACAGCACAATCTCCGGCGCGAACGGCAGCGACGCCACCACGGCCCACGGCGCGACAGTTCCGTCATCGGGGCCATACGGTGCACCGCGGGCGATATAGTCGAAGAACGATCGCTTGATGCCGTTGGTTTTGCGCGTCCTCCTGCCGGGCCCATCGCTCGCGGTCAACCCCCAGAAGTGCTTGCCGTAGCCCACGAATCCGAGTGGGTTTCGCATCGCGTACGCTTGCTGGACATACGTCGCGCGGCGGCTGTTCTCGAAATAGTCGATCCCCTTGTCGCGCATGAACGCATCCTGGATCCCGCGAAAGTCCACCCAGACATGTGAGTATTGATGGATGAAGAGCGGACCACCGTAGATGAATTCGTAGCCGTAGATTGTCTTCCATTGGTAGGTGGACGCCCAGGCCACGTAACTCTCCGGCGGTAAGGGGTGCGTCGGCGAACCCAGCCCGAGGACGTACAGGAGCACCGCCTCGTCGTAGCCTTCCCAGCGGTAGCGCAGAAAGCCCCGCTCCGGGGTCCACCCGTGGCTGAGCGTGGCACCGCCATTGCACGCCCATGCCCAATCAGCGCGCCGGTAGAGCGCGTCAGCCAACGTTCGGATCTCCCGTTCTTCTTTACAGTCGAGATCGAAGAACATCGCAGCGGCGAGCATGCCGGCGAGCAGGAAACCGGTATCGACGGTGGACAACTCGCACCGGCCGGCGCGCCGCCCCGTGGTCATGTCAAGAAAGTGATAAAAGAAGCCGTGGTGACCGGTTGCGTTTGGTGCTGTGCCCTGCGTGCTGGTACAGAAAAACCGCAACACCGCCAGCGTGCGGGCGATCGCGTCGGCGCGCGTCATCCAGGCGCGCGTGACGCCGACCGGGTAGACCGTCAGCGCGAAGCCCACGGCCGCGATACTGGCGGGAGCGCCCGGCAGCGATTTGTCCGCGACCAGACCATTCGCAGGGTTGGTCTCGCGCAGGAAATACTCGAAGGCGTGACGCTGCAACACGTCCAGCCGCGCCTCACTGAAGCCCGGTGGGTACGCATGCTCGCCGCGGTGCTCGGCATTGTTCATCAAGTGGCTCCTACGTATCCGCCCTCGGGCGACGTCGTTTCGCATAGAGCGTGCGTGCGAAGAGACGGCACGGCGACCGACCTGCGCTGTCGCTATCTGTCGCTACGCCGCGCGCTTGGATAGGTTCGTGGCTGGGCCGTTGCTCCTGGAGATGAAGCGACGCTGGATCAACTTCACGACTTCCACGACGGCGAGGGGTAGGAGCGCGCAACCGGCCACGACGCCCCAATCTTTCACATCAAGTGGAACGGTGTGAAGAATGGCGCGCAAGAACGGAACGTAGACCGCCGCGAGCTGCAGGAGAACGCACAGCGCCACGGCTCCCCACAGCCAGCCGTTCTTGAAGAGACGCGCATCAAAAGCTGAGCCGCTCTCCGATCGTGAGCTGAAGACGTGAACCACCTGGGCGAGTGCAAGCGTCATAAAGGTCACCGTGATCGCATGCTTCAGCCCCTCGCCTTCCGTGCCGTACATGCGCATGCCCAGGAAGAATGCCAGCAACGTGACCGCGGCGAGCAGCACCCCCTGCCAGCCGATCATGATCAACAGCCTCGCCGGGAGCAGTGGCGCCTTCGGATCGTGCGGAGGCCGACTCATCATGCCGGGCACCGACGGCTCAAGGGCCAACGCGAGCGCAGGGAAGATGTCAGTGATCATGTTCAGCCACAGGATCTGAAGCGCGCCGAGCGGGAGCGGCCAGCCAACCATCAGAGCGATGAACACGGTGAGGATCTCGGCCAAATTGCACGAGAAGAGGTAGCGGATGAATCGGAGGATGTTCGCATAGATCATCCGTCCCTGTTCGACCGCGCCAACGATCGTGGCGAAATTGTCGTCGACGATAACCATGTCCGCTGTTTCTTTGGCGACCTCGGTCCCTTTGATGCCCATGGCGACACCGATATCGGCCTTTTTCAAGGCCGGAGCGTCGTTCACACCGTCACCGGTCATGGCCACAATCTGCCCCTGCGCCTGCAGCGCTTCGACAATCTGAAGCTTGTGCTTGGGCGACACGCGGGCAAAGACTGCAGCGCCGTGCACGGTTTTCTGCCATCCCGCTGCGTCGAGATTGTTCAGCTCACGTGCGTGCACAATTCGAAGTGGCTGGCCGTTCAAATCGCGGTCGATGCCGAGCTGGCGGGCGATCTCGGCCGCGGTGATCTGCTGGTCGCCGGTGATCATCACCGAACGAATGCCCGCTGCGCGACACGTGCCGATCGCGGCTTTCGCCTCCTCGCGCAGTGGATCGGTCATGCCGACGAGACCGACAAAGGTCAGCTGTTTCGTCGCGTCAGCGTCATGCTCGCTCTGCCCTTCGGACAGGTCTCGATAGGCCAAGGCGAGTACGCGTAGTGCGGCCCCTGCGAGGTCCTGATTCATCGCATCCCAGCGGGCGCGATCGTCAGCGGTAAGGGGCGTCACGCCGTTGGCACCAACCTGGGACGAGCTCGCCTCGAGTAACGTGGACGGCGCCCCTTTCACAAAGGTGATCAGCCGGCCTTCAGGCGTCCGGTGCACGGTGGCCATACGCTTCGTAGCGCTGTCGAATGGCTGCTCGCTGAGGCGGGGGAACTCGGCTTCGAGCGCATCCTCTTTCATGCCCGCCTTCTCGGCCGCCACGATCAACGCCGCCTCGGTAGGGTCCCCAAGCACCGTGTCCTTGCCAGCGGCGTGAGCGACTTTCGCGTCGTTGCACAAGACGCCGACGCGTAGCGCAAGCGTGAGGTGTGCATCAGCATGCGGGTCAACCGGTTGATGGTTTTCTTGAAACTCACCCACCGACGAGTAGCCGGCGCCGGTCACGTCGATCCGTCGCCTATCCAGTACGAACACCGACACCGTCATCTCATTGCGGGTCAGCGTCCCCGTTTTGTCAGTACAGATGACCGTCGTGGAGCCAAGCGTTTCGACCGCCGGCAGCCGCCGGATCAGAGCACCCATGCGCGCCATGCGCTGCATCCCGAGCGCGAGTGTCATCGTGGCTACGGCGGGGAGCCCCTCGGGCACCGCAGCGATCGCGAGCGAGATGCCCACTTTAAGTATGGAGAAGAATTCATGACCGCGAAGCCAGCCGGCAAAGACAATGACCGCGCACAGCACCAGCACGATCACCAGCAACAGACGACCGAGGCGGGCCAATTTTTTCTCGAGCGGTGAATCGTTGTTCTTGGCTTTGTCGATGAGAACCCCGATCTTTCCCATCTCGGTCCCGACGCCGGTGCCCGTAACGAGAAAATGACCACGACCGTTTACGATCGTCGTACCCATAAACGCCAGGTTGAGCCGGTCTGCGAGGGGTGCCGCCGCGTCCGCGATCGGATCGGTGGTCTTGGTGACGGCCTGCGACTCCCCGGTGAGCGCGGCCTCCTCAATGTGTAGTCGCGCACGCTCGATGATCCGCCCGTCCGCAGGAACACGTGCGCCGGCCTCTAGGACGACTAAATCCCCAGGAACCAGCTCTTCCGCTGGGAGCTCGCGTTCCACGCCGTCGCGGACCACGCGAGCAATTCGCACCGTCTGCTTCTGTAGCGCCGTCAGCGTTCGCTCCGCCTTCCATTCAGTAAAAAAGCCGATCGTCGCGTTCAAGACGACGACCACGAGAATAACCACCGCCTCGAGATTATCGCCCATTGCGAAGGCAATCCCGGCGGCCGCGACCAGCAGCAACACGAGGAGGCTCTTGAACTGGTTGAAAAGGATGGCGAAGGCCGTCCGCCCCCGCGCCTGCTCCAGCCGATTGGCGCCGAAATGCTTGAGGCGCCGTGCCGCCTCGTCGATCGTCAATCCACGTGCCCCGTCGGTTCGCAGATGCTTCGCAGCTGTATCAACGGCCAGCGTATGCCACGCCTCTGCCGGAATGTCGGTGCCGGATATCTCAGTCTTGTTCATCGTAGGCTTCGGGGTGCTTCTTGGCGAGCGTCGCGAACAGCACTAGCGATGCTCGTGGAGCCGCTCCAGCGTGCTCCCCAGGGAGCTCTTCAACTTATCCACCGCACCGGCGACAGCCTGGGCCAGGGTCGCCGCCTCGCACGTCACCGCGCTAGGCTGCCGTCCCTCAAGGCGGGCTTCCATTACGCACCGCTTGTCGTTCTGGCCATGTTTGTCGCCGTTTTCGTCGCTGAGATGAACTTCCACGCGCGTGATGTGCGCGCTGAAGCGACTTAGCGATTTGGTGACCGTAGCCTCTACCTGGGCCACGAGTGCCTCGTGTCCTGCAATGTTCTTGTCGGTGTTGACTTGAATTTTCATGAGCCTTGTTCCCTTTTTTTGGTTGAGTTGATCTGAGTTGATCTGAGTTGGGTCAGTAGCGATAGATCGCAGCGGCGCCTTTGCGCGTCGGCATCTTCGCCGCTGGAATAACGAAGATCTCGCCACCCTTCTTGCCAACCAGCTCACCCAGGTCATCGAGCACGTCATCGACTCGCGGGTTGCTCAGCGCATCGCCGACGACCTTCTTGGTCTCTTCATCGAGGTAACCAGCGATCGAACGATCAGCCTCGATTAAAAGCGTGGCGATGCGCCCTGAGGCGGCGGCTTCAGCGATCTGCTGCAGGTTGTCGCTACCCAGCCCGATCGCTCGGGCCTGCCCGAAGTCGTCCTCCACCTTTGCGAGCCGAGCGTCGTATCGCGGCTGGACGACCTGCCACGCGAGCAGGCGCAGCGCATCGTTCGTCACCGCATCAGGATTGACCATGATCCCCTCCTTCAGCAGAAATGGGTTCTGACTGACGCGCTGGAAACGATCGTGATGCTGCGGCAGGGCGGCCAGAATCAGCGGCAGATCAGCATCCTCGACTTTGCCGCGGAGCACCTGCAGGCCGGCGGCCCCGCTCAGCCGACCGGCCAGGACCTGATCGATCAGCGCTTCGTAAAGTCCAGGATCAGGACCGCTCGACATTGCCCCATCCTGCATGCATCCCGGCTATGACCAGGCCGCAGTCGACTCCAAGGGACCCGTTGGACAGGAGCAAACGATGCCCGGGCCACCCTGGTGCCCCGGCCTTTCACCAAGGGCCAGTGCCGGGGCCACCACAGCCGTCCATGCACCTGCCGATTGCTCACGACGCCGTCGCACCCTTCCCCGTCTTCAAACTCAACCCAATCCGTCCCCGTTGCAGATCGACAGACAGCACCCGCACCTGCACCTGCTGGTTGACCTGCACCACGGTGGCGGGGTCGCTGACGAAATGGTCGGCCATTTCTGAGACGTGGATCAGGCCGTCTTGTTTGATGCCAACGTCGACGAAGGCGCCGAAGCGGGTGACGTTGGTGACGATACCAGGCAGAACCATCCCGGGAGTGAGTTCGTCGAGGCGATGCACATCGGCGAAGCGGAACACGCTGAACGTCGGTCGCGGGTCGCGGCCAGGTTTTGCCAGTTCGGCCAGGATGTCGCGCAGGGTCGGTTCGCCGACCCGCGCGAACGGCCGGTCCGGATTGGGTTGCAGATCGACGCCTTCGATGTCGAAGCGGTCGAATCTTAGTCCCGCGACAATAACGAACCGGTCCCCCAGGCTGATCTGGTCCTGCACATAGGCCGACACTGACGTCACGTTCGACGCCGTGTTGGTGTTCAGGGTCGGGAAGGCGAGCGTCGGAAACACCGGATTGGCCAGGTTGAAAGTTGCGTTCGACAGCACGCCGTTGCGGCGCTGGTTGGTCGAGTCCTGATCGCCGTATTCGAGACCAAACAGAACCCTGTGGCCGACGTCGCCGGTGGCCAGATCCCAAACCAGACTGCTCTGCAGCAGC
>ENA-ORBV01009909-ORBV01009909.1-microbial-mat-metagenome-genome-assembly--contig:-NODE-9909-length-15432-cov-5.553045_pt1 | contig 15432 bp, 11 predicted proteins | sample MGYA00237777_ERZ505514 | MGnify/ENA primary metagenome ERZ505514 (study PRJEB26160, sample SAMN06269048) | microbial mat metagenome | isolation source: Oligotrophic lake microbial mat | place... | reverse complement strand
GATGCTGACCGGCGAATCCGAGGCGGTGTCCAAGCAGGCCAAAGACACCGTCTTTGCCGGTACGCTGGTGACCGGCGGCCAGGCGCTGGTGCGGGTCGGGGCCACCGGGCGCAGGACCGAACTGGGCCGGATCGGCCAGTCACTCGACACGATCGCGCTGGAGCGCTCACCGCTGCGCGACGAGGTGGGCCGTCTGACGCGCCGCCTGGTGGTGATCGGCGTGGCGTTCAGCATCGTGCTGGCGCTGCTGTTCCTATGGTTGCGTGGCGGCTGGCTCGAGGCGACCTTGGCCGGCATCACGCTGGCGATGGGTATCTTGCCGCAGGAATTTGCCGTCATCATGATCGTGTTCATGGCGCTGGGTGCGCGGCGCATGGCGGCGCACCAGGTGCTGACGCGCCGGCTCGGTGCCATCGAGACACTGGGTCAGACCACGGTGCTGTGTGTCGACAAGACCGGTACGCTGACGCACAACCGCATGGCGGTGGCGGCGCTGCAGGTGGGCGATCAGGCACTGGAGGTCGGTCCGGACATGCAAGACGTGCCCGAGCCGTTTCACGGGTTGCTGGAGTATGCGGTACTGGCCAGCGAGATCGATCCGCACGACCCGATGGAGCAGGCCTTCCACCGGTTTGCCGGCGCGCAACTGGCCGACACCGAGCACCTGCATCCGCAATGGACGCTGGCGCGGGAATACGAGCTCTCCCCGAGCATGCTGGCGATGTCGCACTTGTGGCACGGGAGTGCCGGCAACGCCGACGTGGTCGCCACCAAAGGCGCGCCCGAGGCGATCGCCGAGCTGTGTCACCTGGACGAAGCCGCGCGCACCCGGCTCGCGGCGCAAGCCGACGCCATGGCCGACCGCGGCTTGCGGGTGCTGGGTGTGGCACAGGCGCGCCACCACGAGCATGCCGCGCATCCGCAAGACCAGCATGATTTCGACTTCGAACTGGTCGGCCTGATCGGGCTGGCCGATCCGCTGCGCGAGCAGGTGCCGCAGGCGGTGGCCGAATGCCGGCGTGCCGGCATCCGGGTCGTGATGATCACCGGCGACCATCCGCGCACCGCCAGCGCCATCGCGGCGCAGGCGGGCATCGACAGCCCGCAGGTCCTCACCGGCGCGGAGCTCACCGGACTGGACGCCACGGCACTGGCGCAGCGCGTGGCCAGCGTGAATGTGTTCGCACGCGTCAAACCACAGCAGAAGCTGGCACTGATCGAGGCGCTCAAGGCGCGCGGCGAGGTGGTGGCGATGACCGGTGACGGCGTCAACGACGCGCCAGCGCTCAAGGCCGCGCACATCGGTATCGCGATGGGGCAGCGCGGCACCGACGTGGCGCGCGAGGCCGCGGCGCTGGTGCTGCTGGACGATGACTTCTCGGCCATCGTGCAAGCCATCCGGCTGGGGCGGCGCATCTACGCCAACCTGCGCCAGGCGATGGTCTACACGCTGGCGGTGCATGTGCCCATCGTCGGGCTGTCGTTGATGCCGGTGCTGTTCGGTCTGCCGCTGGTGCTGGTGCCACTGCACATCGCGTTCCTGGAACTGGTGATCGATCCGGCCTGTTCGATCGTGTTCGAGGCCCAGCAGGACGATGCCGCCGCGATGGACCAGCCGCCACGCCCGAGCGGTCAGGCTCTGGTGTCCGGCGCCCAGGTGGCGCTCGGCCTGGTGCAAGGGGGCGTGCTGACGCTGGTGCTGATGGGTCTGTATGCGGGCATGCAGGCGCAAGGCCTGGCGGCGGAACTGGCACGTACGGCGGTGTTCGTCACTCTGGTGACGGCCAACGCGGCGCTGATCTTGCCCAGCCGGCGCGCCGTCATCGACTGGCGCGACCTCTGGCGCGACCTGCCGGCGATCACCACCTGGGTGCTCGGTGCGACGATGCTGGCGCTGCTGCTGGTGACGTCCGTGCCGATGCTGGCCGCCGCATTCCGGTTTGCGCCGCTGCCGCCGGTTACGTGGCTGGCGGCCTGCGCGCTCGGCCTGATGCTGCTGCTGCCGTTCCAGTGGGCCCGGCGCGCGCTGGCGGCGAGAACCGGGCCGCCACGCTGGCCGAATTCGACGACATGATCACCGCGCTGAAGCGGCGCTGCGGCCCGGCTTCAGCCTGCATCATTGTGGCTGCAAGGCACGGCGGAACTCGGCGCGCTTGATGGCCAGGTATTCATCGCGGTCGAGTTCGTGCAGCTGGCGCTTGTATTGCTCGGTTGCCGTGAACCAGGCGTTCATTCTTTCTTCGCGCTGGCGCTTGCTGGGGGATACGTTGGCGGTGTCGAGCGTCGCATCGATCGCAAGGTAGTAACGCATCGCGTTGCGCTCCACCACGCCGCGCAAGCCGTCTACCGGCGCATCCGCCCCAGGTTCCACGGAGAAGCCGACCTTGTCACGTCCGGCAGTCGCCAGATAGGCCTTCATCGCCAACTGGCCCACAAATCCGACGTCATAGGCGTAGACGAACCGGATGAAACTGCGCCGTGCGTCCAGTGCCACCGCCTGCAAGCTAATCTCATAATTGCTGGTCGCCATGGGTCCGTTGCCCGCGTGCATGGACACGTGCAGGTACTGCTCGGATCTGGCAACCAGTCGGTACGTGAAGTCGACCCGCGCCGCAGCGGCCAGTTGCTGTGCGGTCTTCTTGCCAAAGTGCGCCGTCAGCCTGCTGGTGGATGCAGTGGTGGGCCCGGCGCGGCACGATTTGGTGTTGATATGCAACAGCAGCACCTCGCACCACTGCGCCGCATTCGAGAGCTGGGCGCGCAGTGTATCGAAGGAATGGTCGACGACGGCAAATACCTCGCCCGACACATGCTCGCCGGCCTGTTCCGAGCGCAACACCAACGGTCGGCCAAACGCATTGCGCTGCAGTGCGTCAGTCAAGCTTGCGTACTGATCGTGCAACACCTGTGCCTGTGCCGGAGCAGACGTGGCACCCCACGCCGCATGGGCCCCCATCGCTCCGAGCAGCGCCATGCACGCTAAAACGCGGTGCATGGCGCCCATCTGCAACGCTCTGCCGGGTGTCATCGCCATATGTAGTGCCCCGAACCCGGCAGGTCCGCCATCGACATCAGCCCCGTTCGCGACTCTTGCGCTCCGCCGGCGATGGGCCGCCCTTGGCATGGGACGCCCCTTCCTGTTCGGCGCGCCGCATGTCCTGCGCCTCCCGTTGCGTCGTTGGGCTGGCGTCACGCGCCGCGGCGTCCACTTTGCCCGACTCGACAAAATCCTGGACGGACTCCGTATATCGGCGGTTGGACTCGTAGTCACCCTCTCCCTGCACCTGGCTGTCGTCGCCCTGACCCGCCATCGGTGATCGTTTGCCCGACGTGGCCTGCGCGTCGTGCTGCTGCCGCCCGGCTTGCGAGGCTGGTTGCTGCTTCGATGGGCTCGATTGCGGCTGCTGGCGCCCCGGTCGATCTTCCTGACTCTGGCGCTTGTCTTGCCGCCCGGATGGCTGATCCTGCTGGCCGGCTTGCTGATCCTGCCGGGGGGACGGAGAACCCGGTTGTGGTTTGCCTTGTGCTGCCTGTTGCGACTTGTCGCCCGGCTTTTTCGACGGTTGTGGTGATTGCATGTTCTTGCTCCCTGGTGGTGTCGGACTGCGGCGCCAGACCCCATGCCTGGGCACCTGAACCCATCCTACGCAGCGGCTCGACCAAAACGTATCGGATGATGTAGTCGCATCGTGTCGGACATCGCCGCGCCGGGAACCCCGCGGGCAGGCTGCGCATCGACGGGTCGCTCGCGCAGCAGGCATCCCGCTGTGTCTTGCGCGGAGAGTGCGCGCATCCGCCACATTGGCGCCCGACAACACCCGGCTACGCGCTCGATGCCAGCGCCATGCGGGACCGACCGAGACACCGCGCAGGCCGCGGGTCGAACCGATCGCCCGCTGCGAACGACCCTGCCAGCGCCCGCACCAACGCAGGCCTTGCGGTCGACCCAGCTACACGACGAGCGGCTCCTCCTGCATCGCCTCGCACTGCTCCTCGAGCATCTGCACCTGCCCCTGCCAGTAGTCGCTCGAGCCGAACCACGGAAAGTTGATCGGAAAGATCGGGTCCTCCCAGCGCCGGGCCAGCCAGGCGCTGTAGTGGATCAGGCGCAGCGTGCGCAGCGGCTCGATCAGGGCCAGCTCCCGGCGGTCGAACTCGCGGAATTGCTCGTAACCGTCGACCAGCGCGCCGAGCTGGCGCTGACGCTGCTGGCGATCGCCTGACAGCAACATCCAGAAATCCTGCACCGCAGGGCCGCAGCGCGCATCGTCGAGGTCGACGAAATGCGGCCCGGGGCCGGCGGCAGCCGCAACGTCGGTCGGGGTCCACAGGATATTGCCGGGATGGCAGTCTCCATGCAGGCGCAGTTGCCGGATCGGCTCCTCGCCCCGCGCGGGCGCGCGGCCGCCCAGGCAATCGTGCCGGCCCACCATCTCCAGCGCGCGTGCCGACATGTCGGCCCACTGGCGCTGCGCGTCCAGCGGAACCTTCTCGTTCTCGATCAGCCAGTCGCGCGATGCCACGCCGAAGCTCTGCAGATTCAAGGCGGGACGATGCACGAAAGCGCTGCGCGCGCCCACCGCATGGAAACGGGCCAGAAAACGCCCGATCCACTCCAGCACCTCGCCGTTATCCAGATCCGGCCCGCGGCCGCCGCGGCGCGGGCTGACGCTGAACATGAAGCCGCCGAAATGGTGCAGCGTCGCACCGGCCAGTTGCAGCGGGGCGACGGCCGGCACTTCGGCCTGCTCCAGCTCACGCGAGAAATCGTGCTCCTCCTGGATCTGCGCCTCGCTCCAGCGCCCGGGCCGGTAGAACTTGGTCACGACCGCGCTGCCGTCCTCGAGCTGCACCTGGTAGACCCGGTTTTCGTAACTCGACAAGGCCATCAACCGTCCGTCCCCGCGCAAACCCACGCCGTCGAGCGCGTCGAGCACCTGGTCGGGCGTCAGCGTGGCAAAAGGATGAACGGTGGACACAGCCGCAGGGTTCGGGTTGGGGGGTGACGCCATGGCGACATTGTCGGGCTTGCCTGCGGACCTTGGCACTTGCGCCGCTGAAAACATTGACCTAAGATAGGTTCAACTAAGAAAGTTAAAGGAGACAGCGGCGATGACTGCAAGCGGCAGCAAGGACAACCCTTTGCTCGGCACCTGGCGCCTGGTGCGCTGGGACATCCGTTATGACGACGGCCGCCCCGACAGCCTGCCTTTCGGCGTCGATGCGAATGGCTTGATCACGTATACCGCCGATGGCACGATGAACGCCTGTATTGCCCGTGGCCAGCGCGCACGCTTGTCCAGCGACAGCGTGCGCAGTGCGCCAGAGGCCGAGCGACTGGCCGCATTCGAGAGTTATTTCCAGTACGCAGGGCCCTACACCCTGCGCGGCGAGCCGGGCCGGCAGCAGGTGGTGCACCAGGTCACCCATGCGCTGAACCCCAACTTCGTCGGCACCGAGCAGGTTCGCGACGTGTTGTTCGCAAGCGACGGCACGCTGTCGCTCTCGGCCTGCGACACGGTACCCGGATCCGCCGTGGCGCGGCACCACCGGCTGGTCTGGCGCCGCTGAAACTCCACCCGAGACCCGACCATGTCCCACGCCCAGGCGCTGTTCGAACACCATCGCGCACGTTTCCAGCAGGCCCAGGTGGCCTGCGTCGAGCGCAACTGCTGGAGCCCGTTCCCGGAATTGCCCGGCAAATACCCGGACGCCGCAAACGCCCAGGCTGCGGGACTGGCGGCATTCCAGGCCCACCTGGGCAGCGACCAGCCCAGCCATTTCGCACTGGAGCAACCCGGCGTCAGCGGCGTGCTGGGTGCCGAGATCTCGCCCTACACGCAGAAACCCCTGGGCATCGTCTATCCATGCTCGGACATCGACGAGTTGTTTGACGCGGCCGAGCGTGCCATCGACCGCTGGTCGATGGCCACGGTGCAAGAGCGTATCGGCGTGTTGCTGGAGGTGGTCGAGGCGTTGTACCGCGAGCATCTGTTCGAATTGACGCATGCGGTGATGCACACCGCCGGCCAGAGCTTCAACATGGCCTATGCCGGCTCCGGCGTCAACGCGCTCGACCGGGCCATCGAGGCGCTGGTTTTCGCGCACCAGGCGCAACGCGCGGTGACACCCCATGCAATCTGGGAGCGCCAGTTCGGCCCGTCCCGCATCGCGCTCGAGAAGACCTACCGGCTGGTACCGCGCGGCGTGGCCGTGTGTTTCACCTGTGCCAGCTTCCCGACCTGGAACGCCTGGCCGTCGATGATGGCCAGCCTGGCAACCGGCAACCCGGTGATCGTCAAGCCGCACCCAGCCACCATCCTGCCGATGGCGATCACGGTACGGGTATTTCGCCAGGTGATCGCGGCCGCCGGCTTCGACCCTGACCTGGTCACACTGGCACTCGACACGGTGGAGGCGCCGATCGGCAAGCTGCTGGTTCAGCACCCGAAAACCGCCATCGTCGACTTCACCGGCAGCGTCGCCTTCGGCCAGTGGGTCGAGCGCAATGCCTATCCGGCGCTGGCCTACACCGAAACTGCCGGCTGCAACACCGTGGTACTGGAATCCGCAGACGATCTGGACGCGGTGCTGCGCAGCCTGGCCACGACGATGTGCCTGTTCAGCGCGCAGATGTGCACCAGCCCGCAGAATATCTACGTACCGGCAGGCGGTGTGCGCACGCCGCAAGGTGTGGTGGCGCTGGACGATGTGGCCCGCCGCCTGGCCGACGCGGTGGCCCGGATCGGTGCCGACCCGAAGAAGGCCGCCATGATCCTGGCCACGATCCAGTCGCCGCAGACACTGGCGCTGGTACGCCGGTTGCGCGACGAAGGCGCGGCAAATGGCTCGGTCCTGCTCGAGCCCGGCAGCTACCTCCATCCGGATTTTCCCGATGCGCGCACCTGCACACCGCTGATGCTGCAGGTCGACACCGCCGCGCGCGCGTTATACGCGGCGGAGCGTTTCGGCCCGATCGGTTTCGTGATCCGCTGCGCCGACGCCGACGACGCCCTGGCGCAGGCCACGCGCGACGTGACCGAATGTGGCGGCTTGACCGCCTTCCTGTACTCCACCGACGAAGACTTCATCACGCGCGCCGAGGTGGCCTACGCCCGCGCCGGCGCCCAGCTCACGACCAACCTGACCGGTGCGATGCCACTGAACTTCGCCGCCGCCTACAGCGACTACCACGTGACCGGTCTGAACCCGGCCGGCAATGCATCGCTGACCCACCTGGCTTTTGTGGCCAGCCGCTTCTGTATCAGCCAGTCCCGCCGCCCGGTCCGCGCGGCGGCCACGACATCCACCCTGTCCACCCCGTCCTGAAGGAGAACCCCGCCATGGGCGCCACCGATACCCACGCATTCAACGAGATCCCGGTCCTGCTGGGCGGCTTCGCACCGGTCGAGCACGAGATGACGGTCGACCTGACCGACATCGAGGGCGAGATCCCGAAAGACCTGACCGGCATGTACGTGCGCAATGGCCCGAACCGGCGTTTCGAGGCCAGCGGCCGATACCACTGGTTCGACGGCGACGGCATGCTGCACGCGGTGCGTTTCGAAGGCGGCCATGCGCAATACCAGAACCGCTGGGTCATGACCGACGGACTGCGCGAGGAACTCGCGGCCGGCAGCGCCTTGTGGCAAGGCATCAAGGACCCGCCGCGCAAGGACCGCCCCGACATGCCGATCAAGAACACCTCGAACACCGACGTCAAGTTCTACGCCGGCAACCTGGTGTCGATGTGGTACCTGGGCGGCGCGGTCTACCAGTGCCGACCGCAGGACCTGTCCACGATCGGCAAACTCGAGCTCGACCCGCGGCTCAAGGGCTTGCCGATCTCGGCGCACTCCAAGGTCGACGAACGCACCGGCGAGTTCCTTTTCTTTGCCTATGGCAAGGAGGCGCCCTACATGCATTACGGCGTGATGGACCGCCACGGCAAACTGACCACCTTCATGCCGGTGCAGCTGCCCGGCCCGCGCCTGCCGCACGACATGGCGATCACGCCGAACTACAGCATCCTGCACGACCTGCCGCTGTTCTACGACATGGATGCGTTCGCCGCCGGCCGTCACAAGCTCAAATTCCACCACACGCTGCCTTCGCGTTTCGCCGTGGTGCCGCGCCACGGCACACCCGATCAGATCCGCTGGTTCGAGGCCGAGCCCACCTACATGTACCACGTCTCCAACGCCTGGGAGGAAGACGATGGCCAGGGTGGCACCGAGATCGTGATGACCGGCACGCCGTTTCGGCTGCCCACCGACGTGCACGGCCAACTCGACGTGGCGCGTTTTCCGAAGATGCTGGCCCACCTGGAGCACGACTTCATCTTCAAGGAGTGGCGCTTCAACCTGCGCACCGGGCAGACGAAAGAACGGGTCATCGACGACATCGTCAACCAGGAGTTCCCGGTCATCAACGCATGGATGCAGGGCTACAAGACCCGGTTCTCGTGGAACGTGCTGATGGGCCGGCTCAACCGCGCCGAGGATCCGCGCTTCTGCGGTCTGGTGCGCTACGACCTGGAGCAGGACACCTGCACCAGCTGGCACGCCGGCACCCGCAAGTGGTTCAGCGAGGCCCCATTCGCGCCCAGGGACCACTGGAAAAACGAGGACGATGGTTACCTGGTCGGCTTCATGTGGGACGACGAGAAGCAGGCATCGTTCCTGAGCATCTTCGACGCCCACGACATATCCCGCGGCCCGGTGTGCAAGATCCGCCTGCCGCAACGCGTGCCCAACGGCTTCCACGCGACCTGGGTCAGCGGCGAGCGGCTGGCGCGCGGTTACTGACAGCGCCAGGGACGCCACATGCAACTCAACGATCTGCCGGTGCACGACATACCGGCGCTGGACGGCAACAATGCGCCGGTACTGGACGAATCGGTATTCGACGACATGCAGGTGCTCGGCGAGGTGCCCCGGGACCTCAACGGCCTGTACGTGCGCAATGGCCCCAACGCCCACTACCCACCCAACTGGCGATACCACGCCTATGACGGCGACGGCATGCTGCATGCCGTGCAGTTTGCGGGCGGCAAGGTCACCTACCGCAATCGGTTCGTGCAGACGCAGGGTTTGCAGGAGGAGCGCAGCGCCGGCCATGCGTTGTGGAAGGGGCTCAAGGAGCCGATGCGCGGCGACCGCCCGGACCAGCCCCTGAAGAACACCGCCAACACCGACGTCAAGTACCACGCCGGGCGCCTGATCGCGATGTGGTACCGCTCCGGCATGCCGTATGCGCTGGACCCGGTGACGCTGCAGACGCTGGGCACGGCCGACTTCGACGGTGCCTACAAGAAGATCTCGGCCCACTCGCGGCCGGACGAACACACCGGCGAATTGCTGTTCTTCGATTACAGCCTCACCGCCCCCTACATGGAATACGGCGTCATCGGGCCGGACCGCAAGCTGCGGCACAAGATCGAGATCCCGTTGCCCGGCCCGCGCCTGCCCCACGACATGGCGGTGACCGAAAACTACACCATCCTGCACGACTTCCCGCTGTGGCCCGATGCCGAGGCCCTGAAAGCGGGGCGCTACAAGGTGCACTTCCACGCCGACCAGCCAAGCCGGTTCGCCGTCGTGCCGCGCCACGGCGCGGCCAGCGAAATCCGCTGGTTCGATGCCAAACCAACCTACATGCTCCATGTGGTGAACGCGTGGGAAGAAGGTCACGCGATCGTCATGGTGGGCACGCCCTACCGCCTGCACGCGACGGCGGACGGCCAACCCGACGCGCGGCGCCTGGAACGCACCATCAACCAGCGCCAGCGCGACTTCATGCTCTACGAATGGCGCTTCGACCTGCAGACCGGCACGACGACGGAACGTGTCATCGACGACGTGCTCAATACCGAGTTTCCGGCCATCAACAGTGCGTACCAGGGACGCAAGAACCGGTATTCGTACCACATCGTGTTCCCGCAAGGTGGACGAGAGGAGCCGCGTTTCCCCGGCCTGGTCAAGTACGACCTCGAGACCGGTGGTTATGTGGCGTTCAGCGCGGGCCCGCACTATTTCTACAACGAACCCGGATTCGCGCCCCGCGACGACAGCCAGGGCGAAGACGACGGCTACCTGGTGATGCCGGTCTGGAACCCGGTCGATGCACGCTCCGAGATCCAGGTCTTCGACTGCCGCGGCCCGCTGCTGGCGCACGGGCCGCTGGCGCGCATCATCCTGCCGCGCCGTATTCCGCACGGCTTTCACGCCACCTTTGTCAGCCAGAAGACGCTCGATCGCTGGAAGTGAAGACATGATCCTCGTTGCGCAACACACGATCGACGAATACACGCGACGCCGCTGGTGGGGCACGACCACGCTGTGGGACCTGTTCGTGCAGCACGTGGCCGGGCGCCCGGATGCCGAGGCGGTTGTCGACGCGCCCAACCGCGCCGATGTCGCGCACGGCGCGCCGCGGCGCCTCTCCTGGTCGCAACTGGCCGACGCGGTGGACCGCTTCTGCCGCCTGCTGCTCGACACCGGTGTGCGGCGCGATGAGCGTGTGCTGATGCATTTGCCCAACGGCGTCGAGCAATACGTCGTCTACCTGTCGTGCGCGCGGCTGGGTATCGTCATCACGCCGGTGCCGGTGCAATACCGGGAAAACGAACTCGAATACATCGTCGCGCACACGCAGGCAGCCGCCGTCGTGACCTTCACCCGCATCGGCAAGCCCGATACCGGCCACGCTGCGGCGGCGATGTTCGCCGCGATGCGGGCCGGGCACACCGGGGTGCGTGCGATCCTGGCCTGGGGCGATGACGTCGGCCCCGACTTCATCGACATCGGCCGGCATACCGCGGCCCCGATGACCGACACCGACCGCCAACGTGTGCAACAGGCCGAGGCCGACGCGGCAGTGACCGCCAACGACGTGTTCACGATCTGCTGGACCTCCGGCACCGAGGCCCGGCCCAAGGGTGTGCCACGCAGCCACAACGAGTGGCTGGTGGTGGCGCCGTCGATCATCGACGCGGGGCAGATCCGCGCGCATGCGCGGCTGCTCAATCCATTTCCACTGGTCAACATGGCCGGCATCTCGACCGCCATCGCCGCCTGGCTGGTCGTCGGCGGCACGGTGGTGCAGCACCATCCGTTCTCGTTGCCGGTGTTCCTGCAGCAGATCCGCGACGAGCGCATCGACTACACGGTGGCGCCGCCGGCGGTGCTCAACATGCTGCTGCAAAACTCAGCCCTGCTCGAGGGCATCGATTTCAAGCGCCTGTCGCGCATCGGCTCGGGCTCGGCGCCGCTGAGCGAATGGATGGTGCGCGGCTTTGCCGAACAGTTCGGCGTGCAGATCATCAACTACTTCGGCTCCAACGAGGGTGCGGCGCTGGCGGGCAACCACATCGACCTGCCTGATCCGGGCGAGCGCGCCACCTTCTTCCCGCGCGCCGGCGTCAAGGGTTTCGACTGGTCGGTGTCGACCACGCGCAAGGTGCGCACCCGGCTGGTCGATCTGGACACCGGCGAGGACATCGCGCAGGCCGGCCGGGTCGGCGAGTTGCGTTTCACCGGCCCGACCATCTTCAGCGGTTATTACAACGCGCCCGAACTCAGCGCACGCGCCTTTGACGAACAGGGCTACTACAAGACGGGCGACCTGTTCGAGATTGCCGGCGACCGACTGCAGTTCTACCGCTACGCCGGCCGTTCCAAGGACCTGGTGATCCGTGGCGGCATGAACATCTCTGCCGAAGAGATCGAGGGCCTGCTGCAGGCCTGCCCCGGCGTGCGCGAAGTCGCCGTCGTCGGGGTGCCGGACGACATCCTGGGCGAAAAGGTGTGTGCCTGCATCGTCGCGCAGGAAGGACACCGGATCGTGCTGGGCGACATCGTGTCTTATCTGCGCACGGAAAAACACGTGGCGGCCTACAAGCTGCCCGAATACCTGATGCCGCTGGTGTCCATGCCGCGCAATCCGGTCGGCAAGATCCTGAAAACCCAATTGCGGGCGCAGGCCAGGGCCCTGCTCGCGGCACCCAGGCAGGCCGCGGCATGAAACCCGTCCTGCTGCTGATACCCGGCATGTTCAACACCGCCGCGATCTGGGATCCGGTGCGCGCCCACCTGGACCCGGGCCTGGATGTCCGGGTCGCCGACGTGCTCACCCAAACGAGCATCGCCGCGATGGCCGAAGACGCCTGGAGCCAGGTTGCCGACCTTGCAGCGGCCACGCCGCTGGTGGTGGCCGGCTTCTCGATGGGCGGTCATGTCGCAATCGAGCTGCTGGCCCGGCACGGCGGGCGTGTGCGGGCTGCGGCGTTCATCGACAGTTCGGCCCAGGTCGAGACAGCGGAGTCGATGCAGAACCGCGAGAAGACCATCGCCGCGCTCGAACGCAGTTTCGAACGCGCGGTCACCGCGGTGATCTCGTTCAGCCTGCATCCGGACCACCACGGCCGCGCCGACCTGGTCGAAGGCATGCGCGGCATGATGCACGGCGTCGGCGCGCCGACGGCGATCCGACAGACCCGGGCCATCATGGGCCGCACCGACCATCGTGCGATGCTGGCGCAACTGGCCATGCCGACGCTGGTGGTGTGTGGCCGCCAGGACAAGGTCACGCCGCCGGCCCTGTCGCACGACCTGGCCGCCCTGATTCCCGGGGCCCGCCTGCAGTGGCTGGAGCAGGCCGGCCATCAGGGCCCGCTCGAACAACCTGCTGCCCTGGCCAGTGCCTTGAAGCAGCTGATCGCATCCGCCACCCACTCACAACAACCCAAGGAGACACCATGATCAAGATGACGATGATGAAACGCCGCACCGTGCTCGGTGCCCTGACTGCGGCCGCCTCGAGCGTGGTGTTGCCAGCCGCCCGTGCACAGAGTTTCCCCGATCGTCCAGTCCGCGTCGTGGTGCCGTTTGCGGCCGGCAATACGCTGGATACGGCGGTGCGCCAGGTCGGCGAAGTATTCAAGCAAAACACCGGGCAACCGATCCTGGTCGATGCCAAGCCCGGCGGCTCGGGCATCATCGCAGCGCAGAACGTGATGCAGGCAGCGCCCGATGGCTACACCGTGTTGTTGTGCAACACCAGCATGTTCACGATCAATCCGCATACCTTCGCCAGCCTGCCCTACGATCCGGACAAGAACTTCAAGCCGGTGTCCAACTTCCTCGGCGCGGCGATGGTGATGGCGGTCAATGCCAACGTGCCGGCCAGTAATGTGGCCGAGTTCGTCGCCTGGACCAAGGCCAACCCGGGCAAGGTGTCGTTCGCCTCCTTCACCGCCGGCAACTCGTCGCATTTCGCCGGCGTCATCCTGAACCAGCGCGCCGGCATCGACATGCTGCATGTGCCGTTCAACGGCTCACCGCCGGCTGTCACTGCACTGCTGGCCGGAACCGTGAACGCGGCCTTCGTGCCGATGATGGCCGTCAAGCAGCATGTGGAGTCCGGCAAGGTCAAGGTGCTGGCCATCACCACGCCGACCCGCTCGCCCCACATGCCCAACCTGGCAACCTTCCGCGAGCAGGGTTACCCCGATCTGGACATCTACATCTGGGCCGGACTGGCCGTTCCAGCGGGCACGCCGGACGCGGTGATCGCGCGCCTGAATGCCGAATTCGGCAAGGCCCTGCGCAGCGCCGAGATCAAGGGCAAGTGGGACCCGGTCGGATTCGAGCCGCTGGCCACCACGCCGCAGGAGTTCCAGTCCTTCTACCAGGCCGAGTCCAAACGCTGGGCCGAAGCGGTCAAGATCTCGGGCTTCAAGGCGACGCAATGAGCCCTCGCAATCCGCCGGACGCAGGGATCCGCCAGTGAGCGCCGCCGGGCCGCTCCCAACGCGCTCAGCCCCGCAGTCCGCAGGGCGGGGGGTCCTCCAGTGAACTTGGCCGGTACTTTTCCGTTCGCGCTGCGGCTGCCGGTGTTCGCCGCGCCGATGTTCCTGATCTCGGGACCGGAGCTGGTGCTGGCCGCCTGCAAGGCCGGCATCATCGGCGCTTTCCCGACCCCCAACGCGCGGCCGATCGGCGAGCTCGACGTCTGGATGCGCAGCATCACCGAAGGCCTGGCACGGGCGCGCGACGAACCGGGCGCGGGCGTCATCGGCCCCTGGTGCGCGAACCTGGTCACCCATTCGTCCAACACCCGGCTGCCGCAAGACCTGGAGCTGGTGGCCCGTTACAAGCCCCCGGTGGTGGTGACCGCGCTGGGCAGCCCGAAGCCGGCCATCAGCGTCGTGCAGGCCTACGGCGGTCGGGTGTTTGCCGACGTCACCACCCTCGCGCTGGCGCGCAAGGCCGTGGCGGCTGGCGCCGACGGCCTGGCCTGCGTGTCGAGCGGCGCGGGCGGGCATACCGGTTCGATATCGCCGTTTGCCTTCGTCAGCGCGGTGCGCGAATTCTTTGATGGCCAGATCGTCGTGGGCGGCGGCATCAGCGATGGCTGGGGCGTGGCTGGTGCGATCGCCTGCGGGGCGGACTTCGTCTACATGGGAACACGCTTCATCCCGACCCGCGAGAGCCTGGCGGCCGACGCGTACAAGCAGATGCTGGTCGACTGCTCGGTCGAAGATATCGTCGTCAGTGCCGGCGTCACCGGCACGGCGGCAAGCTGGCTCAAGCCGTCGCTGCGCGCCAACGGGCTGGATCCGGACAACATGCCTTTGGCGCCGTCGCGCAACTACGACAGCAACCAGTCCATCGCGGCCAAGAAGTGGAAGGACGTCTGGGCCGCCGGCCAGGGGGTGGGTGCCATCAAGCAGGTGGAATCGGTCAGCGACGTCGTCGACCGGCTGGAGATCGAGTATCGCCTTGCTTGCCAACGGCTGGCTGCGCGAGCACCCACCGCAATCCGCGCCGATGCGGCGAACCTCTGACAACACAGCAAGGAACCACCATGCCATCTCCCACCTACATCCTGGGCGGCTACCAGACCGACTTCGCCAAGGCCTGGTCGCGCCACGGCCAGGACCTCTCGGACATGACCCGCGAGGCTACGCTGGGCGCGCTGCAGGCCAGCCTGGTGGATGCGGACCGCATCCAGAGCATCCACGTCGGCAACGCGTTTGGCGAACTGCAACGCCAGCAGGCCCACCTGGGTGCGATGGTGGCGCAGGTGGTGCCCGAACTGTGGGGTGTGCCTGCCATGCGCCACGAAGGCGCCTGTGCGTCGTCGTCGCTGGCCATCCTCACCGCCATGGCCGAGATCGAGGCCGGGCGTTACGACTGCGTGCTGGTGCTCGGTGTCGAGGAGTTCAAGAACCTGCCGGGCGACCAGGCCTCGGCCAACCAGAATGCGGCAGCCTGGCAAGGCCATGAGGACATCGATTGCACCTTCATGTGGCCGGCTGCGTTCGGCCTGCTGGCCGGCGAATACGACAAGCGATACGGCCTGGACCGCAAGTACCTGAACCGTATCGCCGAACTCAACTACGGCAACGCCAAACGCAACCCGCTGGCG
>ENA-ORBV01009908-ORBV01009908.1-microbial-mat-metagenome-genome-assembly--contig:-NODE-9908-length-15435-cov-5.149434_pt1 | contig 15435 bp, 13 predicted proteins | sample MGYA00237777_ERZ505514 | MGnify/ENA primary metagenome ERZ505514 (study PRJEB26160, sample SAMN06269048) | microbial mat metagenome | isolation source: Oligotrophic lake microbial mat | place... | reverse complement strand
ACGTCCAGGCGCAGGACCGTGCCGACATGGCGCGCCTGGGCTTCGGCGAGCGCGGTCTCGGCGCCGGCGTGCAAGTCTTGATCTATCAACAGGCGCGGTTCGGGCATGGCGTGTCCTTGCTGCCGCGCTCAGCCTCCGCGTGCAAGCGTTCCTCTTGACCCGAAGCGCGCGCGGGCGCTCCATCCCGCCGCTTTCGCGGGAGGGGATAATGCCGGACAAGCTGATCGTGAGCGCTGGCGACGTGATCGACGTGCAGCTCACCTCGGAAACCGTAGTGATCGAAGGCGCTGATCGGCGTCATGTCGAGCCGGGGCACATCACCAACCGTATGCGGCTGTTCTTGCGGCAAACCGACGGCAAGGAACAGAAATACGATTTCGAAGATACCGAGCTTGGTGTCCGTGAAACACAGCGCGTTGTCGTGGTGCGCGGGCAAGGCAAAGGCAAGCAGGATCGCGGGCCCTACAACATCGTGCTCTTCAATATATCGAGCGGAGAGCGCGGCGAGTTTGAAGGCGGGCTTCGGATTTATCTGGGCCACAAGCCGTTCTTCGGACCGCTTTGGAAAGCGGCCGTGCTGGCGTTCGCCGTGGCGGTGGTGTTCTGGCTGATTTCAAACTTTGAAATGCGCGACGGGAACGGCGGCACAGGCTCGTCGATCCGGGTCAACTCCACGAATGCGACCTGCACCTGCTGTGGCGCCACACCTGCTGCGCGCAACTTCTGGTCGATCATGTCCCACGCGCTGAACGCGGGGTCACGCATCCGGTTCGAGAACGCCCCGTTGAGAGCGCCCTGGACCATGACGATGCTGCCGTCCACGAGCGCCTCCCGGTCGATGCGCCAGGTCAGCTCTCGCCACTCCTGACCGAAGCTCGAGATGCCGATGCTTCCGCCGACGCCGGCGAGCCTCCCCTTTGACGGCGGCGCCGACACCGAACAGCCGGTGTATGCGAATGCCGTCGCGGTGCACCGGTCGCCCGACGAGATCATCGTCGACCTGGCCTTCGCCGCCCCGAACCGCGCCAGCGCCCGCGTCCGGTCGCGCGTGGCCATGAGCCCGCGGCTGGCTTTGCGCCTGTCAAAATTATTGGCGAAAGCCGCCGAGGAACAATGAAAGACGCCGACATCCGCGCGTATATCAAGTCCGCCCCCGCGGCCGAGCTCTCGGACCTGCGGGCGGCCATTGATTCCGAAATGGCGGCGCGCAGGGAAACAAAGGCACCCGCGGCGGCCGGAAAGGCGGCGGGCAGCAAGATTTTGTCGCACACGGACGGCGCGTCCCGCGGAAACCCCGGCAAGGCCGGCATCGGCGTCGTGCTGTTCAACGAGAAGGGCGACGTGATTCTCGAGGATTGCCAGTTCATCGGCGAATGCACCAACAACGAGGCGGAATACCGGGCGCTGATTCTGGCGCTCGAACGCGGTTTCGAGCTGACGCAGGACACCATGGAGTGCTACCTGGACAGCGAGCTCGTGGTGCGTCAGCTCATCGGCCGTTATGCCGTGAAATCCGAGAAAATGGCGGGCTTTTTCAAAGAGGTCAAGGACCGGGCGGCCCGGTTCGCCGCACAGAAGTTCATCTGCTTCCAGCTGGCCAAGGTGCTCGACACGCTGATGCACCCGTTCCGGCGGACATACCAGTCGATCGTCGATTCGCAGCCGCAACGGCTGGCGCGCGGGCCATATCCGATCTTCGACAACCTCACGGCTCTCTTCTCCGCCAAGCCCGTCATCACCCGCACCGCAACCTATGTCTACGCGTGCAGCGAGTGGGTTGACGACGCCTTCCAAGGCAAAGAGCTGATGCTCGAGGTCTACTCACGCCTGCTCAACCCCACCAACGTCTCGCTGGCCAACCACATCGTCGACATCGAGGCGGGGCCCGAGGCCCACCACTATTTCGCCTGGAACTTCAACTCCGGCATGGCCGCAGTCGACGCAACGCTGAGCCATTTGGTTGGCTATCGCGACATCATCCTCGCCTCGCGGAATGTCTACGGCGGGACGTACCAGCTCATGCACGACTGGTTCGCCAAGCCCTCCAACCTGGACGTCCACGTCGAGTTCTTCGACGGCTACGGCGAGGCCGAGTTCCGCAAGGCGCTGGAGGCCGTCAAGATCAAGTGCGCCGACCGCATCAAGGACGGGCGGCACATCTACGTCTACATCGAGTCCCCCTGCAACCCGCACGGCTACGTGCTCGATGTCCCCGCGATCTGCCGCGTGGCGCACTCGATGGGCATCACGGTCATCTGTGACTCGACGGTGGGCACGCCGTTCCTGCACAGGCCGCTGCAGCGTAAGGACCCGCTGGAGCGGCCCGACTTTGTGATCCACAGCTACACCAAGGACCTCTCGGGCATGGGCGGGACGACCGCCGGCTGCGTGATCGGGCGGAACGAGCGGATGTTCATGGGCAAGCACGACTCGGTGGCAGGCCAGGACGTCGACGGCAAGCCGCGCACGTGGCACGGGCACGAGACGATGTTCTGGAACGTCTATTACATCAAGGGCGCGTTCCTCGACGCCGACAAGGCGTACGAGGTGATCAACGGGATGCACACGCTGGAGCTGCGGATGCTCCAGAAGGCGGCGAGCACGCTGACGATGGCCGAGGCGCTGAGCCAGCACCCCGATATGAACGTCAACTGCAATGCCGTGCAGGGCAACCCCAACGGCGAACTCCGCGAGAAGTGCCTGCACCTGGGGCTGCCGGCGCCGCTGTTCACCATCGACTTCGAGGGCAAGAAGGGCACCGGCAAGGCCCCGTTCTCCCGCGAGATCTTCAAGCGGTTCTTCGACTGCCTCGACCCGGTCTTCGGCCACCAGGTCTCGCTGGGCCAGACGTGTACGGTGGTCCTTTGCCCGGCCATCACCAGCCACAGCGAGATGAGCGACGAGGCCCTGCGGGCGGCCGGCATCGAGCCGACGACCGTCCGCGTGGCCATCGGCATCGAAGACCCACGCACACTGATCGCCCACCTCATCAAGGCCTCGGAACTGGCCCTGGAACCGGTCGCGCCCGGCTTCTGTAAGAAGTTCCCGACGGCCGACCAGATCGACGCGATCTACAAGAAGCACTATCTAGCTGTCCATCTGAAATACGTCGAGCACCTGAGCCCGACAGCGAGCCTGATGCACTGATCGCAAGTCCGCCCTTCCCCACGCCGGGGATGAAAGACGCTCGGCGGACTGAATCCTGGGATGGTCGTGGCTACGTCGCAGACGCAACCCTCACGACCCGATCGCCGCCGAACCCGTTACGCTGGTGCGGATGCGCACCGAGTCTTCCAGCGGCCGCACGCAGATCTTCCTGACGACCACCGTGCCAGGCGCCGGCCACCGGGCGGCCCGGTGACGCCGACAGGCGACCGCGGAGGGGGCGCTTTGTGTGCCGATAACTGAGCCGGGCGGTGGCGTTAGGCCCAGAATGAGGTACATTTTCAGGGTTCGAAATCCCAAACTGAAGTCGAAATATGTTCCCTAAGCCGAGCCGTGGCGATCGCGCTCAGCTTGCCCGACTCGGTGGGTACAGCGCCGACGGCAAGCTCATCGTCACCGAGCGGGCCACCACAACGCTCATGGTCGAGGTTCCCCGTGACTTGCGGGCCAGAAGGATCGGCAGATCGAGATGTTGAAGGCTGAGTCGATCATCGAGGAGCGCGAGCTCGATGAACTCAAGAGCCGGCTCGCGGCGATTGAGGCCGCGTTGATGCAGTTGCACAAGAACCGATAATCAAACCCAACCTTTCGGCATGGCCGCCCTCCGATTCGGATCCCGAGCCTGACTCCTGTTCCTTCAAAGGAACTGTCCATGCGATTGCTCACCTTGTTTCCAACGTTCGCCCTGTCCGCGTTCGGCGCCGCCATCGTGACAGGCGAATACGCCCCGACCACCAACATTGCGATCCCGACAACATTAAGTGCGCCCGCGCCCGCCACACCCACCACCAGCGCGCTGAGCACCTTTACTGGAACCAACGCCAACGGTACTTGGTCGCTCTACGTGCAGGACTTCGTGCCTAGCGACTTCGGCTCGATCGCTGGCGGATGGTCGATCTCGTTCTTCCCACCCCCACCCGCGGCGGTGGCCCAGTCTTCCGCGTTTATCTATCAAGGAAAGCTCGAAAGCAATAGCGCGGCCGTCGACGGCAGTGCTGCCTTCCGATTCTCGCTTTGGGGCTCAGCGGCTAGCACGACGCCTACAGGGCAGATCGGCAGCAAGATCGCGCGGAATGCCGTACCTGTGAGCAAGGGCCTCTTCACCGTCAGCCTTGACTTCGGCGTTGGCGTCGTTGACAACAAGGACCTCTTCCTGCAGATCGAAACCCGCTCACCGGCGGGCAGCGGCGCGTTCACCACGCTCGCGCCCCGCCAACTGCTCACCGCCGCGCTGAATGCTCAGTTTGCTCGAAATGCGGCCAACGCTGCCAGTGCAGCCAATGCCACCAACGCAACCAACGCCGCCAACGCTGACAACGCCTCGGCCCTGAACAGCACCGGTCGCATCATCATCGGCGGCACCGCTTCGCCCAATAATGGCACCAGCCCTGGCCTCGTGCTCCGGTCCCCAGCCATCACCGGCACCGACCGCGCCTTGATCGGCATGCGCAGCGACAACCTCGTGGGCCTCTTCGGCCCCACCGCAGGCTGGGACCTGCTGATGGACACGACCACTGGCTTTGTGGGCGTCGGCCTCACTGGTGCTACGCCAACCGTACCCCTCGACGTCAACGGCTCTGCCCTGATCCGCACGAGCAGTACCGCCTCTACCAATGTTCTGGCTTTCGGCACCTTCGGCACCGGTGCCGGCAATACCGCCGAGAACTCCGACCCGATGGCAATCTTCCGCACCAATCCATCTAACGATGTCAGCAAGCTCCGCATCCTGATCGGCGACAACACCGCCCCAGGAGTCGTAGACAGTCTGGTAATCGGTGTCACGCCCAACCGCATCTGGACCCCATTATTCACCTTCACCTCCGATGGCAATGCCTTCAAGCCCGACGGCGGATTTTGGGCCGCACTCTCTGACCCGCGCGCCAAGCACGACATCGCGCCGCTCACCGGCACGCTCGATCGCATCCTGCGGCTCAAGGGATACTCCTACCTCTACAACGACGACGTCATCGCCAAGGGCTCGGCGCTCCCCGGCACCCAGATCGGCCTCATGGCCGACGAGGTGGCCAAGGTCTTCCCAGACTGGGTCTCTACCGACGCCACCGGCACGCGCTACGTCACCGAGCGCGCCACCACCGCACTCATGGTCGAAGCACTCCGCGACCTGCGGGCCGAGAAGGACAAGCAGCTCGCCGCGGTGCGGGCGGAGAACGCCAAACTACGCGAACGGCTGGATCGGCTGGAGAAGCTGCTGATCGGCCGACCTGACGGCCAATGAGGCCGGCGCCAGCGATTAGCGTGATCGGCCGGTGAGACGATTCGCACCGATGGCCGCGATCTGCGTCGGTACGGGCGGGTGGCATCGACCACCCGCGTTCATCCGTACCACGGACTTCGCTCTAAATGTCGGTGCGCTCGTCGCGGTCAGCACATCGGCACCAGCCCACCCCAAGCGACAGCCCCACGACGCAGCCGATGGCCAAAGCCCGCGAGCCACGTTGTTGGTGTCGGTCTGTTCCGATTGCATGACGCCCACGGCGTTGTAAGTGTACCGCGGCCTGAGCGCCCGCGACCCGCCACGCGTGCGGATTTCGATCAGTTGGCCCCAGCGGTTGTACGTATGGGTGGAGCGGTCGCCGTCTTCGGTGAGGCCGCCGATGAGGTTGTAGGCGAGCGTGACGGTGCGGCGCGGGGGGAGCTCTGACGCGAACAGTACTCGGCGTTGATGTCCGCCGAACGCACCGACTTCCGAAGCGAAGTCGCTGGCACGGGAAGACTACCAACTCGGCTTCTATTGCTTCTGACCTGCCCTTGAGCGCTCCCGCACTTGCCAGATCACCCGTCTCCCCAAGAGCGAACACTCTACAAAAACCCACGTCGCCAGCAGCGGCAGCACCCACCACGCCCGCGGGTCGAGCCACTGGGCCGCGCGGGCGGCCAGGGCGGCGACGTTGCCTTTGTACACGCCCTTCGCAAGCCCCAGCAGCGGGTGCGGGCGGAGCGCGATCGCGGCCCCGCCGCGGAGCCAGCCACGGCCCGCGTCGCCCTTGCGGGCCGCGGCGACGAGCGTCTTCTCGATGGCGGGCAACGCATCGTCAGCGGCGTTGGCGATCGCGCGGACGCCGTCGGGCCCGGTGACGTGTAGCGCGAAGGCGGCGGCGCGGCCCTCACCACCCGCGCGACCCGTGAACGCGGCGACGCGCTTGAGCGTGGCCGGGTCGTCGATGTAACGCATCACGCGCAACGCCCCGCCGGGCGAGAGCGATGTGCCGAGCTTGCCGGCGTCGGTGACGAGGGCCTCGATGGCGCGGGCGTTGCGACCCTTGGCGGCGCTGGCGACCGCATCGCCAAGCCCGCGCCCCATCGAGCCGGTCTTGCGGGCGATCTTGAGCAGTGACGGGGCCCAATCGATTTCCGGTGCGACGGTGAGCACGATGCCGATGCCTGAGAGCGCGACAATGACCGGATCGGCCTCGCCGTCGATGGCGAACTTCGCTCCTTGTATAAGCAGGTCGCGCACATCGCCGAAGACGAGCATGTCCGCCGCGACCGCCCCGGCGAGCGCTTCGAGCGAGCCGCCGGTGGGCCCGCCGGTGCCCGTGAGAGCGCCCCAGCCGACGTCCTTGAGCCGGCGCAGCCACGACGACTGCGCGGCCACCGTGTCCGCCCGCTCGCGCTCCAGCTCAGCGCGGCGGGTCGTATCGCGAGCCTGCTCGTCATCCTCCAACCCGGCGTCGGCGACCATGATCGCCTCGCCAAAGCGGCCCGCGTCGCGAAGCCGCGCAACCTCGGCGGCGTAGTCGTAACCGGGCAGCTGCGAGAGCGCTAGCCGCGCGAGGCGCGGGCCGGTGTCGATGGCTATAGCCCACAACAAGAACGCCGCGAGCGTGAGGCGGAGGAGATTCCAGCGGGATGTCCAGAAGAGTTTGGCCACGGATTTGCACAGTTAGACACAGATCATGCGGAGGGGGACACGGATGAACACGGATCGGCACGGATGAAGCTAAAAACGTTTTACGCAGATTTATGATTATGTAAACATTCTTTGTCATGATCGCATGTGTATCGCCCCGGATCACTTTTGGTATGAAATACTTTGGTTATTTTTGGCGATGCCAATCAAATACTGCCCACTCCCCGCCGCTTCCGCCGAATCGTATTCGCCCCTCCATCCTTACCCATCCCCTCCGATCCATGTCCATCCGTGTCTATGCATGTCCATCCGTGTCTATCCGTGTCCCAAAGCCTTCCGCTATGCCAGGCCGTGTCCATCCATGCCTAATCCCCTTCCGCGTCCGTAGCCTGCCCAGAGTGCTTGTCAAACTCGACGCGAACCGCTGCTCGCGGCCCGACGAAGACTTTCACCAGCCGCTCGATCCGCGTTCGCGAATCATCCAATACGCGCGTCTGGTCCTCCGGCGTCAGCACCATGCGTCGGGCTTCATCGCCCAGGCTCTTGCGGGCCAGTCCGAGCATCGCCTCGCCGCTCAGGGCTCGCCAGCGGAGCCAGCCGGTCTGCACCTCGGCCTCTTCGGTCATCTGATAAAGCTCGGTCGCGAGCCGCACGGGCGCGGGGACGCGCACCAGCAGCCCGCGGCTCACGCCGACGTCGTACTCCTCAACCCGCGCGCGGGCGAGGTCGACCCCGTAGAAGAGACTGACGGGCACGCGGACCGAGGCTACTACATCGCCGCGCCACGAGACGTCCTTCGCCGAAACGCTCACGGCCGTATCGAGCCGGATCGTCACAAGCTGCATCGCCTCGACGGCCCGCTGCACCTGCGCCACCGGCGGCGGCTCAACACCCGCCGCAGCCCCGCCGCGGCTGAGAACGTCGCGGACTCCCACGGCCTGCATCCACCGCATTAAACCGGCCAATGCCAAGAAGAGCACCGCCGCAGCGGCCACCAGCGTCCACGTGGAAAATCCTCGGCTTTGATCGCTCGCTCGCTTGACCATAGTGGTGGGATCGGCCGACGCAGGCGTCGAGGGGCACAATCTGCCGCTCCAACCGGATTTAAAGCGCCGTCCATCGAAGGCCGGGTAGAGTCGCGACGATTCGGTGGGTTTCTGGTCGGTCCCGCGGCGTGCCCCGCCTACAAGCGTGCCTATCAGCGAGTGACCGACCCGTCTACGCGGAGCTTGTTGGACCCCCGTTGATGGACCGCGTCAAGGTCTACCAAGAGTGGCTCTTGCGGCTTCTCCCCGAGCTTTCGGCTGAACTCCACGATCGCCACCGAAGGGCCCGACTCCGCCGCCCACATGCCCATTGCTATAATCGGGATATAGAAGTAGCTGAACCCCGTGTCGGCGGCCCGTTCGCGATCGGCCGGACAGCGATACGGCTCCGACACATTCATCGTCGTGCCGTCCCACGTCGGCATCGGCACATCCAAGTGCGGCGACAAGGCGTCGAGCGGAGCGACTCGGCCAGCTCTCAGGTCAACCGGCCCGGCCGCGAACGGATAAAGATCGCGGTTTTGCTGGCGATAAACCTGAAACGCTTGCCCGAACGCCCGCAGCCCGCTGGCGCACCGCACCGCACGGGCCGAGGCCACCATCGAGCTGGCCACCGGGATCGTCAATCCCGCGAGCACCGCGATCACGGCAATGACCACCAGGATCTCGATCAGCGTCCAGCCGCCGCGGCGTGCTGGTCGCACGGCGCGCACGCCGCGCCCGAAGAGCCGGACCTCGCGTCGCTCAACGCCAGCACCAACGCTGGCAGCAGCACCATTGCCGTAAATGCGATAAGCACCCATAGAAAAGTACTCCCGGACTCAGCCCTCTGATTGTCATGTACATCGATGCTCATGGGCGTGGCAAGAGTATAACGTTAAGCACCTTGTCGGGCAGCACGCCGCGGGCCCGCGCCGAGTCCAAACTCTGGTTCAACTGCGTGATCTTGAGCCGCGCCAATGTCGCGACCTCCTGATCCGGATCGAGCACGGCTTTGCTCAACTCGTCACGGAACTCCGGCAACGCGCCGATAGCCGACTCGACCAACTGCCTCATCGACTGCTCTCGTTCCTCAGCTCGTTGGTGCTTGAGTCCTTCAACCAAGAGCCGTCCGAACTCACGGACGACACTTCGCGGGTCGTCAATCGGGGCACCGTAGATGAATCGGTTCGTAAGCCCACCCGCCGCTCGTGCGGACAGCCACATTCGATACGCATCGTCGTTCATGGGCGTGCTGGGATCACGATCAACTAGAACCTGCCGCCCAGCGACTATAAACCCGAGCAACTCATCGAGCCCAGCCCGATCCAACCGATCACCCCTCGAGATCGCCTGTATTCGATCCCACGCCGGCATCACCCAAGCTGGCGCATCCGGCAACAACGTTGGGACTCGCGGCGGCGTCGCAAACTGCTCCCGCCACGGCCCCTCCTTTGCCGAGCCGTCACGCTGTAAAGACCAGACGCCGACCGATGAACACAGAAGCACCGCAGCCCCTACCACCCAGTATAACGGCTTCATGAATAGAGCTCCTTCTCATGACAGCAGCCAGCCGAACCATGAGTACCGCGGGTGCTGTATCGTCCAGCCCACTTGCTCGCAGAACGCCTCGCAATCCCTGGTATTAGGTCTGCCACCGGGGAAGCCGCCGGAGCAACACGAGAAGCAATCCTCTTTATTCGTCACCGCAGGTACAGACCAGGGAGCGCAGTTCGCCTGGCCCCAGATCCACCCGGGGCCTGTGGCGTTAGCCCAGACAAGTGTGCTTGAAAGTCCCAAACAGGACGCCGCTGGCAATCAGCAAGGCCCACTCATTCAATCGGCGCTTGGATTCCAGCGAGCGCGGCTTCATCAATGGATCTCCTTTTTAAATGCAGTCCTACAATTTCACTTTACGTTGCAAGCCTCAACTGTCAAGGCAGTTTGCGGATGAAATCGCGTACATCGCAACGAACGAACACCACAGTCTCCACGCAACCTCGGACCGACAGCCGCCCTTCACGCTGTTTTAAGCCTTGCAGGCTGAAAGCTCGGCTGGTGGGGCGTAGCGGAGATCATGGCGCGCGCGACTCCACAATGTTCCGTGTATTAGCGGGCCGCTCGCTGCGGGCCCGCGCCGAGTCCAGATACGTATTCATCTGCCCGGTTTTGTGTCGCTTGAACGCCACGGCACTCGCCCGAACGAGGGGGCCTTGGCCCTGCCGTCTGATCTGTTACCATCTGCCCGCTGACGAGGCCGTCAACTCACGATAACGCCGAAGGGAATGAGCCCATGTTCACCGCTGATAGTTCCAAAACCGACGTTCGCGCCATGCTCGGCGCTCAGGCCGACTCGCTCCTCAAGCACGAGTCGAAGACCGTGTCCAAGTCGCAGTTGCACCTGCCCGGGCCGGATTTCATCGACCGCGTCTTTTCCGCGACCGACCGCGGGCCTGCCGTGCTCCGCAACTTCCAGACCATCCTCAACACGGGCCGCCTCGCTGGCACCGGCTTTGTCAGCATCCTGCCCGTCGATCAGGGCATCGAGCACTCCGCCGGCGCCAGCTTCGCCCCAAACCCCACGTACTTCGACCCTGAGAGCATCGTCAAGCTCGCCTACGAGGGCGGCTGCAACGCCGTCGCCAGCACGATCGGCGTGCTGGGCGCCGTCAGCCGCAAGTGGGCTCACAAGATCCCTTTCCTTGTGAAGTTCAACCACAACGAGATGCTAACGTGTCCCAACGTTCATAAGCAGTCCTACTTCGGCTCCATCCGCCAGTGCTTCGAGATGGGCGCGATCGCCGTGGGGGCCACCATCTACTTCGGCAACGACTCCGCCCGCGATGAGATCGCCTACGTCAGCGACATGTTCGAAGAAGCCCACGCGCTCGGCATGGTCACCGTCCTCTGGTGCTACACCCGCTCGGCCAGCTTCAAAGTCAAGGGTGCCGACGGTAAGAGCATCGACTACCACTCCTCCGCCGACCTCACGGGCCAGGCCAACCACCTCGGCGTGACCATCAAGGCCGACATCATCAAGCAGAAGCTCCCCGTCAATAACGGCGGCTACGCAGCCGTCAATACCGGCGGCTCGTCCTACGGCAAGTGGGACAAGCGCGTCTATACCGACCTCTGCGGCTCCGACGAGAACGGCCACGGCGGGCACCCCATCGACCTGTGCCGCTACCAGATCCTCAACAACTACATGGGCCGCATCCCCCTCATTAACTCCGGCGGCGAATCCAAAGGCGCCAGCGACCTCCAAGACGCCGTGACCACCGCCGTCATCAACAAACGCGCCGGCGGCATGGGCCTGATCTCGGGCCGCAAGGCGTTTCAGAAACCCATGCCCGAAGGCGTCAAGATCCTCAACGCCGTGCAGGATGTGTACCTCGACAAAAGCGTAACTGTCGCGTGATCTCTAAGCCCCTCGCGGGAGCGAGGGGTCGGCAGGCCTCACGCGCCGTGATCAAGATCAGCGCCGCACCGCGCCCATGCGGTACACGGATTGTCGCGCAAGCTCACGCTTTGGATGGAGGTCGACCACAGGGCTCCGACAAACTCAGCTCCCAGCCCCCGGCTTCAGCCGGCGGTCTGGCGGGGGTCTGGCGGGGGTCTGGCCTTCCTTCGGTACCCGCCGGGTGAGCTCTTTCACCTTCAACCAAAGCGCAAGGTGCAAAGAGAATCCGCCTTATACGAATTCCCATTGCTGCCCGCGCTCTTGGATTAGCCGGAGCTCCGGGGCACCGAAATGACCGCAAAACTCGTGAAGAACATACAAAAGATTTAGAGCGGTGGGGGGAACGCCGTGGCTCGTGCACGCCCCCATTCTTTGGCCTTTCTTCGGGCCCTTTGCGAGCTTCGCGGTTGGCGAAGCCGCCGCTTGCTCCGCGCGGTAGTTAACGAGAAGGCGGATTCGACCCCGAGCTTCCGCCCGGGGCTCCGTTTCGGGCAAGGCGGTTTTCTTCGAGACCCATCGCCCGATGACGACGATCACCCCAAACCGGGCTGGCGGAATCACTAAGTCGCCCATTTTCTCTTGCGGCCGCAGAATCCCGGGTTAGATTTCAGTTGGTTCCCGGGCTTCTGCCGCACCTGAGTGGCAGAGAGTGAAGGAGAGTTAGCATGATGATCGTCCCCAACCGTTATATATCGATGCTTGCCGCGATGATGTTCGCGTCGACCGCCTCGGCCAACCTCGTCTTCAACGGCAGCATGACCGGCAACCCCATCATCGGCTCGCCGCCCCCCGGCTGGACGCCCATCCAAGGCGACGGCGACACCATCCCACCCGGCGGCCTGAACGCCTGGGCCACGGGCATGCCCGCATCCCCCGATGGTGGCACCTTCCTCGCCCTCCTCCACAACGGTTTGGGGATGGCCGGCAAAGACGTCGTCAGCCAAGTCGTCAACGGCTTCACCCCCGGCGAGTCCTACACCGTCAGCCTCTTCTATTCCAACGCCGGCCTCCCCCTCCTCGGCTCACCCTACACCGGCCCGATACGCCTTGAGACCAGTATCGCTGGCAACTCCTTCTCCACGCCCTCGATCAACTTCCTGGGCATCGGTGCCCAGCAGTGGTTCCTTGCTCAATACAACTTCGTCGCCACTGCCGCCAGCCAAGCCCTGATCTTCGAGCCCTTCGCCGGCACCGGCGAAGGCGGCGCGATCGGGATCGACGGCGTCTCCATCGACCTCATCCCCACGCCCGGGGCCGCCGCCCTGCTGGGCCTTGGCGGCTTGGTTATCGCCCGCCGTCGTCGCTAAACTGCCGCATCACCTGCTGAATCTTCACACCGCCAGGTCCCTGCCCGGGCGGTGTTTTTCTGCGCGAACCACGCCGTGGATTGCCAATCTGCCGCAGTTTGACCAAATCGCCACCATTGATCACGGGCCGGTGGTCTTTGCCGGGCCGTCGTGTATCCTGAAACGTCCGTCCGACGGGCTCGGCACGGGGTCGTGAGCCGCCGGGGTTGGTCGAGCGTCAACCTTCATGCCAAACCGACAAATCCGGTCACTGCGTTCCTTCCCCGCGGCCTGCGTCGTAGCTCTGTTGTCAACCGCTCACGCCCGCGCCGCCCCCGTCACCTGGACAGGCATCGGCGACGGCGTCTCCTGGACCGACCCCCTCAACTGGTCCAACGCCAACTTCATGCCCCCCCAGCCCGTCCCTCCGGGTCCCAACGACCAGGTCATCATCAACGGCCCCGGGTCTGTCATCCTCGGCCCCGCCTTCGCCGCCATCAACATCAATAGCCTCGCCCTCTCCGGCGGCCGCACCGTCCGGCTCGACGCCGGCTCCCTCTTCGTCACCTCCAACATCACCGGTACCACCGCCGACGGCGTTCACCTCCGCGGGGGCATGCTCGCCCTGGCCGGCGAGTTCCGCACCGCCCGCCTCACGCTCGAGGCCGGGGCCCTCGCCGGGCCCATCGTCCTCAACGCCGCCAGCGTCACGTCTCTGGCCCCGCTCGAAGGCGACCTCAAGCTCCTCGGCAACACCTCATGGTTCGGCCCCATCTTCGGCGGGCAGAACCTCACGCTCGAAGCCCGCCTCAATCTCGCCTCGACGCTCACCTTTGCCGCCGCCACCACCAGCACCGGCTCGATCACCCTCACCAGCCTCGTCCCCAGCGGCAGCAGCCAGATCACCGTCGCGTCAGGCATGTTCATCAACGCCGGCACTCTCACCTTCGCCAGCGGCGGCGGCTCGCGCACCATCGCCGCGGTCGACTTCTTCCAAGGCATGATGGCCACAACGCTTGCCGCTGATGAGTTGCTGGCCGAGACGCGACTGCCGCTGCTCCCGGCGGACACGCGCTGCGGTTTCCATGAGGTCAACCGCCGCGCCGGCGATTTCGCGATCGGGATGTCGCTTGCGGCTTATCGCATCGAAGGTGGCATCATCGTCGAGCCGCGCATCGGCGTCGGTGGCGTCGACTCCGGAGACGACATCAACGACTATGTCGTGCGCGGCGGCACGAATGGATCGAGCCAGAATGAACACACTGCCAAATCGTCCCAATCGGCGTCATGCAATATGATGGCGACGCGCTTCCGCACGCCGCTGAGATTGCCGAAATCAGCGCGCGCTTCTAGCCCTCCACCCGCCGCAACCGATACACCCGAATTTTGCGCCACAACCGCGCTGTCGCTGCCCAGTTCGCGGCGCCATTCGAGCCATTGACCGGGCGTCTGTACGACTGTGCCATCCCATGGATACCAACTCGTCAGTCCCGACGCGAAATCGCCATTGCTTAGGCGATTTGGCAGCGGCGCGCCGTCCAACGCATCCAACGCCGCGATCACGTCGATGCGCGGGATCGTGCCGCCGTCGATGGGGATCGCACGTCCTGATAATTGGAGCGCGTTCAACAAGCGGTCAATGAGCGCGGTGGGATGTGCTTGGCGCAGCAGTGCGAACGCCCCCGCTACATGGGGCGCAGCCATCGATGTGCCATTGGCGCTCGCAAACTGTCCGTTCAGCACCGATGAGGTGATCGCCGCACCGGGAGCGAACAAGTCGAGGATCGGCGCACGATTGCTGAAACTCGCAATGGCATCCGCGTCGGTCGTTGCACCTACCGATACCGCCGATGAGATGCACGCGGGCGCAGTGATTCCAGTCGCATAGCCCTGATTGCCCGCCGCGATCACGGTGGGAATGCCAACCGACAACAGCAGATCGATAGCGGCTTTCAGCGCCAAGTTTTGATCGTCACATGCCGACGACTCAAAAATACCGTCGCTCAAGCTCATGTTGGCGGCGGCAATATCGTAGACGCCGCTCAAGTTGTAGACGTAGTTCAGACCGCTGATCAAATTGGAGTCATACGCTGTCAAGCCACCCAACAGCGAGAATACTTGGATGCCGATCAAGTTCGCGCCGCGCGCCACGCCCGATCCCGTATCCGCGCGCCCCACAGCGATGCCGGAAACGTGCGTTCCGTGCGCACAACCGCCATACCCAACGCATTTTTCGGGCGACGCCGCGCCCGCGCCGATTTGGATGATATCGCCGATTGGACACAACGAGTCAGCAAAGCCGCCGCCCGAAAAGCACGCCTCCGCCACAACCCGCCCGCCGAAGAACGAATGCGCTGCCTCGACGCCCGTATCCAACACCACAACGGTTTGACCCGCCCCATCGATCCCGCGCGCCCACGCCGCATCCGCGCGAATCACGGGGATGCTGCTGGCAAGCGCCGGAAAATACGCATGATCGGCTTGGATCGCGCGTACCATCGGATCGACCGCCAGCGCGCGTAAGCCCGCCGCATCGACTTCCAAAGCGACAAACGGGATCTGTCTCTTATACACATCTGACGCTGCCGACGAATAGAGAGGTGTAGATCTCGGTGGTCGCCGTATCAT
>ENA-ORBV01009907-ORBV01009907.1-microbial-mat-metagenome-genome-assembly--contig:-NODE-9907-length-15435-cov-5.364826_pt1 | contig 15435 bp, 14 predicted proteins | sample MGYA00237777_ERZ505514 | MGnify/ENA primary metagenome ERZ505514 (study PRJEB26160, sample SAMN06269048) | microbial mat metagenome | isolation source: Oligotrophic lake microbial mat | place... | reverse complement strand
AATGATACGGCGACCACCGAGATCTACACCTCTCTATTCGTCGGCAGCGTCAGATGTGTATAAGAGACAGCTACGGATGCACATCGATCCCATTGTACAAAATGACTCAGATCATGCTGCTAGAAGCAGGGAAAGAGAAGCCGTTGAATGAGAAGTCAGTGTCATGTTTTTTGTCATTGCCGAAAATTCTGATCATTTTGTGTTTTCAGGTTGTCACCTTAAGATTAAATCTCACTAGCACAGGCATGCTCAACTTCACAAAAAGTATTTGTCAGCTTGAACTGATCACACCTCATCTAATGCAGAAATGGGCCAGTGGTAATTCCATTCTGAATCCTTTGTTGCACACTGGTCCTTTAAACACCAATTAAACCTCAACCCTTTTTTAGCTTTCGCCTACCCACGATTGAGGGTTTGAAGTTTCCCAATTGGTGCGAAAGATCGCGGCATTCTCTGAACACCTCGGCCAAACAATGCAATAGCCGAAAAACTCAACCAAGAAAAATGACCGTCCACAAGCAGGGACATCGCATACTTCTTTCTGCCCATAATCAACAACAGTGTATTTAATTACAGAGACAAAAATTTGACAATGTTAATTAGCCATTCGGCCCTTCTTCTCGTTGGAGTTTTGTTCTTCTGTTTAGAAAAGGGAAATGCCTGGCAAATTTCGCAGACGCCAAGCCAACAAAGACACTCACTACTGCCAGCAAGAAGAAACGCCAATAACGATACACCATTAGTACATGCACACCATGAAAGCCGCCGAGAAATGCTTCAGAGAGTACCAACTTCCTTGCTACTAGGGACAGTCACTGCCCTTGAAACGACAACACCGACTACTTCTGCCACTACTAGCACTACTACCCGTGCAGGATTTTTTCAATCTATTGTAGGCGTGCCGCCCGCATGGGCCCGTGCTCCAGGATCCAGAGACCTTTCAGAGTCGACGGCTCAAATTCAAGATGCCGCTGCTGCCTTGAAGGGATTGCAACAAAATTTTGACGATTATGCTACCGTTGATGCCGAAGGTCGTGCTGGATCGACGGATGCCGCACGACGCATTCTCGGTGGCATTGCGCCTCAATCGGGCAGTGTCGCCATTGAAGTCGCCAAAGCGACACCGTTGTATCGGATTGATGGAGCCTTCAAGGCCGTGCGATTTGCTGCGATTGACGGAGATGACGACAATGGCACTACCAAGTGGACGGAAAATTTGGATTTGTCACGATTTGAAGAATTGGTGGAACGCATTTTGTTTGCCTTGCAAAAAGCCGATGGAGACTTTTATTCCGTCCTCTTTGCCTCCAAGGGAACCAAACAAATTCAAGGCATTTACAAGGAAGCCAAAATCCAGGTGGATCAATGTGTAAAAGACTTGGAAGAAATGATTCAACTATTCAAGGATGCTGGTGCACCTGGATTTTGAAAAGATTTATAGATATCAATGAAGGGATGCTGCTACATGCAATGATGGCCAATGCAGATATGCGTTTGCGATTTGCGCGATAAAAATTCCCACGATAATTTCCTAGCCAACAATCAACAACGAGCTTAAAAGCATAATATGATCGAATGCCGAGAAATTTATAACTGAAAAAATCGCTGGTTGAACAGCATTTGACTGTTATTCTGCAGTTCTATCCCACGTGCAACTAAGTGGCATGTTTACACATTATCATTAACAAAGCGTTATTATGCCCACCGTGGTGGAAGAACTAAGATTCTTCCATCCTGGCGATACCTATGAAAACATCTCAAGGGCGATTCTATCAAATCATTTGTCTCGTCTACTCTTGAAAGCACATATGCTCTCAACAGCTCGTAATCGACTTCACTTGCATCGTGCTCCGTTAAATATCCACCAAGCGGTTGTTGGTATGGGAGATGTCGAAGATAATCTGATGCTTCCTGCAAACGACAAGCGTCCCGTATCATCTCCACGAGAGGCTGGCAGAGTATGTTATTGGAAGCGTGTTGGATGCAACGATGTTGATCTCGAATTCCCAAGCCCAGCGCATTCGTGAGGCCAGGTTCCACTCCCAGCTGCGACAGGTACTGATCCTCCTCTGGTAATATAGTAGCGATAAAGAGGCTAATTCGACTTTTCTCCTCATATGACACGTGAATAGACGACTCCACTGTTTCTCCTATGGCCCAACGGTCCGTCGTTTCGTTGGATGTGGCCTCCGCCAATTTTGCCTCGTGCTGCCGGGCAGCCATGGCAATTTCAAAGCAGGAACCTTTCAGCTCACATAATGCCACAACTTGACTGTGTTTGTTGGTGACTACAAGATCAATTTCTCCAACCTTCTCGCCATTCTTCCACCAGTACACATTTCGTTGGTACCCAAAATCCGTAAATGGGCACTGACCAGGGTCGCTGTCCTGTTGAAGCTTGAGTGCAATCATGGCAAAACAGTGTTCCGATGCCGAATCTTCAAATCGTTGTCCTCGATTGCCTCGGCCACGACAGATGGTCGAATCGACGATCAAGAAGTTTGTCCACAACTCGTCTCCTCCGCACTGCTTCCACAGTTTGGTGATTAGTTGGTGTTTTTGGTATTGATGGTCAACCGACAACTTCTTCTTCCAAACTTCGACAGTGGCATGCAACTGCATCAAACGTAGATATCGTTTCTGCTCCTCTCTTTCGAGTAATTCTTGAATCTCTTCTTCCGTGGGAGCCGAGGCTTTTAGCTTTTGGCGCTTCGAACGGAATCCGGCAACAATCCTCTTATCCATCAATGATGTGTCGTTGTTGCTACTCAATTCCTGGAGCTTGTGACGTGCTTGCGCGTACCGATGAAAGCACACTCCTTTTGGAAAGCTTTCCACCGCTTTAGCTACAGTGAAAAACTTTTCGCTCTTTGTGGCTCCGGCTGCACGCAATGCTTTGCAGAGCTCTTGATAGGGTTGCTCCACATCGTAACTGTTAGCTCGCTTTTGCTCAAATGCCAACTGCAGGGATTGTCGCATTAAAGTACGAGGAGACTTCGAAATTCTCGTTCGAATGTAATGCGCGAAGCTAGGGAAGTCTCCAACCCCGTGGTCCTGTTCATCCTTGTACAGTCCCGATATGGGCCTGGAACTGATTACTGCCCCAAGTTGTGAAATTCGCAATTCCTGTTCACCCCTCTCGGCATGTGCCTCATCCCATACTGGAGAAGCTAGATCTAAGCGATGTATAGTCATGGTTTAATTTTCTCTTTCTTTTCTTATTTTCTTTTGGCTTTGCTTTCAGCGTCATCTTCAAAGTGTTTCCCAGAGGTGCGGCGGTTCATTGATATACTCAACAACTGTACGCCATACCCGGTGCCAGACGTGCGAAAAGCTGGCGCACGATTCACTTGCGCACGACTCACTGGCGTAAGTCGTATTCAATTGCATTCGTTCAGAGCCGAATTTAATGTAGTAAAGTACAACGCTACAACCAATGGCAGCACCAGTATACTACTACTATTAGCTAGCTAGCTAGCTTCCTGTTCCGCGTACAGTGAAGCTGCGAATAGCAACAATTTCCTTCGACCAGGACACGTTGCGAAGACCCGTGGCCACAGTGGCGCTGGTGGAAATCGTCTTTTCTAAACCTAAAGCCCGCAGGTGGAACCATACATAGCCTTAAAATTATAGTACAGCCATATACGTTCCTAGATACTGTCATTATACCACCACCCTGACAAAAATCCAATTATAAAAAGCCCACCCCATGCGGGCCATGAAAAGACACCATCTAATTTGGCATTCATGTCACCCCAGGGAATGTGCCGGCAGGAGTGCGGTTGCAAAGGGAGTAAGGAGAGTGCGCGATGCAGTGGTACAATGCGCCCGATATCTAATGAAGTGTGATTCGGCACCTTCTCGCACGATCTCTGGAATCGTCATTCGCCACATTGGTTGAATGGACATTTTCCTTGCCAGTCGCCCTTCACTGTCTCATAAAAACCGATAAACTTTCATTCATCATGAAAACCTCGTCGAATGATTTCTTCCTTTTTGCTACGGTACTCCCTGCCGTTGTCCCCGAAGCATGGATCCCTTGGCTTCTTCTCCTGTCTTATTAATTGTTCGGGTAGAGTCTCCCATATCCCCGTCGCCGTAGTCTAGCGGACATTGATTCATATCCAAGTCAGGACATCCCTTTGAAACCACACAAGCATTGTAAGCGTGGGCACCTGACCAACATGGTGCGCTACTTGGGTCATTTGCTTGACAAATGGAACGACAGGAAGGAACAAAGACTGCGCATGCCCTATCAAGACTGAGACAACCTCTTTCGTAGTTGTACCCTTGTGACGCAAAACCGATACCATAGGCTGTCAAACACGCTTGGCAGTTTCCAAACAAGCCGGGCTGACCCTTCATACATGCAGAAAGATAGTTTTTCAAACCTTCGCACGAATCTTCTACTGGAGGGCCGGTTAGAGACACGGACGGGTCCAGTAGTGTGGGTGGACTGCTGGTGGGCATCCCAGTGAACGTAAAAATGGGTGCATTCGTTGGTGATACCATGGGCACGGTTGTCGGAGCCACAGCATCCCCACCCGCGCCAACAGTCTCGCCCGTGGCCGGACTGTTGGTAGGAACAGCTGTAATCGTTACAATAGGTGGATTTGTCGGTGGTACAACAGGCACACTTGCTGGGGCCACAGTATCACCACCAGCGCCAGCTGGACTGTTGGTAGGAACAGTTGCGATCCAAAAAGGTGCGTTTGTGGGTGATACAACAGGCACGATTGCTGGGGCCAAAGTCTGACCACCGGTACCTGCTGGAGTGTTGGTAGGAACAACTGCCATCCAAAAAGGTGCGTTTGTGGGTGCTATGACAGGCATAGGAGTGGAAATAGTAACACCTGCCCCACTCCCTGCATTGATCGTTAATATAGGCGGATTCGTTGGCGAAACAATGGGCGTGGTGGTCGGAGCCACAGGAACAGGCGTGGCCAGAACAGGTGCATTCGTTGTTGATACGAGGGGCAAAGGAGTAGGCGCCAAAACACCAGCCCCACTCCCTGCCTCTGGTGATGGTAGAGGCGCAAGTTCTCGGTTCAATAATCCACTCTGCAAGATTTCGTCGGCGGCACGCTGCCCACTGTAGAATGCTGCTACAGCTGTCATACCATTGAAGGTAGCTTCACCTGCCCAAAACAAATTGCCAGTAGATTCTGCGAGGATACTCCGTGCGGATCGCATATCCACTCCCACCGTATGATACGTGTAGGCACCGCGTGCCCATGGATCACTCCTCCACCGTGTAATGAGAGATTTCGAGGGTGGTGGAATCGTGACACCCGCGGGGTTGCCCAGCATGCTTTGAAGGTTTTCCAACACTTTGGCCACAATGTCGTCATCGGAGGCTTGTTCCCACCGATCCGCGGTATTGCCACCATTCCAAGCACTCAAGACAAAGTAGTCGGTATCCGGATAGGAATGATGATCGTTGATAAAATACGTCCAATCTTCCGAGGTTTCGTCCTCCGGAGTAATGTATGAAAAATCCAACAATCCATTGGGCCACCAACGATTAATGAAATCCGCTCCATACGTGGCAGGATCCCAATACAAGAAGCATTTATTGGAGTTGCCCATTCCCATTTGCCCAATGATGACACTTTTGGAACTTGGCAAGAGGGGTTGAAAGACAATATCGGCGGCTTTGAGGACCCCCAATGGAACGGTACAAACAACTGTACGTGCATGGTAGATTGTGGTGACTTGTGTGACTAAATCAAGAGCCGTCACTTGAACAATCGAATATTGTTGACCTGTGGTGGCACTGGTATACCGATAATCGTAGTCAATCTTCAACACTTGTTGTTGGAGTTTGACCACGCCTTGCTGTACCAGAGGCCCTGCATAATGATTGACGGCATTAATGTACCCTCCCGACGGGACAGACACAAAATCAATTCGATAACTCCACGTAAAGGCACCCGTCACAGCACTCGATTGCGTCATGTTCAATGCCGATCCGTATTCGGAATGAATGGCAGAATTCACCACGGCTTTCAAGGCTTGTCGATCTTCCTGGGACAAAAACGCGCTCCGCTCTTGCAAATACAAATCCACAATGCGTTGAATGCTCACATCTCTCGCGGCATTCCTTTCAAGAAAGGGAATAAAATCCGTTTCAATGTTGCGCCTCATATTCGCAGCCACAGGTTCTGGCAGGGGACCATTTTGGTCGTACCATCCCTGTTGATCACTGTCAAATTGATTCGGGGCAGATCGCAAGCCAAGTTCATAAAAGACTTCGGCCACCGGTGTTCCTCGATAGATCCAGGCACTCCCCAATTCGGTCGGTAGTGCGGGATGCAAGGCCCCCATTTGCGTCCGGGATCGACCGCCCAAATAATCGCGAGCTTCCAAGACTAGGACGCGGGCGTTTTCTTGTTGCAAGGACCGAGCGGCCGCCAATCCCGACCAACCACCACCGACGACAATCGCATCATAAACAGTCGAGTCTATAGTAGTAGATGTACTTGCTTGTTGCGCACCAACCGCAACAACGATCACTGCTGCGACGACCAGCAGCAGCACTTTCGACGACGACTGTCTCATCATCATGGTGGTCATCATGATCAATTGCTATTTTATTGGAAGAAGGACTTTGGATAGATGAAGGTCGTCGGTAAAAATGAGAGGTTCTCACAGATACTACTGTACATGTAGTACAGTAGAGCCCTATAGCTACAGTACAGTAGCTAGCGAGCAGCCTGCACAGTACAGTACGTATTTTTTTGGTTGTCCCACTTGCAGTTGAGTGCATGTTGCTGCCGATGCGCGTGTCGGCTAAAGAATTTGGCGTGAAAAGCCGAGCGGGACTCACAACTTGAAGCGTGCGTGGTGCGTACGTACTGTATATACATCTTAACTACAGTATGTCGTAAAAGTGTTGGTGGTAGTAACACACATGCATGGTCCCACATACGACCCAGTCGCTAGTAGTGTATCTTAATTCACGCGAAAAAATGAGATCATTTCTAATAACGAAGTCATTTCTTAGGATATTCCCCCACCCGGCCAGCAATTGGTCTCAGTTATGTCACTGCATGCTATCTCATCTTTTTCCAGTCAGTCAGTGTTCCCAGTGAGTCTTGCTTATCCAACATCACGACTGAACCCTTGCACGTCTCTCTATCGCTGTTCGTGACTCCAGGTGAGCTCAGCTATTTGTACATAACTGTGGCATAAAAAAGAAGCCTAAGAAACATCATCAAAAAAGACAAACCAATTATCACCAAGCACTATAGTAGCATGGCAACCAATAATCCACAAGAAGGAAGAAGAACTCAATCCGACCCTATTGACGGTTTTTACGTGACTGAAGGCACCTGTAGCGGCAGCCGATATCGAGGCACCACTGTCATAAGGTCGCTTGGAAATGATGCATACTGCATCCACTGGAACATTGACGGCGCAGTCCACACGGGAACCGCCATTCGAATGGGCGATGCCGTGGCGGTGACGGTTCCAATTCCCGGTCTCTCCGTGGTCCTGTACAAAATTCATCCCTCTACGGGCGAAACTCCCACCATGTTACGAGGCAAATATCGTTTTTGCGCTGCGGCTGGCGGACAAGTCGAAGAAGAGGTCCTTACCTTTTCTCAGGAATTAAAGAGCTGGGAGGTAGGCGATCGCATTCTAGGCAACTGGACACACGATCCTCTCTGGTACCCTGGGACGGTCATGGAAAAGGCAGGGGAAGATGACGACCTCTACCGCGTACAATTCGCCGATGGAGACGAGGAGTGGTTGACCTCGAGCCGAATTATGGACGACCTTCTGACCGTCGGCGATAAGGTTCGATATGGTGGTGGGTCCTATAGAATTATCCACCGTGAGGGTGACGCTCTGCATCTACAGTCCCCTATGGAAGGACCGTTCCTGGCAACTATCGATAGCATTTGTACGATTGCCCCACGGGAACGGCATATTTTATTGGAAGATTAGATGATCTCTGGTGAGCAACTATGCGAGCTAAGAGATACACACACAGGAATACTTTTAAATAGGGAACAAAATTTTATAAAGGCACATTTGCTTTTTGTAATTGCCACATTGGCACGGCTAATAATTTCTTTGACGAAGAGCCAAGCAGACCACGCCAGATTTTTTTATTACAGGTGGGATGCCTGTGGGCATGACTCTCAACACAAAGCCCTTGAACACAGAGAAGGTTGCCTGCCCTGGTTAGCAACTTAATAAAAAAGCAAATTAGAGGTCATAGAAAGGGAGCAAAAGCAAGATGGATTGCTTTTTGCCTTTCAAGGTTCCAACCATCCCCTCAAAGCAACCTTGATGCTTGATCATCCAAAACAAAACAAACATCAATCACTTCTAACAGCGCAAACAAAGCAGTCACCAGCTGAAGCTTCTTTTTCACTGGTTGGTAAAAGCTTCATCTACACTTCTGATAAAAAACAAAAATCCACACTTCTAAAAAGAAAAGACCAAGACAAAGAGGAGGCACTTGAACTTTAACGTGATTCTCTCACATGACATGGGTGCACTTTGCTTACCATCTCCATGGACAGGAAAGAGCTTCCGAGGATGAAACCCATTGCCACTTTGTTTGAGATCTATCCAAAGGTGGACAAATAAGCATTGACAGTGTTCACCTGTGCAAAAAAAAATTCAAAGCAGGACATTGCAGACAACTCTGGTGACTGGAAATGGTCACCCGTTTGGGTTTCTGCCTGCCAAAGTGGAATGGCTCACTCTTGCCAGACACAAATGCGGGCAGAGGAATGCAAAACATGAGTCTTGAAATAGAATGCTAAAGATGCAAATTGCATCAACAAACCAAATGACAATGAGCTTGCTAAACTGCAACAAACAAATGCATTCTTCTACAATTCTTTGTTCCCGGTGGCACAGCTTAGCTCAACAACAATTTCAATCCTGACATTGCTTTGGTCAGTGGTTCTCCACTAATTACTCATTCCTTCACATCAACACCACGAGACGCAATGGAGCACCACTCCTGTGTGGTAACAAAATCCTTGTCCCGCAGCAACAAAAAGAAATTATTTTCTATTTATTTCCAGAGCTCTAGCCTTAGAAACAATTCCAATAATTTGCTATAAATCAGTCACTCTTTGCTGTTTAGCATGATCTGACAGTTGATGTCATTGTTTGAGAAACAAAAGATGGAAAACCAATTGCAAAAAAGAGAAATCCACAACCAGACAAAGTCTGTGTCATGAGCAGAAGCCACAATGTTGACCAAAAGAACATGGCAACAATCACCCCCCTTGCCACAATGATGGCAACATTGGCTGACGAACTGACAGCCCCAACAAATGCTGCACCTTCTCTGCCAAGAAAATTCTCTCTCCCATTGCCAAAATTCATGCATGCTAGCCATTTTCCCTTTGACATTGCATGTGCCATGACTGTCCACAAAGTTCAGGGCAGAACAATCAGCCGAGTTGTTGTTGACCTCACATGCCATCCCCGCAATTGTGGCTGCATCAAACATGCTGCCATTTTTGTTGCAATGTCTCATGTTTCTGAAATGGATCACATCCGATTGTTGAAAGCTCACACAATTCAACAATGAGAACAACTGTGTTCCCATCTTTCTTCAGTTGAATGACAAAAATGCATGAAACCTTTCTTGCACAACTGCACTGACAATGCTCTCCCTTGGAACCCCCCGCAAGCCCTTCAATTTTCCTCAAACATCAACATGTCTTAACTTCATTCATCATGCCATTCTCTTCATTCAGGCTGGCTGGAAAACTAACGGAGATGTCCCACTCCCCTACGTACGCACCTTCTTGCGTTGCAACCTCCTTTTTTTTTACCAATCAGATTGCTTTATTTTAGGATAGTGTTAGCCGGTCTTCAACATTTTCTTTCGACATGTTCTGTACGCACTACTAGCTAGTACTGTATGAGTTGTACTGTAAGTGTTTCGCTATGTATTGTTGTCGGAGGCAAAATTCTCAATGTTTCAATTCGGTGCTAGTGCACAGCACCAGGCACAGCGTAATGAATGTGTGCAATGAATCTTCACTATAAATGACAAGTATTAAAGCAATCGGATTATGGTTCCCCTTGCCAGGCATAGGTCTAGCTATTTTGACAATGTCCTTTCCGGCTACAGTAAATGCTACAACGGATTATTGTTGACAATGTCCTTAGTTTTTACAATGTCCTTCCCGACCACTGCATACTGTACAGTTACTACAGTACATTCTACAATCATGTCACAGTACAGTCATGCAGTGTTACATTGTGTACTCTGAGTATGCTGATTAATTTACAGTACTACGTAGTTACGTAGGTTCTTGTGATTATTTACATTCAATAATAATACATGCAGGAGGTTTGCACTCTTCTCGCTGTAAGTGATGTACAAATGGAAGTAAAGTTTGATCGATGCATTCCATTTCTACTATTGCATTGCCGGTACTTCCTAAAGGAGATCGACTAGATGCCTTCACATTCACCAGCATAATAAGTTGATGCCGAACCAGTAGACTACTTAACTTCTACTAGCTAGCTAATACTTGAGCAAGATGTCTGTCTCTGGCATTTGCAGCAGATACAAGTTTAAATTGGTGTTGTTGGTGCTACTGGGTCTCTACGAGTGCTTCGGCCCCCATGGCATGATGAAGGAGATGATAATGACATCGGGCCGCTTCCTACCAGCAGGCTATGGCCCCTATAATGGCACGGTGAAGGATAAGAAACTGCCATTAGTGACATCGGGCTTACTCCCAGGACCTAGTAACCACACAGCAGGCTTACTTCCAGGACCTAGTAACCACACCTCGGACTTACTTCCAGGACCTAGTAACCACACATCAGGCTTACTTCCAGAACCGAGTAACGACATAGCAGGCTTACTACCAGAACCGAGTAACGACACGGCTGCATTGCGTTGCATTGCCATCCACGAGGAAGCCTACTTTGATGAATGGGTCGATTATCACTATGCCCTGGGTTTCTCCAATATCTATGTCTATGACAACTCTCCCATGAATGACCTTCGGCAGCAGGGCCAGCAAAAAGGGGGACCACGTGACGGTGGTGCATTTTCCAGGCCCCACACAGCAAATGCCTGCCTACACGGACTGTGTCAGAAGGTTTGGCAAACAACACTCCTACATGGCATTCATGGATGTGGATGAATTCTTAGTATTGAAGAATGAGAAACACGTGATTCCCTTTTTGAATAAGTATTTGCCCATGGAAAGTGACTTTGTTGAGCTTAGCATCAACTGGTATCTTTTCTTCATGAACAATCAAACCACATATCGGCCTCTTCCTGTCACAAAACGATTTCTCTATCGAGATGGAGAGGTCAATCAACATGTCAAGTCGATCCTTTTTGTGATAGAAGGGCTGCCTTCTATAATCCACACTACTGCCGTCTAAAGCCGGGCCAGCTGCAGGTGGATACCAACGGCAAGAGTCTCGGCAATTCCCCGTTCAACCCCGGTGGCCCTACGGATGTGGCGGTCATCCATCACTACAATACAAAATCAAGGGAAGAATATATTGCCAAGTACATGAGAGGTAGATCTGACATTCATACCAGAAGATCGATCGAAGACGCTGAGAAAATTGCAAATTTGACAATGAAGGAGCATATGTTTGATTCTACATACGACGATTCTGCTTGGGTGCGTTTGAAAGAAATGGTCCCAGAATATCGCATGTTTGATTCTGTCTATGACGATTCGAAAAAGATGGTCCAAGAATACCAGCGTTTGTATGAAACACAATAATGACTTGAAGTGACACGGCTCATGAGGACCGCACCACCATCCTCGGCAAACCAATACACTAGGCTTTTAGTGCCTCCTCCAAAACATTTTTGGCTGGCCGCGGAGAGCCAGCTGCAGCTTGTTGACGGATTTCTGAAGACCTTGAAGGGTCAAGCAGATAGCACGGGGGCATACTTGTTATTGGCATCGGAATTGGTCATCGTTGCTATCGCTGTTGTCGAGATACCAAACACAAAAAGCCACTCAACAATGGGGGTGGCCCTTGGGTATTCTTTTCTCCAATTTTTCTCTAGTGAATATACATTGGATCGTCGCGCATCCGTTTCTGGCCACACACATTGACCGTCCTCCCGCAGTCGTACTAACGAGTGAGATGAAATAAAGATCATTCTTATAGAAAAGCTTTCTATACTTGATGTGATTTTGCGTTGCCCATATGTATCCCAATGGTTGCCTCTTGGTCCCAAATGTTTAAACGAATTTGTGTTGGACATTTGCTCTGCTTTGGGGCACTCCCTCAAGGTGAACAGGGCCAGATTTTGCTTCTGCCCCCATTCGTTCATTTATATGCCTGTTAAGAACAATTTGGCTGTCTTCCCTTATTTGGGCGTTTTCCCTGTTTTGGCGCACTTCCGATACTAAACGTGCCCCCGTCTATGGAGCCGATGGAATCATTTGCAGTAACAGAGAGCATTTCTGGTTTGTTGTAAAAGAAGGAGAAGAAAGATTTCTGCCAGCAAACGATGTTTCTTTGCCTGTCTCTGTGAAATTTACTCCCACCGAAAGGAATGAAAGGTTTCACATAACTAGTAGTGGATTTGGTACTAGATCGTTTGCCAAAATCCTCGTACCGCAGCTCTTCAAAAGATTTGGAACTGTAGCGATCCATGGCTGTGATGGACTGCAAGCAAGTGCAGTGAAACCCGTCCATCACGGCCGTAACCTGAAATGGAATTGTGAAATCATGGGGGTCGCTATCTTTCGTGACTGGAAATGGAAATACTTCGGTGCCATAAGTAGTTACCAGGCCCCCCTCCACCTCCCTTTTCTCTTCCTCATTTTCCAACGCAAATGATTCTAAATCACTGCGTTCAAAAAAACGTATCCTTTCTCTCATAGAGAGGATCTCGCGTGCCAAGCTTGCCGCTTGTAGGCCTTTAAAAACAACACGCAAGTGATATTTTTCTGCGGGTAGAAATGCAGAACACCCGCGAAATAGTTTCATGGACGCCATGTTGGCCGACGGAACATGCCTAAGATCGGCTCCCAAACAGGATCCTCGGTCCGCCAAGGAAAGCTGATTCATCTGTGTCCATCGAGTTGCGCCCGACTCCCGTATCTTCCAAAAATATTCAAGCAGTTTGTTGGCTTCGTACTCAGATAAAAGTACTACTCTTCCACAAGGCCAGGACAGAAAGGAATTTACGGGCCGCAAGAACTTTTTGGGGCTTCGCCTCGAAACAATTGTCTTCCAAAAGTTTTGCGTGCAGTAGAGTGCAGTACTCCAATTGACACTGCCAAGGTCCGATATGGAATCAGGGTCCTTCAATTTCTGCCTTATTTGCTCTTTGACACTTATAAATACTTGTTCGGCGAATAACTTGATGGGGTTCGAAAAAGCGTGCTCGAATTGCCAATCGCATTCACTGAAAGGTTCTTCACGAGAAGCTTGGGTTTCCTCCTCATTCTCTTTCAACTCTTCGCTCTCCATTTCACGTTCACACTCCTCAGCGAGCTTCGTAGTATTTGCGCTAGCATCGCTATCGATGACACTGCAGTGTTGAATCATTTCATTTAACCTTTCAGTGACATCATCGGAAGTCTTGTGATGGATTACTTCTTGTGCAAATGAGCTTAGACTCGCATGTCCTGCTGTGCCCTTTCCATACAACGACACGAGGGAGGTCTCCAGCGGAACTGTGCTGGGAAATATTGCGTGGTTGATTCCGCGGTCAACGAAGTCGTACATCCCTTTCCTGTTTCTCTCGATAGTGTTTTCAATGATGCTCTCAAGCACGCCTGTGACAGAGCGGGTGTCCATAAAAACCTCTGACGTACCAGCAATGTATATTGTCTGGCCATTAGGTCGTAGTTGACGCATCCGAGCACAGCCTTGTAGGAATTTATCTTTCGTGACACCAGGAGCTATCGTAACCAGTCCAACTGCATTAGGTTTCAGCTTCATATCCGACCCACGGCATCTACTTTCATCGTAGTACACAAAGCACTCGGATTCGTGTAGAGACGAACTTTTGAGAAGTATGTGTCGCTTGTTCACCCCTTCATAAACGTTCCAGTCTTCCGACCTTGTATCATAGTATACAACGCCGGGACATGAGTTTTCAGCTTTGTTAGCAAGGTGTTCGGCTGCGTCACTATTACACATGCCGGCCATCAGTCCTCCGACATCGATGAGCGCGCTCGCATCCACAGCTAGGCACTCTGAAAGCACTGTTTCAGAGAGTAAAGACGATTCCGGCTGTTCCAGTATTCGTAGGCCAGTCTTCGTACACTTCAAGATACGATCAATCATCTCGCCATTCGTAGCCAATACAGTTGGGTCACAGGGTGGAATTTGCTTGACACCAAGTGGAAGCAAGAAGCGATTGTCGTCAGTCCCCGAAAACCCGATAGCCGGACCAGAATCTACCAGGTTCCATGCAGACGTCACTCGCCGATCAGGAAATTGCCTTGTCTCCATCGGAAAGACAATTTCATTCATCCAAAATGAAATAGCCTCCATTGAGCAATGCAGCTTTTGATGCATCAGGTCAAATTGAGCAGGATTGTCGACGTCGACCTTTAAAATGCTGTCGAAAATAACCAGATCATCAGCATCTACCCCATCTCTTACGCTATCAACCCAAGCGGAGTAATGGTTTTGCTGAATACTGGGACCGAGTGCCTGCAGCCGGACAAGCCCCTCTCTGAACTGAGGCCTCGTCAGCCCTTCGTGAAAGTACGAAAGACAGGTGTACAAGATCGCCATGTCGGGGTGGCTGAACTCAGCACGAAGCTTCGGTGTGTCACTCGCTGCAAAGGGAACCGCCATCTTTTTCCCTGTGTCGCTCAAGCCAAACTGCACGCGATACCGAGACCTCAAAGCGTGGAAAAGGAGGCCGTGAGCAAGGCAACCACGCGCAATAAGGATGTCCGATTCGTGATGGGAGAGAACACGGCTGGAACGAATCGCTTCAATTGGATGATCGAAGTTGCCAACAGTAATGATCTTGACAAGCAACTCCACAATAGCAACAGGCAGTCTCTTCATCCACTTGAGTTCGTAAAAAGGGGCAAGCGCAATAAGCTGCCTACAGAGAGATTCTTTAAATTCATTTCTTTGCTCGTCGAAGAATTCGGACAAGAAGCGCAGTTTGGGAAACGAACCAGGAGTGCAAATCCCGCGATGAGCCAGTCTTGGATTGGAAATGACTTCTTCGAGAAGGGGGCAGTTGCTCCTTGCCAATACAAGCAGGAGGGCCTCGATAATTCTCCACCTGCAATTTCCCTCTGGTAGCGGGCTCTGGTCACCAACCGCATAAACCAGTTGAAAGCTATGGTCCAAGATGGCGTCGCTCTCGTCAATTGCATCGTGAAATTTGTACTTAGTCAAACCATCCACAAAAATATTCTTGTCGTACTGTTTGAGAAGGAGAGAGTTCCGATGTTGTGGACTAACCACTAGGCAACC
>ENA-ORBV01009906-ORBV01009906.1-microbial-mat-metagenome-genome-assembly--contig:-NODE-9906-length-15435-cov-5.985871_pt1 | contig 15435 bp, 9 predicted proteins | sample MGYA00237777_ERZ505514 | MGnify/ENA primary metagenome ERZ505514 (study PRJEB26160, sample SAMN06269048) | microbial mat metagenome | isolation source: Oligotrophic lake microbial mat | place... | reverse complement strand
CAACATCGCGATTAAACAAAAGAATAATGGAAGTGTTCACTTATATACAAAAGATATATATATAATGTTGACTTTCATTTGCCTCGTGCTTGTCAGCTTGCGAGAGATCGTCCTTTTTGTACATGTAGAGGATGGTAGTCTGGTGCGAGAGATCGTCCTTTTTGTACATGTAGAGGATGGGAGTCTGCTGATCTCGATCAAAGATCTCCCTTGACATGAAAGTATACGGCAAGCTCGTAGGTTGCGATCCTCGCGTCAAAGTACTTTGGTTTCGCCATCCAGTCATTATTCTAGTAAAATCGAGCTATGCTCCTCAGCATTCGTTAAGAAACTTGTGCTGCACGATTGGATTTCGATGGCTTCGCCGTCTTCAGCTACCTCTCTAGATTGAGGGCAGATTAGGATGCCCAATTGAGCTAAAAATACGTGCACAGTAGAATGATTCGCCTTCAGAAACTCTAGTCAAATTTTAACTATCTTTACTGTATGTTCTACTCTTCTTCTTCTTAAGGTTCACAGGGCAGTCTTTTCAAAGAGCCCACGACAAGTCTAAACACATTGCAGATATGATTACGGGCAGCTTGAGCCTAGTCCCCAAATTAAAGGTATCCGGCTCACCTTCACTCACTCAAGTCAATGACCTCGAAGAAGCCATACCCGTTGTCACCCTCATCGCAACCATCATATACATTCTCATCGACTGCTTCTTTTTTTGCCTTGGGTGTCACTTCCTTCTTCAGGTCTTCTGATTTGGTCCCACTCTTTGGAATGGCGCTTTCCACGTCATGTGACTCGATAGGAGGCTCACTCTTGCTCTTACCACGCAAGGGCGCAAAATAATTCCACTCCAACAGCCATAGCACACATACGGCAGTGGACACTAAAGCAAATGCGAGCACATTTGCGGTCGCGGGTCGGGCGCTCGATGGTGCTGCTGTTGGCGCAGTATTTGTAGCAAAAGTAGTAGTCATCTCACTTGCCAATGGCATGGCTGTTGGCAAAACTGAGGGTGAAGGCTGGCCTGCCAATGCGGTCCATGTTGCTGGAGGAGTCATAACTGCACCAAGTTTGGCGTTTGATGAATATACATTGACATTCGTATTAGTGCCGTAAAAGATAGGATTGATCTCCTCTTTGCTGCCGAAATCTAAAGAGCTATTACTGGTATTGAAATTTGAGGAGTCGAATTCAGTACTAGGAGCTTGATTCGACTGCTGTACGTGCGCCAACATTCTCTCTTCGCCATTGTCGCGTATGCTCCTTTCGGGACTCTGCGGCGAAACCTTGCCATCGAAATCCTTGTCATGTCCGGAAGACTTTTGATTCTTAGCTCTTTACATTAAAAAAGACACATGCGAGCATTAATTGGTTGAATGTGAGTGAGACTTATCTAAAATGCGTAATTGATCGGAGCAACTTCCTGCAACTTGTCTTACTTACCGAAACAACGGTTCGCAATCTACACTGCCAGGTTCAACGGAATACGACCTCGATGGACAGCGCTCACACGCTTCGGCATTGTTGATATCCGAATAGGTCCCAGGTTCACAGAGATAGCGGCTATTGTTTTTATCGGAACTGTAAAAGCCCTTGCCGACCTGAGTGCACGGAACCGTTCCATTTTCAAGCACAACGTCTTGTGCTGATCCACGACGAGAATAGCAACCTCCAGGGCAGAGAGCGGCAGCTCCACATTCCGCAGCCGCGATCTTCTCCCCTGCGCCAGTCTTTGAAGCAATGATCAAAGTCAAAGAGATAAGGAATAGTACGAATCTAGTAACACTTGTCATCATTTTATTTTTTTTGTTTTATTTTTATTTTGTTTGGTTTTTCGTGTTCGATTTCGTTTATTTTGAAAAAATGAGATAGACGAGGAATTGAAAAAAATGAGGAGGCACGAAAAGTAACTGTCCTGCCGGCGTCCAATACTAAATAGATTGTGTGTGCGTCTGGAGTCAACTGCGTTTGCGATTTCCATCGAAAATTTGACATAGGGTAACTGAGCGTCCCCTTCTTTCGCTTTTTTCGACTGCGTCACACGACAAAAATCGAAACACATAAATAAATACACCGCCGGAGCCACGCTAAAAATTAGTTAGCACAAACAACAACAACAACAACAACAACAACAACCAACAGCATATTTTGATTTTTTGATGTAACCAACACCATGGACGACGTGTACCATAATCAACATAATCCTTATAGAGATGCTAGTAGTAGTGGCTATGATGGCTACCACAGGCAGCAGCAACAATCACCTCGGTATAAGCGCCCATTAACAAACAACGGAGGTGGAGTCCACGGAAAAACTTCGAACCCACTAGTTTCCTCCTATTTAACGACTCAGAATTTCGGTATTCTTATCGCAATTTTAGTTATTTATCTATTTCAAAGAAAAGGTATGTTTTGAGTTTCAAACAGCCGCACAAGGTGGTGGTATTCCTTCGACATCTATCTTACTCGGGAGGACATAGACATATCTTATACATCTTTACTCACTCTGAGGAGCTAGCTAACTGTCTGATTACCAAGATACATGCTATTTGGTTGTCGCTTTAAAGTGTTCTCTTCCGGTCCTTGCTCTTCTCATTAATATCATCGCTCACGCTAATTTTTCTATCACGCGCACCGTTTATTGTTAACACCAACAGATGGGTTTGGAAGAGTCTTAAATGTGCAACGCGACGGCGGTTTCTGGAGGAACGCATGCATGGACTGGTGGTGCGAACTTCATGACTATGTGACTGCTTACTGTCAAATGATGGTGGAGTGTCTGCGGAATTTGCGGGTCCACATGTTAGCGCACGGAGATGATTGGTTTTATGATTTTACCAGTCTGCCTCCCCATTCGGCGCATCAAACAGCGGGAGCGATGCCATCGACGGCACGGGGTCGTCGTCGCAACATGGTGGCTTCTGTCACAAGCCGAATGGGAGTCGCAATAGGAGAAGGCAGCATGCCCGAGCTGGAAGAAACCGATAGTTACAAAAAACAGCGACAACAAAACGAAGCACACATGATCGTAGATGGAGAATTGCAATGGACATGGGATAAAGAAAATATTGCACCAATGGAACCAGCATTTCTCAGGGAGGAAGATTATCCACCAGGCTGGCTGGTCTTTGATCCAGTTTTGGGTGTTGTTAGCAAAACAGAGGCTGACAGATACAAACTGGAGCAGAAGAGAAAGAAGGCCGAACGGTTGCAAAAACAGCAACAGGGTGAACTTCAGAAATTTCAGAAGCATCAGGAAGAAGTTGATACTGAACCCCCGCAGCTGCCGCAGAAGCAACAACAAGAGCAGCCTGCCATTCACACAAAAAGCCCCGTGCGGCAGCTGCCGCAACCAAGCGTGGAACAGAAGAAGCAACCTTCTACACCACAACATTCACAGAAGAATTCCGGCAACAGTAAAAACAACGCATCCTCGCGCCCCCTTCGGAACAACAATGTCATGCCAAATACATCTGCTATGCACACGCCCCATACTATTGCTGCCAATGGTTAGAAGGATACTCCTCGGTCCTATTAGATTCCATATACCTCTAGAAGTGAATCGCTTGGGTGGCGATGCGACTCGAATGTCCTCCCCCCAATCTACTGTGACAGTTTTGTAATGTTTTCCAGCAAAGAATGAAGCTGCCTGCACATCAGTACCAACGCCATTGCTAGGAAAACTGTGGACTCCCAACCCCTTCACCTGACTATGAAATTCGAGGAAATTTTCTCACATCAGTGCCCACACACAGCGCTCGCATTTTTGTGCCCGGAGACAGCAAGTGAACAAGGGCTCTACGCCAGGGCCCGAACTGAAAATAGTACCAGCGCCAAACTCTACATGCTTCTTACATATTTTAGATGAAAACATTGAAATACAGACGTAGATACAATACAGTAGATCATGATTATAATGATAATGCGATTGTTTGGGTCTACTAATATCTATTATTTCCAAAATTAAATGAAATTGCGACTTCGAGAGCAAGTATTTGATAAACAGTAGTCCACGTTACTGGACTGAAACAGTTTCCGAATTTCGTCTTGTAAATGAGCATGCTTCGCTTTGGCGCCCCACTCTTCATAGCAAGAGAGCGCCTTTCGAAAGGACGCTGCTGACAGGGATTCGTCGCCAATGGCAAAGAGGTGTCGCCCAGCATGCTCATGGGTCATTGCCTCAACCATTCGAAATCCAGAATCAGAAGCGAGAGCACTAGCGGCTGTGTACTTTTCGTAAGCCTTCTTATTCTTTCCCTGCAAGGATGCTAGCTGTGCCTGCAGCAAGAACTTCATGGGGAGGCAGTTGTGCGGAGAGTTGAGAGACCATACCTTGAATTGCTTGATGATTTTCTTGGCAGTGCGTAAGCACTTTCTGCGCATGGCACCTTTGTATATTCGTGCCGTTGCCAAATGGGTCATGCCAATAAAGAATTGGGCAAAAATTTGCTGAATACCAGGAGCTGGGAACGGCAGGGCCTCGATCTCTCGCGCCAATTTGCCTGCACTCTCGAAGTCACAGAAAAGGTAGCTCAACGTCACTTTTTGAAGGCGAATGCAGACGAGAGAGCTAGCATTCTTTGTTTCTTCAGCATGTTGAGTGGCGTCCTCCAGTTCCAGAGCGTCCCCTGATAGAGTCATCGGGTCGTCCGTCAATCCCATCAGGTTGTGCGTCAATTGCTGGAAGGGTTTGACCATCACGAGCATAGAGTCTTGTCGCCTGGTACTCATCATGTTAATGATGTCTCCAACCTGATTGGAAACTACTGGAAGAGTGGCATTGGAGAAAAACAACGCACTGGCATACAGGTTTGCATTCAAACACGCAAATTCAATATCCCCGGTCTGGGACCCGATCTGTTGCGCCCTTTTCAAGGGTTCAAGAGTCTCGGATATAGGCCGCTGAAACGGGATAATGCAGCCTAGCAGCAGAGAGTACGCAAAAAGGTAAGCCGCCATAAAATTTCGGTTCCATCACGAGAAGATCCTGATGATTGACGACGCCAACTTACCGTACACAGATGCGAAAACACGGGGTGCATATTCCTTGGCTTTGAACTTCTGAAGCAAATCCAACGACAACTGCCCGTATCGAAAGGCTTCTTCGTACTGCCCGGCGGCTGCGCAAAGCATTCCATAAGAGGCGAAGGCGCTTGAAGACATGGCCGAGAGCCCGTACTCAAGTGTAATCTGTACCGATTTGAGTTGAATGAATGGAGCAAATTTTGGCTTCACTAGCATGGCGTTGAGAAACATGATGTTCAATAACTGCAGAGCTGCAATTTTGTCCTCGTTTCTGATAATTTCCATACGGAGAATGGAAGCATTTGATTTTCCACGAAGAAGTCCTTTGACCCTCCGCATCTCACCCCGAAGCATGGCCATACAGTTCCTTCTCGGAAATGCTTCACCCAGCTCCTCGAGGACCTTGACGCCTGTGTCGACAGCGAGATGCTGCTGGTCAGTCACGCCATAAGCATAAATCAAGGTGGTGTACGCCTGGATCTTGTGCTTGAGCTTGGTGACATTGTCGAAAACTTCTTGGAGCAGCTCGTGTACACGCTCGTAGTTTGACACTGTAAGATGCATTTCTGCCGCCGCGTTATACAGAGCCAGTTTGAGACTGTAATCCTCGTCCCAGGAAGACCCTATCATTTCGATGCCAAATTCGAAATAGCCAGCGGCGGCGCTAAACGAAGATGCGCGAGCTGATGTTTGGCCGGCCGTCAAACAGAGAAGCGCTACTGATTCTTTTTCGTGCTTGTCTTTCATTAGACGCATCCCATGTTTCAATTGACCCAGAATCAAGAACAGGTGTTTCTGTCGCGCACTCTCCGATAGCGCCCCGAGAAGATCTCGGCCCAGTCTCAAATGCAGGGCATCCTTTTCTTTGTCCGTCATTAATCTTAGGGCTGCATTCTGCAGCCCATCGTGCCGGAAGGAGTAGCCCTTTTCATCATCAAATACAAAGACACCGTGGCTAGTCGCCTCGTGGAGCTGCTCAGTGACAACCTCACTGCAGAGAACAGCCTTCAACAAAGCTTCGTCTATTTCATTCCCAAGGCAGGCGGCTACCTTAATGACTTCTTTCACATCATCTGGAAGTTGCTGCAGGTTGTGAACCAAAAAACTTCCCAAGCAAAAAGTATTGAGCGCGAGTCTCTCATCGCTATCATGCAAGATCCAGGTTCCCTCGGCAGCGTCATATTGCAAAAGTTCTTCGTCAGATAGCCACCGCAGAAACTCCATAATGTAGAGTGGATTGCCTTGGGTCTGTCCACACACTAGCTTGGCCAAGACATCATGCCGGTCTTTCGGCATAGGTAGCGCCTCGGTGATAATCTTCCAAGTTGTACTGCACGGTTTCTGCGAAACTTCAATATTGTAGATTTGACGACTGCTCTCGTTTTCGAGTTCCCTTAACATACCCGATATGGGGCTGCAAGGACCACCACTATCATCACAAGTCCCCATAATGAACAAGTGTTTATTTTGATTGTAGCAAATAAAGGCCTTTAGCAGCTTGAGGCTGCAGGAATCAGCCCACTGTAGATCATCAAAGAGTAGCACCATGGGAGTCTCCATGGTACAGACGGCACTGACAAGATCTTGCAGGGCAAAGACAAACCGCTTGGCCATTTGACAATTCATCTGGACTGTTCGACCATTGGCTGGCGGGCCCACAATCCGTTCCAGAACGGGTATCCCACTCAACAGCACCGCCATTTCGTCCCCGAGTGCTTCGACTATATTCTGTCGCGTGGCTTCCACCACTTCGGGTCCTTGTGCCAAGACGGCATGCGTGAATTCCGTAAAGGCATCGGCAAAGATCCGAATGGGTCTAGCCCCTTTGACTTGATCGAATTTGGCGGACACAAAGTAGCCTCCATCCTCGTGAACGGCGTCTTCCAAGGACCGTGCCAGACGCGTCTTGCCCAAACCTGCTGCTCCGCTAATGAGACACAACTCTCCACCCGTCGCATTCTTGGTGCGATGATGACTGGACAGCCGGCGGCTATTCTGGTAGGTTCGCAACAAAATGGCTTCTTCGTCTTCTCGACTGTACAGTCGGTATTGCAATTGCTTCAACCAGTCCCCATCACTGGCATGTTCTGTGCAGCGAATCAAACTGGTACTAGTAGTACTGCTACTAAAGTCGGTGTGACTGTCGTGTTGTCCTACCTTGTTGTGATGAGGCAAGGATTCAGAAGACGCTGCAATCGTTGATCCTTCCGTGGAACTGGCTGAGTCTCCGCGACCGAATTCTGCCTTGTCAAGAGGTTTCACCATCATGGCAGCATTTACTACGGTGGTGGTGTTGGTGGTGGTACTTGGAAATGGAATTCCATTGTTCTCCTTGTCTGTAATTTTTGAGGTTGTACTTGGATGTGGGTGCCGCCCTTCTCGAAAAGCAGGCACTTCTTCTTTGGTAGACATCACCAAGGTCGAATCACCGGCATCAGAATCGTAGTCTCCGCCCATTTTGCCAAACAATTGTGGTGGAAGAAGATACGGGGATACTCGTGAAATCAAGGATATAAATGATCGATGCTTGTAAGTCTGAAAGATAGTTCAAGCCAACTTTGCTTCACACAGGATTTGTCTTTGATACGTTTTGGTACATGCACACGCGGTACGTCTCTTTTTGTCTAATAGACTACTAGTAGTAGATAACTGGCAAGTCTAATATCCAGCTCTTAGTAGCCTCAATAGATAGTACTAGCTAGTAGTACTATTACTGTAGAAGAGATGAAGAGAGAAAATGAAGGAGATCCACAGTTGAGCTCGAGCAGTCTATGTACCCCTCCCTCGTATTATGCGTTAGTGTTACCGTCTTACCGGTAGTTAAAATTGGATCACGATGGTATCACGATAGCCCATCACGACGCAATGCTCGGCGCACGAAAAGAGGATCACCGATCCACTAGGTACTAGCCAGTACTATTCATTTCTAAATACAAAGGCATTAAGACTATTAATCTTCCTACATATATTGAATGAACAGAAACTGGCACTCATATTATTTCCTTGAGTGCCGTTTTGGTTGTATGGCTCTTTGCCCCTTCCTTCTTTCGAATTCTTTCGAAGCCGCAGGAACCGCACGATCCACACGGCGAAGTCCCCATCGCAACTCCGATCTACCAGTTAACTTCATGCCGACAATCAGTCTCTCTTTTTTCCAATCGTCTCACAATCATTATTTTGCACAGCAGTGGCATTGGCTTGCCCTCGTCCGTGGAACACTATTATTCGTGAATGCTCCCAAATGGTGGACAACCTAGTTGGCCTAATGGTTTCTCTGCAGTCGCCACAGCACATCCGGGCCCATGTGACGGAGATATTAGAGTTACAAGGGAGTCAGCCCTAATCAATGGTGCAGTGAAAAGTTGGCTTTGAGCAACTGGAGCTCAACATCTTGCTTACTTATTGGCATCATTTGGACGGGGCTCTGCAGAGTAGTCTTCGTCCATGGCATATTCTTCTCGATATTCTTACGTTTCGTCAGTTATCTGGCCGTGATCGCCGCTGGCCTCCGTCCGTCCCGTGCCCTGGTTCAGTTTCACTGCAGTTGCCAGTCGACCAGCTCTACTGACCGACGGACTACTGCTCGCCTGGCAGACAAGGCGGTTTGAGGCCTGGCTTGGGCCTGCTTATACTCCAGTTCCAACCTAATTGCTAGCTAGCTAGAATCTCCGGCCTAGCCCCGAGCTACTACTCGAAAGGTCCGTGGCGAGCCAGCCACTCATGAATGACGGAACGACGGACGGAAGTTAGCCATGGCCGGGCGATGCCGGCAGTACGAGTTGCAGGTGGGTTTGCTTGTACATGTGTTTTCTCCCTGCGATTTGGGTCGTAGGGCCGGTGTATAGTTTCAAGTCATTCTTGCCGCTCTCGAAGCGAGAGGTTGCCATCAAGAAAGCAATTTCAAACTCTTGAGAAATAGATTCTACTAGTATTTCCAATCTCTCCCCCCCTCAGTTTGTTAGGATAGTTGCAAGCTAGAGGTACTGCACACTAGTAGCTAGGATCTAGTACAGCTACCTCGATACACACATGCTAGCTGGCTCCTGTACTGGTACCAGTACGGTAGCATTCTTGCTTCACCATATCAGTCAAGAATTAGGTCTTGTAGCTACATACATGAACCGAACCCGGTATGGTGCTGTTGGTGCAACCCAATAATACTAATGGGTCTGTGTGGGACTGAATTTTGGACTGAATTTTTACCGAGTGCGCGCGAGGGGGGCCAAACCGGAAGGAAAAATGAAAACCACCCAGAAAAGATTCAACGGTTTTTCACACAACCAGATGTTTCTGTTCAGTTCCATTCCATTAATCATGGAGTCATGAATGAGGGCGCACTTTGGCAAACATACAATCAACATACACAATAATAATAAACGATAGATTAGCAACAGCATCTCTGCTATTACACTAACTGAACAAAGCCAAAATATTCTTGCACTAAAGTAAAATATGCCCCAAAAGCACCAAGCCAGCAGAGTGCGATCCGATTCGGGGGAAGACACATTCACCAAGGAAGAGGAGCACGAAAAACTAGTCGCTCCCGACGACTTTGAAAATGGCTCGGTGACGAATCGATATTGTACGGACTGTCCATGTGCTCTTCTACTCATTCTGGTATGGATGATAACGACTGCCGTTGGATACCATGCTCTCCAGAATGGAGACGCTCGCTTGACTGTCTTTCCTTTGGATTATGATGGCAATGTTTGTGGGACGGATTATCGAGAAGACATGACCGACTATCCGTACTTGCTCTTCATCAATGCCTATACAGGAGGTGTCTGTGTCAAGGAATGTCCTCATTTGACGGGAGTCGTAAGCAACGATGTGTCGGACGTTCGGACGCTCGTGACATATGCAGGAATGTGGCAACCCAATTTGGGAGAAGAATCGGAATTACCATTGGATTTTGTAGAGGTGGCACCCCACTATGTCAATTCTTCCGACTCCATTTTCTGTACCAATACACTGTGTTATCCAGATGACTCGCCCGTAGCTTCATGGCATGCTTCGGGAGTCAATCGTGGCTTTGGATTTGCCTACTACGTGGGCGATACTTACGAAGTCTTTCGAAGGTGTTACTTGACGGCAGAAGCGCAAATAGCCATTCAAAATCATACGAAAGCCGAAACAGTTCTGGAAATTCCCGATCCAAGAGAAATCATACTCAACCTATACTCAGATGTTTGGCAAACCAAGGAAATCGTGCTTGGTTTTGGGTTTGCTGTGGCCCTGGGAGTGAGCTTTGTCTACATTTTTTTGATGCGCATTCCACTACTATTATCATCGATGGTTTGGGGATCCATTGGTCTGACATGGGCAGCCTTTGGTGCTGCATCCTACTACTCTCGCACAACAGCCATTATGCTAGCCGCACAGGAACCTCAACAAGTTTCGATGCGATGGATTCGAGCCCTGCATGCGACGTCCGCTATTTCTGCCATAATACTAGTACTACTTGTACTCTTGGCGTGTTGTTTGCGACGGCAAATACAAATGTCCATTGGGTGTGTCAAAGAGGCTGCGAGAGCCATCAATCGGATGCCATTGATTTTCATGGTGCCAGTCCTACAGTCCATAGCTTTCTTTGGGTGTCTTGCTGTCTTTTTGACGTATGGAGCACATTTGGCATCCTTGGGGACCATTAATGTATGGGAATTTCCCATTGATATCAAATCAGGAGCCGAGATTGCAGTCCGAACCTACGACTTTGACGGAATGGCGGAAGGAATGGCCTGGTTTCTATTATTTGCGGCATTCTGGACAAGCAATTTTATTGTGTCCATTGGGGATCTTGTCGTAGCCATGTCGGTCGCGCGCTGGTACTTTCAAAAGGATAAAAAGCGTGTCGGGAATTGTGTGATATTCCAAAGTCTACTGGAAACTCTCTGGTTCCACTCTGGAACATTAGCCTATGGATCGCTCTTGATTGCCATCGTCCAAACCATTCGAGCCATCTTGGAAAAGATCAGAAGAACAATCAAAAAATTCGACAACAAATTTGCCAATTCCTTGATAGGTTGCTGCCAGTGCTGCTTTTGTGTTTTGGAGTCTTGTCTCCGATTCATGAACAAGAATGCATACATTCAGACAGCAATATTTGGAACATCATTCTGTCAATCTGCGCGACAAGCGTTCTATTTGATGCTTCGGCATACAGGGCGCATAGGAGCCATCTCGTATGTCTCTGGTTCCATTTTGATTGTGGGCAAGCTGTTTATCTCTGCAGCGACAACGGGCCTATCCTTTTTGGCTCTTATTGACGTCAGCGAAGAAATCAACCATGTGGCGGGACCCATGATTGTGGTCTTTTTTATTTCCTACATTGTGAGCGATATCTTCATGGGGGTATTTGACATGGGAATCAAAACAATTCTTCATTGCTTTGTGGCCGATGAAGAGATGTTTGATGGAGAATACGCAGACGGCGCGCTGGTTCGTTGGATTGAACAGTATCAGGAGCCCACAGTAATGCCAGCGGGACGACAGAAAACTACGCAGCAGAATAGAACGAAGCTGTAAACATCAGACAAGATCTTGCGAGACGCCAGGGGCATCCTGTCCATCACATAGAATGCTGTCTGTTGTGCCTTCATATGCCACAGTTTGTATGGTAGGATCTGGGACACGGGTCAAGGACCCACTTGTAGACTACAGTAGAATAGATCGTCATCAACTCCACCCCCCCCTCTTAGACCCACTCAGCTAGAGAATTGTATGGTAAATGATTGCGGTTTATGAGTCTCGCTACATTTTCAGAACGTAAAAAGCACAGACTAATCTTCATCTATGTCTCCAACACCCATAGGCGTGCAGCGACGTCAGTTATTGCGATCTCAGATTCAATGATCGCACAATAACGAGCCTCAATTGTGCTTTTCTCCTCTTGGCCTCTTTTCCCTGCTGCCAGGTAACACAGTCAGGCCGCTTGCTCCCCGGAGTAAATATCACACAGTCTTGATATTGGATCACCTTTCATCTCCTACTGTTCTAGTTTGTGACTGCTACAATTGCTACAGAAGTTGATAAGGCTTTATCAAATTTATAAGACCGACGTGACGAACGGATCCTTTTAATGAAATGCATTATAATCGAGTTTCTTAAATGTCTCTAAACTGTACAGTGACTTATGTTACACCCCCCAAAACTTTGTCATGCCGCTGGTGCGATGGCAAGTGCGTCGTTTGGGCAGGTAGTAAAGATGGTAAAGTAAAAGAAAAGTGAGTCTTCCTCCTCCAAAAATTCTTCCGCCCCCGATTCATCAAAAATGTGTCGGAGCATATCCAAACAAGTCCTGGCTTCATCTCGATCATGATGGTGACATCGAATATGCCCCATGTTGTTGAGGAGCGCCAGTACCAGAATGGGAGCCGTGTATTTGAGATGATCATGAGCTGATAGGATGCTTCCCATGGCAGCCTGGTAATAGGATAAGGCTTTGTACATTTCGCGTGAATCTCCCTTTTGAAGGGCCTGGCAGTGACACAGCAAGCCTTTATTGTACAGTACCACGGCAGCCAATCTCCGAACAAAGTCCAAATTCAGCAAATCTTGTGCCGAAGCAGTATCATGAATCTTGATGGAAAGAGCACGATCAAACAATGGGAACATGGCGCCATTGACAAACGAAGGATTGGCATCCCATGCAATGGCTTCTCCGTGGACCTGGACCAGTGATGCAGTGGACAAGAGTTGGTCTGCCGTTGGCATGGAAGATGGGTTCAAGAGTTCTGGCATACTGCCCTCTGATATTATTTGACGGAGAACATAGGTGGCCTCGCACAGCGCCATGGAGGATTCCTTGCATTGACCAGCCACCATCTTGGACACAGCTGTGGAGTTCAACGAAAGGATTTGCGAGATGGAGTCCATTGAGTAGGAAAGTTTATGGAAAATGAGTCAAACTCTGTAGTTTGTTTTACCTACAAGTTTGCTATTTGCAACTCAGCTCAACCGAATTTATGATTGCACGTGAACGGGTGTTCGATTAACTGGAAATCTTTTCTAATCCCCGATCGATGAGCTGTTGTCAGTGATACTTTCTTTCGTTCGTCCTTGTTCCAGGAAGGCGAAAGACCATACTGTATTACCAGCAGTACCGACCAAGAAAGAGGAGATGTTGATGAAAGACTGAATTGGAAAAACGAAGCAAGTAATTCAGGCTTCCGAGGGAAGCTACCTTAAATCAATACGTGAGTCGGTATGACAGCATCTAGATTTAGCCGGGCAAGAGCTCATGAATTCTGTTTCTTTGATTGCAGATTGACGTTTGGTACAGTAATACCAGGTACAGTAGGATTACCAGCAGGGAAGAGCACATCAACCGTATTTCCCTGACACCGGTGCCGGTCACTGCGTGAACGGCTCTACTAGTAGCTAGCTAGTAGTACGGCTACTCAAGAAAATGACGTCAATGCCTCGAAATGACATCAAATGAAACGAAATGACGTAAGTCGTAACTATCCTGAGTGTTCCAGTAAATTCAACTGTGTTTAAAAGTTTTCCAACATCTTCTATTGCCTTATTACCGTTCTCTGTTCAACAGTGCAGTACCGTTAGTAGCATTTAGTGTGCGTAGGGTGCATGCATGTATGTATGTTAACTGCCAACCCGTGTCCAGATGGAGGAACGTCCAGTCAGTTCTCTTGCTTAACGGAAAGGACATCCACCAAAGGATTCACCACAAAGTGGTGCAGGAGATTGGCAGCTTGCCCGTCTGGCAAGTTGGGGTCAATCCAGCAGCCCAGCTGCTCCAATTCTCCCACCAGGGTTTGCTCCGAGCGCAGGTGACCGCCCAAAGGCAACTACACAATGGCCCTCCCTCACATGAAAATGACTGATCTGGCTTGAAAAAAGAATTTCACTTGGTCTGTTGGTGACATGGAAGCAGCTTGGGCAAAAAGGGTTTGTTCGATTAAAAAGAGATGAGCTGCTGTTACGAGTGCATCAGTTGTCTGTCTTGTGATGAGATGATGCAGCTTAACTTTTTTTCTGAGACATCACAATTAGCAATTTCTTTCTTTTTTTGCCTGGTCGGCTATGCTTCAACAACGACAGATTGTCATTGCAGAACAAGACACAAGATGTGTCTGTTGAAAAAACTTCAGCGGGGGTCAATGTGTGCAACATTTCACAAATGAACAGAATGTCTGCAACAACATCTGGTGTTTTGCAGCTTGACCGACATCAGAGACAGTTTTTGAAGACAAGAAGGATTCGAGTCAAAGTCTCAGATTTGACCTTGTTCTCATGTTTGATTTTGTTTCAGATCATTGTCAAGCCAGGCTTCTTTAAAATGCAAACTAGGTTAAAGACATTGCGTTCAGTGTGGCATGCAATTGGTGTGGCATGAGACAACATTCAAGACATCAGACCATGTCACAATGGGTTGGTTGAGTTAATCACATGAATCATCTGTGCCTTGTTACAACATGCATCATGTCATGTGAGAATGATAAATGTCCATTGCGTGCAATTCAAATGACAAAACAGCAAGTTCACAAAAGGAAAAACAGAGATAACAGCTGCACAGCTATGCAAAATGACAAACATGTTCAACATGAAACTCTGGTCAGTGATCTCATTGTTGTCTCTCTAGCTATCTGACCATGTCACTAAGCTAACAGTTGACCATTTGGGGCATGCACTGTGCTTCTGGTGGCAAAAGGACTTTGAGACACAGGGCATTGTCCCACGTGAACTTCAGTACCAGTCTGGTGCATCCTCCCCAATGTTTTGCATTGTGTCACTGTAGAAATCAGCTCATGTTTGTGACAGAAAGGTGCTAATGTGCATGTGTTTTGCTTGCTGTTTATCAGTCAGAGGTGCATGTGTCGGCCACAGCAGTGTGTCGATCGTGGGTCATTCCGAACATGTTGCACTGATGCACTGCAGAAGCCCCCAGTCGTCCATTTGATGTCGTCCTGTGCTTTTGAATCACACGGCATGTTTGAATTTGAACGTAGCATTTAGCACACGCACACCCGCGTGAGCCAGTTGCGCAATTGGACAGCGCGCCCGCGCGACACAATTTCATCGCCTAAGTGACGCACTCCAACGCGTCTGTTGACTCATGCAATTTTTTTATCGTGTTGCCACAAGTGGTGCCGACACAATTTCATCAGTCTTAATCCTGTCTGTTTGCTTTGTTGACACAATTTCATCGGTCAGAGGCATTCGCACTAGTAGTGATCATTCAGAGGAGAACCCGCCGGCTGAGCTTCCACTCGAATCCTACAAGATTTGAACTCAGAACCTCTTGGTTGAGATGCGAACACCTGAAAAAGAAAAAAAAATCTATTTTACTTCATACTAGACAAGGCACTTCAGCCCAGCAGGCTCTTTAGACGCTCGCACACAGACAGGTCCAGGTGAAGTTGCGACTCCCGTAGCTACCCGGGAGTGGCAATG
>ENA-ORBV01009905-ORBV01009905.1-microbial-mat-metagenome-genome-assembly--contig:-NODE-9905-length-15437-cov-3.813672_pt1 | contig 15437 bp, 10 predicted proteins | sample MGYA00237777_ERZ505514 | MGnify/ENA primary metagenome ERZ505514 (study PRJEB26160, sample SAMN06269048) | microbial mat metagenome | isolation source: Oligotrophic lake microbial mat | place... | reverse complement strand
TTGCTGATGATCAGGTGGCCAAGCTCACACGCGACCCGGTGGCGCCTGCCAGGCGCTCGGATGCGGCGATGAAGAAGGTGATCACTCGCACGCTCGATGATGGAACCCCGGTGCATAGTTTGCAGACGTTGATGCGGGAGCTGCAAACCATCGTGCGCAACACGTGTCGCACGTCCAAGGGCGTCCAGGATGGGCCTACGTTCGATCTCATCACGACACCCACGCAGAAACAAAAACACGCTCTCGAATTAATCGGTCTCATCAAACTGTAGACGGAATGGGGAACCTCAAAATGGGGCGGTTTCAGTGGGAAAACTTGGGCTTTTTGGGGAAGAACTTCAGGTTAGCGGTTGCTCGGAAAACTGAACACCGCACCCTCACGCACACCGGCCGAAGGCCAGCGCTGGGTGACGGTCTTGCGCTTGGTGTAAAACCGCACCGCGTCCGGGCCGTAGGCACTGAGGTCGCCGAACAGGCTGCGTTTCCAGCCGCCGAAGGAGTGGTAGGCCACCGGCACCGGCAGCGGCACGTTGATACCCACCATGCCGACCAGGATGTTGTCGCTGAAGTACCGCGCCGCCTCGCCGTCGCGGGTGAAGATGCAGGTGCCGTTGCCGTATTCGTGGCGGTCGATCAGCTCCATCGCCTCTTGCAGCGTCTTGACGCGCACGATGCCCAGTACCGGGCCAAAAATCTCCTCTTGGTAAATGACCATGCCGGGTTTGACGTTGTCAAACAGGCAGGGGCCGATGAAATAACCTTCGGAATTCGCCCCTGGCACTTTCACGGCGCGCCCATCGATCAGCAAATTGGCGCCCTCTTTCACGCCCTGCTCCACGTAGCCGCGCACTTTCTCAAAGTGTGGCTTGGTCACAAGCGGGCCCATGTCGTTGCTGGCGTCGTTGCCCGGTCCGACCTTCATCTTGGCGATCTCGGTTTTCAGGCCGGCGATCATGGCGTCGGCGACCGCGTCGCCGACCGCCACGATCAATGGCACCGCCATGCAGCGTTCGCCACAGGAGCCAAAGGCAGCGCCCATCATCGCGCTGACCGCATTGGGCACGTCCGCGTCGGGCATCACTACCGCGTGGTTCTTGGCGCCCCCCAGCGCCTGCACCCGTTTGCCAGCGGCGCAACCGGTGGCGTAGACGTATTCGGCAATTGGTGTGGAGCCGACAAAACTCACTGCGGCAATGCGCTTGTCTTTCAGCAAAGCGTCCACCGCCTCCTTGTCGCCGTTCACCACATTGAGCACTCCCGGTGGCAGGCCGGCCTGCAGCGCCAGTTGCGCCACCAGCAGGGCGCTTGACGGATCACGCTCGGAGGGTTTGAGGATGAACGTGTTGCCGCAGACCACGGCCATCGGCCACATCCACAACGGCACCATGACGGGGAAGTTGAACGGCGTAATGCCCGCTGCCACACCGAGCGGCTGGAATTCGCTCCAGGAGTCGATTGACGGGCCGACGTTCTTGCTGTGCTCGCCCTTGAGCAGCTCGGGTGCGTAACTCGCGAACTCCACGTTCTCGATGCCGCGCTGCAGCTCGCCCTGCGCATCCCCCACCACTTTGCCGTGTTCGGCCGTCAGCAGGGCGCAAATCGCGTCGGCGTTTTCTTCCAGCAAATGTTTGAGTTTGCCCATCACGCGTGCGCGCTTGAGCGGCGGGGTGGCGCGCCAGGCCGGATAGGCGGCCTGGGCCGAGGCAATCGCCAGCTCGATGGTGGCAGCATCGGCCAGCAGCAGGCGCTTTTCTGCCTTGCCAGTGGCTGGGTTGAACACGTCCTGCGAGCGGCTGCCGCCTGCCACCAACTTGCCGTCGATCAGGTGGCCAATGGTCGGCATGGTGGTAGCAGCGGAGCCGCTGGCTTGAAGGAATGGGTCGTTGTACATGGCGTGCAGGTGGGTCAGTTGGTTTCGCGCAGGGCGTCGCCCAGGGCGTTGATGAGGCTGTCGATCTCGTGTTTTTCGATTATGAACGGTGGTGCCAGTTGTATGGTGTCGCCGCCGTAGCGCACGTAAAAGCCCTTGTCCAGGCACTTCATGGCGATCTCGTAGGGCCGACGCGCGGGTTCGCCGGGCAGGGACTCGATGGTGAAACCGGCGGCGAGGCCGTAGTTGCGGATGTCGGTGACGTGTTTGACGCCCTTGAGGCTGTGCACGGCCGTCTCGAAAACCGGCGCGAGGGCCTTGACGCGCCCCACCATGTCTTCCTTCACCAGCACGTCGAGCGCCGCAATTCCGGCGGCACAGGCCACCGGGTGCGCCGAGTAGGTATAGCCGTGGGTGAATTCGAGCATGTAGTCCGGTCCGCCGGCTGCCATGAAGGTGTCGTAAATGTCCTTCTTGACCACCACCGCACCGAGCGGCTGCGTCCCATTGGTGATCTGTTTGGCGGCGTTCAGAATGTCGGGGGTGACGCCAAATGCCTCGGCACCGGTGAACGCGCCAGCGCGGCCAAAGCCAGTGATGACCTCGTCGAAAATCAGCAGGATGTTGTTGGCGGTGCAAATTTCGCGCAGCCGTTGCAGGTACCCCACCGGCGGGATCACCACGCCGGCCGAACCCGAAAACGGCTCAACGATCAGCGCAGCGATGTTCGAGGCATCGTGCAGCGCAATCACCTTGAGCAGCTCGTCGGCCAGCTCCACGCCCTTGGTCGGCATGCCATGCGAAAACGCGTTGCTGGCCAATTGGGTGTGCGGCAGATGGTCGGCCTCGATGGTCTGGCCGAAAGCCTTGCGGTTGGCTGGAATGCCGCCCACCGAAATGCCGCCGAAGTTGACGCCGTGGTAGCCCTTTTCGCGCCCGATGAAACGGGTCTTGCTGGCTTGCCCCTTGGTGCGCCAGTAGGCCCGTGCCATCTTCAACGAGGTGTCGGCGCACTCCGAGCCGGAGCCAGTGAAGAACACATAGTCCAGGCCGGCGGGGGTGAGTTCCTTGATCTTGTTGGCCAGTTCGAACGACAACGGGTGGCCGTACTGGAAAGCCGGCGAATAATCCAGCGTAGCGATCTGTCGGCTGACGGCGGCGGTGATCTCGGGGCGGCCGTGGCCGAGGCCGCAGCACCACAGACCGGACAGGCCGTCGAGAATCTTGCGCCCGTCCGACATCGTGTAATAGGCGCCCTTGGCGCTCACCATCATGCGTGGGTTGGCCTTGAAGTTGCGGTTGCCGGTGTACGGCATCCAGTGCGCTTCGAGCCAGGCTGCGTCGGTGCGGGTGGCGGGCTGCAGGTGTTGGGCATCGTTCAGATTCATCGAAGGCTCCGGTGGTTGGGGTGACGAAGGTCGGATTGTGGGGTACTCTATTACTCTTATAAATGGATAGTTATCACTATTTGGTTGCCAGATTATGAAAGTAAAAACCCAATCCCTTCTGGGTCAGCTCGGCGATATGGACCTGCGGCTGCTGCGCGTGTTCAAGACGGTGGTGGATTGTGGTGGCATGGCGGCGGCGGAACTGGAGCTCAACATCGGCACCTCGACCATCAGCCGCCATGTGAAAGACCTCGAGGTGCGCCTCGGTCTGACGCTGTGCCGGCGCGGGCGCGGCGGTTTTTCGCTGACGGCCGAGGGCGAGCAGATCCATGCCGAGACCTTGCGCCTGCTGGCATCGACCGAGGTGTTTCGGGCCAGCGTCGACGAGATCCACCGGCGCATGGGCGGGCAACTCAACGTGGCGGTGTTCGACAAGACCGCCAGCAACCCGCAGGCCCATATTGGTGCGGCGATTGCGCTGTTTTGTGAACGTGCACCGGATGTGGCGCTGCACCTGCATGTGGCGCCGATCAACGCAATCGAGCGCGGCGTGATTGACGGGCAGTTTCAGGTCGGCGTGATTCCCGGGCACCGACGTTCGGACAGCCTGGTCTACGACGCGCTGTTTGACGAGACGATGCTGATGTATTGCGGCGCACGCCACGCGCTGTTTGGCGTGCCGGGAGGGGAGTTGCAATGGACCGATCTGGCCAGCCACCAGTTTGCCGGCCTGGGTTACCACTCGCCGAACATGGAAATCAGCCAGCAGATGCGTTTGCCGCGCAAGGCCACGGCGTTTGACCAGGAGGCGATCGCCACGCTGATCCTGTCCGGGCGTTTTCTGGGTTTTCTGCCGGACCACTACGCCGCCGGATTTGTTGGTCTGGGGCAGATGCGGGCCGTCAATCCGGAGCGCTTTCGCTACAGCTGCAGCTTTCTGGGCATCCTGCGGCGCTCACCAGAGCCCTCACGCGCGGCAAGGGTTTTCCAGTCCTGTCTGGTGCAGGCCCATGCGGCGTGATCCTTGCATGCATGGAATACGGGTAAATCCTGCATCGCTTCGCGCCGTGGCCGCGTATGCTCGGTGTCACGCGGCGGTCATATGGCGGTCATACGATGACAAAACGTCTGACCGGCCGACCTCGGAGGTGCCCAGTTTTCCCCGGTTTCCCTTAGCTTTATCTATTACTCAGGAGTTCATCAATGTTCAAGTTCAAGGTTCGTGGTCTGTTGCTCGGAGCTGCGGTGCTTGCCGTGTCGGCATTGATGGCAGTGCCGGCGTTTGCCCAAAAGACCAAGATTACGGTCTACTCGGCGCTCGAGAGTGACCAGATCGGCCCCTACAAAGCCGCCTTCGAAGCAGCCAATCCGGACGTGGAGATTGCCTGGGTGCGCGACTCCACTGGCATCATCACGGCACGCTTGCTGGCCGAAAAAGACAATCCGCGCGCCGACGTGATCTGGGGTCTGGGTGCGTCCAACGTTTCGCTGTTTGACTCCATGGATATGTTGCAGCCCTACACACCCAAAGGCGCTGACCAGATCAAGCCCAATTTCAGAAGCAGCAAGAACCCGATGGCCTGGACCGGCATGGACGCCTGGCTGGCGGTGATGTGCTACAACACGGTTGAAGGTCCGAAGAAGAACATGCCCAAGCCCACGTCCTGGGCGGACTTGGCCAATCCGGTCTACAAGGACTCCATCGTGATGCCGAACCCGGCGTCCTCCGGTACCGGTTACCAGGCGGTGTATGCCTGGCTGCAGATCATGGGCGAAAAGGCTGGCTGGGAGTTCATGGACAAGTTGCATAACAACATTGCCGTGTATACCCACTCCGGCTCGGCGCCGTGTGTGCAGGCGGCCAGGGGCGAACGCGTCATCGGCATCGGTTTCGACATGCGCGGCGCGCGCGAAAAGACGGCCGGCGCACCGATCGACCTCATCCTGGCCAAAGAGGGCTCTCCATGGGACATGGAGGCCACGGCAATTGTCAAAGGCACCAAGAACCTGGCTGCGGCACAAAAACTGGCCGACTTCGCGGTCAGCAAGGCCGCTTATGAACTGTATGGCAAGTCCTACGCCATCGTCGGTTTTCCGGGCATGAATCCGGCGCCACCGAACTACCCGCCAAGCGCGGATGCAGCCATGGTAAATATTGACCTGGCCAAGATGGGCGCTGATCGCGCCCGAATCCTGGCCGAGTGGACCAGGCGTTACGACGGCAAGTCGGCTCCGAAGTAAGCAGGCGCACCGGTTTTGACCGCGCGCGAAGCGGCGCAGCCGCCCTATTTGCGCATCGAACGGCTGAAAAAGCAGTTCGGTGCCTTTTCGGCACTTAAAGACATCTCGCTGGAAATTTTTCCCGGCGAGTTTGTCTGTTTTCTGGGCCCGTCAGGATGTGGCAAGACCACGCTGTTGCGGGCGATAGCCGGGCTGGACATACAAACCTCCGGGCGCATCTTTCAGGCGGATCGCGAGATCTCCGACCTGCCGGCGTCGCAACGCGACTTCGGCATTGTTTTTCAGTCCTATGCGCTGTTCCCCAACCTGAACGTCGCTGCCAACGTCGGTTACGGGCTGGTCAGCCGGGGATTGCCACGGCGCGAGATTGCCACCCGGGTCGATGATTTGCTCAAGCTGGTGGGATTGCCCGACTCTGGTCTCAAGTACCCGGCGCAACTCTCCGGCGGCATGCAGCAACGCGTGGCGCTGGCGCGCGCGCTGGCGCTGTCGCCAGGCCTGCTGTTGCTGGACGAGCCGCTCAGCGCACTCGATGCTCGGGTGCGCGCTTACCTGCGCATCGAGATCCGGCGGCTGCATGAACGCCTGGGCGTGACCACCATCATGGTCACGCACGACCAGGAAGAGGCACTCACCATGGCAGACCGCATCGTGGTGATGAACGAAGGGGTGATTGAACAGGTCGGTACGCCGCTGGAGGTCTACCGCAAGCCGGCCAGCGCCTTCGTCGCCGATTTTGTGGGCACGACAAACTTCCTGCCTGCGGTGGTGCTGCGGCCGGGGGTGGCGCGTTTCGGCTCTGTCGATCTGGCGTGCGACATCGATATCCAGCCCGGGCCGGGCAACGACGTGACGCTGGCGATCCGCCCGGAAGATGTGGTGGTGCGCAACGTCGCCGCGGGCGCCGCCAATAGTTTGGCTGTGCGTGTCGCAGACGTCGAGTTCCTGGGTTCGTTCTGCCGCGTGCAACTCGCGCACGACGGTGACAAGACGATGGTACTGGCCGATTTCTCCATCAACGTGGTGCGCGATCTGGGCGTGGTCGAGGGCATGGAGCTGCTGGTCAGCCTCCCGCCGGACCGCATCCGGGTGTTTCCTGCGGCCGCCGGGCAGCCGTGACACAGGCTGGCGCCAGCACCGCGACCGAGCTGCCGCTGACGCGGCGACGGCTGGACCGCGACGATATATTGATGCGCGTGGGCATCTGTGTGTTCATCGTCTGGATGCTGGTCACGCTGATCCTGCCGCTGTGGTGGCTGCTGTCCAAGAGTTTCGAGGGGCAAAAGGGCGAGTTCGTCGGGCTGGCGAACTACGTGCAGTATTTCTCCACGCCGTCTTTGCTGGCCTCGTTGTGGAACAGCCTGTTTGTGGCGCTGCTGACGACTGCCATTGTGTTGCCGCTGGCCTTTGTATACGCCTATGCCCTGCAGCGCAGTTGCATGCGCTGGAAGGGCCTGTTCCAGGCACTGGCGCTGATCCCGATTCTGGCGCCGTCTCTGCTGCCGGCAATTTCGCTGATCTATCTGTTTGGCAACCAGGGCCTCCTGAAAGAATGGATGTTCGGTGTCTCGGTGTATGGGCCGTTTGGCATTGTGGTGTCGCAGGTTTTCTACTGCTTCCCGCATGCGCTGATGATCCTGTTGGCGGCTTTGTCGCTGGCCGACTCGCGCTTGTACGAAGCCGCCGACGCGCTGGGCGCCTCCAAGACCCGGGTGTTCTTTACCGTGACGTTGCCGGGCGCCAAGTACGGCATCATCAGCGCCGGTTTTGTGATCTTCACGCTGGTCATCACCGACTTTGGTATTGCCAAGGTGATTGGCGGGCGCTTCAACGTGCTCGCCACCGACATCTTCAAGCAGGTGATTGGTCAGCAGAACTTCCAGATGGGCGCTGTGGTCGGCTTTGTATTGCTGATTCCGGCGGTGGTGGCGTTCATGGCCGACCGCATCATCCAGCGCCGTCAGGTCGCCCTGTTATCGGCGCGAGCGGTGCCGCTGGTGCCGAAACCGGTGGCGCGCCGCGACTGGACCCTTTTTGCCTTCTGTGCGGTGGTGGGCGGGCTGATTTTCGGGATTCTGGCGATGGCGGTGTGGGCCTCGTTCGTGACGCGCTGGCCGTACAACCTGGCGTTGACCCTGAACAACTACAAGTTCGGCGAATTCGACAGCGACGGCTGGGCAGCCTACGGCAACTCGCTGGAGCTGGCAGTGTGGACGGCGCTGATCGGCACGGTGGTGGTTTTTCTGGGTGCCTACCTGCTGGAAAAGACACGTGCCTTCGCCGCCGGGCGGCTGCTGGCCCAGTTCATGGCGATGTTGCCGATGGCGGTGCCCGGCCTGGTGCTGGGGCTGGCGTACATCTTCTTCTTCAATGAAAAGGGCAACCCGTTTGGTTTTATTTACGCCACCATGATCATCCTGGTGGTCAACTCGATCACCCATTTCTACACCGTGAGCCATCTGACGGCAGTCACTGCGCTCAAGCAGCTCGACGCCGAGTTCGAGGCGGTATCGGCGTCGCTGAAGGTGTCGCTGTTTCGCACCATGGGCCGTGTCAGTGTGCCGGTGTGCCTGCCCGCGGTGCTGGATATCAGCATCTATCTGTTTGTGAACGCCATGACCACGGTGTCGGCGGTGATCTTTTTGTATTCGACCGATACCAAGCTGGCGGCAGTGTCCATCATCAACATGGACGAGTCCGGGTTCACCGCTGCCGCTGCCGCCATGGCGGTGGCCATCGTGGCAACCTCGGCCAGCGTCAAGATTGCCCATGTGCTGCTCACGCGCCGGCTGGAGCGCACCACGCAGGCGTGGCGGCGGCGCTGAGACCGATCCGCTTTCGGAAGACAAGAACTGGGGTGACGGCATCGGCAAGCCAGGCAGGCTGGGCGGGCGCCTCTGCTCGTGTCACCCGAAACAGGCTGTGCCCGTTTCTCCTTCTTTACCTCGCTGAGGCGCCCGCCCAGCCTCGTTGGCACGGTGCTTGGTTTGACCGCCGCTCGCCCGCCACGCTTGCAGATCGGGATGGTGCGGCGCTCTGTGCAGCGGCATAAAGGAGGAGTCGTCGGCCCTAGGCCGACACGGGGGACAGCCGCGGAGCAGAGTGCCTCGCTGGCCTGATCCCACCCGCAAAGCACCACGAACCTGAATCTTCGATTGCAAATTGCCGTCAGGGCGAATAGGCGGTATTTGCTGTTGTTCGTGGAGCTCTCACTGGTGCAACGTCATGTGCGATGTCAGCCTTTCGCGAGCCAGCGGTCGTACAGTTTGACCGCAACGTTTTCTCCCCACAAACCCACCTGTGCTGCCGTCCCGGCATGCGGCACGTTGGCCGTGTCACCACGCACATAACCCATTGCGACACACGCCCGCGCGCGAGGGCTCCAGCCCGCCGACGAAATCTCCCCCACCGACACGCCGTCCATGATGATGGACTCGCCGCCCCAAAGGTAAACGTCCGCCGAATCCAGCACCAGTGTCACGAGTTTCTTGCGCAGCGGTTTGCCCTGCAGTTGCCGCAGCGCCTGCTGCCCGATGAAGGGCGTCGGCTTGTCCAGCTTCACCGCAAATAGCATGGCGGCGTCATACGGGGTTTCGTCCGGCCCCAGCTCAGCGCCCCAGGCGCGTCGGCCCATCTCAATGCGCAGTGCGTCGAGTGCGTAATAGCCTGCGTCGACCAGCCCGAGGTCGGCCCCGGCCTGCGTCAGCGCCTGGTAGACGTGGCGTGTCATCTCCACCGGCACGTACAACTCGTAGCCCGGACCGCCCACATAACTCATGCGCGCCGCTCTGACCCGGGCGAAACCGAGGTCGATCACGCGCGTCCAGGAAAAGCCCAGGCCCTGACTGGACAGATCGGCCGGGCTGACCCGAGCCATCAGCTCCTGCGCCTTTGGCCCCATCACCGACAACACGCTGTACAGCGGCGTGATGTCGGTCAGCACCGCGTGTTGCTGCGGCCCGATGTGGCGGCTGATCCAGTCAAAGTCGCGCACCGTCTGCGCTGAGCCGGTGACGATCAGATAGCGCTCGCCGTTGCGGTCCGGCGCTTGCCGGATCACCGTCAGGTCACTCTCGAAGCCGCCGCGTTCGTTGAGCATGGCGGTGTACACCATGCGGTTCACCGGCACGTCCATCTCGTTGGCACACAAACGCTGCAACACGGCCAGCGCGTCGCGGCCCTGCAGCAGCAGCTTGGAAAACGAGCTCTGGTCGTACAAAGCCACCGCTTCGCGCGTGGCCTTCTGCTCGGCCTGCATCCAGGGCAGCCATCCCGGTTTGCCCAAGGTGTAATCGGGCCTGCCGGCGCCGCCCGGCCTGAAGTAGTTGGCACGCTCCCAGCCATTGCGGCTACCGAACTCCGCGCCCTTGGCCATCAGCAGGTCGTACAGCGGCGATGTGCGCAGCGGCCGTGCGGTCTCCAGCTCCTGGCGCGGCCAGCGCATGGCGTAGTGCAGGCCAAGTGTCTCGGCGGTGCGGTCGAACAGTGCCTTTCGGTTGCCGGTGAATGCGCCGAAGCGGCGAATGTCGACCTCCCACAGGTCCACGCTCGGCTCGCCACCAACGATCCATTCCGCGATCAGCCGTCCGGCGCCGCCCGAATTGGCAATGCCCGAGGAATTGAAACCGGCGCAGACAAAGTAGTTGCGCAGCTCCGGCGCCTCGCCCAGGATGAAGTTGCCGTCGGGCGTGAAACTCTCCGGGCCGTTGAGCAGCATCTTGACCTCGGCCGTCTCCAGACAGGGTGTGCGATGGATGGCGTTTTTCATCAGTGGCTCGAACTGGTCCCAGTCTTCGCCCAGCAGCTGGAACTGGAAGTCTGCCGGGATCGGGTCCACCTTCCACGGCTTGGCCACCGGCTCGAAGCCGCCCATCAACAGGCCGCCCACCTCTTCCTTGTAGTAGATGAACCCGTCCGGATCCCGCATCACCGGCAGCATCGGATGGACACCGGCGATCTTGCCGGTCACGATGTAGAAATGCTCGGCCGAATACAGTGGCACGTTGACGCCCGCCAGTAGCCCGAACTGGCGTGCCCACTGGCCGGCGCAGTTCACCAGCACCTCGCAGCGCACCTCTCCCTGCGCCGTTCGCACACCGGCCACCCGGCCGTGTTCGATGGTCACGCCGGTGACCTCAATCCCCTCGTGAATCCGCACCCCCCGGTTGCGCGCCCCCTTGGCCAGTGACATGCACAGGTCGGCCGGGTTGGCCTTGCCGTCACCCGGCAGCCAGATGCCGCCGTGCAGATCGTCGGTGCGCATGATCGGGTACCGCTCGGCCACCTCACGCGGCGTTATCAGGTGGCATTCGACACCGAAGCTGTGCGCCAGCGCGGTCTGTTTCTTGAGCACCTGCCAGCGCTCGGCACTGCTGGCGACATTCACGCTGCCGCACTGTTTCCAGCCGGTAGCCAGGCCGGTTTGCGCCTCCAGCGTGGAATACAGATCGATGCCGTATTTGCTCATCGTCGTCATGCTGCGGTTTGGCCGCATCTGTCCCACCAGCCCGGCTGCATGCCAGGTGGTCCCGCTGGTGAGTTTGCCCTGTTCGAGCAGCAACACGTCGGTTTTGCCCTGCAGCGCGAGGTGGTACGCAGTCGAGCAGCCGACAATGCCGCCGCCCACAATGATGATCTGTGCCTGGCTGGGTAGGGCCACTTTGGTCTCCTTTGGGTTGCGGGTTATTCTTTCACGGCCCCAGAGTGTGAGAGGCAATCCCATGCGGGCGCGCCGGGATTGCCTCTCACACTCTCAGCCCATCCTCAGCGCCATTACGCCACCGACAATGGCACAGGTGCCGACGAGGCGCCGCAGCGTGAAAACTTCCTTCAGGAACCACACGCCGAACAGCGCCGCGAACAGCACCGAGGTTTCGCGCAGTGCCGCGATGGTCGCCACCGGCGCGCGCGTCATGGCCCAAAGGGCAATGCCGTAGGACCCGAGCGAGGCAACGGCACCCAGCAGCGCCAGCGGCCAGCGCTGCCGAACGTAGGCGCCGACCGCGCCGCGCCGGCGCAGGAAGACGATCAGGGCAAACGGCCAGCCGTCCAACAGGAAGAGGGTCGCCACGTATTGCAGCGCGTTGCCGGAGGCACGTACGCCCAAGGCATCGACCACCGTGTAGATGGCGATGATCACCGCGTTGACGAGCGCAAAGCGCACCGCCTTGGGGGCGTTGAAGGCATGCTGGCTCAGGCCAAGCGCGAGCACGCCGGCGCTGATGCCCAGCACGCCCGCCCAAGCCAGGGGCGACAGGTGCTCGCCCAGGGTGAAGGTCGCCGAGAGCGCGACCAGCAAGGGCGCCAGGCCACGCATCAAGGGATAGGTCAGCCCGAGGTCGCCGTGTTCGTAGGCGCCCGCCAGCGCCGTGTAGTAGGCCACATGGATCACCAGTGAGGCGGCGAGAAACGGCCACGCAGCCGGAGCCGGCCAACCGACCAGAGCCACCAGCGGAATCGCGATCACCGAGCCCAGCAGGTGGATCAGCGCGGTGTCGAGCGATTTGTCGCTGCTGGACTTGACCAGTGCGTTCCAGGCGGCGTGCAGCAATGCGCCGCCCAACACCGCCGCCACGACCGGCCAGGTCAACTCCATGGGAAAGCCATGTCGGCTTCGGCCCTTCGACGCGTTCTGGCCAAGCCCGGCTCAGCCCGAACGGCTCTGGACACTCGATTGGGCCAGCCGGGAAAAGTGGCCACGGATTCAGACCCAGGGCAGTGAATAGGTCTTGGTGTTGGTGAAACTCTTGATGGCCTCCTGCACGCCTTCCTTGTAGCCCAGACCCGAGTCCTTGATGCCGCCGAACGGTGTCAGCTCCAGCCGGTAACCTGGAACCTCGCGCACATTGACCGAACCGACCTCGAGTTCGCTTACGAAGCGTGTGATGTAGTCGAGCCGGTTGGTGCAGACCGCGCTGGACAGGCCATAGGCCGTGCCATTGGAAATGCGGATCGCCTCGTCGATGTCCTTGAAGCGGATGATGGGAGAAACCGGCCCGAAGGTTTCCTCCTTGACCAGCAGCATGTCCGGGCGGACATGGTCAACGACCGTGGGCGAGTAGAGCGCGCCATGGCGCTGATTGCCCACCAGCAGCCGGGCGCCCTGCTTCAGCGCATCGTTGACGCGCGACTCGAAGAAGATGGCGGCGGGCTCGTCGATCACCGTGCCCATCTCGACCTTTTTGTCGCTGGGGTCGCCAAAACTCCAGGCCCGGGTCTTGGCCACCACCTGTTCGACGAACTGCTCCGCCACGGCGCTGTGGACCAGCATGCGTTTGACGGCGGTGCAACGCTGGCCGGAGTTCTTGTACGAGCCCGCTACGGCGAGTGTGGACGCCTCGTCGATGTCGGCGTCTTCCATCACGATGATCGGGTCGTTGCCGCCAAGTTCCAGCACGATGCGCCGATAACCGGCCCTGTTGGCGATGGCCTTGCCGATCGCCACGCCGCCGGTAAAGGTAACCAGGTCGACGTTCGCGTTGGTGATCAGCTCATCGGCGATCTCCTTCGGGTCACCGGTGATGACGCTGAGCATCTCCGGCGGCAGGCCGGCCTCCAACAGGATGTCGGCAAACAGGATGGCCGAAAACGGCACCTTCTCCGAGGGTTTGAGCACCATCCGGTTGTTCGTGGCAATACTCGGCACAACCTTGTGTGCGACCTGGTTCATCGGATGGTTGAACGGTGTGATGGCGCAGATCACGCCCAGCAGCGGCGAACGCTGCGTGTAGACGCGGCGCTTCTTGCCGTGGTGCGTCAGGTCGCAGCTGAAAATCTGGCCGTCGTCCTTGAGCACTTCGTTGGCGCCGAACAGCAACACGTCGCTGACCCGTCCGGCTTCGTAGATGGCGTCCTTCATACACAGACCGGCCTCGGCCGATATCAATGCGGCGACCTCGTCGAGGCGACGCGCTGCGATGGACGCAGCGCGGTTCAGGATGGCGGCGCGCTCGAAACGGGTCAAGGTCGGTTTGTACGCAGCGGCCTTCGCGAAGGTGTCGCGTACCTCTTCCAGCGACGCCTTGGGCACCGAGCCGATCTGCTTGCCGCTGTAGGGGTTGAATACCGCGATGCAGCGGTCTGGCGAGCGGTCAGCCCCGACCTTGCGGCCACCCAGGCGCATCGCGTTGAGCTGGTTGTCGAGGATGAATTGTTCGATCATGGGAGTGCCTTGTCCGGTGCTATTGGGCGTAATTCAGCGCGAGGTCGAAAGCGTCGAAGTTGCGAAAACGCCGCTGCCGGTCCAGTCCGGGCGTTGGCCGGTTCACGATCAGCGGCACCCGTTGTTCGCTGATGCCTCCGTGCGAGCGCAGCGGCACTTCGAGTGCTGACAAATCGTGCCGTGCTGCGGATGTTCCGATGACGGTGAACCGTTCCGACACCACCACCATGTCGCCAATCCGGTCGGCCGGCAACTCGAAGCGTTCGGCGGCCTGCGCGCGTGGTAACACCACCTCCATGCCCCGGACGCGCGCAAGCCGGTCGCACGCGCCCTTTACGTCCGAGCCTTCAGGCAGGTATACGGTGGCAAAGGAACCGAGCGCGCCATGGTGCACCACGTAAGGATCGGTGATCGGCAAAATGACACGCGCTTTGGCCGCACCCAGCCAGGCGTCGAACCAGTCCTGCAGGTAGACCACGTCGGGTGTGCCGTCCATACCCACCTTGGCGTTCATTCCGTGGTCTGCGGTTAGGGCAATTACGCAGCCCATGGCGTCGAGCTGGCCCAGGTAGCCGTCCATCATCGTATAGAAAGCATTCGCTCCGTCCGTACCCGGCGCGTGTTTGTGCTGGATGTAATCGGTGGTGGAGAGGTACATCACGTCGGGTCGGCGCGTCTGCATCAGGCGCACACCGGCGGCGAAAACGAACTCCGACAGGTCCGCGCTGTATACGCTGGGCAGCGGCCGTCCAACCAGACCCAGCACGTCGTCGATGCCGTTCACTGCGAGCGTGACCTGATCGGACTTCTCGGAGGAAAAGCAGATACCTTTCATTTGGTGCCCGAGCAGGTTGCGCAGCTTGTCCTTGGCTGTCACCACCGCCACCGACTTGCCGGCGTCGGCCAGCGCGGCCAGCAGTGTGGGAGCGCGCAGCCATTTGGCGTCGTTCATCATCACCTCAAGGCCACTCGCCGTGTCATAGAGGTAATTGCCGCAGATGCCGTGCACGCTGGGAGGTACGCCGGTGACGATGGAGAGGTTGTTGGGGTTGGTGAAGCTGGGCACCACACAATCGGCGAAGAGGCCGGTGCCGCTGGCGAGTGCCTGCTTCATCCAGGGCATATGCCCGGTGCCGACGGCTTGACCGAGGTAGTCGGGCTCGCAACCGTCGACGCAGACGACGACGGTCGGTTGGGTGGGAAGTTTGTAGGTGCGGGAGTTGACGGTCAGCATGGTGTTACCTGCGGTAGGTGAGGATCAGGCGCCGGCGGCAGTTGCTTGCGCCAGCGGTGGGAGGTTGCGCTCCTTGCCATCGAGTGCGTGGTCGAACATGACCCGGCCGGCGTGCTCCGGATTGCCGGAGGCAATGGCTTGCAGGATGTCGCGGTGTTCGCTGGCGGATACTGGCAGCACGCCGATGCTGGCCAGTTGGCGGCGCCGTATCAGTGCGATCTCCTTGACCAGCTTGCGGTAGATGGCGGCCAGCTTGCGGTTGCCTGCCATCTCGACCAGCCGGTCATGAAAGCGCAGGTTGAGCTGGTGGTAGGTATGCTGGTCTTGCGCCTGCACCGCCACATCCATGGCCTGCACCAACGCTTCGGCCTCGGCGCGATGGGCGTCCGACATGTGCCGCGCCAGGTGCCGGCCGACCAGCTCCTCCATGGCGGCGCGCAGTTCGTAGATCTCGGCGGCTTCATCCGGCGGGATGTCGCGCACGAACACGCCGCGGTTCTTCTCGGTACGCACCAGGCCGGCTTCGTCGAGCATGCGAAAGGC
>ENA-ORBV01009903-ORBV01009903.1-microbial-mat-metagenome-genome-assembly--contig:-NODE-9903-length-15438-cov-4.006510_pt1 | contig 15438 bp, 15 predicted proteins | sample MGYA00237777_ERZ505514 | MGnify/ENA primary metagenome ERZ505514 (study PRJEB26160, sample SAMN06269048) | microbial mat metagenome | isolation source: Oligotrophic lake microbial mat | place... | reverse complement strand
GTGGACGCGGCGGCGCGGGCGTTGGTCGCGGCGGCCCCGGTGGTCCCGGCGGCGGTCCGGGCGGCGGCCCCGGCGGTGGCGCCGGCGGCGGTAGTCGTGGTCGTGGTGAAGGTGGCGGACGCGATGGGGGCCGCGGTGGCCGCGGGGGCGATCAACAGTCTCGCGGCGAGGGCGGCTCCGATCTCGTCGAGAATGTGGTCGCGATCAACCGAGTCGCCAAGGTCGTGAAGGGTGGACGTCGCTTCTCCTTCAATGCACTGGTCGCCGTCGGCGACGGGCAGGGCAAGGTGGGCTTCGCAACCGGCAAGGCGAACGAAGTGTCCGAAGCCGTACGGAAGGCCGTGGAAGGCGCGCGCAAGAACATGGTCGCCGTGCCGTTGACCGGATCGACCATTCCGCACGAGGTAATCGGTCAGCATGGAGCGGGTCGCGTGTTGATGAAGCCCGCCGCACCGGGCGCCGGCGTGATTGCCGGCGGTGCGGTACGGGCGGTCATGGAGTGTGCGGGCATCACGGACATTCTCACGAAATCGTTAGGTTCGACGAATCCGCACAACATGGTACGTGCCGCGTTCGACGGCCTGCAACAGTTGACGACGGTGGAGCAGATCGCGCGTGAGCGCGGTGTCGAACCGTCCGCGATCGGGTATCGGTCGCGCCATAAGGGAAAAGAGGTGGTGCATGGCTAGAACGTTCGTGTGGCATGCGACGCGTGGCCCCAAGGTCACCGCGAAGGACGTGCCGGCCACCGGTGGCAAGGTGACGATTCGGCAGGTCAAGAGCGAGATCGGTCACAGCGCCACCATGCGCCTGACCCTCCGCGCGTTAGGCATCCGGCACCACCAGTCCGAAGTCGTCCAGGTGGACACCCCCGCGCTTCGCGGGGCGATCAAGAAGGTGCGGCACCTGGTTCAGGTGACGCCCGTGAAGGAGTAAGATCGTGTCGACGCAACAGAAGATCGGGCTCCACAACCTGTCGCCATCCCCCGGTTCCACCCGCGATCGCAAGCGCATAGGGCGCGGTCCCGGCTCGGGAACAGGAAAGACGTCGGGCAAAGGGCACAAGGGTAGCAAGGCGCGTAGCGGACATCACGGGCCGGGTGGCAGCAAGCCGGGCTTCGAAGGTGGCCAGATGCCGCTGACACGCCGGATTCCGAAGCGTGGATTCAGCAATGCACGCTTCCGCGACGAAAATCAGATCGTACGCCTCAGTGACCTGCCCAAGGTCGAGGGGAGCGAAGTAACGCGCGAGACGCTCGCCAAGGCCGGGCTCGTCAAGCTTCGCAAGGGACCAGTAAAGCTTCTGGCGACCGGTGACGTGCCGAGCGCCTACACGGTGCGCGGCATCAAGGTCAGCGGTGGCGCCCGTGAGAAGATCGCCGCGGCCGGCGGCCGCATCGAGGAGTAATGGCGCAGCCAAATCCCGCCCAGGCGCTCGCGAACATTCGCAACACGCCGGAGCTCTGGGAGAAGATCGTATTCACGTTCATCTGTCTCGCGATCTACCGAACCGGCGCGCATGTCACGGTGCCCGGCGTCGACGTCGTCGCCCTGACGGACTTCTTCGCGAATCAGGGGTCGGGTGGGCTGCTCGGGCTGTACGATCTCTTCGTGGGTGGAGGTCTGTCTCGCGCGACCGTGTTCGCGCTGGGCATCATGCCCTACATCTCGGCGAGCATCTTCATCCAGATCGGGGGAGCCGTCATCCCTACGGTCGAAAAGATGCAGAAGGATGAAGAAGGTCGGAAAAAGCTGACGCAGTGGACGCGATACGGAACAGTGGTGCTCGCGATCGTGCAGGCATGGGGATTCGCGCTCTTCACCGAATCGTTGCAGCAGGCGGTGGCGAACCCCGGCTTCGGATTCCGGCTGCAGACGGCGTTATTCCTCACGACCGGCGCCGTGTTCGTGATGTGGTTAGGCGAACAGATCACCGAACGTGGACTGGGGAACGGCGCCTCGCTGATCATTTTCTTTTCCATCGTCGAACGCTTCTGGCCCGGCATCATCCAGACATTCAAGTTCGTTGGCACGGGGGCGGTTGGACCCTTCTCGCTGGCGATTCTGGCGCTCGTCATGCTCGGTGTGGTGGCAGGGGTGGTCTCCATCACCTTGGCCGCTCGTCGCGTCCTGATCCAGATTCCGCAGCGCACGATGGCTCGGGGTCGGATGCGGGAGGCCGCTCGAAACTTCATTCCGCTTCGCATCAACTCGTCCGGCGTCATGCCGATCGTCTTCGCACAGTCGGTCATCGTCGTACCGGGAGCGATCGCCCAGTTTTCCGGGAATCCATCGGCGCAGCGCATGGCGGAACTGTTCCAGCCTGGTACGTGGCTCTATCTCGTCACGTCGGCGGCGCTCATCATGTTTTTCACGTACTTCTACACGTCGATCATCTTCAACCCCATCGACCTGGCAGAAAACCTGAAGAAGCAGGGCGGCTTCATTCCAGGTGTCAAGCCTGGGGCGAAGACGGCGGAATACATTGACGATGTCGTGTCGCGCATTACGCTTCCGGGCGCGCTATTCCTGACGGCCATCGCGCTGTTGCCGGTGGTGATCGCGCGATGGATCAATGTTCCGTTCCAGTTCGGTGGAACGTCGCTCCTCATCGTGGTCGGCGTCGCGCTGGACACGATGGCGCAGATGCAGCAGCATCTCCTGCTGCGGAAGTACGACGGTTTCATGAAGAAGGGTCGCGTTCGCTTCCGTGGACGCCAGACGACGGGCGGTTTTTAGATCGACCTGTTCCTTGGCCGAGGGATTGCAATAAGTGCGAAGAGGGCGTGCGGCGGTTGCTGCGCACCCTCTCTGCCTTTTGGACCGCTTGTCTTCCGGATTTTCCCGCTTATTTCCTCGCGTTCCCCCTACTCATGATCATTGTCCTACTCGGACCCCCAGGTGCGGGCAAAGGCACGCAGGGCGAGCGCCTAGCGGCTGAACTCGGCGTTCCGAAGATTGCAACGGGCGACGTTCTGCGGGCCGCGGTGCGGGACGGAACGCCCCTCGGATTGGCGGCGAAGGCGGCCATGGACCGTGGAGACCTCGTGCCCGACGACGTAATCCTCGGGATCATGAAAGAGGCGCTTGGCGGCCCCATGGCTGCGAAGGGCGCGATTCTGGACGGCGTCATCCGCACTGTGCCGCAGGCCGAGGGGCTCAATCGCGCGTTGGCCGAGTTGGGGCGTCCGCTCGACGCGATCGTGGTGGTTGAGGTTCCCGACGATCTGCTGATTGCGCGGCTCAGTGGGCGCACCGTGTGCGAGAAGTGTCAGACGCCGTTCACCGGGCTCGAACCGGACACGCTGTGCCTCAAGTGCGGCGGCACGCTGGTGCGGCGCAAGGACGACGAGCCGGCGGCGGTACGCCATCGGCTGGCCGTGTACCAGACGCAGACGGCGCCCGTGATCGACTGGTACAGGGCGAATGGCGGATCGCTCAGGTTCGTGGATGGTGTCGGGACGCTGGATGTTGTCCTCGCGCGCCTGCGCTCGTCGTTAGGCCTGTGATTCACCTCAAGTCGTCGCGTGAAATCGAGATCATGGCGCGGGGGGGGCAGTTGCTGGCGGCCACCCTGCAGTTGCTGCGTAGCAAGGTGCGACCGGGCATCAGCACCAAGGATCTCGACGCCGTAGCGGACGATTTCATTCGCAGTCATCAGGGCGCCAGTGCGGCGTTCAAGGGGCTCTACGGATTTCCGGGCAGTGTGTGCATCTCCATCAACGAAGAGATCGTGCACGGGATTCCAGCGGCCAAACGCGTGCTCAGGGATGGAGATATCGTCTCGCTGGACTTCGGGGTGAAACTCGGCGGGTACTACACCGACGCAGCGATCACCGTCCCGGTGGGCGAGATCGACGCGACCAACCAGCGACTGCTCGACGTGACACGCCAGGCGCTGGACGCGGGTGTGGCGGCGGCACAGGTCGGCAACCACGTGGGCGACATCGGCGCGGCCATTTCGGCTGTGGTGCGGCCGGCCGGGTTCACCACCGCCGCCGACCTGGTGGGACACTACGTCGGGACCAAGCCGCACGGCGATCCGCAGATACCAAACTTCGGGAAGCCGAAGCGCGGCACTAAGCTGCAGTCGGGGTTGACCATTGCCATCGAGCCGATGGTGAATATCGGTGGCGCGGCCATCCGTACGTTGTCGGACAAGTGGACCGTGGTCACGGCCGACGGTTCTCGCTCGGCGCATTTCGAACACACGGTGGTCATTTTGGACGACGGGCCGAAGGTGTTGACCGCGTTGGCATAGGAGAGCGGGCGACAGGAAGTTGCAGGGTGAAGCCACCGTGTTGCGCAGCGCATCGAGCGCGCGCGTAGGGTGCAGCCAAGCGCGGGCAGGCGCGGCTAGGCACAGTTAGTGGCCGCTCGGCGCGTTGGTCAGACGCCGATCGCCTCCTCCACTATCCGGGTGGTCGATTCGACGCTGAGACGAGCTGCGGAGAGCAATGCATTCGCCTCGTCCAGCAAGCCGACGCCTGCGCGTTTGTCGCTCAGCGAACTCACGTTGATGCGCACATTGTACACGGCGCCGCGACACGCCGCTTCGGCGAGCAGGGCGGCCACGCCCGCGTCCGATGCGCAGTTGGTATTGCCCTGGGCGGCGGCAGCGTGGGCCAGCGTGGCGACCTCGGCACAGGCGCGCGCCGTCTCGAGCGGAACGACCGCCGCGCCTAACAACGCCTGGTCGATGGCGGCGATACGCAGGGCGACCTGTGCTTCGGTGTCCTTGGGCAGGGTGTAGGCGTGCATCACGAGTTCGTAGGCCTTCGCGTCGCGGGTTACGAGGGTCGCCAGTTCGTTGCCCACGGTGACCGCCCGAAGGGCCAGTGTTCGCATCTCCGCTTCGACGGCTGCGTACTTCTTCTTTCCGATGGTGAGTCCGGCGACCATCTGCGCCAGCGCCGCGCCTAACGATCCGACACACGCGGCGACGGAGCCACCCCCGGGGGCCGGCGTGGCGGCGGCCACGCTGGCCACGAAACCGCTCAGGCTTTCACCGCCCGACACCGACTGTCGTACCTTGCGTTCAAGCACCACCTCGGGCGAAAAACCGCGCAGTTGCAGGTGGCGGGCGGCGGTGTCGAAGAGGGCCTTCTCGGGCACCAGTCCGACAATCTCGCTCCAGGTGGGCGAGACGCCCTGCGCCTCGGCTTCCATTTTCACCATGTCGAAGGCGCGAAAGAGGGGAGTCTTCTCGGTGTCCACGAGATTCATCGACACCTGCGCCTGACCATCCACTTCGAGTCCGAGTCCCTTCACGTAACGCAGTCCGCCCGACGAGTGGCGCAGCGCCTTGGCGACGTCTTTGGCGACCGGGAGGTTTTCGGCGCCGCCCAGGTACACGTTGTACGCAACGAGGAAGGGGCGCGCGCCGATTGCCGTGGCGCCGGCGGTGGGATGCACCCGCGCGTCGCCGAAGTCGGGGTGTCGGCCCTCGCTCGTTATGGCGGTGCGCAGTCCCTCGAACTCCCCGCGACGTACGTCCGCCAGGTTTTCGCGCGAAGGTGTGGTGGCGGCCCGCTCGTACAGGTAGACCGGAATCCCGAGTTCTCGGGCCACCCGAGCGCCTAACGATCGGGCGAGCGCGATGCAGTCGTCCATCGTCGCCCCGTCGAGCGGAATGAAGGGGACCACGTCGGTGGCGCCGATGCGCGGATGCGCGCCCTCGTGCGAGGTGAGGTCGATATGTTCGGTCGCCACCTGCATGCCGGCGAACGCGGCGTCCACGGCACGCTCCACCGGCGCCACAAAGGTGATGACCGTCCTGTTGTGCGAGGGGTCGCTCGAGACGTCGAGGACCACGACGCCATCGACCGACGTTATGGCGTCGCGAATGGCCGTGATCACGTGGGGGCGACGGCCGTCGGAGAAGTTGGGGACGCACTCGATGAGTTTCATGGGTCCTGAGAAGACGACTACGACAGAAGAGGACTACGACAGAAGACGACTACGACAGAAGACGACTACGACAGAAGACGAGAAGACGAGAAGACGACTACGACAGAAGACGAGAAGACGAGAAGACGAGAAGACGAGAAGACGACTACGACAGAAGACGGGAAGACGAGAAGACGGGAAGACGACTAGGACAGAAACCTAGAAGACGGGAATTGGGGGAGCGATTTTACGGTGACAACTTGGTGAGCAGCCAGTCGTGTAGAATTCCGTTGCTGGCGACTACGGGGGTGTGGGCGGGCGAGATGTCTTGGCCATCCGGGTCTGTGACCCGGCCTCCGGCTTCGCGGACGAGGAGAATGCCGGCGGCGATGTCCCAGGGGGCCAGCATGAGTTCCCAGAAGGCGTCGAAGCGGCCGCATGCGACGTCGGCGAGATCGAGCGCTGCGGATCCGGCGCGACGCACGCCGGCGGTCTCGGCGATGATGCGACGAAGCTGCGGAAGATAAGGCTCGATCATGTGCGGATGCTTGAAGGTGAATCCTGTTCCGATCAGCGCGCGTCCGGGGTCGGCGATGGACGACACGCGGATGGGTGCTCCGTCGCGAAAGGCGCCCCCACCGGCGGTTGCGGTGAAGAGCGAATTGCGGGGCACATCCAGCACCACGCCGGCCACAACGATGCGCCCGATCAAGGCCCCGATCGAGACGGCATAGGCCGGATAGCCATGCAGGAAATTGGTCGTCCCGTCGAGTGGGTCGACGACGAACGACACGCCGTCACCGCGCTCGGCGGTTGGGGAGAGCTCTTCGCCCAACACCAGGGAGTCTGGAATGTCGGCCAGAAGCGAGTCCGCGATGCGTTGTTCGGCGCCCAGGTCGACGTCGCTCACAAAGTCGGCGCGCGATTTCACCTGCCAGTCGATGGACGCCAGGTCGGCGGATCGCTCGCGAATGAAATCGGCGCCTGTGCGCGCGGCACGGACGCAAGCTTCCAGCAGATGCTTCGCGAGCACGGAGTTATTTCGTTGCGAGGGCAATCTCTCTCCCTTTACAGTAAGTTGCTCGGATGCCTAGAATCTTTAGCGGGATCCAACCCTCCGGGGAACTCCACATCGGGAATTATCTCGGGGCGGTGAAGAATTGGGTGGGCCTCCAGCATGAGGCGGAGTCGTTCTTCTGCATTGTCGACTATCACGCCATCACGGCGCCGTACGAGCCGGCGGAGCTTCGCCGCCGAACGCGTGACATGGGTGTGTCGTTGATCGCTGCGGGGCTCGATCCCGACGTGACGACCATTTTCTGCCAGTCGCATGTGCCAGAACATACCGAACTGGCGTGGGTGTTCAACTCGGTGACCCCGCTCGGCGATCTCGAGCGGCAGACGCAGTTCAAGGACAAGTCGTCGCGACAGGAAAGCGTGGCGGCGGGATTGCTCACGTATCCGGTCCTGCAGGCGGCCGACATCCTGCTCTATCTGGCCGACACCGTTCCGGTGGGTGAAGACCAGTTGCAGCATCTTGAGCTGACACGCGAAATCGCGCGGCGGTGGAATGCGCGGTTCGGGGTCGGCTTTTTTCCCGAGCCGCAGGCCCGGCTGACGCCCACGCGGCGGATCGTGGGGCTGGATGGGCAGGCGAAGATGTCGAAATCGATGGGCAATACCATCGCCCTGCTCGAGCCTCCCTCGTCCATCTGGGACAAACTGCGTCCTGCGGTGACGGATCCCGCCCGCGTTCGACGCACCGATCCCGGTAACCCCGACGTCTGCAACATCTTTCAACTGCACAAAGCATTTAGTCCTGCGGCCACCGTGGTCCACGTGGACGTGCAATGCCGCTCGGCCGGATGGGGGTGCATCGACTGCAAAAAGGTGCTGGCCGAATCGATCGAAGTGGAGCTCGTGCCCATCCGCACGCGGGCGGCGGAGCTGGCGGCGACCCCCGAGCGCGTGTCGCAGGCGTTAGGCGACGGCGCTGCCAGGGCGCACCAGGTGGCCCGCTCGACGATGGCCGAGGTGCGGGAGCGGATGGGGCTCAGGTGAGCGGGAAGCGCCGCTTGGTGGTGGAACTCGCCGCACAGGCCAGGAACTGGTCTCTTCCGCTGGCGGGTCTGGAGCGCCTGGAAGCTGCGGCGCGCGAGGAGTGGGAGACCATCGTGATCGATGAACCCATTCCCATGTCGCACGACGCAGGGAGCGTCGTGAGTGCCCACGCACTGGATGCCGCCAACGAGGCCGAGGTGTACTTCGGCTGGGGGATTTCAGAGACGCTTTTTCGGGCCGCGCCCAAGCTCAAGTGGGTGCATTCCGCGGCGGCGGGGGTCGGCAAGTCCCTGTTTCCGGAGCTACTGCAGAGTGAAGTAGTTTTCTCCAACTCGGCCGGCGTCATGAGCGACGCCATTGCCGAGCATGCGTTGGCTGGAGTGTTGCACTTCCTGCGCGGCTTCGATATCGCGCGGGAGCAGCAGGTCGCAGCCCACTGGTCCAAGGAGCCCTTTACTTCGGCGCAGGCGATGGTTCGTGAGCTCTGCGAGTGCCGGGTGGTGATCGTGGGCACTGGAGGAGTGGGGACTGCGGTGGCGAAGCGCTTTGCGCTGCTGGGTGCCACCTGCGTTGGGGTGCGGCGTCGGCCCGGTCGGCCGATGCCCGTCGGCTTTCACGAGGTCGTGGGGTTGGAGGATGTCGACGTCGTGCTTCCCACGGCCGATGTGGTGGTACTCGCGGCCCCACTCACCGACGCCACCCGTGGCGTGCTGTCGGAGCGCCGGATGAATTGCCTCCCCGCCGGCGCAATCGTCGTAAACGTGTCGCGCGGCGCCTTGCTGGATGAGGCGGCGCTCGCGCGGCAACTGGAGGCTGGGCGGCTACGTGGGGCGGTGCTGGATGTATTTCAAGTGGAACCCCTTCCAGCGGAGAGCCCGCTCTGGCACATGAATCGGGTGCTGCTGACCCCGCACGTGTCGTACGTTTCGCCACGGCTCTATTGGGGACGCGCCTTCGACCTGTTTCTGGAGAATTGGACGCGGTATCTCGAGGGTGAGCCGCTGCGCAACGTGGTAGACAAAGAGGCGGGATACTGATTCGTGGAGAAAATTATCAAGGCGGCGGTCGATCGGGGCGCATCGGACCTGCACATCAAGGCAGGCGATGTGTTCCGGGCCCGCATCGATGGCAAGCTTGTGGCGATGACCAAGCAGGCGCTTACGCCGGAGCAGACGCGGGCCATCGCCATGCGCCTCATCGGCAACGAGAAGGTGCGTGAAAAAATAGACTCGCTGCTGGACTACGACTGCTCGTGGGGGGCGCCTGGTATTGGGCGCTTCCGCGTCAATATTCTGCGGCAGCGATCCAGCTTCATGATCGTGATGCGAGTGATCCCGTTCAAGGTTCCCACCATCGGCGAATTGACGCTCCCTCCGGTATTGGAGCGCATCGCACTTGTCGAGCGTGGAATGGTGCTGGTGACCGGAGTGACGGGATCGGGGAAGTCGTCTTCGATGGCGGCCATGATCTCGCACATCAACACGAACCTCGACAAGCATATTGTCACGCTGGAGGAACCGATCGAGTTCCTGCATCGCGACGTACGCAGCTCCATCACGCAGCGCGAGATTGGCGTAGACACGGAAACCTTCCGGCAAGGGCTCAAGGCGGCGCTTCGACAGGATCCCGACGTCATCGTGCTGGGGGAGGTCCGCGACGCGGAGACCATCGACACGGCGATGAAGGCCGCCGAGACGGGTCACCTCCTGCTGGCGACGGTTCACACGCCCGACGCACAATCGACCATCATGCGTATCGTCTCGATGTTTCCGCCCGAGGAGCAGGAAGTGGTGCGCTTGCGGCTGGCGGAGTCGTTGTACGCCGTGGTGTCACAGCGGCTGCTGCCGCGTGCGGACGGAAAGGGGCGCGCCGTTGCGTGCGAAGTCCTCATCAATACGCCGACCATCCGCGACCTCATTCTCGCACAGCGCGTGGGTGAGATTCGTGAGTACATGGCCGAAGGGCATGATCAGTACGGCATGCAGACCTTCGATCAGCACCTGGCCGAGATGGTGACGCAGGGCGTGGTGTCGTTCGAGGTGGCACTGGCGGCGTCGACGCGCCCGGCCGATTTTGAACTGCAGATGTCGGTCTTCAAGAAGTCGGCGCGCGACATGAGTGGACCGAGCGAAGGTTTCGGTGGCGCCGATCTCAATCTCGGGACAAGTGGAGGAATGTGGCAGTGATTCCGTCGATCAAGGGCGTATTCGGGCCGGTCATCACCACGTTCGACCGGCGAGGCGAGTTGGACCTGGATGGTTTCGGTGCCAACCTCAAAGCGCATCTGGCGGCTGGTCTCGATGGCGTCGTCGTGGCGGGATCGACGGGCGAAGCGCCGCTGCTCGAAGAGGGTGAGCGGCACCGACTTGTGGAGATGGCCCGGTCGGTGATTCCCGCCAACAAGTTGCTTATCGTGGGGACGGGCGCAGAATCGACCAAGTCCTGCGTGCGGCGGTGCAAGGACGCGGCCGAGCGAGGCGCCAACTTTTGTCTGGTGGTCGCGCCCCACTACTTCACGGCCTCCATGAGCGTCGCCGCGCTGCAGGCGCATTACGAGCGCGTGGCCGATGAGTCGCCGGTTCCGATTCTGTTGTACAATATTCCGAAGTACATGCATTTCAGGCTGGAGCCTGAACTCGTGATTCGGCTCTCGGAGCACGATCACATCGTCGGAATGAAAGACAGCTCGGGCGATCTGGACACCCTGGCGAAGTACCTGCTGGCCCAGACCCCGAACTTCGGCGTGATCACCGGACACGGGGGAACCTGGTTCAAAGCGCTGCAGATGGGTGTGGTGGGCGGAATCCTCGCCGTGGCACTCTTTGCACCGGAACTTTCGCTTGAAATTGCCCGCCACGGTGCCACGGGGCGCGAACCCGAGGGCTCCGAGGCTCAGCGGCGGTTGACTCCGCTGGCGCTAGAGATTGTTGGGCGTATGGGCATTCCGGCGGTGAAGGTCGCCATGAAGCAGGTCGGGTTAACCGGCGGGCCAGTGCGCCTTCCTCTCCTAGACTCGAGCGCGTCGGATGTGGCCCAAGTGGTGGAACTCCTGGCGCAGGCCAGCGTCTCGCAGGCCAGTGTCGCGCAGTCCAGCGTCGCGCAGGTCTCGTAACCGCGAGCTGGCGTATTCCCTGTTTAGCGAGCAGGGGAGCTGCGTGCACGACGACATTGATCGGTGGGGGAGCGGGGTGCGGTTGACCTTCTCGTGGTCGACACGCAGCGAGTCATGGTGCTCCGAAGTGTCGAAGACAAACGAGAAATTGCATCGCGCGAGCGGTACGCGCGCTGGGTGGTCGGCCGCGGCTCCCACGACCGCGTACTATTTGGTGCAGAAGTGTTTGAGCGCAACATCGGCGAAGTTGCCGACAATGGCGGGTCCAAAGCCGGGGAGCTTGTTCACCGTTTTCTGGAAGATGACGTTCGACTTTTCGTCGATATAGGTCGTGTTCTCACTGGTGGCGAACGTCATGCGTGCGCAGTCGAACATCGCGTTGGCGCGGGAGGCGGTGAGGTTGCCCTTGGGTGTCTTGACAGGTGCCATGTAGGCCACACGAATCGTGGCGTTGATGATGCCGTCCTTCCCCCTCCGAACACTTCTGGGTGACACGTAGACCGGATTGCCCGTGCGCGTCGTGCCGATTTCCTGCCATTTGGATTGCACGGGCACCAAGAGCGGGGCGACGCGGGGGACCAGGTGAGGCCCGAGGTGGTGCGCCGAGACGTGGACGGGTGGTAGCGCGATGAGGAAGAGAGGGAAGAGGAGGAGGGAGAGACGCAGCATGGCGGATGGGCGGAGCAGAAAGTGGGCGCGCGAACATGTGGTAGGATACGCCGCCGATGGTCGCCCGTCGATGGCCGCACAGAGCGCCCATCGGTCAAGCGTGCGCAACCACAGCCCGGTCACTCTCAACCCCGGGAGTCGTACCCGCCGGAGGCTCGTGGTTTATACTCCATCCATCCCGATTCGCACGCCAGTGCACCGAGTCACCCCGAGGGAGTTCGGACCATGACAGTACCGCTCACGTCCCCAGATAGTCCCCCTGTCGTCAAGAAGATTGTCGTAGCGCGTTTTGGTAGCGAGGGAGGGGCCAAGCTTTGCCTCGATCAACTCAAGAATGCCGGCGTCCGTCTGGGTAATGCCGCCGTCATCGAGCGCGAGGCCGATGGCAAGGTGAGTTTCAACGAGACGAAGGACTGGGGCATGGGGAAGAGTGCGGCGGTCGGCGCGCTGGCCGCCTTGATCCTCCCCGGCATCGGACCGATCATGGGGGCGCTGGCGGGTAGTGTGGCCGCCTACTTCATCGACGCCGGTTTTCCGGACTCGCTTTTGCAACAGTTGGGGGGCGGGCTCGACATCGGGACGTCGATGCTGGTGGCGCTGATTCGAGAGGATGACCTGGCGCAAGCCGAATCGGTGGTGGTAACGGCCGGCGGCACGGTGCTGGGCAGCGGCTTCGAACCCGACCTGGCGGCGGCGATGGAGAAGTTGCGTCAGGCCGGAGCCGGCTGACCTCGTCGTCATGCGCGACAGGGGGCGTGCCGATCGTCGTTAGGCGGCAGGCGCCCCTTGCGCGGAGAGCTCCCGACCAGCGTCCTCGCGCATCTTGAACTTTTGCACCTTTCCGGTGACGGTCATCGGAAAGGCATCGACAAACTTCCAATAGCGCGGAATCTTGAAGCTGGCGATCCGCCCTCGGCAGAGCGCCGTGAGGTCCGCGCCGGACAGCGTGACGTCTTCCTTCAACTTGACCCATGCCATCACTTCCTCGCCGAACTTCTCGTCGGGGACTCCTATCACCTGGGCGTCGCTGATGCCCGGAATGGTGTAGAGAAACTCCTCCACCTCACGGGGATAGATGTTCTCTCCGCCCCGGCAGATCATATCCTTGATGCGGCCCACGATGCGCACGTAGCCGTCGTCGTCCATGATGGCGAGGTCGCCGGTGTGCATCCAACGCGCGTCGTCGATGGCCCCACGCGTGGCTGCCTCGTTGTTCCAGTAGCCCAACATGACCGAGTAGCCGCGCGAGCACTGCTCGCCCGGTGTGCCACGGGGGACGATGAGCCCCGTCTCGGGGTCGACAATCTTGATCTCGACGTGCGCGTGCGGTCGGCCCACCGTTTCGACGCGCTTCTCGATCGGATCGTCGGGCGCCGTCTGCGTGGAGACGGGAGATGTTTCCGTCATGCCGCAGATGATCGTCACCTCGGGCATATGCATGCGCGAGTTGACCTGACGCATCACCTCCACGGGGCAGGGTGCACCGCCCATCATCCCCGTCCGCAGCGACGAGAGGTCGAAGTCGCCAAAGCGCGGATGCTCCAACTCGGCGATAAACATCGTCGGGACGCCGTACAGCGACGTGCATCGCTCTGCTTGCACCGCCTCGAGTACGGCAAGTGGGTCGAAGGCGTCACCCGGTACCACGATGCACGCGCCGTGCGTCACGCAGCCTAACGTTCCGACCACCATGCCGAAGCAGTGATAGAAGGGCACCGGTACACAGACGCGGTCCAACTCGGTGTAGCGCACCTGTTGGGCGGTGAAGAAGGCGTTGTTGAGGATGTTGTGGTGCGAGAGCGTCGCACCTTTCGGAAAGCCCGTCGTGCCCGACGTGTACTGGATGTTGATCGGGTCGTCGGGCGACAGTTCTCGCTCACGCACCGCGAGTACGGCGTCGGGTATATCACGTCCGGCGGCCAGCAGGTGATCCCACTCCCACTCCAGCACCAAGGTGTCGCGCAGGTCGGGACAGCGTCCACGTACATCGGCCACCATGCCCACGTAGTCGGAACTCCGAAAGCCGCGCGCGAGCACGAGCAGCGACACTCCGGACTGTTTGAGGGCATACTCTAACTCGGAGCTGCGGTACGCGGGGTTGATATTGACAAGGATTGCCCCGACCCGGGCGGTGGCGAACTGCGTCACCACCCATTCGGCGCGATTTGGGGCCCAGAGCCCGACGCGATCTCCCTTTCGCACGCCGCGAGCCAGCAGTCCGCGAGCTGCGAGGTCTACCTGCTCCCACAATTCGCGATACGTGGCGCGATACGTCTGGTGCCGCACGACGAGGGCCTCACGCTGGCCGTGCTGCTCCACCGTTCGTCGCAGGCATTCGCCAATGGTATACCCCACGAGCGGAACCGCGCTGGCGCCATGGGCGTACGATGCGAGGGGGCTGGTCATCGCTCCCGCGCTCGTTAGGGTTTCGGCCATGCCAAGCGCTTCTTCACTCTGTCGAAGACAAAGTTCTCGAAGCCACCGGTGCTGCCACAGGCCACGGGATCCTTGGAGCTCCCCTGGATGTCCTCGGCGCCGCCCACCATGGCCACGCGAAGGACGGTGTTGGCCGAGTCCTTCGCATCAACGAAGGCGAAAGCGGTGATGTAGATGCGCCAATTGTCCGCATTGGCTCCTATTATTCCGCTGCCACAGCTCAGGAATCGCGAAATAGGGGCACCGGCAAAGGTGCGAAGTTTGGCAATCCGCATGACGCCGACCATTCCCCTCACCGAATCGCGAGTGTCGATCGGTACCTTGAGCTCGGCCAACACAGCCGCAACAGCAGCAAAAGTGGCGCCCCTCGACGCGGCGACGTCGAAGGTGGAGGCAAGCGAGTCCACGGCCAATGGCGCGGAATGACCGAGCACGCCGATACGAACGCGAACGTTTTGGGCCGCCGCCGTGGCAACACCGAATAGCACGAGCGACAAGAGGGCGAGCTGACGCATTCGAGATGGCCTTCGGCGGGTGAGTGTCCGGCGATGGCACAACGAAGCTGCCGCTACCGGTCTTGCGCAAGGGCAGGCGAAGGAGATCCGCGTGGGGCTCCGGTCACGACGAAGCCACTCTCCCAAAGGCGTTGGATCAGTCGGGCAATTCGGCCGAGCGCCTCGCGATCATTGGGGTTAATGGGGTGCGGGTCTCGCCGAAGTGTGGGAGCGCGGGCCGCTTCGGGAGACATGGCGATCGGTCGATTCTTCTCGCGGGCCGTGGCGTCGAGGAAGAGGAGCGTGGCAGCGATGTTCGCGCCGTCTACACCGTCCCTCGCCAGCCGCAGACGTACCCGAATCTCCGATTCGCCGACTCCCCCCCGACGCACCGTGAACGTGGAAGTCACGACGTTTCCAGTGGGCAACGGAGTGCCGTCAACGGTGAGCTTTTCCGCCTCGAGGGCAAGCAGCAAGAGACGGCGCGCACTGTCCAGAGGGATTTGCGCGAGAAGCGTTCGTGGCGCGCTGGTATCATCGGGTCGTCGCGGCGAAACACACGCCGAGACCACAGCCAACGCGACGACGGGTAGACTCGGAATGACGCGATGAAACATTCGGAATGAGCCGGCTGACATGAGGACACGAGCGTAGAGGGACACCGCCTCGCCAGACTTCGTACCCCCCGATGATTGCCCGGTGCGACGTTGCGCGATAGAGTTGCGCACCGCGTCTTCCCGGATTCCCGAGATCGGATGGCGGTCGACCCTTACCGGT
>ENA-ORBV01009901-ORBV01009901.1-microbial-mat-metagenome-genome-assembly--contig:-NODE-9901-length-15440-cov-5.383389_pt1 | contig 15440 bp, 5 predicted proteins | sample MGYA00237777_ERZ505514 | MGnify/ENA primary metagenome ERZ505514 (study PRJEB26160, sample SAMN06269048) | microbial mat metagenome | isolation source: Oligotrophic lake microbial mat | place... | reverse complement strand
AAGACGGCATACGAGATTCGCCTTAGTCTCGTGGGCTCGGAGATGTGTATAAGAGACAGTGGCCGATGGTGCCAGCGTGGGTTGTATTTCGGAAGCCACATCCAGGGGTGGTGGTGTGGTGGACTCCTCTTCCTTGACTTGGGTACACAATCCCATAAAGACACAAATTTGCTTCAACCGATTGTCTTCTGTCACTTCCATAGTTGGAACAGGTGTCGGTGCTGGAGAAGAAACGGTAGCAGTTGTCGTTGTCGGCATGGTAGCCACAGTTGGCATGGCAGTCGGAGCTACGGCGGATAGTGCGGCAGCGGTATTGTTACTAATGGGTACATTACAAAGTCCCAAATAGTGGCAAAGCGCTTGCGTTGCATCTGGCTCTTCCGATTGAAATCCTGGATGGATTCCTCCTTCTGGAGTCGGAGATGGCGAAATTGCCAGTGCTCCACCAGCAAGAGCCGCAGTCGTAGCTGATGCCGAGGGAGCTGGGGTGGGAGGCCTGGTTTTCTCGGCACTGTTTGGGCTGGTGCTGCCATCGACAAGACACAAATTCAAAAAGGCACACCACATTTCACTGGAAGGGGGATCACGATTTTGATTTCTGTTTTTGTTGTTGTTATTCTGCAATTCTCGTTTGTATTGTTGTTCTCGAGTGAGTTCCAAGGCCTGGGTTCGAGCTGCCCGAAGTTGATTGGTGGGTCGCTACATGCAGTGTTGCATCATTTTCAATGAATCATTTTTTGGAAAAGTCAGCAAACAAAAAAATGGCTAGCCATGGCTCACAATCTTAGAAACTTACCTGTTGTTGGTGGAAGTACATGTATCCTGATGGAACCACGGCACTAGCGGAAGCTACCTGGAGCAATGCAAGCACTACTTTGAGATTCAAATAGCTGGACTTCATGGTTGTGGTGAGGTTATACTGTTGTGTTTGAATAGTTTATATTATTTTAGCAGCTATTGGTGTGCAACTTTTACCAATGTCGTGTTGTGTATTGCAGAGGTTTATACTAAATGATGTTTGGATAGGATCCTCTTGTAAAGAAAAAATGAGGATCGTTGTACTGGTTGGTTGGCGCAACCGGGAAAAAGGTGCGGTACGTTAAGCAACTTTAGTCGAACGTTAATCAACTGTCAACGATCTTCCAAAATTGTTAAACGTGACCGTCACACATGTAAAGGAGCACGGCGCGCCAGCATTATTTGTCCGCGCTCACATCTTTCGAACAAAATGCGACCAACACAACATGGAGCACTCCAACAAATGCAGGACAGCAACAACATTGACAACACCCTTGTCTGGCTAGCTGCTGGTGGCTACTACACTAGCTAGACGAGCAAATTCTAGCCAGAAGCTGATTAGCTCCTCCCTGTTAGCCAGCTGGACAAAAATGGTCACCTCAGACAACGCTGACAAATGGCTGTCTTGCGTTTCTTCCAGGTGTTGCGCTGAGGACAAACAACTGGACTGAGAGACGGACCATTGAAACCCATGTTCTTCGTGAAATGTTGACTTCCTCTTGTGACACATCTCTCACATCCAATACAAAACATGATTGTGATGCTACACAATTCGTCACATTTTAGTTGGCTGCATCTTGTGTTCTCTTTGGGTGACTCATTTTGCATTGGACCCATGTCCGCTTGATGTCCTTGGAAGCGAGGACACATTGAAATGCATGAAGTGGAAGAAGCTCCAACAAACAAATTTAGGAATCAAGTGCCCCCCCCATGATGTTGACAAAGATGGTTTTGTCACTAGATCTTCTTGATGTGTTCCATTGAAACCAGCTTGCAACGAAGCAAAGGAATCAGAAGATGTGTGACCCTGTTGGACAAGCTGAAATTCAATTGCCTCACTGCAAACTGTTCAGTTGCAAATTGGAAAAGAGAATGCATTGAACAGGACAGATGGTGCTTCAAATGTTCTGGTGCCCATTGAACATTAACCCCAAGCCCAAAAGTGTTTCTGTCAATTGCAAATGAATCCGTTGCAAAAGAATTGGCACATTCATGCACATGCATTTCCAACAAAACGCAAAGTGTTGTGGGATGTGGCGCATCAGCAACAACAACAGCAACAACTGCAAGTGATGAGTTCAGTTGCCATGCCAATTCAGTCAAGGTCTCAGCTGGGATCATGGCCAACATCGAACAGCAAGTGCATTCAAGCCCTGCTCTTTCGTGTGACGACTGGGTTTCCAGTCAAGACTCTTGGATGTCAAGTCGTTCACCCCGAATTTCTCGACGACCGACACCGGAATTTTCAATGTGGATTGTGAGCACATTCAAAAGAAGGGAGCACGTTGCTTCACTTTGTTTTAAATGCCAACGCTGGTGAACGAGCCATTGTGGACAACCACCCCATGGTGTGGCAAGGCATGCACCACATTTTTCTTGCCCTGCTGGGCAAACTGTTTTCATTTTGTTTTTTGTTTCTTCTGGAACGCTAACATCGGGCACTGCAAGTCTCTTTCGTCAAGAAAAATGTTCCCGATCAAGCATCAACCCAGCCACTAGCAGCAGTCCTGCAGCACAATCCTCCTTGGTCTCGTCTCCAAATGCTTCGGGTGCGTCTCAGTCACCGTCGCACTTCAACTCAACCACAGGAGTGCCGCAAACGCAACCAAAAAGCTCTCCAAACACATTCAATTCCATTGAATGGTGCGATTCATTTGTGCATTTTGTGCGTGTGTGCATTTTGTTTCAACGTGGCTATTCTGTTTGTGCAGCAGTGGCAAAGAAATTTGTGTTCTAACATTTGATCAACTCTTTCTTGGCAGACACCCAATCTGCACCTGTTGATTCTTTGTGATTGATGCATGTGCATGTGGACACCACGGTGGAAGACAGGACGAGCAGACACCCAAGGCCGATGATCAGGGTTGCCTCCCATGGCAATCCAACATCATCAATCCAGTTGCCCTTTTCACGAGTGGGGTTCTTCCCCTTGCCTTTCGCAGGCGTTGCTGCCTTGGCAGACTTCGTGCTCTTTGCCGGAGTCTGCCTCCATGCTCAGCACAGGCACCACGCCCATCCACCAACTTTGTGCAGCAATTTTTGCAAGGACAGCCCTTGTCGGTCAAACGAACTTCTGCATCGCCAATGAAGGGCTTTCCACCAACAATGGACGCACCCTCAAAGTCGGCCAAAAAGTTTGCTGCCCAATCAGGTACCTGTGTGTGTAACAAGGCAAGTGAGCGGCTCAACGACACAAGAACAACCACAATGACAAAGCCACAACCAATCTTACCATCTTGTTGGGCGCATTTTCCTTGCCAGCGCTGCTGCCTAGACGATTGCTAAGAAGGATTGGTCTGTTAGGAGAATGATGCTCATCCTCAGAAGCAAACGTCACGGATGCCGCAGACGCCGGAGTCTTGCGGTTTGGTCCAGGAGTGGAGCCAGTACGAAGCAACTTGTCGGTGGCACAAGCAACATTGTGTGTGTCTTTTTGCAGCTTGAAGATGCTGTCGACTTTTACAGAAAGTTCTGCTACCTCTGGGGTAGGCGCCTTGGCTGAAGCCGAAGCCTTCGCTGCTGCAAGTTCCTTGGTGAGTTCTCGCTCGCGTTCGAGCAGTTCTCGCTCGCGTTGGAACTGCTCTTCCTTGTCCTTGGCGTGTTTTTCCTCCCTTGCCAATTGTTCTTTGTAGAGCCGCTGCTGTTCCGCCAGATTCTTAGCAGCTTGGTCTCTTTCATACTGCAACTGTTCCTCGTTTTTCTGGGACTGAGCCGACAACAACTCTGTCCTAGCTTTGTAGCTCCCAAAAGCTTGAGCGGTAGCAAATGCTGATGCCGTGTCGAATTCCGTAGTCCCAGGCATCGTAGTCCCAGAGAGGCCGAGGTCCATGTGTCCAGATGGAGCATGCCCAGATGGAGCATGTCCAGTTGCAGCATGTCCCAACAGAGGGGAAGGCAAGTGGTGCGTTGGTGCTGCCGATGCCACAGGAGGAATGGGGGAGTTGCGACCCAGAAGAGCTGAAGGGGAATCGCCGCCCGGAAGAAGAGCTGAAGGGGAATCGCCACCTAGAAGAATTGAGCGCAAGGACGGATCCATTGTTGACAAGTTCATGCGAGCTGCGGCCAATGCCGAGGGGTATCGTTGCTTTTTGGTGGTGGCAACAAGCGCAGTGGACGTCGCCGGACGTTTCAGATGGCTTCTGGGAGGCAAACCATCGGGAGGCAAACCATCTTCGTAAGGTCTGGGAGGCAAACCAACCTTGACGGACACCGCATTGGCCGAACGTTTCAGATCGCCTTGGGCACTTACGGAAGCGATTGCGGAAGCCAATATCTTCACTGCGGGATGCAACTTGCCATGGCAGCGTTCAATGCTGGCAGCGGATGTGTTTCCCATGATCGCACTGGTTCCAAAAAGCGTAGGCACAAGATTTGTGGGAGTGGTGTCCCACTTGCTGTGAATCCTGTCTACAACCTGTCCCAAAGTGACTGACTGACCCTCCAACTCGTCCATGAGACTCTCCAAGGCTACCTTTGTTTCCCACAAGGCTGGTCCAGCGGTGAGGACTTGCAAGCCGGTTGACTTTCCGGCCAGGCACCAACCGCCCTTGTGGTCTTGGATGACATCGTTTCCAAGTCTGTCACTTGGGACTTGCTTGGCCTTGTATTTGTTCATGATGGTGCCGAATGCCATCAAACCAACGCCATCCATGAGGTGATTGTCCATGGTGATGTTGTCAACGGTTCCGTTGATTTCTGGATCCTGGAAGTCCAAATACAATTTCTCAGCAGGTTTCGTGCCATCGTTATTCTTGCAAATGATGACACTGAGATAGATCCTGGCAACGCGATCCGGGATCATGCCGTTGACTCCACGAACCAGAATGGCAGTGTGGTCATTGTCAGGCAGCAAATCTGCCATGGTGACCTTGCCCGATTTCCACTTGTGGTACTCTTGGCAGAGACCATAGGGATCGCTCTCCATCTTGTTCGCCATCGTGATTTGCACACTGATGCTACTACTAGTCTTATGAGTTGGTTTTTGAGGGTGAAACTGAAAGGGTGGATTCTGATGGGGTGGGCGTCTCACAGGAGGAAACAGCGTCTTGGCACACAGTTTTTTTCTCGCTGCAAATCAACCAACAATCCCAATTCTTTTCCACTCTGATACCATCAAATTCTTTTCCACTCTGTGAGCCAATCAAAACGTTCAGTTCACAATTCTTTTCCACTCCAAGAGCCAATCAAAACGTTCAGTTCATTCCCCATCTGAAAGAAAATCCAAAACGAGAACAATGTGGAACATTTGATTTTAACCAGTTAAATGGCCTAGGACATGGGAATAATAATTGAATTGTTGGTTGGGCAGGTTGACACGATCAAAAGGCTCAGAGTGTCAATCCAGTAAACTGCTTGACTTGCTTCGTCCTTTCATTCCCCCAGGACAGGCCTTTTCTTTGGCCCAACGCCCCCCTCGGGTCGGCCCGTTTCTTTGCTAAAGTTGCTTTGAGCCTATCATCCTTTACCCATGTAGAGCCTACTGTAGTACCTGGTACCCTGTACCAGTACTTAGCCTTCCGGAGTAAGTAGTTCCCCGTGCTCAATCCCTATTTCTACCGGTAGTCCTAGTGCTGAGTACGCTCCAGCCTTTGCTTGTAGCTGCTTGGTCACGATCAGACTGCTGCGATACTCCGTGGGATATAGTACTAGTACTCCGTGGGCAACGCACGACGACCACTGGCTTCTCATCAGCTCTTACAAAAAGATTCGTTTAAAATCATGTACATCGGACGTTTGATGCGGTATTGTTCTGACCGTGCGTCATTCGACGATTGATCGATCGGAGTAAATCAATTGTGACTGATTTTATCGCAATTCCAATAGCCTTCAGGAATGACGTGAGTATTACAGAGCTTGGCTTCTGTGGTAAACCACTACTTCAGTGCGACGTACCGGGTACTAGCACCAGTAGCTACTGTAGCTCTTCGTAGCGTTGTTCTTGTACGATCAGTCGATCACTGCCTAATCTCTATCGCAGCGGTCATTGTGGTAGAAAACCGGTGGCCATCAAGGTACTGTACTGCCACTCCACACGAAAAGTCTCACACTTAAAAGACTGCTTTACTTACGAAACGTTACGTACCATATATGAGTACGTTGAAGAATTCCCAATCATGATCTCCAGTACCAGCATGTCGTACTGTTGACGGTTGGTTCGGAAGCAACTTCTCTTGCACTCTAGTAGAAGCTTTACGTACGTACCGTTACGTACGATTTGTACTGATTTTTTCGCAGATGTCATCCCAATCGGTTAATAGCCTCACCTCGCCTTTCGTGATATCTCCGCTATTCAAAGCAGCTGATATTTAGTCCTAGTAGTAGTAGGACAAGGACTTCCCAACCGACGCCTCACAAACAAACCAACACAGAGCATAAAATTCAAACCTTCTTTTTCAAGCACGCAGTAATACTCACTAACTTCTTACTGCAATCAATACCGGTACCAGTAACAAAACACAACCACAACCACTCCACTAGCTAGCTACCAGTATAGTACACTCGAAAGAAAAGAACAAGCACTATCTATCTACCAATCCATACCTGCTATATATATCTAGCTAGCTAACTAACTTCCCATCATGTGCTATTGCAATCTTCATCATCCATTTGAAATGGTTAGCTGTCCAGGAGGTAATAATAATAGCAATGGAGCTACCATGACATTGTCTGCCACAACAAACACAGCCATTTGCTCTCGTTGTTCGAGCCCTGTGAACTGGAAGCCTTCTTTTTCGTCTTCTTCGTTTGCGCAGTCGGCCTCGGTGTTGTCTCCCAACGAAAGCGACAATGACGCCAACAGAAATACTCCGTCGACGACGACAACGATGGGGGCTGTAATTGTGACTGCGCCTCCATCGCCCACCAGCACTCCTCCCTCGGAAATGGAAACCACTGCAACTTTTCAAACCGATCCAGTCATTCCAAGCACAAACACTCCTGCTGCAAACACTTCTGATGCCGCCGATGCGACTGCTACAGCTCTGGCTGTGGAACAGATCCTCAAGGCCCTCTTGGCACATCAAGCCCAGTTTGCAGCCAGAGAGGCCCATGCTATCAATCCTCCTCTTTCTTCAGCAACGACAAACCACTCCAACGACTTTTACCCCAACCAGCCTCTGCCTCCATCACTACCACCCTCCAGGACCAAGACGGCCAAAAAGGGCATTCTCAAGAAAAAGGCTGCCATTCCTGTCAAACGGACGCAAAGCCGCCGTCGCCAAGCAAGCTATACTACTACTTGCACTGCCCAGAAGATCACCCATCATCATCACCACGACGCTACCAAAGTTCGCTTTTCCTTGCATTTGAATGAAACCAATTATCGTCACGCCAGTAAAGTCGATTTGCATCGCAGTTGGATCCAACCCACGGGATATCGCAAGATCAAGCTCGAGGCGAAAAAGACCGTCTTGTATGCCACCTCGGGACCCCTTCCCTGCGTGACTGCCACTGCTCGAATGGAAGAGGATGCCATGTCGTCTTCGTCGTCTTCTGCTGTCACATCCACGACGACACAACATTCGTCGCAATGCAACATGTCGTCGTCTCCATCAACACAACAAGAAAATGGACGTCAGCAACTACTACCGCCCCCATCACAAGAAGAGCAAGAAGAAGAAGAACCGGGCGCCTCCGAATCCGAAGAAGTGGAACCCGAAGAGGAACATTGTTTTCGTGGATTGGAAACCTCGATCAGTCCCGAAGTACGGGCCATGCGCAAACGATGGATTCGTTCCACCGTTGGCGCCGTCTTGATTCAACAAGTCTTGTTGCAACCACCACCCCAACAACAACAGGCACAACAACAAGGAGTAGTAGCACCCGCTATTATGACGAATGGTGCCAATCATACCTTCAACGATGATAGTAGTGCCAGCAGTGCTACGACAGACACGAGTGATGCTTCGACCATCGACCCCAATAGTATGATGCAAGTAGAAGAACCATCGTGGCAAGATCAACAACAAGAACAATTGCGTCAGGCATCCTTGGAAGCTTCCAAGGCTTCCAGGTTGTGTGCTCTCTTGTTGGCCGTCACGGATGCCAATCATGTGGCCGCCGACAATGCTCCCGCCGTCACGGCGAATGACAATACCATGATGACCACCACCACGGCGGCGGCCGCCCTTTGGAATCCAAATGTCCACGTCGATTGGACGGCTGCGGCGGCCGAATAATGAAATAGGATTCCACCATGGAATCACATCATATCACTGCTATCTTCAAACACCCAAAGGAAAAGAACCACCCCGCATGACACATGCCATGAATCTTCCATCACACACACACAACCACAAAGAAAAAGACGAGTACTGTAGGAGGGAATGTATACTTCAGTCACTCGTCGTGTATCCACCATAAAAAAACAACAGCGCGTTAATTAATGACTAAGTTACAAACCTAATCTATACAAGAATTCTACACATTGTTATTGTTGTTGTCAAACGTAGTGTAGCCATCCCTTCGCTCCTCCTCCTCGTCTCTCGAAGGCAAGAGAGACATGCTCGGTGTTGTGTTTTGGCCACCACCACTAGTAGTAGGAGTAGTAGTAGTGGGGCGACGATTATGCATTCCGTCGTTGTTACATGATGTGAATTGTTCTTCCATCCTATCTAGCTCGTCTTCTTCGCTCCAGTAGTCATCATCTCCAGCCGACGTGGTACTACTGTTGCTGCTATTGTTACTAGTAGTCGTAGTCATCGACGAAGTCTGGTGATAAATGGTCTTTTCTCGCATCTTGGCCAGTTTGGCATGCCATTGATAAATGATCCCCGTGGAGGCCATGTAATCGTGAAACATGCGACCATCTTGGCGTACCAATCCAAACAATCCCAAAACCGGACAAAGCGTAGTGGACAGTGGCAACAAGAGGGTCCTCATGAAAACTTGTCCCAGACCGAGTTTCCATTGTTGCCGCCGTCGTCGTCGTCGACGTCGTTGTCCTTGTGGATTGGTTTCGTAAACAGAAATGACCCGGATGCCCACAATGGCCATGCCCAGAGTTTGTCCTCCCAAAAGAACACTCCCGAAAAAGTAACTAAACCAATATCCACAAAATAGTAGTAACACATAACGATTGTCTTTGTCAATAACTTTGCGATCCTCGGCCGACGTCAAAATCATCCAACACACTTCAAAGACAATCAGCAAGACGGCAAAACTAAAGGTAACCAAGGCCCCGTCGGCGAAAATGGCCAACGCCTTGGAAATAAATCCTGTATAACGACCCTGAACCGCAATCGCCTTGTTGCTTCGTCCTTTGGGATAATGATTGTCATCATCTGTAGTAGTACTACTACGATTGGGTTTGGGAGGCAATCGACCACGCTGTCCAAAACGACACCCGGAAGAGAATCGGTAGACCAGCAAATCCAACAAGACCACTTGAGTACGAAGGGCATCCAAGACTTGCGTCAAGATTCCCGTAGTACTCTGCGCCAACACCTTTCCTACATCCGAGCGGATCACTAAATCATTAATGTCCAAGCGTTGCATCAACCGATTGATATCCACACGTTCCAGTTGTGCATTCAAGTCAATCCGATCCAGTTGGGCATTCCAATCAATCTTGTCGAGGGCGCCATTGAGGTCCACTCGTCGAACCACACCATCGACATCGACCACATCAATGATGGGTTCGACCACATGTTTGCCAATGGCATCCGAAATGAATTTGTCCATGACTATCTTCTTGTTTGTGTTTATTATGTGGTTTCTTGGAAGATAGTAGTGATATTGTACTTCAAACTAATAGAGTTGTATAGAATCCCAGCTACCTACTAGCTACTAGCTAGAGTTGCGATACTTAACAACGCATGTGGGATCATTCTTCTGTGGAAATTAATTAAAGCAGAGACTTTCCTCGAAGGGCTTCGAAGATTCTAGAAATTTTACCGATAGGGTTTGGGCCACTCGTATCCAAATACGGACCGGATGAAAATCCTTGTTGAGACGACAACAGCGGCGCCGCACAACTTGAAACGTTTAGTCATAAACCATCTCTGGCAATGGACCAGTAGCACTTATCAACATTCAGAGTAAGATAGACCCTTAACATGAGTAGCAATGGTGCCAGTGAACATGCCACAGGAAAGATGACAGGCGAAAGCAGCCCTAAAGCTGCTGGATCAGCTTCAAAATTCTACGTGGACAAAACAACCCACAACAACCCTCATGGAGGAAATCTGGGCCACAGAGCTGTTCCAGTGCCTTTGACTGCAACCAGCAATGAAACCAATGACACAATTGGCCTGACCAAAGCTCCAGGCAGGAATGCCAATTTAACCCATGGTAATGATGGGAAGGAAATTCCTGCTGATGTTGCCACCAACAACAATGACTTCATTGACGGACATTCATCCGTCATCATTGACGGATGTTCATCCGTTGACAATGTTTTGCAGCATGCTTCTCCCAACAACAACCGTTTCACAGTCTCTAACAACATGTCACCCAACTCTAACAACTATTGCCCTGGAGTTACAGGTCGCAATGTTGCCACTTTGGAACACCCGCATTTCAATGCGGGTGTCCATCACTCGTCGCATCCAAATTGGATTTTCAACCATCCACTTGCAAATTGCAATCAGACCTACCAACATCCCAATTGGGGCTCAAATCATCCACACCCACACACAGACCCAAACAACCATTCACATCAACATTGTGGTCCCTATGTCAACCATCCACATCAACATCCGGGTGCCAACTGGACCTTCCAAAATCCGGTTTTCGCTTGCCCGCCACATCAGAATCTGGGTCCCTGCTATCCGTACCCAAGCGTGGGTGTGAACCATCATGACACAAACATGGGTCTAAACATGAATGCAAACATAAGTGTCTACCCTCCACATCAACCTGCAGGTTTCAACCCTCCACATCCACATCCAGGCACCAACCACTTGCATCTGCATCGAGATCAAAACCCATTTTATCAAATTGCGAACTCCAATCATTGTCCACATCCAAATCCAGTTGTCTATCAAACTGGGGAGACTCCATGCTCAAATGTTGTTTCTTACTATGGAATGACTTATAGGGCAGGTGTTCCTGTGCACACCACAACTACAGTTGAAATCAGCTGCCATCCGCTTCCCAATGGCGGTCATCCACTTCATCCCTTTCATGCACCACAACCTCCAGATGGCCATCCACATGCAAACTGGGCTGTAGCGCCCCATCCACATCCAAATGTAGGTCAACCAAATCCATGCAATGGCCATGGCATTTCTCCTCCACACCAGGATCTGGGAGTTGGTCCTCCGCAGGGGGTTGTCCCAGACAAGAACAGGAGCTCCACGATCCACCAGAAGGAGCCCCCCAAGGATCCGAGTCATGAGTCATTGGTCCCCGCCACGGATAACACAAAGAATAATTCCAGTGCCGGGGATGTTGACGATGATAGCACAGCAACAGACGATGCTATCAGTGAAGAGGAGAAGGACAAGGATGTCCCTGGCACCAAGGTCGACAGCATGAATAGCCGTCATCGGGGAAATTTCCAGCGCTCCAGAGGCAGGAGTAGCTCGGAAACGGCCAAAGTTCCTAGTACACAGAAACCAGTTGGGAAGGCAAAGTTGCCGGACAGCACGCAAGAGGAAATTCCAGGGGATCATCTTGAACAAGTATCTGCAAGAGAAAGGAAGGAAGAGACTACCGCCACCACCAATACTACAACAAAGAAGAGCGAGCAGCAGCACGATGAGAACAAGAGCGAACAGCGACGCGGTGTCAACAGGACTAGCAAGATCTGGGAGCCACAAGACGATGCATTTCTAATTCCACAACGCAATCCTGATATTTTTCGCGAGGAACCCTTCGAGCCTACAAGTGACACTGCCATTCATTTTGATTATGATGATTTCAGAAAATCTCTTCGTGAAATAGCCATTCCCAAAATCAAGACACGGGAACACACCGACATGAAATGCCCCTGGACACAAGTGACGGCGCCCATGAAATTGCCCAAGGAAGACAGTGACAATCAAGTCCTCTTTACACTGTTTGGCGAACGAATGCCCAATCAAGAGTCGCTCCAACGAAGAGATGGCAAACTTAAATTTGAATTGTATGGCGAAGACGTGGCCAAGTGGCTGGGTTGTCATCCGTCAAATGCACCACCCTCTAGGACCGCGTGTGGAGACCTATTGCCGGCACCCTTTTATATTCATCCTGTTCCCTCTCGGTGCAGGGCCATGGCCAAGAAGATTTTGGCCATGCAGGGAAGGGAGCCCTATGCTTGGGCAGTCTTTCAGCAGTTGGTCGCGTGGTACAATCCCAAGACACAAAAATTAACGTGCAAATTTCGTACCCGCGTGGTGGGGGAAGGAGAACCAGTAGGAGAGCACGAGGAGCCATTGAGTGTGACCACGATGCGTACAATTGGGTGTGAAGATCTTATTGGACTTCGATAATAGTGATAATAATAATGCTAGATTTACAATAGGTGGATAAACGAGTATAAGAATGAACTTTTTCAACATACCATTACGTTGGCCATTCTGGAAGTGAGTATTTTATCTATTTTATCCAGAAATGGAGTAAACTGCTTGTTTGTTGTCCTTGTTGGGTGTTGTAGACGACGATTGGGCATTTTGGCTGTTGCCATTGCTACCGTTGCTGCCATTGACACGATATGCCTCGGGCGCTACCGTTCCCTCGGGCAAGATCCAATCATCCGGAATGACTTCCTGTGGAATATTATTGACTTTGAAGACACCTCCTTGCGCTGCCATGGGTACTGGTTTTTTCAAATACTGCACCTTGGCGATTTCCGTCACGATCCGACCACTATCTCGTCCATAGGCGGCAATCCGTCGTTGCATTTCGGGCGTGGATCGTTCTTCTTCGGTCGTTTCATACGTCTCGCCCAATTCCATGATGGCGACAATTTGGCCTTTATCAAATCCACCGGGTGGCAAGGATTTGAGAGCTTCAATTTTTGTTGTGTCGGAACCAAGGTGATCTGACATAATTTCCAAATGACGATTGCCGTCGGGATAGGTTCGTCGTCCCACGTGCAATAACATTTGTGTCCCGGCCGGATAAGGTTTGAACATGGTTCCATTCCGCGATTCGAGTGTCTTGTATCCATTGGCCAACAATGCGGCAAAGGGCATGTTCATGGAAAAGGCTCTCATGGCAATCGTATCCTTATTGTTGTTTTGGTTTTTGCCATTCGTATTTCCAGCGAGTTGTAGATTGGCGGCACGAAATTTTCCAGGATTGCGAGGATCCATTTGGTGTTGAAACTCCACTTGGTCGCCTTGTTCGACACTGACGCCATCGGGCAAGGCACTAAAATGAAAAAAGACATCATTGTTGCGTTTCTGGCGAGGACCACCGGCGGCCACTTGAATGAAACCAAAGTTTTTTTCGACATTCACAGTCTTGATGGTTCCCGATTGCAATTCTCCCGAACTGGCGGCGGCGGCGGCATTGGTGACACTCCCATCCCATTCCACAATCGTATTGGGCTGACCATTCCATTCTTGATACTTGATCAAAGCAAGTTTCCATAGGTCGGACGTATCCAATCCTGCAGGACAATGCACACTCAAGACACCCAAGGCACTCACAGGTTCACAATTCCCATATTTTCCATCCCGGGCATCATCGAAAAAGAGCATGTCTTTATATTCGAGGCGTGAATCACGTTGTAAATGTTCAAAATGTTGGACTTTGTTGCCCGGAAAGATCTCGACGTAGTCCAACAATTCGCGCAATTGAAATTGATCTAATAAATCCTGTGCCCATTCCCCCGACTTGGTTCGACTGGCGACGGCAAATTGGGTGGACGATGGAAACATACTGTCACTCGAGCCTGCCTTGGCCAGACGCATTTGGTCAATCAATTCTTGAGCTCCCTTCATAATGGTCACGTCTTTGCCCGCCACAGGAGTGCCTCCAGCACGTTGAATTTTGCGCAATTGATACAATTCGGGAGTCCAAATGGTATTGTCCAAATCCAAGACAATCAGTTTGGGAAATTTCGTCAAACTCTTTACATCGTCGTCCGTAATGGACATTTGAGTCCGTGTCGTCGCGGTGGCGGTGGCCGCCTTTTTCCTACCCCTGGCCATGATGACGGGCGATGTAGTAGTAAAGGCAGTAGTAGTGGACACGGAAAAGAGCAACAGCAGGGCCAATAGAGACGACGACCGAGAGAAGGGCATGGTCTGTCAAATTAATATACTGCAGAAGATTGGGATGGCAGTTGACAAAATGCTTTTCAATGAATGGGATGCAAGAATGTTTCGGAGAAGAAACTTTTTGTTTTTGCTTTCAAGGGCGATAAAGCACAACTTTCCGGAAAGAAATGTATTGGCCAAAACGTCGGATGTGTTATTAAAAGAAACTTGTTGGAAGTAATGTTGATCGATGGATGTTGGCAGGATCAACATTGATGATGCATGGAGGGTTCATCGTCGTTGCTGATAAATGAAAACATTGGAAAGTGAGTGAGTCATCGGCATCATTTTCTCGTCTGTTTGTCTGCCAGAACATTGAAATAGGGTCAGGGTCAGCAGGAATTGAGTGTGCGTCCTCGCCCGCATCCATCAATCACTGTCATTGTCATCATCAAAACAATGAAACTGGCCACAACAATGTCAACACCTGTGACAGAATCTTCATTCGGTTGACCCTCTTGACCAAATCTTCACTCCACAGAATGTGCATCAGGCCGATTGTTGGCTGTCAAGTGATCGAACATGCATTCGGTCGGAGTTTCAGCCCAGGGTTTGGTTGTTGTTGTCATCTTTGCCGAATGCTCATTTGGTTGACCCTCTTGCCTGAGCATGCAGCCGGCCAACCCTCTTGACCAAATCTCCATTTTATTAGCTCTCTTGATCAGATGGATGCTGGCTGTCAGTGGGATCAAAGGAACATTTGGCTGACATGTGAACCTGGAGCTTGTTGGGATCGCAACGCTTGGCCAAACACACATTCGGCTGAACAGTGCACCAACTTGGAGCTTTTTGGATTTGTGGTCTTGGACCAAGTCATCATTCAGCCACCTGCTCTCTGTTGGCAGGATCGAATGCACATTTGGCAGACACCATGCACTCAGCTTTGGAAATGAAGATGCAAATGAAATGCAATTTGAGAGAGATTTGATCAGATCTCCAATCTGCATCCTCTCTGCCTGCCAGATGGCACAGAGTTGCACACAATCATCACTTGCGTCCTTGCTGAGTCAGAAGTCAGCACAGTCCATTGCAGACTTGTGCAGTGAAGCCATCCGCGATCTTGCGATGCATGAGTCTCGTGAAATGTGCTGTTTGTGTCACAAACAACTGGTCAAGAAGAACACAGTTGTCAGCAATTGAATCAGTTTTGGGGCAAAGTTTCCAACTGCAATGTTTCACCAAAACAATTGCTTGTGAGTGCCACAAATGAGAAACTCACAACAAATCAAACTG